>Ga0190272_10000222_pt1 | contig 34408 bp, 30 predicted proteins | sample Popmic504T_FD_133746 | JGI IMG/M metagenome (GOLD analysis project Ga0190272, IMG submission 133746) | Populus adjacent soil microbial communities from riparian zone of Shoshone River, Wyoming, USA - 504 T | ecosystem: Environmental > Terrestrial > Soil > Riparian zone | place: USA: Wyoming...
GGTGTGGAAGGGAACGTTGTCCTTGCCCATGACCTGGATGTAACGCACATCTGCGGCGCCTTCATCCTCCCGCCACCAACGCTTCCAGTTACCCTGGGTGGCGTCAGCCCATTCCATGGTTGCACCGATGTATTCGATAGGAGCATCGAACCAGACATAGAAGACCTTGCCTTCGAAGCCGGGTCGCACTTCTCCCTGGTAGGCTACGGGAATGCCCCAAGTGAGATCACGGGTAATGCTGCGATCATTCAAACCTTCATCCAGCCACTTACGGGCGATCGATGTGACAAGGATGGGCCAATCTTTCTTTGAGTCGATCCACTCGCGCAACCGGCCAACCATTTGCGATTGCTTGAGGAAAAGATGCTTGGAGTCGCGCGTCTCGATGTTAGTCGATCCGGAGATGGCGGAGCGGGGATTAATCAGATCGGTCGGGTCAAGGACTCTGGTGCAGTTCTCACACTGGTCGCCGCGCGCCCTTTCGTAACCGCAATGCTTGCAGGTGCCGACGACGTAGCGGTCCGGCAGGAAACGTCCATCGTCGATGGAATAAATCTGGCGGGTGAGTCGTTCCTCGAGAAAACCGTTCTGGTCGAGCTGATGGTAAAAGTGCTGGGTGATCTCGTGGTTTTGCGGGGAATGCGATCGGCCAAAGGAATCGAACGAGAGTCGGAACTGCTCGCCGAGCTCCTTTTGCAAGGTATGCATCTTCGCGCAGTATTCCGCGATCGGCAGGCCGGCTTCGTGAGCGGCGAGCTCAGCCGGCGTGCCATGCTCATCCGTCGCGCAAACAAACAGGACCTCGTGTCCACGGGCCCGCTGGAAACGGGCGTAGGCATCGGCTGGAAGCATCGAGCCGACAAGATTGCCGAGATGCTTTACACCATTGATGTAAGGCAGGGCGGAGGTGATAAGGTAACGGCTCATCAGGTTACAGGTAGGGACGCCTCTCCGAGGCGTCCGACTTATCTATCAAACGTGCGAACATAGCGAATAGTCGGACGCCCCGGAGGTGCGTCCCTACCTGTTGGGAAGACATTTCGAAGGTAGGATATCACTCCCAGCCGATCTGACGGCCTTTGTTCTCCTTTTCGAGCCAGGCCATAAGCGGTTTGAAATACTCCACCATGGCACGGGTGGAAAGCTCTTCGCCCGTAGCCTCCTTCAAGACCTTACGCCAGTCCTCGGTACCGCCTTTCTCCATGATCTTTTTCAGGAACGCGCCCACTTCCTTGTTATTGGCGTAGTTACAGGCCTGAGGCGGTTGTTTCAGGATCTTCCGTGCGATGTGATCGTGGAGTTGGAATTTGAGGACGGTCGCGAACGCGTAGCTGTGATAGTAGGCGGGCGTGTCGTTGATGTGCGTCTTGGTTGCGGCATCGCAAAATTCTTCTCCACGCGCTGAAGGTGGCTCGACCCCTTGAAGGTCGCGCACATACTGCCACCAGCGCGCGTTCCATTGATCGGGCGGGAGGTTCTTCGCATACACGTCCGCTTCCCAACGGGTCATCGTCCCGGAACCCCAAAACATGAAGGGGAGAGAGTTGGCCAGTGCGTCGTTCAGAAGAAAGGCGGTCGCGTCCGCCTTGAAGTCCGCGGGTAGAACGCCCTGGGATTGAAGGTAGGGGACCTGGCTCGAAGCGAGGGAGATCAACTCGCCCATCCCCTCGTGGTAACCTGGATTTGCGCCGGTCCGAAGGAGAGGGGGAACCTCCGGGCGCGTGTAGGCCATGAAGTAGTAGCCGTGCCCCAACTCGTGGTGCGCGGTGTAGAACCAGCGCGAATTCGGCTCGACGCTCATCAGCGAGCGGATGTCGTTTTCCAGGTCGACGTGCCAGCACGAGGCGTGGGTGTTCTTCTTCCGCTTGTCATCAGGCTTCAAGGGAAACAGGTCTGACTTCGTCCAGAAAGTCGGGGGCAGGGGATTGAAGCCAAGCCCTGTGTAAAATTGTTCGGCCGTCTTGGTGATCCACTCGGGTGCGCGTCCCTTAAAACGGTCCTCGATGTCCGCGCCTTCCACCAGCCCATCCCAGTTCTGGCTCCAGCGATTATTGAGCCAATGCGCCGGGATGCGTTTCGGGACCGGTTGCTTGTACTTGGCCGCGAGCTTGTGCTTCGTCCAGGTATGGAGCTGGAGATAAAGCGGACGCAACTCCTTGAGGAAATCCTCGTGCATCTTGACGAGCTCGTCCGTCGTCATTCCGTAAGCGGCCACCTGGAGCGCGAAATAGTCCTTGTGCCCCAGCTCCTTTGCCGCGCCGTTGCGCAGATCCCGCAACTTCATCAGACCGGGCTTCAGGGCCGGGCCGGATTCCTTCGACGCTTCCCAGACCTTGCGCCTCTCGGTCAAATCGGTGCTCTGGTCGAGTTTGTTGTCGATCTCGTTCGCCGTAATCGGCTTTCCGTCGAGCTTGAACTCGAAACTGTTGAGCGTGGAGGCTTGTTTGGTTTCAGCTTCAACGCGAGCAGACACCAGGTCTGGGTTCGTCATCGGAGCTTCGGCGGCGTTGCGCAGGACCTGGTCGAGCTGACGGAGAGTCAACTCGTTCAATTCCGCGCGATGAGTGAGCAGCTCCTTCGCTTCATTAATGATCGCAGGGTTCCCATTGAAAGCGGCGAACGCCTTGCCCGCTGTCTCCGAGGCCGCATCGTGCGCCGGGGTGACATCGGTCACGGCCCGCCACTGCGCTTCGCTGCTGACACGGACGAGGCCCTTGTAACCGGCGTTAACGAGCGCAAGGAAGCGGTCCGCTCGTTCCTGAATCGGCGACGCGGCGGAGGCAATTCCAGCGGAGAGAAGGAGAACGCAAAGCGTCTTTGTTACCGGGAGCAATGGGTGATGCATGGCGCAAAGTAATTTGCCCGCACCACATTGTGAAGCGTTCGTTTTCCGGACCGAGCGCGTGCCCCATCAGGAACAAGAGCGGTGAGAGGGCGGGATTGGAACCCGCCTTCCCTCTGCAATTACTTTATGAATTGCGCCATTGTCCGCAGCATATAAACGATCGGCCAGGTCGAAACGCCGACGATGATGGCGAAAAATAGAACTTCGGCCACATAGTTGCGCTTCGTTTCGGCGCCGAGGAACTCGTTGCTGAGGTCACGAAAGCCGGGGGCCAGGACCGGCCGGGACAGCTTACGAGAGCTACCGACGGACCGAACTTCGGTTGCGGGTGCGTGGAAGTTGCAGTCGGTGCGCGGATGATTGGAACCAAGACGGGACGGCGATTCTTCGCCGGCGCGGCGTCCAGGTTGTCGGAATAATTGAGATGTAGGTTTCATTTGATTCAAAGGGCAGAGTTCGAGCTCTGCGAAAGTAGAGCTGCGGCAATGGATTCCAAGCCGAGGCAGCGGGTTTGTCCTGAGAAGGCTCCTCGAAGAGCTTCTCATGTGGCGGTGACGCCGGGGAATACTGACTTTAACTAAACGATAGGCTTTAACTGCGGAAGCGTGCCAGGCGCCTCTAGTCGAAGCTGGCCTGAACAAACTTAACGCAACGAAAGATTCCCAGTTTCCGGCAAATTGTCAAAATTCGCGACAGGCATGCATATTATAACTATCTCAACAACAGATAGTTATATAACAGGAAAATTTTCCATTTAACCGGCCAACCAGCGACCGACCCAGGTCCCCCAGCCGTAAAGTCCCAGCTGTTGCAGGCGTCCTCCTGTAACGAGATCGTCCACTTGGATTCGAGTTGGGCCGCCCTTGTCCGTCGCGCTGAAGTAATCGTCGATCACCACCCAGCAACCCGGCCCAAACCTCTCGCTGTAACAGTCGATGTCGCGCCGGACATTCGAATCCGCGTCGAAGATAAACAGACCGATCTCACCCGGCCCCGTCATCTCTCGGACGGTGGCGATTGTTTTCTCCTCGAACGACGAACCGTTGATCAAGGTGACCGCCTCGAGCAAACCCGCGCGCGAAAGGTTCTTTTGCAGGTCCTTAAAAATGTTCCGGGTCGCCAGCCGGTGATCCCTGAGCCGGCCGCCCAATTCGATGCTGATGATTTTCCTCGGGCTCCCCGAATCGCGCACGCCCAAACCAGCTGCGATGGTCGACGCACCCAAAAACGCGCCGATCTCGAGAATGTCCCCCTTGGCTATCTTGGCAAAGTGATAGATCAAAATGAGCACGTCGATATCGAGCATGGAATGATCGGCCGCTTTCATCAGCCTGTGGTGCAAAGCCTTCTGGTGCCGATACTCGATCAGCCTTTGCATCAGCTCGAGGCAGTCGTCGATTGGGGCGCGGGCGTTCAACGCGATCAGACGAGCCAGGTCGCCAGCCCCAGAAAAACCGCGAGCGTCGTAACGTCCGTGATGGTGGTGAGGACAATGCTGGAGGAGTTCGCGGGATCGGTCCCAAATTTTCTCAGGACCAAAGGGATCGTCGCGCCAAATACTCCCCCGATCAGACAGCTGCCGGCCATCGCGAGAAAGACCACCACGCTCAATTTCAAGGCCACCGCACTTCCTTGCATCGTCGCGAAAACGTACATGCCGGCTGCGGCGCTCACGCCGGTTAAGGCGCCATTTAGAAATCCGAGAAAGGTCTCTTTCAGGACAAGCCCCAGTTCGCCCCCGGCTTTCAACTCGCCCAGGGTCATGCCGCGCAGGGCGACCGCGAGGGTCTGGACCCCCGTGTTGGAGGACTGTCCGATCACGACCGGCAAAAAGACCGCCAGCGCGACCAACCGGTCGATGGTTCCTTGAAAGTAACCGACCACCGCCGCCGCGATGAATCCGGCAAAGAGATTGCCTTGAAGCCAGGGGTGCCGGAAGCGGAAGCTTCTTGTCCAGGGCGTGCTCAGCCGTTCTTCCCTTTCCACGCCCACCATGGTGCCGGCCTGCAAACTGAGTTCCACGGTCTCCGCCTCAAAGAGCATTTGTCCGCGAATCAGGCCGATGAGTTTCCGGTCGGCGTTGCAAACAGGGTACACCGGATAATGGCGGACCATGGTCGCTTTCATCGCGTCAACGAGCGGCATTGTTGGAGTGAGATGAAACGGATCGGGGATCATGATTTCGTCGAGCCGTTGTTCCGGACGCGCCAGCAACATTTCCCTCATCGCCACCACGCCGAGGAGACGTTCCTCGTCGTCCACCACGAAGACGTAGGTAATGAAAGCGCGAGTGACGAAATGCCGAAGCTCGCGCGTCGCCTCGGCGACCGTCATCGAGGGCCCGAAAACAGCCAGCGCCGGCTCCATCATATGGCCGATGGAATTCTCAGGATATGCCTCATTCCGGATCCATTGTTGCCGGATCGGGGGGGAAGCGGCCGCGATGATCTTTTGCCGGCGCGCGTTCGGAAATCGCTCCAAAACGCTTTGGGCCAGGCTGGGATTTAGCGACGCCAGCATCTGCGCGACAAATTCGTCCGGATAGGAGTCCAGGATCTTGACCGCTTCCCCCGGGGCACGCGCGACCAGGGCGGGCAACAGCGCGTTGATCTCGGCGCGCGTGGCTTCATCCGTGAGCTGCTCGTTCTGCGCGCCTGGATTCATCGCGAGTGAGAGTGTCTCAACCAAAGGGCCCTTGGCAAGGGAGGACTCGGAAGAATGCCGGCGATCTCCGGAGTCCGCTCAACCGAAGATCACGAGCCGGATCGAGTCTGGCAGCTGTTGCGCGACGCTGGTCACAACGCTGCCTCCGAGGAGCTTGGCCATGGCCGTGCGTTGTGACGCGCCAATGATGAGATAATCGACTCCGAGCGTGGCCGAAAGATCGAGAATGGTGGCGGCGGCATCCTCGCTCACCGCGTAGACGGGTTGCACGGCGATGCCTCGCTCGGCGCCCAGTTGCATGGTGAAAGTCATGATCGCGTGGGCCGCGGGATCGTCCTGCCATTTGGCGCGGCCAACATTGGTGGGACCACCGGTGAAGTAGACTGCGATTTCCTTGACGTAGAGAACGCAAAGCGTCGCCTTCCTTAATTGGGCCTCCTCCAGCGCAAAGGCCAGGGCCGGGGTCACCCCGCGGGCGGCCACCATGATTTTTTGACCCTCGGACAAGCGCGGCATCATCGTCGCGGCAAGATCGGGTGACACCATCTCGGCCACCTGGCGCGTCACCGTCATGGTCTTGAGACCGGAGGCCTTGTGAGAATAAGCGCGGAGAGCGTAGCCGGCTCCCAATACGCACGCCGCGAAGAAGAGCGCTTCTGGCTGGGTCTTCGCAATCGTCACTTCCACGGCGACAAGGATGACGAAGGTCAGTCCCATGATGAGGCGTTGGTACAAGGGAAGCCCGAGGCGTTTGTTAAATGTGCAGGACCCAAGGTTCACGGCGATCGCCGACCACGCCAATCGCGTAGAGACTGGCGAGGGCCTCAAAGTCCTTTGTCACCGCGAGGACCACGATGGGGATTGCGACTGCGGCGATGAGTGGCATCAGCGGCACGCCATGGGGGTTTAATCTGGCCATTTGCCGCGGCATCTCGCCGTCCTGGGCCATCATGTAGACAACTCCCACAAGGGCTACGATCGCCGTATTGACCGCGCTGATCAGCAGCAGGCCGAAGACGCCGCCGACAATGATGCTCAAGACCTGACCAGCGCCCGGTCCGGCCGCCATCGTTCCATAGACCTCCGCCAGGTAGCGCAACATATCCTCTTTGTGCGCGGCTAATTCCGGCGCCAGGCTTTTGGGTAATGAAAGCATCGCCCAGCCGAGGAGCGCAGTGCCGAAGACCACTTCGGCGGCGACGGGAAGGATCGCTTTCGTCGCGGTCCGCGTGACTTTCGGACGCTCCGGCGTGGAGTCCGGGTCGGTCTTCATCACGCCGGTGATGTTCGCGATAGCCTCGACACCGCTCAGCGCCAGAATTACCCCGACGAAAGCCACCCAGGTATGCCCCAGAGTCGCGTGCGGCGATCCAATCTGCAGCGAACCGAGATGGGGTGTGCTGAGGAGAACGATCGCGGCCACCATGATCACGGCGGGAATCGCCAGCCAGATGGAGACGCTGCCGCTGTGTTTCGGCCCGAAATAATTAATGGCGCCGACGACGAGAACGAGCACCATCGTCGCGACCGGGGCATACTTGCTGGGGAGCCCCAGATAACTGACCGCTGCCCAACCGCTCAGCGCCGCGGTCACAACGAAATTGGCCACGAGCAAAAGCGCGCCGGTGGAAGCGAGAAATCGGCTCTGTTCCCGGGCAGCCGAATAGACGCCGCCTCCATCGGGGAAATGGGCGCAGACGATAATGTAATTGTAGGCCACCACCGCGGTCAGCACGCAGACCGCGAGGATGATCGGCATCGACCCAAAGCCGGCCGCGACGAAGGCGAGGCCAATGACGTAGGCTTTGCTCGTTCCCCAGTCCCCGTAAAGCAGCGCGGCGGCGCGCTTCCAATCGACATTGCGCGGGCGGTGAACAGCGGTGGGATCGAAAGTAGGCGTAGCCATCGCGGTTCGCGGGATTCTCCGTCCCCGCTAGGCACAGACAAGCTCTTTCTTGAAACGACCCCGCGGCAGCCCGCGCCACAATTCCGCTTTCTCGGCGGGCCGCGCCTGAATACTCTCCGCCAAAACATCGCGCTGAATCCAGACGCGTCGATGTCGATCGTTGCCCAGGTAAATGAATCTTGTCGCAAAATTCACGCCGCTTATGGCGGCCCTGTTTTCGATTGCGGCCGGCCAGCTCGGTGCGCAAACCCTCACTCCGGCGGAGGAAGCCATCCGGAACGAGGTCCTCGAACAATCCGAGGCAAAGTCGCGGCTGGCCATTTACGGGTGGGTGGAAAGCAGCATTACCGGCAACTTCGCCAGCCCGGAAGACAATCAGAACTTCGGACGACTCTTTGACGACCGGAGCAACGAGTTCGTCATGAACCAGGCCGTGATCACCGCAGAGCGTGCGCTCGATCCAAAAGGCGGATTCGACTGGGGATTCAAATTGCAGCTGATGTTCGGGACGGATGCGCGTTACATCCACTCGCTCGGGATGCGTCACCATCAGGCGGGAACCGGCCTTTATCAGGGCGATATACCTGAAGCCTATCTCAGCCTCCATCTGCCGATCCTGACCGAGGGCGGTCTCGATGTGACGCTCGGCAAGTTCATCAGCCTAGAAGGAGCGGAAACCGTCGATCCCCGCCTCAACGCCCTCTTTTCCCACACCTACATTTTCAATTTTGGCATTCCGGCGAATCACACCGGCGCCCTTTTTACCCTGCACCCTACGAGCTGGCTCGATCTCATCGCCGGCGTGACCCGCGGCGTGAACACCAGCATCGACGACAACAACGACTCGCCCGCTTTTCACGGAGGCATCGGCTTGAATCTCAACGAGGGAAAAGTCATTGCGCTGGCTTCGACTCACATCGGTCCGGAAACATCCGGCAACGACAGCGATCTCCGTTATTTCAACGACATCGCGATTACCTGGAAGGTCACCGACAAGCTCACGTCGATCACCGACATCAATTACGCGCGGGACGGCGGGGCCGATGCCGACGCGTATGGCGCGGCGCAAACCCTGACCTACGCAATCAACGACACGTTGACCGCCGCGGTTCGCGGCGAAATCTGGCGCGACGACAAAGGCTTTTATGTCGCGCAGTTTGCGAATCCCGGTGACGCGCTGCGCGCGCTCGGTGGCGAGCCGACCATCGATCCGCGCACCGTTGCCGGCGCTCGGACGACCTATGGCGCCCTTACGATCGGTTTGAGCATCAAGCTGCCAGTCCCAAAACCGTTCACCAGCCTAACGATTCGCCCCGAGCTGCGCGTCGATCATGCTTTCGACAATACCCACCCCTTCAACGACTCGAGCGACAACACCATGTTTACCGCCGCCCTCGATGCCATTTTGACCTTCTGATGGGAATGACCGAGGAGCTCACGGGCCCCGTCGTTGAGCGAGCCCGGTAGCGGATCTCTGGGATCACGTTGCTCGCCTGGCCTTTCCCGGCGGACTCCTGGGACCGATCTGGCGGATGAAGCCGGAGGTGCCCTCGTTAACAAGTGCGCACGCCGTGCTGTGTATTACACGGTTGTAACGGTCGCGAAATGTCGTGGTCAGATTCCTCTCCGACATTGAGAACATCCGGCCTCGACAGCCGCGCTTCATGTTCGTCGTTGATTTTATTGCCGCGTCTGTGTTGACGCTTGTCTTGACTGTCGCGTTTGCGGCGCTGGTCCGAAATCGGCGATATCGCCGCGTGAGCGATATGTCGGGGCACGTATGGTTGATGGCGGTCGCATCATGGATCGGCGGAATCTTGGTTGTTGGTTGCGGTCTCTCGCTCACGGGAACGCATTGGCTCCCCTTCGCGGTCAGCGATTCCTCATTGGGCTGCTGGTGCTAACGCTGCCGGGTCTTCCCAAATTTAGACGCTGGGGCGATAACAATGAAGGTGACCTAGCCGCCGACGCGCAACCGGTGATCGCGATGTATTTCTTCGTTACGCTGCTGTTATTGTTTTGCGCGATCTCGGTTCGTTTTTGCATGGTGAACCTTGCGTGATCGCTCCTTCACGCATTTAAGTCTTTGATTTTTGTTCTATTGCCTTGAGCGTTTTCACCCGCGGATTCGCAACGCGCCTCAGCCTTGGGCAACGAACGGACAATTCACGCTCGCCCCGGGGCCTGCGCCGGATTAGATGACACCGGACTTATGCGCCTGCTCGTCGTCGAGGATGATAAAAAGCTCGCAACCTATATTGTCAAGGGTTTGCGGGAAGCGGGGTTCGCCGTTGATCACTGCGCGGACGGGGACGAGGGGCTCACCATGGTCATCGGCGGTGATTACGATGCGGCCGTCATTGATATCATGCTGCCGGGCCTGAACGGACTCGCGCTCGTGCAGGAATTACGCAAGCAGCGCTGCGCGGTGCCCGTACTCCTTCTGAGCGCGAAGGCGAGTGTGGACGATCGCGTGAGAGGATTGCAGACGGGTGGCGACGACTACCTACCGAAGCCGTTTGCCTTCGCGGAATTGCTCGCGCGCGTGCAGGCGTTGGTGCGCAGGGGTTCTCGCGCCATCGAGCCAACGACGTTGGAAGTCGGTGATCTCAAGCTGGATCTTCTTCGGTACAAGGTGACGCGCGCCGGCCGGAAGATCGAACTGCAAGCGCGGGAATTCGCCCTGCTCGAATACCTGCTGCGTCACGCTGGTCGCCTCGTCACAAAGACGATGATATTAAACCACGTTTGGGACTACAGTTTCGATCCGCAAACCAATGTGGTCGATGTGCTGGTCTGCCGCTTGCGCAACAAGGTGGACAAGGATTTCGAGACTAAACTGATCCGAACGATGCGCGGAATGGGCTATGTCTTGGAAGGCTCTTAGGGAGTTCACGCGCACGATCAGCTTCCGGCTGAACTTGTGGCACGCGGGCATTTTTCTCTTCAGTGCGGCACTGCTCTTCACGCTGATTTATTTCCTGCTCGGGGCCGCGATCGATCGCAAGGATCGCGACGTGATCGAGGCTCGGCTTCGGGAATATCATGCGGTCTACGAGAACGGTGGTCTCGTCGCGCTGCAGGATTGGACGACGCGCGTGAACGATGCTCGTAAGCAACGAATGTTTTTCGTCCGACTGAAGGCGCCTGATCACAAGGTGCTGCTGATGGTCACGCCGCAGGATTGGTTCGACACCGACGTGGCGCTGCTCGACCGTGGAGCCGAGGGACCGACGGACGACTGGATCCGCGCGGCGCGTAACACCGAGATCGACTTGACCGTGGCGTCGATGACGCTGGAGGACGGCACGATCCTGCAGGTCGGGCGCAGCAGTGATAGCCGGGCGGCGTTGCTAGGCAAATTTCGACAGGTGTTTTTCGCCGTGATCCCGCCGGTACTTCTGCTTGGGTTTGTGGGCGGCGCATTCGTGACGAGGCGAATGACGAAGCCGGTCTGCAGCATCGTGGAAGCGGCCTCCGCGATTATTAATACCGGGTGCATGGATGTGCGCGTTCCGGAACGACCGGCAAAGGACGAGTTGCAGGATCTCGTTCTGTTGTTCAACCGCCTGCTTCAGCACAACGAAGATCTTTTCCGCGCGTTGCATGATTCGCTCGACAATGTGGCGCACGATCTTCGCACGCCGCTGGCGAGGTTGCGCGCGACCCTCGAACAAGCTCTGCCGGAAAGTGGCGGAGCCGCGCAGAACGCGATCGCGGAGGCGCTGGAGGAGGTCGATCGCGTCGAAACGATTATCCGCACGCTCATGGATGTCGCGCAAGCGGAGGCGGGGCTGATGCGGCTGGATGTCGAGCCAACAGATATCGGCTTGCTCGTGCGCGATGTGGAGGAACTCTACGAAGACGTGGCGCAGGAAAAGGGCGTGCAGGTTGTGAACGAACTCGCCGACCCGTTGATCGTGCCGGTGGACGCCGCGCGCATGCGGCAGGTCTTCGCGAACCTCTTGGACAATGCAATTAAATACACCCCTGCGGGCGGTCTGGTGTCAATATCCGCACGCCATGACCGCGAGGTAGAGTTAATCTTCCGTGACACCGGCCGTGGGATTTCTGGAACCGATCTTCCCCGCATTTGGGAACGCCTCTATCGAGGCGATAAGAGCCGCAGCCAGCATGGCCTCGGCCTTGGCTTGAGTCTGGTAAAAGCCATCGTGCAGGCGCACCAGGGACGAGTTGAAGTTACGAGCATGGAAGGCCAAGGCACTAAGTTCCGAGTCTTCCTGTCACTGCAACCCCAGCTCCAGCGCGCGCGATGATTTGGCCTGCGTGGTGACCCGATTCGAAGCCTCGCTGCCGACGTGGAAGAGAGGCCTGGGCGCGCTGCGAGCGAGGGCTATTCGCGTCGATGCCCGTGGGGGAATTGCTGTCCGCTGTCGTTAGAACAATTACACACTCGTAATAGACCAGTAATTGTGGGGTAAGAGTCCCCCCGCATCCTTGGCCATGCGCAAAAGCTTCTTTCCAATCATCGAAGGAGGTGCTTCGAGAGGCACCAATAAACGAGAGATCGGCTAAAACCGCGTTAACCAAACGACCCTCGGCATCCTACTGCCTGGCTGTCACATCAACCCAAACAAGAAGACACCAAATGATCAAACAGCATATGAGCCTGGACATGGAGGAATGCATCGAGGCGTGCATCGAGTGCCATCATGTTTGTTTCGAACTGGCGATGAATCACTGCCTCGAAAAAGGTGGCGAGCACACCGAGCCCGCGCTCTTCCGGTTAATTATTAATTGCGCGGAGATCTGCCAGACGAGTGCGAACTTCATGCTCTCAGGCTCTGATCTGCACACGCTCACCTGCGATCTCTGTGCAGAAATTTGCCGGCGCTGCTCAGATGGTTGCGAGGAGCTCGACGGCATGGACGAGTGCGTTGAAGCCTGTCGCCGCTGCGCGGAGACGTGCGACCGCGTGGCCCAGTAAACCACGTGATTCTGCTCGCATCGCTTGAAATGGGTCGCGGCGGCTTTCTGGATTAGGACACGCTGCACCCTCCCGGGGTCTCACTCAAAAAAAGTGCACAGGTCGTTTACGTACCCGCCAGCTCGGCCTCCACGGCCGCACGCCTGAAGCAAAGGGCCCGCGCGCGAGCTGCTTGGCCATTACACTCTTGTAATAGATCGGTAATTGTCGGGTAAGAGTTCCCTTGAATCCTTGGTCATGTTCAACAAATTCATCCCGGGAATCGCAGGCTTTCTAATCACAGCCGGCTGCTCGAAAAACGATACGCCCGCTGCAGATTCCAGCCCTGCACCAACTCCGACGCAGGCGGCAATACAAATGCCCAGTATCGCGCCCTCTGGAATAATTACACCGGCTCCGACTGTAGCGCCGGCTGCAGCGACAGTTTCTCCCGTGACACCCATTTCCACCGCGTCGCCGACCCCTTAACTCGACGTGGCAAAATTGCGCTCGGCGTGCTGTCTGTGTGGTCAGGTTAAGTGAGTGCCGCAAAAGCAAAGGTTGCTGAAATGACAGCGCGCCGAGTCGCACGCCCCGGTGACGTGGATTTTGAATCGAGATTGGGTTTCGCTAAGCTCATGTTGGAATTTCCCCGGCGTGTCCTTATCGCTCACCGTCTTTTTTACGCCGGGATTATCTTGTCCATGGCCCCGAATATCTGGCGGATGTTCTTGCGGCCAGTGACAATGTTGAGCGATTCTCCAGCAACGGTTCTTGCGCTGACAGTGACTCTGGTCGGTTTCCTCCTTTGCTGGGTAAAGAGCAAAGCCGTTTGGCTCCTGTTGCCCTGTGACGCGCTTTTGATTCTAATCACCGTCCTTTACATCTTTGGGCGATCATAGAATCCGTCGAGCTCATGAAAACAGTTCTGGTAGCGCTTCTTGCTCTAGTAACCTCAGCTGCCGATACGTTTGGTATTTTGTTTGAAGAGACCCCGGCTTTGGCGAAAATCTTCAAGCAGCGTCACGTCGCGGGAACGTTTGTCATGGTCGATGCCCGCGCTGACACCGTGTTCGTCTGGAATCAGGAACGAGCAAAGCGGCGGTACTATCCCGGCGAGACATTCAGGATAGCAAATGCCATCCTCGCTCTGGAGACAGGGGTCGTTCAGGGCATTGATGACATAGTTCCTTTTAACAAGAAGACATACAGAGGGTTCGACGATGATGGTCCTCGCTTTTTTTATGGACCGCTTGTGAACCGAAACGGGGAGTCGACTCGTCCCAGGAATCTCAAGAACAAGATGCGAGCGTCCAGTACACGGACCTTTCGATGGCTCGCGCGTGCAATAGGGACAGAGCGGATGCGCGTCGGTCTAGCGAAACTAAACTACGGAAATATGCGGGTCGGCGATGCGGTGGACCAATTCTGGAGAAATGGGTCGCTCCAAATCTCGGCTCTGGAACAAGTGGAATTTCTTGGGAGGGTCGCACGCGGCAAAATACCGGTGTCCCGAGAAATTCTGGACAAGCTGAGGCAACTTACGCTGTTGGAAAAAACCGCAGACTACGAACTACATGCAAAAAGCGGTTGGTTAATTACTCCGAAGCCAGAGCTTGGTTGGTGGGTCGGCTGGGTCGAACGCGGGAACGATATTTTCCCGTTTGCCCTAAACATGAACATGGATCCTGCCCATGTTGAAGACCGACTCACGATTGGGCGCGAATGTTTGAAGGCGCTGGGAAAATTGTAAACGCATATGCGGGTGCGCATCAGACTGATTGGTCGCGGGTCAAAACACCAAGTGTCTGAAAATTAATGTGATCGTGGATCCCAATGGCCGGCGAAACACTTCCAACTTCGGTCCAACGGTTCCTGTCGAGATATATTCGATCTCTCGAGCAACTGGAAGTGCTGCTCTTGCTCCGGAACAGCCCGAATCGTTCCTGGACGCCTGCCGAGGTTTACGAAGTGGTGCGCAGCAGTCGGGCTTCGGTCGAGGAGCGGCTGGAGAGTTTTGTTCGGCTCGGGTTCCTCCGGAAGGACGACGGCCCACCCCTCACGTTTCGTTACGCTCCAAAGGAGAATCTTGGAGCCGCGGCAGACGAGACTGCAAACGCTTATCAGAAGTGGCGTGTGCGCGTGATCGAGGCAATTTTCACTCCCCCCGTCGACTCGGCGCAACGCTTTGCCGACGCCTTCAAGGTGCGAAAAGAATGATATGGCCCTGACCGTTTATTTACTCTGCGCTCTCGCCTCCCTCGGATGCGCGCTCCTTCTCTGGCGCGGATACTGCACCACTCGCACCCGGCTTCTTTTCTGGGGCGCGCTCTGCTTCCTTATCCTGACGCTCACCAACTCGCTCCTCTTCGTCGATCTGATCATCTGGCCTCAAATCGATCTCTCGCTTTGGCGCGCGGGGGTCACTCTCACCGGTCTGGCTTGCCTGGTGTATGGCCTGATCTTCGACGCGCAGGCGTAGCCGCTTATGTTGAAAGCCTTCCTTTCGGGTGCAATCAGCATGGCTTGCCTCACAATTGCACTTTTTTTCCTGCGATTCTGGAGGCAAACGGGCGATCGCCTGTTCGTGGCTTTTGCCGCGGCATTCGGGCTCTTAATGGTCGAGCGGCTGATGCTCGCGACCGTCAACGCATCGCATGAGCTAGCGCCTTACATATATATGGTTCGTCTGGTCGCGTTCGCCCTCATCATGGGAGCCGTGGTGGATAAGAACAGGCGCCGTTAACCATTTGCCGGAGAAGGCAAAGGCAAGAATCGCTGCCAGAGATTCAGTGCCGCGAAGATTTGTTTAGCCCGGGCGGGCCCTGAGCGTTGGACGTTTGGCTGATCAGCGATCAGCCTCTCACCGTCTTCATCCCTTGCCGGATGATCCGGTCGATCAACTGCGGATACGACAATCCCGCCTGGCCCGCCGATTGCGCGAAGTCCTCGTCCGCCGCGAGAATCGGATTCGGGTTCGCCTCGATGAAATAGATCTCGTTCGCCGCCGTTAACCGAAGATCAATCCGCGCGTAACCCTCGATCGTGAGCAGGCGGTAGATGCGCTTGCACGTCTCCTCGATGTTTGCGACCAGCGCCGGGTCGAGTCCCTCGGGGAACCGGTTCTGCAATCCCCAGCGTTTGCGATATTCCTCGTCCCATTTCGCGCGGTAGGTCGCGATTTTCGGCTCGTTCGGCGGCACTTCGCCGAAGACCAGCTCGCGCATCGGGAACACCGTTAGCTTCAACGTGCCCATTACGCTCACATAGAACTCGCGCCCTTCGATGTATTCCTCCGCGATCACGTCAGCGTCATGTTTCTCGTGAATAAACGCGACACGCTCCTTGAATTGCTCGTCGGTCGTGACGAACGACGCCTGCGAAATCCCGTAGGACGCCTCTTCCTTCACCGGCTTTACCAAGATCGGAAATTTCGGCCGCTTCAGCCGCGCAATCCGCTGGCCGCGTGGGATGACCACAAAGTTCGGCACGTGGATGTGATGATAGCCGAGAATTTTTTTCGAGATCCCCTTGTGCTTGCAAAGGACCAGTCCGGTCGCGCCGCAACCCGTGAAGGGAACACCCTGCATCTCGAGGAGCGAAACGATGTGCTGATCGAACCCGCGGTTGTTCTTGAATTGATCGGCCAGGTTGAAAATGACGTCAGGCGCGAAGCTCTCCAGTTTTTGCCGCACCAGATCGAGGTTGTCGAAGATGGCGAGATGCTCCGTCGTGTAGCCGAGCTCACCGAGAGCGGTCAGGACGTTCGCCTCGGTTTTCCAGTCCTCCGTCTTCATCTCCGCGCTCAGGTCCTGGTCGATCGTCGTCGGACGAACCGCGTCGAAAAGGGCCAGGACTTTGAGTTTCTTTTTCACGCTATTTGGTCCGCTTGAATTTGCCGGTGAAGAGATAATTCATCACCAGCGTCGTAATGAAAGAGGTGACACGAAAATCTTGCTGCGGATCGTCGTTCAGCACGCAGAGATCGAGCTGATCGCAGCGGTCGATCAGCCGCGAGAGAAGTTTGTTCACCCGGAATTTTTTCTCATTTGTCCACTGGCAAACCGAGTTCAAGAGCCGCCTCCTCCTCCTCCGCAGATACACGGCCGCCGTGATCCGTCCCGGCCCAGGCGGTGCGGCGAAGAGCTGGCGCAGATCGGCGTCGTAGAAATCCGGATACGTGTCCTCGTAAAGCTTCCGTTTGCGCGCGTAATAGGTCTTGAGCTTGAGGTTCAGACCGTCGTAATCGGCCGTTCGATACTCGGGCGCGTGCACCGGCGGCTTGCCCGCCAGCGACCGCATCAGCTCATCGACGTATTCGAGTTTTTGCAGCGCCTTCCAGCCCGCGTAACGCGTGCGCCAGTCGGCGTCGGGGGTGAGCCAGACCGCGAACGTCTCCGCGAAATCCTCGTCCGGATGGCTCTGCGCATACCAGTCGTCGAGATTGACCACGTAGCTCCGGCTGAACGGTTGGGGATGATAAACATCCGGCGTTTCGTCGCGCGACGTTTGCCCAAAAGTCTCCTGCCATTTTTTCTTCTTCGGCAGCCGGTAAGCGTAGCTGAAGGCGTGCGCCGCCTCGTGCCGGATCAGTTTCATAAACCAATCCGGCGTGCCGCCCTCGACCTCGAGCATCATCGCCTTCTCCAGCTGCCGCAGCCGGTCGTGGACGAGAAAAAACGGCACGAAGATCGCCGGGATCCCGACCGGCACGAACCATTCATCGCCGATGTGACACGGCGGAAGGAACGTCAGGCCCTTGGCCGAAAGCTCCTCATAAAGCTGCCGGATGAGCGGTTGGACCCCCGAGTCCTCGAGCAGCAACCCGAGCTTGGAAATGCGGCGTTCGACAAGCTCCTGGTCGCTCAGTAATGCCCAATCGCCCGCTTCCATTTGGGCACCGTAACACCGAGCAGCGCTCTGTCACGCCTACGTAGCCGCATTCCGGTCCGCTCTATTCGCCAAGTGTTCTTAGCGTCTCGAACAAGCAGTCAGTCAAATTCCGCTCCAATGACTCGCAACTAGGTGGGTAATCCTGCGTGCTCTCGAAGCGTATCAACAAAGAGTGGGTGTCGCTCCGGTGATAAACAGCGATCCATGATATCACGCTCATCGGTAAGCCGGTTTGTCATTCGTGATAGATCCGAAAACAACATCAGCGCGAGACGAGTAACACTGAATGCAAGGGTTAATGAAAAATTATCTTTTACCGCATCAAAGAGATTACGCCCTTCACCAGACGGCGTGACATCGCGGAAGGAATCCGGATAAAGGAAAGTGTGGAGGTCATCTGTTACCCAATAGGTAAGCTTATAATGAAGTCTATGCCGTTGTTTCGTGATCTCCGAGACGTCGACCTGAGCCAAATAGTTCGCCCATCCAGCTGGCCAAATGTCGCAGGACGTTATCCGTAAGAGACGTTGGAATAAACGCCATATGTGAATGTGTTCGAAGCGGGAGCCAACTGTATGAAAGGAAGTCTCCTCTTCGAAGGCGCCGATCTCCGCAAGCAATTGTGGACGGAGGCCTTGCATGTCACGGCAAATATCTCCACAGACTGACGTCTGGTCGATCTCGGCGACGCCTACACCCAAGAAAGACATTATCGAACGAGCAGAAAAAAAGGCGCCTTGATACGCAACTGAAAGTGACCAAGTCGGTAATCCATTGCTAACTTGCGCTTCCGATGCGCCTAAAACGTGCAGCGCTTTGTGCAACCAATACACAGCCTCTCGAAAGAGGGTTGCTGGAACTTCGCCGCGAGCAGCCTTGATCGTTGTAACTTTGGTACGCGTTGGGGATACACCAACCATTAGGTCCGTCGACTCGATAAAACTCGACAAAGTTACTACAGGACAACTCCCTGGAGGGTCGATCAGAGGGATGAAACTAGTCCACGAATTGCGGATTATGGTCCAACGGCGGGGTCGAAATGAATTCTCGAAGTTGAGCCAAGTTCGATCGGGCACTTGGTTAGACTTTTAACGTTCCCGCTTCTTCATCAATTGGACCAGTCGCGGCTTGTAATGCATCGGCCAATTCTTTGCCCGCGAGAATTTCAGCCGCACTCCCGGTCCCGTATTTCTTCCAATTGTTAAATTGAAAATTGGAAACCAACTGCAACGTCTCAACAACGTCCGCTCGAGTAAATGAGTCCAGAGTGCGCCCGAGCGTCGCGTCGTGGATCGCTGGAAAGGCGTTCATGACACCACCAAAGCCTATCGTTCTGAAGAACACTGTGTCGGCTTCCTCGTAGTCCTTCGGAAATACATCGCTCAGAGCCCCATAATAGTTCTCGATCACAGCCCGTTGCTCGCGCTCGGTTCGCCCGCGAAGAATCCCTGTCGATCGATGGACCAATGGTGAAATCTTCCGCACGAAGTTTGTCAGAGAAATCTGTCCCCGGGTGGGCGATTTAAGTGCAACTATCCGATTGAAGAATGGGCTTGATTCTTCAATCTTCATCGCATTCGCAAGATCCACCGCGCGCTCTTTTGCTAGGTCACTTTCATTTTTCTGCATTCCCTTTATTTCTGGAAGGAGATCAAGATATAGTGATGTCGGAACGCGCTTCGCCTCCCGATTGATGGTGATGAATTGAGTGATTTGGTCTTCTGTGCTCAGATCTAGGAAAGCGGTAACCGCCACATTGATATCGCTGCCGGCTTCCGAAGCACCGGCTAAGCGGTGTTGACCATCGATAACCCAGCCGGCGTCTTCGACATCTTGGATTTCGATCAGTTTCTTGTTGCGACTTAGCTTTGCTTTATCAAAGGCGACAACAATGTTGGTGGGTATCGGGTTGCCGGCGTCAATAAACTTCGCTATTGCCCCGGTCCGGTTAGGAAGAAGGGCGCGCTGGTATCCTTTGCGTTTATTCTCCTCGCGGCGGTTAATCTTCACGCGACTGTATAGTTCTTTGGCAGGAATCATGAACAGCGCCATGCTGTATTTTCCTTGTTTGAAGGCAGTGCACGGATATTTTTTCATGCGGGTATCTGAGTCCATTCCTGTGGAATGGTCGTCAGAGGGGTGTTTTGAGGGGGTTGATAGATTGGGATACTATCAAATCTGTAATCCAACTTGCCGTCAATGGCGTCTTTTAGACGTTCCAAAGCGATGGCGTGGAACGACCTGTCTAATTCGGCCCCCACAAATTTTCTCTTGAGAGTGGCTGCAGCGGCGGCGGTGCTTCCGGATCCAACATAGGGATCCAAGACCTTGTCTCGAGGATTCGTTAGCGCAGTAATCAACCGCTGTGCCAGTGCGATCGGAAATTGACAAGGGTGAACGCTCTTTTCGATATGATTCGCTTTGACATTGGGAATGTCCCACACGTCCGAAGGATTCTTGCCGAAAGGGTTGCCACTGTATTCCCCTTTTAGTTTTCCTTTGTAGTGTTTCTTACCGGGATATTTCTGAGGAACGCGGACCGCGTCGAGATTGAACGTCGTCGGTTTACCTTTTGTAAACCAAAGAATTGTCTCATGCCGGCCGCTAAAGCGATCGCTGCTGTGGAGTCCATGACCGAACGTCCAAATAATGCGATTCCGTAAATGGATGTCGGTTTGCGTTGCGAGTATCCGGTAGACCACATAATCGAGAGGAGTAACGATCCCGTTGCTGACGTGATATCCAACTTGCCAACAGATGCTGCCTCCATTTTTCGTAACCCGGACGATCTCGGGCAGAATCGCTTCATGATCTTTTTCGAAATCCTTGGCCTTTTTCTTGTCCTCGTATGATTTCCCCATGCAATACGGAGGAGAGGTGATTGTGAGATCCACGGATTCCTCCGGCATCGATTTCAAAAGGGCTGCGCAGTCGCCCCGAAATAGAGTGTAAGCGTTTTTACCAGACCACCTTGAATGGATCATGGTGTCTTGAATTCAGATCGACCCATGGAGTCTTTTAGATCCTCCTGTCTGTTTTGGCAAGGCCGGCGAAAGCGGCCCTCTGGAGGCTAGCCAAGATCCCGTCTGTTGGGACGGCCCGCTTGCCGATTTACGCAACTGCTGCAGAGCGAGTGACGAGGCGGCATTAACCCCGCTCCGGAACGCCGGCTTCCATCAGGCGCTGCACCAGCTTCTCCAAAACGGCGCGGTCGCGATACCATTCCAGGTCATGCACGTATTTCACGGTCAGGTCGGGTTGCGCGGCCAGAGCGGCACGAGCGAGTTTTTGGGCCTGGCCGGTCTCGCCGAGCGCCATCCGCGAGGCGATCTGATAGAGCCGCGAGCGTCGGGTTTGAAAGGGGAGGGCGCCGAGGTGATCGGCCGCGTCGCGATAACGCTCTTGAACGTAGAGAGCGACGCCCCGTTCCTCAACGCACCAGACGGGGAGATAGGGATCGAGCGTCTCGGCCTGATCGAGTAATTCCAGCGCGCGCTCCGGGTTGCCAAAATAGGTGTAGAACGCGGCCGAGCGCCCTTTTATGTAGGCATCGCTCGGGCTCAGCTCCATCGCCTTCTCGTGATAACGTCGCGCGGCTTCGAAATCGCCCTTGGCCGTCTGGACCGAACCCATGATCCGGTTCGCTTCGGGGTCGTTCGGGTCGAGCTCCAAGGCGCGGTGCGTCATTCGTTCGCCTTCTTCCTCGTCGAAATTGGGCAATCCGGCCGCGGCGCAAACTCTCATCGCGTAAGGCCGTCCAAAATTCGGATCGGCTTCAATGGCGCGATCGAACCATTTGACTGCTTCCAGGAGGTTTTCGTCCGTCACGCCGCCAAGCCGGTGAAACTCAAGGCCACGCAGGTGGCATTCGTAGGCTGACATCGATTCCGGCCGCTGCCTCCGTGCCGCGGCCATGTCCGCCTCCTCCAGGCGGCCCATTACCGTCGCCGCAACCTTCGCCACAATCTCGTCCACCGTATCGAGCAACGTTTCGAACGGCCGTTCGATCCGATCGTTCCAGACGATTCTGCCCTCGTTCGTCTCCGCGAGCGAGAGATTGATGCGGACGCGCTCTCCGGTCTTGCGAAGAGTTCCGGAAAGAACATACCGTACTCCGAGCGCGTCGCCGATCGCGACGGGATCGCGATTTTCATTTTGCAGGACAGCGCTGGCCGTGCGCGAGCTGACAAAAAGGCGGCGGAAGCGGCCCAGCTCGAGAATCAGATCTTCCGTCACGCCCCCGGCGAGAAAACTCACCTCCTCGCCCTGGGTGGCCGCGGTCAAAGGGATGACGGCGATGGAGTAGGGACGCTTCTCCCGGCGCGGCGCGGGTTGGGTGGGCACGGTCTGAAAGACGTAGGTCTCGTGTTCGCCGCGCACGCGATAAACCGGAATCGCTTCGGAGATATTCTTGAATTGTTGAGGGCCACGGGTCTCGAAGGTGAAAGGCGAATTCCGCCGGACTTGCTCGAAAAGTGTCCCGCTGATGTCGATCGCGCCCGGGTCGGCGGAAGATTGGATGCGCGCCGCGAGGTTGACCCCGTCTCCGATCAGATCGTCTCCGGACTCGATCACATCGGCCAGATGCAGGCCAAAACGCATCTGGATGGCTGGATTCGGCGCTTCGGCCAGCGCGCTTCGCACTTCAACGGCGCAGCGCAGCGCGTTCAACGGACTGGCAAAGTCGGCGAGGACAGCGTCACCCATCGTTTTGAAGACGCGGCCATCCCGCGCCTTCACCATTTCGTGGACCATGGCGGTCAAATCGGTGATGCGGGCGGCTGTTCCTTCCTCGTCGGCTTCCATCATGGCGGAATAGCCAACGACATCGCCGACAAGGATCGCGGCGAGGCGGCGTTTCATGGGAGGGGAGTGGCGTCTGACACAGACGCCCTACAATCGCGGCGGGGTGCGGTTATGTGGGTGAACAAGGTACCTATTTCCACGTGCGACAAGCTGCCGTTTTGGCGCGGGCGGTCAAATGCGGGAAGATGTAGAGGCGCTTGCCGACAGGCCGCGGCTGTAGCCGCTTCGCTGTGCGAAGCGCGAGGGATTCGTCGCTTGCGCTCACGCCGCCCGCAGGGCGGCGGCTACAGGAAAGAGCTTTACACAGGCAACGTGCAATATTCAGCCTGACCGCTGACTGACAATGGATTCCCAATCGCAGAGCCAGAAGATCTTCGCGCTCGAGCGGCCGGACCCGGCGCTCTGGAGGCTTTACGTCATCCACGCAGTGCTGACCGGACCGGGGATTCTGTTCATGCTGCCGTTATCTTATTTCCGCTACCGCACGCTGCGGTATCGCTTCGACGAGGAGGGAATTCATATGCGGGTGGGAATTCTTTTCCGGCGCGAAGTCAATCTCACTTACGCGCGGATCCAGGACATTCACCTGCGTTCCGGCTTCATTCAGCGCTGGCTCGGCCTCGCCGATATTCAAATTCAGACGGCGTCCGGATCGGCGGGAGCGGAATTGGTCATAGAAGGCTTCACGGAATTCGAGGCGATCCGCGATTTTCTTTATACCCGCATGCGGGGTTATCAGAGGAAGCCGGCCGATCCACCGGCCGTCACCGCTGAGAGGCTGGGCGCGAACGCGGAGAGCGATGGCGAGATGGTCGAGCTCCTTTTGCATATTCGTGACGAGCTGCGCCGCACCCGCGAGTTGCTCGAGCAACATTCCGCTCCCCCTAATGTATAAACGCTTCCGTGATTGGTGCAGCGAGGTCTTGCGGATCCCCGGGGATCCGGAGCCGCCGCCCGGTGACGAAGCGAGCACGCGCCTCTTCCGCGCGGCGCCCAATTTCTACCTGTATCTCATCTTTCTCTGGGCCATGCGGACCATCGCCCTGGTCGCCATTTTAATACCGACGGAAGTCATCCCACTCGTGACCGCCTTTGATTGGGAAAGGAAAGTGCGAGCAATCGCGTTCTTCGATCTCCCGTTGCCCGCCGTAATTTTCAGCATCGCGATGATTTGGCGGCTCTTCGCCTTGGGGCTCGTCCGGCTCGATTTCGAGAAGCGCTGGTATCTCGTGACGGATCGGAGCCTGCGGGTGCGCGAGGGAGTGGTGAATGTGCGCGAGATGACGATTACGTTTGCGAACATTCAGAACATTTCGATCTCGCAGGGGCCGATCCAACGCCTTCTCGGTATTGCCGACGTGCGGGTCGATACGGCCGGCGGTGGTCCGAGCCGCGGCGATAAGAAGGAGGGCGGCGAAAGTTTGCACACGGTGAGCTTTCGCGGCGTCGATCACGCGGATCAAATCCGGACGCTCATCACGGAGCGATTGCGCGAGCTGAAGGATTCCGGTTTGGGCGATCGCGACGAGATGCCGACACCAAGGCAGCCAGCGATCTCGTCAGGAGAGCCAGCGGTAATTGGCGCGCTCCGCGAACTTTCGGCGGAAGCATCCGCGCTGCGCAGGACGGTGGAGATAGCAAGGTAGAGGCGTTCGATTCTCCTATTTGTAGGGCGGTTGTGCCAAGCGCCTGACGCTCGCCAGAGCGCTTCCCTTCTCCGCTGTAGGGCGGGGTCGCTGACCCCGCCGGGAAGTTCGCGACGCGCCTGGCCGTTGTCACCTCTATATACTCGGCGGGGTCAACGACCCCGCCCTACAAATAGACAAAACTTCGCAGTGGCGGCGTCTTGAATAAGGGCTTCTTTATTGCCGAATCTAAAGGCGTCCGTCACCGCATCATACTGGAGGGGACCGCTGGCAAAAGGCAGCGTTCGTCGCCAGGAGATTGGTGGAGGAACCGACGGAAAACAGCTACAACACCAGGAAACTTCATATGATGACTGACCTTCGCTTCGCTCTGCGGCAACTGCGCAAGTCGCCGGGATTCACGCTTCTCGCCGTCCTCACTCTCATGCTTGGGATCGGACTGAACACCGCGATCTTCAGCCTGATCAACGATCTATTCCTGCGCGGGTTGCCGTTCAAAGAACCGGCGCGCGTCCTTCACGTCTTCTCGAAGTTCAAAGAACAAACGGTCGACTTCCCGCTCTCCGCGCCGCGCTACATGCATTTCCGCGACGGCCAAACCATCTTCGACGGATTTGCCGCGGAGAATGCACTGGCCGCGACGGTGACAGGACTGGGCGATCCGTTTCAGGTTCCCCTTTTCAAGGCAACCGAGAATTACTTCGACGTCCTCGGTTTGCCCGCGGTCCGCGGCCGCACGTTTTTGCCAGGAGAAGAGGAAGGGGCTGATGTCGCGGTGATCACGGAACGCTTTTGGAAAGCGCGGCTAGGGAGCGATCCGAACGTGGTCGGGCGCGCGCTCACCCTCGACGGTGTAGCGCACACGATTATTGGCGTGATCAAGACCTTGCCGGTCTCGTGGACGGGACCCAACGCCGATATCTGGACGACCAAGCCGTTCGTCATCCCGGGTTTCCCGCATGAGCGCATGATGCGGGGGACCGCCTTCCTGCGCGCGGTGGGGCGTCTGAAGCCCGGCGTGACGAAAGAGCAGGCCTCCGCTGCTTTGCAATTGCTCGAGAACAGCTATCGCTCGCAATATCCCGAAAAGATCGACTCGAAATCCGGCACGGTGGTGAAAACATTGCCCGAGGATGTAACGGAAAATCTGCGACCGGGATTCGCCACGCTTCTCGCGGCCGTGACCTTTGTCCTGCTCATCGCGTGCAGCAACGTTGCCAACCTGCTCCTCGTTAGATTCAGTGGCCGGCGCCGAGAAATTTCGCTTCGCATGGCGCTGGGGGCGTCGCGCGCCAGCGTGCTGCGCCTTTTCGTTTTCGAAAGCGTGCTCATCAGTTTGCTCGCCGGAATTCTCGGCGCGCTGCTGGCCTGGCAATTGGTCCCGCTCGTGCCGAAGCTCGCGGCGAACTTCCTGCCGATCGAAGCCGGCAGTGCGACAGCTTTTTCATTTCCGGTGCTCGCGTTCACGATCGCGCTCTCTTTGCTGACCGGATTGGTCATGGGCCTTTATCCCGCGCTGCAAAGCTCGCGCGCTGATCTGGTCGATGGGTTGAAGGAAGGCGGTCGCGGGTCGAGCGGGAGCGTGAAGCAGCAACGTTTCCGCAAATTGCTGGTTGGAGCGCAGGTCGCGCTTTCGGTCACCCTGGTTGCGGGGGCGTCGTTGCTCATCGCGAGTTTTATCCGGCTGAGCCATCAGGACCCCGGTTTTAAGCCGGAGAATCTCTGGATCGGACTCACCGTTATGCCGCAGGCGCAATATCCGGACGTTGCTGCCCGCGCCCGTTTCGCCGAGCAAATGACGAGTGCGCTCCGGGCCACGCCCGGGGTGCAGGATGCGGCGGTCAGCGGCGGGTTTCCGCTTTTCAATGGTGGCGGGGCGACGCTCTATGCGCGGGCCGATGGCAACGTTTTGCCAGTCGCGGAGCGCAAAGGCGCGCCCTCCAACGACATTACGCCGGGATGGCTTCGAACGCTCGGCATCCCGCTCCTGGCGGGTCGCGATTTTAATGAGCGGGACATTATCGACCACCCTAATGTGATCCTGATCAGCGCGACCGGCGCGAAGTCGGTTTTCGGCAACGAAAGTCCGATCGGCAAAACCCTGCTCGTTACCAGCGGCAGCGTGCCGGTCGAGATCGTGGGCGTGGTGGGCGATGTGCGTTCGGCGCGACTCGACCAGCAAAACGACATGGAATTCTATCGGCCCTTCGCGCAGGAGAATTTTCCGTTCCTCAGCATAACGGTGCGCAGTCCCTTGCCCCCGGATATCGTGACAAAAACAGTGCAGGCGGTGCTGAAGACGATCGACCCGGGTCTTGCGCTGATTCAGCCGCAACCGGTGAGCGAGGTCATGGCGCAGGCCCTTGGCCAGGCGAAGTTGATGATGGTGTTGTTGGGCGTTTTCGCGGCGGTCGCGCTCCTGCTGGCGACTGTCGGCATTTACGGCGCGGTGGCTTACACGGTGGAGCAGCGCACCGGCGAGATTGGGGTGCGCATGGCGCTCGGGGCGCAGACTATGGACGTGCTCCGGCTGGTGGTGCGACAAGGAATGATTCCGGTGCTCTTCGGTTTGGTTACTGGATTAGCCGCGGCCCTGGCCCTTGGGCGATTGATTGCGGCGCAGCTCTACCAGGTCTCCGCGCATAGCCCCGTGTTGCTTCTGTCGACGGCAGCGGTGCTGGCTCTCGCTGCTCTCCTGGCTTGTCTGTTTCCGGCTCGCCGAGCCAGCCAGCTGAATCCCGTCGAAGCGTTGCGCGCGGAGTGATCCCGAGGCGCACGAAGAGAGGACGGAATGTAGAGGCCCTTGGGCCAAGCGTAATTGCGTTGGCCTGCAAGTGAGCGACCACTTCGATCTCCGCGGTTGCTCCCCGGAGGGTCCCGTAGCAAACCAACGGGAGTGCCTCCGGGAAGCGTTCCGGGGGGAAGGCCACCAGCCAAGGGGAACTATCCAAAGATTGATTACGAGACTCGCCAACCCGAGTTAGCGTATTTCTTCAAAGACCTTTGATTCGTCGGCAAGGCGTCGGGGCTCCGTGTCGAAAGCGCGCCTGAAGTTACGGCGCTGGTGCGAGGAGACCGGAAAATGAGAGGCGTTTGGGCCAAGCGCTTGTTTGTTGGTTAGGCGCTTGGCCCAAGCGCCTTTACATTTCGGGCCTGTAAATGCGCGACGGCTTCAATCTCGGCCGTTTGGGGAAACATGTCGCACGGCGTGATCGAGACGACGCTGAAACCGTGTTGCAGTTCCGCGAGGTCGCGGGCCAGTGTCGGTGGGTTGCACGAAACATAGAGCATCGTGCACGGCGCCGAATCGAGAATGGCGCGGCGCATTTCGGCGGAGAGGCCGGTGGCGGGTGGATCGACAATCAGCGCGGTCGAGGCGAGATCGCTGCGTTGCAAAAGCCAGCCTAACTCGGTTGTGACGTCGCCGGAGATGTAGGCTTCGTTCGTGCCGGCATCTTTCTGCGCGGCTTCAATCGCGAAGCGGTCCCAGTCGATTCCGACCACGCGGTCGAATTGAGGCGCGAGCCGCTTCGCAAAGAACCCGGCCCCGCAAAACGCATCGATGAGAAGCTTCGCTTCTGGCGGCAACGCGCCGGCGATCAAATCTGCCAGGGCATCTGCGACCGCGTCGTTGGTTTGCGCGAAGACGCGCGGACCGGAATGCGCGCGCAAGGTGTAATGACCGTCGCGCACCCGCCCGGCGCGCAATTGAGCGAGGGCGTCGTTTACCTCCGGCCCGGCGATCGGGCAGCGCGCGATATCCATCAACTGATGGACATCGCGCCGGTAGAATCCCACGACACCGTCTTCGGCATGAACCGTGATCCGGTTCCGATAACCATAAGGCAAAGGCGAGGGGACGATGGGCTGCATGGGCGGTTCCGATAACCGGCCGATGCGCCGCATCGCTTGTTCGACCTGCCGGGTCTTCAATTCTAACTGATGCTCGTAGGCGATATGCTGGTAACTGCACCCGCCGCATCGCCCGAAGTATGGACACTCCGGAGTTACGCGCTTTGACGAAGGATCGAGCACCTCCACCAGTTCCGCTTCGGCGAAATGCTTTTTCTCGCGCACGATCTTCGCGGTGATGTGTTCGCCATCAATCGTGAATGGAACGAAGATCGCCTTCCCTTGATCGCGCGCGACCCCTTTGCCGCCGAAAGCAACATCCTGGATTTGGAGATCAACCGAGCGCATCGCGCACTGTAGCCGTCGCCCCGTGGGTGACGCAATTGCGGCCGCGTTTTCTCACACGCTTCGCACGCCCCATCGCCGAGGCGCTCTGGCGCGCAGGAGGCAGCAAAGCCGCTCCTGGGACGCTAGCTCGACAGGACGCGCGCGATGGTTGCTTCGAGTTTCTCCACCTTCACCGGCTTCACCAAGTGCGCGGAAAAGCCTGCGTCGAGACTTTTGCCAATATCGGCGTCCATCCCAAAACCGCTGATCGCAATTCCGCGGATGTCGAATTTTCCTCGCAGATGCCGCAACAGCTCCATGCCGTTTCCATCGGGCAAACCAACGTCGCTGATGAGAAGATCGAAGTCATTGTTTTCAGCGGCTTCCAGCGCAGCGCTCATGCTGTGAGCCGCGACTATTTGGTGGCCACGCAACGTGAGCAACCGTTTCAAAGCTGCGCAAGTGTCGGGATGATCGTCGACCAGCAGGATACGAACACTCGTGGGCGAGGTTAGCGCGGGAGCTGCCGCGGTTCTGGCCGGAGCTTCCTCCAGCCCGACCGTTTTGATGGTGAGAAGAAACGTTGTGCCACGATCGCGGCCTTCGCTCTTGGCGATCAGCGAAGCTCCATGGGCTTGCGCGAGCGACTTGGAAATGGTCAGGCCCAGGCCGAGACCGCCGAAACGGCGCTGAAAAGAACGTTCCCCCTGCTCAAACGGATTGAAGATCCGTTGCATGATTTCGGGTTCAATGCCGATACCGGTGTCACTCACCCCAATGGTCAGGACTTTCGGAAGATGATTCGCGGACGAGATGGTGATGACACCGTTCTCACCGGTAAATTTGATCGCGTTCTTAACGAGGTTCCAAATAATTTGCTGAAATTTTGCCGGATCAGCCATGACGTGAAAATCACCGGCCCTCAGGTCGAACCGCACTTGAAGCTGTTTCGTCTTTGCTTCGGAAGCGCAGATTTCAAACACGTTCGCGATGGCCTGGTGCGCATCGACGGACTCGAACTGCAGTTGCAGTTTGTCCTTCGTGATTCGGGTTAGATCGAGCAAATCGTCGATGAGCTGGCTTTCCAATTCGATGTTTCGCCTCATCATCTCAAGGGTACGCTTCAATTCATCCGGTGGAGTGGATTCGGTTCTTAGAGTGTCGAGCGCGGCCAGAACGGGCGTAAGCGGCGTCCGCAATTCATGCGAAAGCATTGCGAGAAAGTTATCTTTCGTCAGGTTTGCCGCCTCGACCGCGGCGCGCTGTTGTTCGATCGCGGCTTCCGCCCGGCGCCGCTCCGCCATTCCCGCGGCCAGCGCCATGGCGGTGATGATCAGGATGGCCGTCGAGGCCTGAAGCGTGAGCAGGGATCGATTGTCGTTTTCCATCGCGAAAGGCCCGTAACCGCGGAGGGTGCCCCAGACCGCCAGCGCTGAAAGAATGAAAATGCCGGTGGCGGTTTCACGCGGGGTGAAGCGAAACGCGGTCCAAATGACAATCGGGCCGCAGATAAATGCGATAGGATAGTTTTGTGCTGAAATCGGGAGCCAACCGCCGAAGACGACCTGGCCGAGAAAGAACAGGAGCAGAAAAAGGAGGATTACCTCCAGAAGCGCGGCGCGGTGCCACCGGCGAGGCGGCGCGGAGTACCACAGAATTAACAGGGGCGCGACGATGAAATCGCCCGTCGCATCGCCCAGCCACCAGGTTAGCCAGATTGCGCTGTAATTGGCCCAATCCGCGAAGCCAGCCAGGGCCAGACTCGTTAGTCCGATCGTGGGGCTGACGAGGGTGCTGATGAGGACGAGAAGCGCAAATTTGAAAACATTCTGGGCGCGTTCGAAAACCTGGGCCCCGCCGGCCAAGCGATGAATCAGCCAGGCACCGATGATGGCTTCCAGAGTATTTCCCGCGGCGATGCCCAGCGAAGTAAAGAGGTTGCCGGCCGTAGTTAGATTGACCAGGAACGCCCCGGCGAAAATCGCGGGCCAGAAGCGGGAGCCGAGCAGGATGATGGCCGCAAGGGCAATTCCGGCCGGCGGCCAAACGGGGGAGGCGCTGGCGTGCAAATAGGCCAGCTTCAGGCTGAGCTTGGCCGCGACGAAATAGAGAACCGTTAAGATTATAACGGTCGCAGCCGTTCGAAAACGCGCGCTGATTCGTGAGGCTTGCTCCAAAGCGATTTATCAGTACGTCGGTGTGACGCACGGTCAACCTTCGCCTGCAATATCTTCCTTTTCCGCTGCCTCTCCCTCTACTCCGGGCGCTCGGTTTTGTTCGAGCGGAGGAAGAGGAAGAGAGCGGCGCGGCGGCGGCTCAATACTTCCGCACGTACGGATACTTCGATTCGTTGCCGAGCTCGGGCGGAAACTCCTGATACCCTGCATGGATATATGGGATGTCGCGCGGAAGCAGCGGGTAGTAGGTCCCCCGATTCATGGGAAACGGAAAGGTGAAGATCTCGCAGATTCCCGCCTGAAAACGCATGAAACTGCGGCCTGCGCCGCGAACCACGCCGTAGCCTGCAGCGGCCGAGTTGCCTTCACGTTCATTGATTTTTGCGATGGTGGTTGGCAATTCCGCGATGCCAAAGACCAGGTTGGAAAGGCCGCGACCAAGCTTGCGCGTCGGGCCGTAATCATTCGAAGGCGGATCCTGAATATCGGCGAAAGAGGAAGCGGCGAAACCGAGGAGAAGCGCGGCGGAAAGCAGAGTTTTCATGGGGGTTCTTCCAGCTAACCAATTTCCGACCAAGTCGGCAACTCCTCATTTCGGAAGGGGCTCTTCTCTCTCTGCGCCTTTCTCGATCTTTTTTGGCAGCTGGCCACGGGTCGCGCGCATGGACGCGTAAATGGTCACTCCCAGAACGAGGATAATCACACCCAGCGAAACCCCGTTTGGGATGTGGAAAGAATCGGCGAGGATCATCTTGGCACCTACGAAGCCCAGGACGAGAGCGAGCCCGGTTTTGAGATAGATGAACCGATCGATCACATGCGCGAGCACAAAGTAGAGGGAACGCAGACCCAGGATCGCGCAAATATTCGACGTGTAGATAATGAATTGATCGGTCGTAATTGCGAAGACGGCAGGAATCGAGTCAACGGCAAAGACCAAGTCCATGATGTCGATGACAATCAGGACCAGCGCGAGGGGCGTGAGCATCCATTGGCCCTCGATTTTTACGACAAATTTCTGCTCGTGGTATTCGGGCGTGACCCGCATCCAGCGACGGCAGAGGCGGAGGACGAAATTGCTTTCCAGATCGATTTCCTCGCCGTGGCTCACCAGCATCCGGATCCCGGTAATGAGAAGAAATGCGCCGAAGATGTAGAGGACGAAATGGAACCGCTCGACCAGCGCGACCCCGATCCAGATCATGAGACCCCGCATGAGGAGCGCACCGATGATGCCCCAGACCAAGACTCGGTGCTGATATTTCCGGCGGACCTGGAAGTAGGTAAAAATGAGGACGAAAACGAAGATATTATCGACGCTGAGCGAGTACTCGATGAGGTAGGCCGTGAAGAAATCGAGCGCGGCTTCCGGGCCCTTGAGGTGCCAGACCAGGAGGTTGAAGCTCAGGGACAAAATCACCCATACGGCGCTCCAGATTCCCGCCTCGCGGATCGACACGACGTGGGCTTTTCGGTTGAAACCGACGAGGTCGATCGCGAGAACGATGAAAACGCCAATATGAAATGCGATCCAGAACCAGAGTGGCACGGCGCAGACCGTTCCATGGGCTGAACCCGGTCGCAATCGCAAAGCATTGCGGGCACTCGCCGCTCGTGCTCTTGATCCGTGACCTTACTCATAACCGGGGGTTCGGCGTGGTTCGATAGGACCGGGCTTTGGACCAAGATCAGGAGCAAGACCAAGCAACCCTCGCGTATCCAATTTTCGCTCGCACACCGGGACGTTCTTCGTAGCTTGTCCGACCGCATGGATGCCGAATTGGAAAAGCTCGTCGAGTCAGGAAAGCTAACCGCGCGTGGGGCTGATCAACTCGAAAAACTTAAGCCCGGCGCCTTCTGTTTGCACAAGAGTTGGGGATTCGGTCGTGTCGCCGAATGGAATCTTCTCCTCAATCAAATCCTGATCGATTTTCCGGGGAAAAAAGCGCACGCGATGCAATTATCTTACGCCGCGGATAATCTTACGCTGATCCCGCCGGAGCATTTCCTCGCAAAAAAAGCGAATGACCTGGAGGGGATCAAGGCGCTGGTGAAAAAAGATCCCGCCGGCCTGATGCGAAACATTCTCGAGAGTCTTGGCGGTGCGGCGACAGTGACGCAAATCAGCCAGTTGATGGTGGGAGATATCTTCAGCGAACCGGAATGGAAGCGCTGGTGGGATTCCACGAAAAAGATCCTGAACAAAGAGGGGTATTTCCTGATCCCGACCAAGAAAAGCGAGCCGATCCAGTTGAGGGGTGAGAAGGTCTCGCGGGCGAACGAGCTGATCACTTTTTTCGATCAGGCGCGGCAGCCGAAGGAACAGGCGGCGGCGCTGGACCAGATCATCAAATTTCACAACGAATTCGACAAACCGGAAACCCAGTTGCAACCGATCGTCAATACGATCGAAGAGGCGGCGGCGCGGAATCAGCGGCTAAATCCGGCGCTGGTCTTTGAGCTGGTCATGGCGCGCGACGATTTGATCGAGCGATGTCCGCAACTCAAAACGACGAATCCAGACCTGACTTTGAATCGCCTGATCGCCCAGGAGGAACCCCGCCTGCCGATGATCCTTCCGAAACTTCCGGCTGGAAAGGAACGCCGCGTTCTGCACGCGTTGCCGGCTGCGCTGGGCCCCGGCTGGACGGTCCGTGGATTTCAATTGATGCAGAGCAATCATGCGCGGGCCGTCTTGCAACTTCCGCGGGTTTTCGCGGAGGCAGGGTTGCAGGCTGAACTGCGCGCTTATCTTCACCGTGGAATCCGCGAGCATTCCGTCACCAGCGAGGCGCTAGTCTGGCTTTGCCGCGAACGCACGGGTGACTGGCGGGAACTGATTACACCAGACCTCCTCGGCGCAATCTTGTCGGCGCTGGAGCGCGATCAACATAACGAGAACAGCCGCGGCAGTAAGCTGCGCGATCTGTTGCTCGACGATCGAGATCTGATTCCCGACATGTTTACCAGCGCCGGTGCCGGTGTGGCGCGAGATGCCATGCGACGCCTGATGCTCACACCGGTTTTTGATGAGCTCACCAAGCGCTCCTTGCTCGCCCGCATCATCAAGCTTTATCCCGAACTGGAAAGCGTGATCACCGGTGAACAAAAGGAAGAGAAAAGCGCCGCGCTCGTAGTTTCCTGGAGCAGTCTCGACAAACGGAAGGCGGAATACGAGGAGCTCGTGAACAAGAAGATTCCGGAAAACAGCAAGGAGATTGGGGTGGCACGGTCTTACGGGGATCTGCGCGAGAATTTTGAGTTCAAGGCCGCCAAGGAGATGCAAGCCGTACTCATGCGACGGAAATCCGAGCTGGAAACCGCCCTTCATAACGCCCGGGGGACCGCCTTCGAAAGTCCGGATACGACCCAGGTTTCCATCGGCACGATCGTGACCCTGCGTGATTCCGATTCCGGCAAGGAAGAGGTTTACACGGTCCTGGGCGCGTGGGACGGCGATCCGGACCGCGGTATCATTTCCTACCAGACTGCGATTGGTCAGGCGTTGCTCGGACACAAGGTCGGCGAAATCGTCACGCTGACCGACGAACACGAGACACGACGATTCGCGATCATTTCTATTGAAGCCGCTCCGGTCGATATCACGCCTCCCGATCCGACGTTGACGGAAATTCCGGCTGAGGCGGTCGCTGCGGAGTAGTCGAAGACGCTGTTCCACTCGAAAGCGGTGGAGAACGGCGCTCCGTCGCCGTTCCTTTGCGCGCCGACAACCGGCGCGGCCCTTAGCCGCCGCACACTGGACACGGGTGGCGTCTTCACTCAAAATGCCGTCCTTCATTATGAACGACCCAATCCTGATCGCGCAAGGCGCCGACCCCATTTATCTCCTGCTGAAAATGGCGAATCGCCACGGCCTTATCGCCGGAGCAACCGGGACCGGCAAGACGGTCACGTTGCAAACACTTGCGGAGAATTTTAGCGCGCGGGGGATTCCAGTTTTCATGGCCGATGTAAAAGGCGATCTCGCCGGCATGTGCCAGCCAGGCGGGAATAATCCCAAGATCGCGGAGCGCGCCAGGGAACTCGGGATTTCAGATTTCAAGGGGGAGGCGTGTCCTGTCGTGTTCTGGGATGTGTTCGGCGAAAACGGCCATCCCGTGCGCGCGACGGTATCCGAGATGGGCCCGCTGCTGCTCGGACGCCTCCTCAGCTTGAACGACACGCAGGCGGGCGTCCTCAACATGGTTTTCAGGATTGCCGATGAAGGCGGTCTGTTGCTGCTCGATTTGAAGGACCTTCGGTCGATGGTGCAGTACGTCGCCGACAATGCCGACCAGTTCAAAACCCAGTACGGCAACGTCTCAGCCGCGAGCGCCGGGGCGATCCAGCGCAGCCTTCTCGAAC
>Ga0190272_10000223_pt1 | contig 34404 bp, 36 predicted proteins | sample Popmic504T_FD_133746 | JGI IMG/M metagenome (GOLD analysis project Ga0190272, IMG submission 133746) | Populus adjacent soil microbial communities from riparian zone of Shoshone River, Wyoming, USA - 504 T | ecosystem: Environmental > Terrestrial > Soil > Riparian zone | place: USA: Wyoming...
GACCACGCCGAGTACTCGTTCGAGCGTCAGGCGAGGTCCGGCGGGCTGGTGCTGGGCCGCAAGACCTACGAGGGGCTGGCGGGATATTGGCCGAGCGAGTCGGGCAAGTGGGCCGACATGATCAACCCGATGCCGAAGTTCATCGGGTCCAAGACCCTGTCCGGCGATCTCGGATGGAACGCGACCCTGCTCGAGGGCGACCTCGAGGACTCGATCCCGAAGCTCAAGGACGAGGTCGACGGCGACCTGTTCATGCACGGCAGCGGCGAGTTCGCGTACGCCCTCGCCGAGAAGGGCCTGGTCGACGTGTACGAGGTCTACCTCAACCCGATCGTCTGGGGCGGTGGAAACGTCCACGTCCTCGGCGACCGGGGAACCGTCCGGATGAAGCTCGACGACGTGAAGCGGTTCGACTCCGGAGTGGTTCTGCTCACCTACCTGCCGTGATCTTCGCGTTGCCGTTCGATGTCATGACGGTGCCTCCGAGACGCCGGCCTCGAGTCCAACGATCAGGTCGAGAAGCCCATCGGCCTCCCAGGCCCGGTTGCGTGCCGATTCACTGAGACGCGTGAGGATGCATCGGAGACCACGCCGGCAACGTCGCCGGGAAGGACGACATCTACGCCGACCACCGGCTCGGGAATGAAGGCGTCGTACACCGCGAGCCTTTCTGCGACTCCAGCCTTGGGAAAGGATCGTGCTGTTCCTTTCCTAACCGTCATCCTATTCCCATCCCAACATGGGCTCGTAGGAAGGAACGGCTTTAAGACTTCCCTCTCGCTACTTCGAGCCGGACGGGCGAGGGATGCCAAGATGCTGTTCGCGGAGCTCGGCCACGCGTCGAGCGACCATCTGCAGACCGCAATCGGTTTCGGAGACAGGAGACACATGCCCAGGGTCACCGCGGACATGACGATCACCCTCGACGGCTACGCGAGCGGCAGGAACCAGAGCCGGGAGAAACCGTTCGGCGACATCGATCCTGATCGTCTGCACGCGTGGATGTTTGACCACGTCGATAAAAACGCCGAGGAGAGAGCGGCGATCACCGCCGCCGGGTCCTACGTGATGGGGCGCAAGATGTTCGCTTCCGATCAGGGCGAGTGGGACCTCGACTGGCACGGCTGGTGGGGATCCAACCCGCCCTACCACGCCCCCACGTTCGTCCTCTGCCACCGCCCGCGCCCCAGCATCGAGATGGAGGGCGGCACCGTCTTTCACTTCGTCACCGACGGGATCGACGCGGCGCTCGAGCGAGCCCGGGACGCCGCGGGCGAGAAGGACGTCTCGATCGCCGGCGGTCCCAGCGTCCTCAACCAGTACCTCGCCGCCGGCCAGGTCGACGAGTTGCGACTTCACGTCGCGCCATTCGTCGCCGGGGGCGGCGAGCGGCTGTTCGCAGACACCGCGGGGATGGAGCTGACGCCGGTGAGCAGCCGCACCACGCCCCATATCACCCACCTCGTCTACCGGCGCTGACGACCAGCACACGCGACCGTCGGTATGAGATCGCCCGAGAACTCGTCGGCGCGCTGAGAAGGGTTTGGCGAGACTGGGATGGGTACCCCGTCCTACCTACCCAAACGAGGAGGTCCCCATGACCAACGACACAGTTGCCGAGGCGGCCCGTGCTGCCCACGACTGGGGCTTGGCAAGCTGGCTCGGAGGGAGCATGTTCGGCAAGTTCGCCCTCAACCCCTCTGTGACCCAGATCAGCGACCACCGCGAGCGCGGCAAGGTCGTCAACGCGGCCTGGAACGGCTACAACGTGATCAACGCGGTCTCGCTCGGCGCCGTTGCAACCGGCTGGTTCGCGTCGCGCCTGACCGAGACTCGTCCCGAGCGGCTCTCGAGCAGGGAGCGCGACCTGGCCAAGGCGAAGGACGGCCTCACGGTCGCGGCTCTCCTGACCGGCGTGGCGAGCGGCATCGAGGGATCGCGGCTGGCCAAGGCGGAGCCCGAGGGCGCGGTTCCGATCGAGCGCGGAACAGTGCCCGCCGAGGAAACGCCGAAGCCGGCCGCCCGGATCCAGCGGACACTCGGAGCGCTCGGCATCGCCAACATCGCGTCAGGCGTCGGCCTCGTCGTCGTCAACGCGATGCTCGCCCAAGCCAACCACAGCCGCCCGCCGCTGCGACGGGCCCTGTTGCGCCGCAGCAAGTAGCCAGGACGCCCTAGGACGCTCGGCGCGATGCTCGATCGCGCCGAGCTGTCGCTTGCCGCGGCTACCGGCCGCCCGATTTCAAGCAACCGCGGTGCGTTTCAGCAGCGACCGTGCGGGAAAGTCCCGGGGCATCCGATCGAAGGACGTTCGAACGAAACGCGAGGCGTCGGCGTGATGATGCGGCCGGTGGGGTCCCGGCGGCGCGAGCCGTCGGTGCCGGCACCCGTGACGGCTGTTACGGGCGCGGTCTTCGGCGCGTTGTCGCGGCTGCGCGGGGCGCGGATCTTCCATCCGCGTGGCGTCGGGTTCGAGGCGACGGTGACGGTCGAGCAGGCGGTGCTCGGCATCCCGGCGTTCCGCTGCTGACCGAGCCAAGGTCGCGGCGCGCGGTAGTGCGGCTGTCGTCCGCGGACGCGCCCGTGGTCCACCACCTGCTGCTTCCCGCCCCGAGCTTCTTCGCGCAGTCGTACTCCAGCCTGCTGCCATACCGAATCGGCGGACGTACGGGGCTCGTCGGCGCCCGCCCTCTCCACACCGGAGCCAGCGATGACGGCGGCCAACCCGACGGTTAGCCGCGCAGGCCGCGACACAGCCGCCGCGGTTCAGTCTCGGGCTCGCGCCGCTCGGCGGAAGGCTCAATCACGTCGCCACGCTCGAGCTCGGCGCGCCCCTCGACGATGCCGCTACCGAGCGGCTGGCCTTCACGCCGTGGCACATCGGCGGCGGGATCGAGCCCGTCGGCCCGTTGCAGGGACTTCGCCGCGCCGCCTACGCCGGCAGCCAGCGAGGCCGTGGCCTGCCGCCCAGCGCCATTCCCTAGGCCGGCCGCGATTCCGCGCGGGTGTATCGCGCAGCCGTTCGGCGGCCAGTCATCCGCGAACGACGACCCGAAAGCAGCCCCGTCCTCGGACGCATCGCAGCCTCACGCGTTCGCGAAGTCCATTTGCCCGACCTACATTGGTACGACTAGCCGACCACCGAAAGGAAGCGACGATGAGCGCGAAGGTCGTAGGGCCCACGGACGGCAAAGCTGGGTTCCTCGGCAGCATCGGTGTCAGGTTCATGATCGACGGCGACGAGACCGACCAGGGCTTCTCGCTCGTCGAGCACCCGATGTCGCCGCGGGCGCTGGCCGCGCCGCTGCACCGGCACACCCGCGAGGACGAGTACAGCTATGTGATCGAGGGGCGAATGGGCGGCCTGCTCGGCGACGACGTCGTCGAGGGCGGTCCGGGAGATTTGATCTTCAAGCCGCGCAACGACTGGCACACCTTCTGGAACGCGAGCGATGCGCCGGCGCGGATCCTCGAGATCATCGCGCCGGCCGGCTTCGAGCGGTTCTTCGCGGAGCTTGTCGACCTCGGTGGCGCAGCCGAGGCCGACCCCGACCAGATGGGCGCGCTCTGTGCCCGCTATGAACTCGAGATGGACCCCGACAGCGTTCCGAGCCTGATCGAGCGGTTCGGCGTGCGGTTTCCCGGCGATCCGCTCTAGCGCGGCTGCTTGACGATCCGAATCGACCCCGAGCGCGATGTCGAGCGACCGCTCGGCACCACGAGGGAGCTAGACCGATGCTGCTCGCCATCATCTCCGACACCCATATGCCGAAGGGGGCACGAAGGCTACCCGAGCGATGCGTCGAGATGCTTAGGAAGGCTGAGCTGATCGTGCACGCCGGCGACATCAGCACCACAGCGGTGCTCGCGCAGCTGAGAACGCTCGGTCCTCCCGTAGTGGCGGTCCAAGGCAATGTCGACAGCGCCGAGTTGCGGCGTGAGCTTCCCGCCACGGCGACGATCGACTGCGGCGAGGTCGAGATCGCGGTGATCCACGACGCCGGCCCGGCGCGTGGCCGGTTGGAGCGAATGCGGAGGCGGTTCCCCTCGGCGGCCGCCGTCGTCTTCGGCCACTCGCACATCCCGCTGCACGAGAAGGCCGCGGACTTCCAGATCTTCAACCCCGGCAGCCCTACCGAGCGGCGACGAGCGTCCGCCCACACCATGGGCCTCGCGAGGATCGAGGACGGCCGCGTCGAGTTCGAGCACGTCACGCTGGGGTAGGCGCTGCGACTCAGCGTGTCTGACGGGCTGCTGGCGACGCCTCCCAGAAGTCCTCGACCTTGGTCGCGTCATGACTGTCGTTGCGGCGCGAGACCACCCCCAGCCCGACCGGCTCGTCGCCGCAGTTGCGGTGCGACCGGGTGGTGCCGGGGGCGACTCGAACGACAGAGCCCGCGCCGACCTCCACGACCTCGTCGTCGAACCGCATCGTCAGCGTGCCGTGGGTGACGATGTAGAGTTCCTCGATCTCGTCGTGGAAGTGCGCCGTCCCCTGCTCGAAGTCGGCGTAAGGCGGCACCCGAATCAGCGTCGCCGCGAGCTGCTCGGCGCCGACGGCCGCTGTCAGGTTGCGGAACTCGCCGGGAACGTCACTGCCGGCGTAGGCGTCCTCGACCTCGTCGGCGTCACCTCCCCGACAGCCACCGGCGGAGCCTACATTGGCGCACACCGACGGATGAGGATACGGTGGCGTTCGCAACATCGAGCGAGGGGAATCGGAGGGCAAATTGACAGGCACAACTGAGCCGAGCGCGGCTCCCGTGGACGGCGGCGAGTCGCCCGCATCATCAGACGACATCCAGATTCCGTTCTTCGGCGCGCGTGCGAAAGCGCGCAAGCTGGCGACTGAACTCCAAGACTTGCGGACCCAGACTGCTGCGCTGGGCACTTTGTCGGTGGCAGAGCTTCAGGCGCGAAGAGACGCCTTGGAGCGCGAGATCGCAGAGCAAACCGAGCGGCTCACGCACGAGAGGACCGCAGCCGTGGCGGATCTTGAGCGCGAGGCCGCCGAGCATCGAGACGGACTGCTTGCAACAGAGCGCAAGGCAAAGAACGAGCGGGGCGAACTCGAGGCCAGGCTTATCGAGCTCCATGGTCAGATCGCGGTCACGGAGGAGACGGCGGTACTTCAAGAGGTCGGCGTTTACGAGTACCGCCATCCCCTGACAGATGCAGTCGCCTATCAAGCCGAGTTGAAGCAGCTCAAAGATCGCATCCGGACTATGTGTCGCAAGGACGGCGGTGCTATCCACGGAACTACGGACTGGACGGTCAACGGGTCGGCCGCCCAGGGCCGCAAGATGGTCCGTGAGACCTCCAAGCTGATGCTGCGGGCCTACAACGCGGACGCGGACGTCCTCGTCAGAGGGCTGAAGCCCTACAAGCTCGACTCAGCCATCGACCGGCTAACCAAGACTGCCGCGACGATCGCGAAGCTCGGCACGACGATGAGCATCCACATCACCACGGACTACCACGCAGTTCGGATCCGAGAGCTTGAGCTCACAGCCGATTTCCTCGCCAAGCGCGAGGAGAAGAAAGAGCGCGAGCGAGCTGAGCGCGAGCGGCTAAAAGAGGAGCAGCGCGCCCAACGCGAGCTGGAGGCTGAGCGCAAACGCCTCGAGAAGGAGCAGACGCACTTTCAGACCGCCTACGAGGCATTGGTCGCCAAGGGTGACGATGAGGGCGCCCTTCGTCTGAAGAGCCAACTCGAGGACGTCGAGCGCGCCATCGAGGACGTTGACTACCGAGTGGCCAACGTCCGAGCCGGTTATGTGTATGTCATCTCCAACCTAGGAGCCTTTGGCGAGCGCATCGTCAAGATCGGCATGACCCGCCGCCTCGACCCCCAGGACCGCGTACGCGAGCTCGGCGACGCTTCAGTCCCGTTCAGGTTCGACGTACATGCGCTGCACTTCTCAGCTGACGCCGTCGGCATCGAGACCGAGCTACACAAACGGTTCAATGATCGCCGCGTCAACCGGGTCAACGGCCGCAAGGAGTTCTTCTATGCGACCCCCCACGAGGTCAAGGAGCAGCTGAAGGACCTCGCTGGCGAGATGCTCACCTTTGATGAGAACGCTGAGGCGATCGAGTACCGCCAGAGCACCAGCGTCGTAGCCAACTGAACAAGAACTGGACCGATGACGCCCGTCAAGCGTCCCAGGAGATGCGATCAACCTGCGCCATGGTTGCTAATCGGATCAGCGCTTGGGGGTCCCGCGACCTTCGGTTTATGAGCACGCGCTTGGAGTGCGGCTGGGCAACGTGGAGGCGATTCTAGAGCGGTTTTAGGACCGGTAAACTCGCCTGAGATCGGTAGGAATCTGTGGGGCGCGTTGCCCCATCTGTTGCCCCATCGCAGCTGCTACAGGGATTGGTCGTGCATTCCCGGCTATTCCTGCCGATAGGGATACCCCTTGACCACTTGATTTACAAAGCTACCGGTCGAAGGCGCCCCTCGCAGCTCGTCCCAGATCACGGCGGGCACGCCGAGGTAGGCGTAGAGACCGCCCGACTTGTAGCGGACGAAGATCTCCTCCGCCTCAGCGTCATACCCGACCTCCTCGATACTGCTGCTCTCCGGGGTAGGGACCATCTCCGGCGTCACGATCATTCCTCCTTGGAATCGTCCGACTTGATGCTCGTACTTTGCGCCCGCCAGGCTACGAGCGCATCCGCATAGCCAGCCGGATCCGGACGAGACCGCAACCACGCTTCCGGTAGCTTGGGGTCGTCTCCTACTGTCCGATCAGGTGCACGATCGATTCGCACCCGCGATGGAACCTGAAGAGCCTCACCAAGCACAAGTCCCTCGCCCGTGCGTAATGAGGGTAACAGAGCCGTCAGGCCGCCGAGATCGTCGGGCACAGTCGAACTCACGGCACCTCGGTCAGCACCATTCGTGATTCGTAACGCGATCATCGTCCCACACTGACTGAGAACCGCCGGGTCTATATCCGACGGTCGCTGGGTAATCGCCATAAGACCAACCCCATACTTCCGGCCCTCCCGCGCAATTCGGCCGCACACCCGAGAGGCGGAGGTATCCGCCGTAGCGGGCAAGAAGCGATGGGCCTCGTCAAGCACCAGCATAAGCGGCTGCTCCTTCCCGCCTACAGGCAAACGCATACCCCAGAAGAGGGCGTCATAAATAAGACTTAGTACTGATCCCACCACATCACCTAGCACCTCCGACGGGACAGCCGCAACGTCGAGCACCGTAATTGGCTTTGGGCCTCCGAGCCAGCCGACGAGCAGAGTATCGAGGTCATCTTTTACCCGCCCCTCGAAATCGGGGTGATAGCCGTCAGAGTTATCGAACAAAAATGCAAAGCGACTGTCGACGAGTCGAGCACGCATTAGCTCCAGTTGACGTGCGAGCCCACGCCGGCCCTGATGGAGAAACGGTGCGGCAGCTCCCAATGAAGCCGCCGGGTACACCGGCGGAATAAGCTGCTCCGGGTCCCCGTCCTCGATCTTCTCGCAGCGAGTCTCGTCCTTCTGATCGCGGTCAGTAAAGGTCATTCGCTCATTGTCCTCGAGCTCCCACCAGAGCCTGCGAAGGCTGAAAGGAATCGGCGAGTCGGCTGTGATCGTTTGCTCAGCGGGCTTCGCATCAAGGTGGCGGGATGCTTCGACCTTCAGCGCACGCACGCGATCACGAACGAACTCGGCCTCCTTGTCGCCCATGCGCCCCATGGTGATGCGAGCCAAGTCCCCGAAACTCAGCGCCCAGTAAGGCACACGGAGGCGATCGGTCTGAGAGGCCTGGCCAGGAGCCACGCGCTTTGACGATTCAGCCGGGAGCGCCGAGAAATGCTCCCCGTGAGGATCGACGATCAACACTCGAGCGGAGTCGTAGCTACTGGCCGCTAGCGCACGCAGCAAGACCGCCGCTAGATTCGACTTGCCGGATCCCGTCGACCCCACGACACAGCAATGTCGATTGACGAGCGCAGAGACCCTCAATGCGGCACGGATAGAGTCGGAGCCGGCAATCCGACCTATAGAAATGGTGTCGTCACGGCCATCGCCGGTCGCATAGATAACCCCCAGATCCGTCTGCGTGACCAAATGCACCTGGTCGCCGACAGTGGGGTACTGGCCGACACCACGATCGAAGCGTCCCTCTACGGCCTCTCCAAACAAAGCGATAGTCATCCATCTGTAACCCTCCGCCTCAGGGCCTGGATCTGTCTCTAACACCCCGTCGTCTTCGCGCGCCATCGGACGCGTGATATCTGCGCCGACCTGCGTGCATACGCCAAACAGTTGCGTATACCCGAGCGGAATGCGTACGAAGGCACCGATCTGGCCGATGCGATGCGCGGAGCCCTCTACCATGACTAGCGTAGTCGGCACGTCCCGAAGGCGTACCTGGACAACGCCGCCCCGCACGGAGACCACATGACCGATATACGTCGCCTGATCAAGAGGTGGCTCAGGCATCCGCGCCTGCTATTCGATCGAACAGGCGACACAACGCATTGATGTCGCCGAGCGCCAGCTTGCCGGTGACGGCGCCACCACTCGATGCCCCAGTGCTCGCGGCGTTGGCACCGCCGGGGCTTGAGGCGTCGGGCTTGAACAATCCATCGAGCCGCGCAGTACCGAGTGCGGGATCAGACAGACACCACTTCCCTTCTCGACCGCCAACAATCGCACAACTCTGGCCGAAGACAAGAATATTATGATGCTTCTTCGCTGCTCGTACGAGTTCGCTGCTGGCTGGAGGGTCGCCATAACAGAGAGCAAAAACATGTAGGCGAGGATTAGCCTCAAGCGACTCGAAAATAACCTCGTTGATGTGCTGATCGCCGAAGGAGTACCCGCATGTAACGAGAACAGCGTCCTCACGCTCGGTTAGAACGCGCCCAAATCGATCCATCATCGCGACGTAAGGCTGCTTTCGCGACTCGTCGTACTTGAGCAGCGAGGGCAGGATCAGCTCGCCGGTCGCCGACTCAGATCCGCGCAGTACGCGCGCATCGTTCGGATTCCCAGTTGATGTCCACGTAACTGAGCCGTGGATCTTCCAGAGTCGCGTCCATCGACGCCCAGGGGCCATCGCATCACGTGCCAAACTGGTCGCCGAGAAGAACGGTTCGCGAGCGCCAACGAACCCATCGAAGACCGGCACCCACTCCGACTCGAGGGCACGCTCAATCAACGTGTCGTAGTTGGTGGTAAAGATCTCGACCGGAAGGGAGCGCTCAATCCGACGGAGCCATCTGCCTAGTGCGGCGTGGGGAAGCTCGTTTGGAAACCGCCCCTCAGCCGGCCGGGCCTCGCTTGAGATCGTCTTCTGGAGTTCATCCTCGAACACTCCCAACTGATCCGCGTCTAAGCCAGCCAGCTTGTCGCTGCCACGCACCACCGTACGCATCGTGCGCACTGCCGACAGAATGTCCTCAATGGTTCGGTGATCCGCCGGCAAGCCCTGGACAATCGCCCTCCACGCCTTCGGAAAGGGATCGGCAAGCGCTTTGATCGCAGATTCGCATCGTCGCGTTAGCTCGGACACAGCCGGTACCAATGGCTGTGCATCAGAGCCCTGCACACCGGCGGAAGCCCCTGCCCCAAACAAGAATGCGATCGGCTTGTCGTGAGAGGCGAGGTGGTCCCTCAGCTTCTCAACCTCCACAAGCGGATCAAACCAATTGGCGCGCGGTGTTACAGCGGCAGTCATCATGTACGTAGATCTCCCCGAGTACTTACTTGAGTCCCGCTCGAGCGCACAGACTTACAGATCCGTGCACGTTCGCGATGTCAGAGCTTGAATCCACCGGCTCCTAAGCAAGCGTCATATCGCGGCGGCCGGCGGCGTGACTTGACGATGAGGACGATCAAGCCGTCTAGTGCGGGCACGACCCCTATACCCGCCCATCGAGGATCATGAATACGGCTAACGGCAGTCAGCAGGACGACGAGATGTTGCGTCGAAGGTCCAGTGATGGCCTCCGACCCTCAACTCCTGCGGTGGCTTAGAGACGCCGTCGGGCGGTACGAGCTCGACCTTGTTGCCGTATTCCGTAAGGACGGCACAAACGCATCCTGGCCGATTCGCGCAAACAGCCCCGATGAGCTCGAGAAAAGGCTCGCTGCAGGCGGCCACTTCCTCCCGCTCCCGAAGGAGCCAGCCGCACTCGCGAACATCCTCGAGGTATCGCTAGTCGATTTCCTGATCGAGGAGGTCAGCGAGCTGCCTGGCGCATCTGCGCAGCGGGGCACAGAGCGCGGATACCCCGATCTGGAGCTCAGCGGCGAAGCCTTCGGAGGTGGACATCACGCGGTCGATGTCAAGATCGCGCGCCGCAACAAGAGCGGCCGCGCAACGCAAAGCCGCATCACTTTGTACACGGGCAATACGTACTTTCGCTATCCGTCGTTGCGGTGGCCGGGCACATTTCGGGCGTTCGAGGACTACGCCAGCCACCTCGACCTAATCGGCATATATACGCTCGACGAGTCGATTCCGGGCCGGATTCGAGACCTCGAGCTACTTGTACACGAGCCGTGGCGGATCGCGTCAAAGATGCGCTCATCGACTACCCGTGAGTATCTCGGAGCCGTTCAGCAACTTGATGCGCTGCGCGCGGGCAGGGGCTCCTTCGAGACTGAGGAGGAGTTCTACAAGTACTGGCGTGCTCACCCGTTCAAGATCGGGCCCGCCGTTCAGAAGCACCTCGACAAGCTGCTTGCCCAGGTGAAGAAGGGCTAGGCAGCGACGCGTAGTTCCGGAGTCGCGGCCCCAATCCGGGCCAGCTCCTGAGCAACTGTCTCAGCAACCACATTGCCGAGCAGCGGCGGAACAGCATTGCCAAGCTGCAACTGCTGCTCGCGACGGCTCCCTAGAACCTCGAACTCATCAGGGAAGGTCATCAACCTCTTGAGCTCGGCCACACGCAGCCGCCGGTTCTCCCAATGGAACGGGCCGACCCACGGTCCTGGCTGACCCTGGATCGTCGGCGAGGGCCGCTCGGGGTGCAGTTTGAGCAGGAACGTCCAGTAGCGTTTGCGCCACTCAAACCGAGGCTGCCGATGACCTCTGTGCGCCGTCCAGAACAAGTAGTTGTCTCCCGGCGGCACGCCGCGAAGCTCAGCCTCGTAAGTGCCCTTGATCTCCTCCTCTGGCTCCGGAGGGTTGGCATCGGAATCGAGGCTTGCCAACGCGGCGCCAGCGGATATGTGAGGGATCAGGCTGCGGTCGTATCGAGTGCGTGTCTCGTGCGGTCCAGAGTGCGTCGGCTCGGGCCAAGGAAAGCGATAGTGATCACTTGGTAGGTCCAACAAGTCGTCGCGAACCCCAACGCAAAACAAACGCTGTCGTAGTTGAGGCGCCCCATAGTCGGCGGCGATCAATGCCTGCATGTCAAGCGAGTAGCCCGCTGCCCGCACCCCCGCGATAAAGCGCTCCAGGACGACACGGTTGTGATTCCGGTAGCCCAGTGCGAAGACATTCTCCATCACGAAGGCCTTCGGGCGGATTGCGTCGAGCGCCTCGACGTAGTTGTCGAGCAACGATGCTTTGGGGTCTTCGCCTGCGCGCTTGTAGGCGAGCCAGTAGCCGCTCTTTGAGAACGGCGTGCAAGGCGGGCCACCATGGAGCAGATCGACCATCTCGCGCTCTAGCCCTGCGCCATCCAAGAGCTCCTCGTAGTCGACCGAGAGGATGTCATCGAAGACTGCGTCGTCCGAGAGCATCGGGAAGAACACGTCTCGGTTCCGGCGGACCGTCTCCTGGGCGCGCGGCTCGCTCTCGACGATTGCACGGGTCTGGAATCCGGCCGCCTCGCAACCCAGGTCGAGACCACCGGCGCCCGTGAAGAGACTGACCGCATCCATGAGAGGCACACTAAGACCTGGCGATGACGACGAGGCCCTCCAACCGCAACGACTCTGCATCATCTCGGCTTCCTCCCACCCCACCGGCTAGCTCCGAAGGTGTGCGCGCTGTCATGGCCGCCAACCGCAGCTCGGACACTAAGCCGGAGCGAGCGCTGCGCTCGGCGCTCCATACACGGGGGCTCCGCTTCTTCAAGAACCGACGGCCAGATTCAAGCGTTAGATGCCGGGCCGACATCGTCTTCCCATCCGCGCGAGTAGCGATCTTCGTCGATGGGTGCTTCTGGCATCGCTGCCCAATCCACGGAGTCAGCCCAAGCATGAACTCCGAGTACTGGCGCGCCAAGCTAGACCGCAACGTACAGCGAGATCGTCGAAACGATGCGGCGCTGCAATCTGCCGGCTGGACAGTTGTGCGCATCTGGGAGCACGAGGAGCCGGAGCGTGCCGCAGAGGAGATCACGGCGACCGTTCTTGCGGCACGCAGCCGAAACATCTCGGCAGCAAGACCCCTCGCCACTGAGCCCCGGCAGACTCTCCAATGAACTTCGTGTTGCCCCAGCTGGTGTCCCAGGGCGGATTTAAGCCTTCTGGCATACACCCCAGAAGCAAGAAAACCCTGCGATTTGCAGGGCTTTCGCGAAATAGCGGGGGCAGGATTCGAACCTGCGACCTTCGGGTTATGAGCCGGATCTACGGCCGCCGGGAACCTCCCGCTATCGCCACGAAAACATGCGGATTAGCAGGAGGTTCGCGGTCCCGCGACCGACCGCTACGGACCGCGAGAGCCCGCCTTCGCCCTTGCCCATAAGGGCGCAGCAAGGGCGCTCAGGCGTCAGCGATGACGCGGAGGTCGGGGTCTGCATGGCCGCTCGCCGCCGGGACGGATCGCGGTAGAGCTGCGAGCGGTGAGCGTCGGTCGGCGTAGGCGTCCCTCCACCCCTGAAGCGTCGAGTCGAGTACGTCGGCCCAGTCGTCGGCGCGGTGGTCGCTCATGTAGTGGAGGACCGTCACCGACGCGACCCTCCACGCCTCTTCGAAGCTGAACCCGGCGCGTCTGCCCGAGGCCAGGATCTCCCTCATCAGCGCAAACGGATCGCGGGTCGGCCGCCCGTTGCCGCGTAGACGCTCCCTCGCAACCGTCGCGGTCGGTCCTGGGGGCTCGTCTGGGAGAACGACCGCGAGCTTGAGAGACGGCGCGAGAGCCGCCGGAGGGGCGGCGTCGGACTCGCGTTCGGCGCTGCCGCCGTGACGCAGGCAAGGTCCCTCGCCGGGATGGCCGGTCGCGAACCCGGCCGGACGCACGCAGCCATCCACCCCGCACACCGGCTCGCCAGGGTTCGCTCGGTGGGTCCGCCCCGCCATCGCTACCCCTCCTCCGGGAAGCGATTCCAGCCGAGAGTCACGATCGCATCGACCAGACGCCTTTTGTCGGGATCGGGAAGCGCGACTCCCGCCGGTACTCCGTTCATCAGGGCGTCGAAGCATTCGAGCGCTTCCCACTCGCGAGCCCGGACCTCCTTGGCGAGGTTCGCGCACTCGATGGCGAGCCCGACGTCATCGCGAACCGATCCCGGGTCGAGTCCGGCCGCCGCGTCAGACGGCATGTAGTGGTGCCACCCCCGCGGCATCGGCCCGCGCTCGAAGCTCTCGCCCGGGTCCATCGACGGCTCCTCTCCGATCACGGCAAGCAGGACCCTTAGACGCTCTGCGCGGAACGTGACCCCTTCGTCGCTCACGGGGACCCTCCGACCAGGACTCGCCGCGCGTCTTCGGTGAATCCCTCTACGTCGATCCCAAGTCGCCGTAGCCCGTCGTCAAGAGCGCGGTCCGTCGCATCGAAATCCTCGAGCAAGACCTCGACCTCCCGGAGCGCGTCGTGGTCGATGGTTCGATAGGCCCGACCCCACACGGGGTCGGCAAGGATGATCTGGTCGCGCCGAGCCTCGGGTAGCGCGAGTGCGACCGCCGCAAGACGGTCCTGGTCGAGCCACCCCAAGACGCCCGTGAGCGCGGCGCTGTATCGGTCGCGCAGGCTCCGCACCGCCGCGCCGCACATGCGATCGACCTCCTCCGCGTCCTGGATCGCCTCCGCGTCAACGGCGGACAGGGTCACCGCAACCCTTGGAGAAGTCGCCTCCATCCGAGAGTCGCGGTCCCTGGTCATGTACTCGTCGCGATCCGCGAGGAGCCCATAGAGCCTCGCCCACACCACGATGCGGGCGTCGCGTCGGTTCACGACGTGAGGCTCCCGACGTTGGCTGAGCGGCGGGTCGCCTCGTCCTCGAACATCACCGGCCCGTCCGGCATCTCCCCCGCCTTGATCGCGGAGATTCGTCCGCGCTCGGCGGGCGTGAGGTACTCATCGACGTACTCCTCCGGCCCGGCCTCTCCCCCGGCGGATGCCGTCGCGGGAATCGAAGCCGGCGCGGGCGGACCAGCCTCTGGCGCCGCCGGGAGCGGAGCGGTCCTAACGCTTGCTAGACGCTCGCGCTCTGGTCCCGAGAGCCAGTCCTCGTTGTACTCGCCCGTCGTGGCGGCGGCCTGCCGCTCGGATACGGAGATGAGGCCGGGCATCAGACCTCCCGCATTCGGGGATGCCGTGAGCAGGTTGCGAATCGGCTCGGGGTTCGCGTCCCACATCTGCCGGTAGGAGTCGGCGTCTGCGGCTCTGATCTTGCCGTCGCTAACGGCGGCCCTGATCGTCTCGTCTCGGTTGCTTGTTCCGCTCTTGCGTCTACGCATTCGAATCTCCTCCATCGAGGTTGAACTGGCTTGCCCGCTCCGCTAGCTGCTGAGCTCGTCCCATCGGGGACACCGGAACGGGACCCGTCTCCGTCTCCGCCTCGACCGCAGAACCGGGGTCCTGGGCCGGTGTTCGGGTGGACTCTCGTCCTACTCCCGCGAGATCCGGGTAGGCGATGTGGCGTCCGTCGAGGACACCGAACCTCGGATGGTGTCCGGCCGTTCGCTGCAACCAGAGGCGGAGTTGGACGGTGGCATCGCGTTGGGCCTCCAACTTCGCGAGCGCAGCGCGGGCCTCCTCGACGCGATCCTCTACCTCGCCATCTTGCGAATCGAGCATCGCGACCCACTCCGGGTACCTCTCCGCGATCGTGGCGACCGCCCGATGCAAGAAGGCGTCCTGGACCTCCGCGACGGCTCGGGATCGACCCTCTGCCTCCGCAACCGCCGCCGCCCGATCCTCGGGCGAGGAGAGGTCGGGATGCTCCAACGATGGATCGCTGACCCTTGCGCGGAGCGCTTCGGCGTGCGATGCGTCCTCGGCCTCGAACCTCTCCTTCAGCGCACTCGCGTCGCGATCAGCTGCGAGCGCTTGATCTCGGAGGCCCTGATGCTCGGTGCGCAACTCGTCCAGCTCCGGGAAAGCCCCCTCGGGGATCCAGTCCGCGCGGCTCAGCGCCGGAGCTTCCGCCAACAGCGACGTTGACGATTGAGTGATGTGTAGGCCGGAGGTCGCTACCGCCCCTTGGCCAGGGCTGGGCGGGACGTGCTTCCCACCAATGTAAACCGACATTCGTGTCTCCCTTCGCGCGTAGGCGCGGGCTCGGGTATGGGCGTGCCTACAATTCGGCCGCCTGATTTACTGTTATCCGTCCGAACGCTAGCTAGCTGACCGGTGGGACTCGGCCGCGCGCCAGGCTACGGTTCTCCCGAACGTCACCGTAATCAGTAACCGGAAGGCAGAAGCTTTGGGACACACACCTGCACAGCGGAGCCAGCACGCGCTATGCGGCGCGAAGAAGCGAGACGGCGGCACTTGCCGCAAGTTCGCCGGCGAGGGCACCGACCACCCCGGCGTCGGCGTCTGCAAGTACCACGGCGGCTCGACCCGCAGCCACCGAACCCATGCCGTCGAGCTAGAGGCCAAGCAGCGGATGGTCAAGCTCGGGGAGCCGGTGGACAACGCTAGGCCCCATCAGGTCCTGCTCGGCCTCCTACGCGCCTCCGCTGGCCACGTCGCATGGCTACACCAAGAGGTCGGGACGCTCGATGACCTCTCGGCACACGAGTCGCGCGTCGTGCTGCGGCTATATGACGAGGAGCGCGACCGCCTCACACGCATCGCCAAGTCCTGCTCAGAGGCCGGCGTCGAGGAGTCGCACATCGCCTTCCAACAGGCCCAGGCCACGACCCTCGTTCAGGCCGTCGTCACGTCGGCCCGGGAGATCGGCCTCGACCGCGACCAGCTCGCCGCGCTCGGGTCCGCGATGCGGAAGAACCTCGCACAGATCAGCGGAGACGCGGAGACTGCCGAACGCGAGGCTCAGGCGCTTCAGCCGCGAGTCGAGCGCATCCAATCCAACCGCGAGCGGGCCATCGAGCGGGCGGCCTCCCGGCGGCAACCGCCTGATCTCGTCTACCCGCCAGAGGAGTGGATACCGGAGGAGGAGCCCGAGAAAACGCCGGAGCCGGCCGCCGGGAGCAGCGGCCGAGCAGCGCAGACCAAACCCTCGCCGCGCGCCGGCCGTTCCAAAGGCTGACTCCCGCCCGAAGGCGCGTAGCAGCCCGAAACGGGCCTCTTGGCCGGACCCCTGGGCGAGGTGTCTCTCGGGTGCGAGGGCGCGCGTTACCAGGCGGAGAGGGCGAGCCTGGCCGTTCCTCTCGGTCCCGTTCGCTCGTCGCGGACCGCCAGCCGGAGCCGGAGGGGCGGTTACGGGCTTCCCCGTCTCGCTCGCGGTCCGGGATTCCACGGATTCCCAGCGCTAGAGGGCGAAGACCGTTCCGTCCGAGGCCGTAGCGAGAGTCCCGACGAAATCGCGCCTGTCGGAGTTGGGCAATGTCGAGTCGAAGTCAGGCTCGGAGCAGTTGGCGGATGTCGGGGCGCTCCACGACCTCGCCCCTCATGGGGCGAAGAAACGGAGTGCTTTGAGATGACCTCTCAAGCCAGCATCGACCCCGACCGGCTCTACACCTACGCAGAGACGGCCGAGCTATTCGGCGTAACCGAGCGGCAGATTCGTCGGTGGGTGTCGGACGGGAAACTCGACTACACGCCGCTGCCTGGCGGCCGCGGTCGCCGTATCAGCGGTCAGCAGTACCTCGACACGATCCGCAAGTCCGCCGTCCCGGCGGAGGTCTAGATGAGGGCCGCCAGTGGGGCGGCCCGAGGTTCACGCGCCGTTATCCGGCGTTCTATGCGTGATACCTCGAACCACCCGACCAACAGAACAGCCCGCCCGAGCAGGACACAGGCCGACAACGACGCTACCGATCCGAAAGGACGTGACACAAATAGCCAGCCGGTAGTGGGAACCCGGTACCCGTTCACCTGTCCGGTCTGCGGCGGGCGGAAGGCGAACGCGACGTACAAGCGGGACCGCTCCGGGCGGACGGTCTGGTTCGTCGGCTGCTTCTCGACCGGATGTCGCGAGTTGGGCGGGGAGTACCTGAACGCGCTCGCGGAGAAGGTCGGCGCTCCCAGCGGAGCGGCGGTGAAGGAGAGCCCGGTCCAGTACCTAACCGCGCTTCCCTCGCTCCGACGCTCGAAGGCCCCCGCCGGAGATCTCCCGGAGATGCCTTCGCGTGCCCGCTTCACGGGATGGGCGAAGCGACTGCTTTCAACGCCGGAGCCGATGGCCTACCTGACCGAGGAGCGCGGGCTCACCCCCGACGTGATCGAAACCCTCGAGATCGGATGGGACGGCGAGCGGCTCATGTTCCCGATGCGCGTGGGAGGCGAGATCGTCGCTTACAAGACCCGCGTCCCCCGGCCCCGCGCCCAGATGCGCTGTTGCTCGGGGTCCGGTCGGCCGTGGCCGCTCTATCCCGAGCCCGACCCGGACTGGTCCTGGCTTGTGCTGACCGCCGGAGAGCTCGACGCGGCGCGGCTCCTGTCGGCGGGCTTGCCGGCTTGCTCCGTCTCGCTCGGCGCGGGCACATGGCGGGATGACTGGACGGGCAACCTCGACGGCCGGCCTGTCGCGGTCCTTTTCGACAACAACGAGACGGACCTAGCCCGCGAGCGAGCCGCCGCCCTCAGATCCGCCGGGCTCGACGCTCGACGCATTGACCTGCGGCGACTCGGCCTGAAAGGCAAGAAGGCGGACGTGTCCGACTACCTAAACGGCGGCGGATCAGTTCGTCGTCTTCGGGATCTCGCGCTCGGGAAGGTCGGCTGATGGCCGAGGGCAAGCCAAAGGGACCGACGCAGGCGCAACGTCTGATCGAGTTGGCGCAACGACGCTACGAGATCGTCAAGGACCTGAACGGGAAGGTCTACGCGGTTCCGAAGACGACGTTGCGCATCGCGCTCCCGCTACAGGGTCAGGGCTCGTTCTCGCAGAAGCTCATGCGCGACTACTACGAGCGCTACAAGACGCCGCCGAACGCGACGACGCTCAAGAGCGCCATAGGAATCCTTGAGCAAGAGACGACCGACGGCGAGCGTCAGTCGGTCCACCTACGCTCGGCGCGCACCCCCGATGGGCTCGTGATCGACCTAGGGGACGCAACCGGACGCGCGGTTGTCATAACTGGCAACGGCTGGAAGATCGTGAAGTCCCCACCGACCGACGTGATCTTCCGACGAACGAGGTTGACGGGAGCTTTGCCAGCGCCGGCCCGGAAGGGATCGCTGGACCCGTTGCGCGATCTCGCGAACGTGGATGACGCTGGATGGGATCTAGTTCGCGCCTGGCTGGTGCTCGCGTGGATGCCGGATATTCCCGTGCCGATCCTCGCGATCACTGGGCACCAAGGGAGCGGCAAGTCCGTGCTAGGCCGATACCTGGTGTCGCTAGTCGATCCATCCGGGGCTCCGCTGAAGAAGCCGCCGAAGGGAAGGGACCTCGGCGAGTGGCATACGGTCGCCTCGGGGAGTCGTGTGATCGGCCTTGACAACGTCTCCCACATCAACGAGGAGTTCTCGGACGCGCTGTGTCGGGCTGTTACCGGCGACGGTAACGCCAAACGCGAGCTGTACAGCGACGACGAGCTGGTCGTCCAGTCGTTCAAGCGAGCCGTCCTCATAACCTCGATTGATCCGGGGTCGATGAGAGGGGACCTCGGGGAGCGGCTGATGCCGATCGAGCTTGGACCGATTGAGGGCCGGCGGGGCGAGAAGGAACTCGACCGGCTCTACAACAACCTCCGGCCTCAACTCCTCGGCGGTCTACTCAGCCTGATCTCGAAGGTCCTAGCGAACCCCGTCACGTTGAAGCGGCCGCCGAGAATGGCGGATGCCGCGAATGTCATGGCGACCGTCGACCGAGTGCTTGGCTCCGGGTCGGTAAGCGCCTACCAACAAGGGCAAGCCGAGGTCGTCGGGACTGTTCTTGAGAGCGATCCGCTCGCGGCGGCGGTTCTCGCGTTCGCACGCCGTAACCCGGATTGGGAGGGGACGCCGACCGACCTGTACGGCCAACTCTCTCGGACGCGCGATCTCGACGCACCTAACTGGCCCGGGAATACGCGGACGATGAGTGCGCGGTTGAAGCGGATGGCGCCAGCGTTGAAGGATGCGCATTCGCTCCACGTCAGCACCAAGCGCGGTACCGAGCGGCTGATCCGTTTGGAGTGGGCTAAGCCACGCCGCAAAGTAACCCGTAAGAAGGGTGGCGCCCGTGGATAGCCCCGTCGCAACCGACGCTAGATTCCGGCCTCTCTCTATTTCCCTTACTTCGCTATCAAAGCAAGAGGAGAGAGAAGTAGAGGAGCCCGAATCTAGCGTCGAGTGCGTCGGTAGCGTCGAGACGGAATGTGGTGTGTGGGATGGGGAGGCTGCCACGCCCGGAGCCCAGGAGCCACCCTCCCGGCGGCCAGGGCCGAGGATTACCGGAGGGCTACGGGTCACGGTTCGGCCGAACGGCCGCCGTCGCCACGGCCTCCGGTCCTCTCCCGGCCTCCTCGCGCTCCCGGCGGTCGGAGCCCCTCCGACGCTCGGCCGACTGCGAGACGGCGCGAGAGCGCGAGCGCCCAGTGATGCACTCCCGGCGGCGCGGATCGGTTCCCGGACCCGAAGGGCGCGGAGCGAGAGATCCCATGCGGAGATGGGCGGGTTACTCATATTGTCGAACCGTCGCCCTTACCTCGCCCTTACGGTTGTCAGAAATGGTTGTACCTAGGCATGAGCGGTAGTAGCTTCGTCGGGATGCGAACAATTGTTCGCACATCGCGACAGAAGGAGAAAACAGACATGACCGAGCCGAAGCGAGTTGTACGGAAGTCGAAGCCGAAGGGCAAGACCGCCGGTGACCCTCCCGCCCCGCTTACAAAGGCCCAGCTCAAGCGAGCGGCGGCGCTTCGGGCGGAGGGAGCTACCTGGAATGCGATCCGGGAGAAGTTCGGCGTTAGGCACGGCTCATCCAAGTGGTTCGCGCTCTGGCGCGAGAACAGCATCGAGCACGTCCCCGCCGGAGAGCGCAGACGCCTTGCGTCTGACGGAGAGGAGTAGGACGGATGGCCGGTCACATCACCAAGCGGAAGACGAAGCGGGCAAACGGCTCGACCCGGACGGTCTGGAGAGCGCGATACCCGGACCCGACGCGCGGAGGCACCGCTCAGATCGAGCGGACCTTCGAGACGAAGCGCGAGGCTGAGGGATGGATCAAGCGGCAGGGGGCCAACGTCCTCGACGGAACCCACGTCGATCCCCGGCGGGGCGAGCGGCTACTAGCCGAGGTCGCGGATGCGTGGCGGGAGACTTGGGTTGATCTAGAGCCGAAGACACGCGTCGGATATGAGCATGTGCTTCGCAAGCACCTGATCGGCACGGCCGAGAAGCCCGCGCGCTTCCACCGGGCGAAGGTCGGCGCTCTCTCGGCTGAGGTCGTCCAGCGGTATATGAACGACCTCTCCACCACCCTCGCGCCCAAGACCGTTCGGAACATCTACTCAATCCTGCGCTCGCTGCTCCGGGTCGCGGTCGAGCGCCGCTACATCGCCGCCAATCCGTGCGATGCGGTTCGACTCCCGAGGCGAGGCAGCGCTACCAACGGCATCCAGCCGACCCGGATGTTGTTCCTCTCGCCGCCGGAGGTCCGCTCGCTGGCGGAGGCGATGCCGGCCGACTACCGGCTCCCGATCTACGTCGCTGCGTATTGCGGGTTGCGAGCGGGCGAGTTGTGGGCGCTCCGCCGCCGAGACGTGGACCCTCTGCATGGGGTCCTCTACGTCGAGCGCGCCTTGAAAGAGATCAACTCCTCCGCCGAAGGGATCGAGTCGGGCCTGTTCTTCGGGCCGACCAAGACGCACGCCTCGCGCAAGCTCCGGCTCCCCGCGTTCCTGGTACCGATGCTGACCGACCATCTGGCCTCGGCCTCCCCCGGCGGCAACGATCCCGACGACCTCCTGTTCGCGTCTCGAACGGGGAAGCCGGTTCGCCACAACATGTTCTACAAGCGCGTCTTCCGACCGACGATCACGGGCGACCCCGACAACCCCGACCCCGAGAAGCGCCGAGAGCCCGCCCTGCCGACCCGGCTCCACGGACTCCGCTTCCACGACCTACGGCACACGGCCGCAAGCCTCAGCCTCGCCGTTGCGCCCAACCTCCACGTCGTCAAGGAGCGTCTGGGCCACGAGGACATTCGCACCACGATCAACGTCTACGGCCATCTCCTACCGTCCGTCGATGAGGCGCTGGCGGAGGGCTTGGACGCGCTCCATGAGAAGGCAGCGACCGCCGACAACGTCGCCCCGATCCGGGCAGCTGACTAGCTCTGCCATCTGGCCGAAGGAGTAGGGTCCAGCCCGTCGAATCGGTACCGATGCAACCGAAGGTCGCTGTCACCTCCTCGTTCGGAACGATGTACGTCGGCACGGCAAGCGGCGGGAACCCTGGCGCGTCTGTCAACGCCCAGACTTCGGCTCCCGCCCCTGCCATCACCACTCCAAGCGGAACCGCGAAGCGGCGCCACCTGCACCTAGTTCGGGACTAGCGAACTAGGCTGCTTGGGCCTGGACCTCCTGCCGCGTCGAGAACGCGAGCCGCCAGTCCTCCCGCGCCTCACCGTCGATGCTGAAGCGCCACTCGAAGTGGCTACCCGGGGCCAACGGAATCGGCCCACTGTTCAGCGCCAACGGAATCGGCTGGTAGGCACCCGCCCGCACACCGGGCGGGCGGCCTACCTCGAACTCCCCCTCGATCATGATGGGGGCGTCGCCTCCCGGACCGCTGGCCGTCACGGGGTTCCCATCGAGATCGATCAGGTCAAGCCGGAACGAGTGGTTCCGATTGGTCTGATCCCAGGGGACCTCGATGATGCCCGCAATGGCGAACGGGGTCGGAGCCGGGCCGATAAGGCACCAGCCGCCTCCCAGGACGCCGAGCTTGCCGTCCGCGACCTGCGCGGCGTCCGCGAGCATCAGGGTTACCTTCATGCCCCTATCGGGGCTCTGGATGTCCATCGGGGACAATCTCCTTGCTATGCCGGCACAGGGGTGGCCGGATTGAGCAAGGCATGCTGACGCCCGGCCCGGACGTCGCCGTAAACCAAGAGCCTCCCCAAGCTGCGTGCGCAAGAATGACGTTGCCGCCGGACGGAAACGGGTCAATACAACCCGTCGAGCAATTCCTCCGGCGAAGCGTCCAGGGCTTTCAACAACCGGAGAAGCGTCGTGATGCGAACCTCGCGCGCACCGCGCTCCACACGGGACACCTGCACAACAGCGAGGCCCGAATGGCCGGCTAGATCCTCTTGTGTCCAGCCTCGCGCCAACCGGGCCTGTCGCACGTTCTCGCCGAAGCGCTGGATAGCCGGATCCACAACCCGGCATGGTCCGCTGCCTTAGCCAATGTGACCAGAACCAAAGCGGTAAGCTCTCCCGTCGCTTTGTCGATCTGGAACCGGGAGGCTCCGACTTGAAGAAGACCGTTCTCACGCTCATTCTCGTACTCGCATCGGTGGTCTTCGCCGCCTGCGGGGACAACAAGACCGCTGACAGTCCGGCGGACGCGCCCGCGCCGGACGCCGAGGCTGACGTCGCCGCCATCTACAACCAGTACGTCGAAGCGGTCAAGGCGCGTGACGGTGAGACGGCGTGCGGGCTTCTTACTGAGGAGTACCAAGAGCAGGTCTTGCAGGAGGCGCAAGCGTTCGAGGAGCTGGAGGGCGCTAATTGCCCGAAGGCGACCACCGCATTCAGCGCGCTTCTCTCGGGCTTCAAGCCATCGCTGGAAGAGGTCCGAGTCCGAGGCAACAAGGCGAGCGGAACCGACCCCGGAGGCAAGGGCTACGAACCTCAGACCCTCAAGTTCGAGCGGATCGACGGAGACTGGAAGATCGCCGGGCAGACCGACAGCGGGGCAGCCGACGCCGAGGGCGGTCTACCGGATCAGACGATCGTGAAGTCCTGGCCCGTCAAATGGTGCGAGGCCGAGATCGGCATGACCCGTGACGACCTGCGGAAGATCATGGGTGAGCCAACCGAGGAGTACACGCCCGAATCAACGCCGAACGGCTTTCAGCCGCAGATGGTCTGGGACGCCTTCGAGTACCACTTCACCGCCTTCTTCGATGTCGACGACCGGGTACGCCAGATGGACGCCAACGACCTCGACCTCACAGCAGGCCAGAAGCGCGCGATCCGGTGCGGCTTCTCCCGTAGGGCATAGCTCTGCGCTGGGGCGCGTCCCTGCGAAGGGATCAGTGCCCCAGCCAGGTTTCCCCGACTAGCCTCGAAGCTCGTGCGATCGGACCGCCGCCCGAGACGCGAAGACGAACTCTCCGTGCCGGTGGAGCAGGCCAACTCGGACGAGATCGTTGAGCGCCACGCTCACGTCGTCGCAGTCGGAAACGTCGGCCGGGTCCATCGCCATCTCCTTCATGACCTCGTCTACGTGGAGGTGGGCGGGGTGGAACTCAAAGACGAAGGTGAGCAGGGCACAAGCCTTCTCGTCAAGCGCATCCGCGACGGTACGCTGGTCATGCATGGGAGCTGAACCTCCTGTGTCGGCCCCGCGTCGCTAACCCCGGCGCGGGGCTACTTGCATATATGCGACGACCGTACCCGTTCGGCCTATCACGCGGCGCATCGAACGGCGCGGGTCCGCCCCGCTACCCGGCGGCTTCCGCTCGGCCCGCAAGGGCGGTACAAGGGCGAGGTCGAAGGCCGTCCCGCATCCGGGCAAAGAAAAACCCCGCATTAGCGGGGCTTTCTCGATAGCGGGGGCAGGATTCGAACCTGCGACCTTCGGGTTATGAGCCCGACGAGCTACCTGACTGCTCCACCCCGCGTCGCTTTGTAGAGGCTAGCAAGACGGAGCGGGGAGTCAACGCGCGGCAAGCGGGCGTTCATCGGCGGGAATCGGAGGCCAGGTCCCGGGCCCGCGGCTAAAGGAGTGCCGCCTCGCACCCGAAATAGGGCCTCTGGCAGGTGGAAATTCGAGAGGAGTCGACGTGAGCGATGGTGTTGGCGCAGGATCCGAGTCGGGCGGAAGCAGCTCCGGGTTCGGTACGGGGGCCCTGGTTGCGACTGGGCTGATCGCCCTGGTGATCGGCGCGGGCGGCGGCTATGCGCTCGGCCACAGCAAGGGGTCTGACTCCGGCAAGGAGGACGGCATCGCGCAGGGCAAGGCCGAGGAGGCCGCTAGGTACGAGGCCGGCACGCCCGCCTACCGCAAGATCTACAACGCCGGCCGTGTCGTCGGAGCGGTTCGCGGCAAGCGGCGTGGCGATGTCGAGGGGCTGCGCGTCGGCGTGCGCGAGGGCAAGAAGGTCGGCTTCGAGAATGGCAAGAAGGTCGGCATCTCCGACGGCGAGCAGGAGGGTGCCGTGACCGGCGCCAACGCCGCGCTCGGCGGACTCGGCGCCTGGGAGAGCGGCACGCTGTACATCGTCACGACCGGCGCCGGCAACGGTGTCCCGACGGCGATCACCGCGCGCCACCAGATGGAGCCGGGCAACAACTACAAGCTCTGCAAGAACAATCCCCAGAAGCTCTGCGAGTCGCCGCAGCAGTAGGCCTCAGGCCATGCGACTCGCTGTCGCAGATCTAGGGACGAACTCAACCCGCCTGCTGGTCGCCGACGTGGCGGCCAGCGGGCAGTTGACCCAGATCGAACGCCGCACGACCGTCACGCGGCTCGGCGAGGGCGTCGACGGCAGCAGCCGCCTCCAGCCGGCGGCGATCGACCGCGTCCTCGCCGCGCTCACCAGCTACCGCGAGATCGCCGACTCCGCAGGCGCTGAACAAAGGATCGCCGTCGCGACGAGCGCCGTGCGCGACGCCGACAACGGCGCCGAGCTCATCGACCGCGCCCGCGAAGAGACGGGCTTCGACATCCGCACGATCAGCGGCGACGAGGAGGCGCGCCTGACCTTCCTCGGCGCGACCGCCGGACGTGCGCCCGCCAGCGCCGAGACGCTCGTGGTCGACATCGGCGGCGGCAGCACCGAGTTCGTCAGCGGCCACCCCGGCCAAACCCCCAGCTTCCACGTGTCGACCCGCCTCGGCTCGGTCCGCCAGACCGAGCGCCATCTCGCCCACGACCCGCCGCGCCATGACGAGCTCGAGGCGCTCGCCGACGAGGCCTGCCGGATCATCGTCGAGGCCGTCCCGGCCGAGATCCGCACGGGCGTCGACAAGCTGATCGCCGTCGCCGGCACGCCCACCTCGCTCGCCGCGATCGACCAGAAGCTCGACCCATACGACCCCGAGAAGGTCGACGGCTACGACCTCGAGCTGGCCGCGGCCGAGCGGATCCTGGCCCAGTTGGCCGTGCTGCCACTCGAGCGCCGGAGCGACGTCACCGGCCTCCATCCGGACCGCGCGCCGACGATCGTCGCGGGCGTCGTGATACTCGTCGAGGCCTTACGCCTCTTTGGAGTGCGGAATGTCGAGGTGAGCGAGTCCGACATCCTCGACGGCGCGGCGCTCGCTACCCTAATCCAATAGGCATAGACCCCCTGAAACCGCGTTCTAGAGCCAATAATGGTTCTAGACTGGTCTGACCAGTTGGGTAAAAGGACGGCCAGGATTTTGTACTTGCAGGTTGTCCGCTCAGGCGTATAGTGCGCCTAGCCGGGTAGGAAGGGCCGTGCGGCAAGACCGCTGTCCCCTCCGTCGTCCCGGTACATAGGCCCGGGCGTAGCCGCATGTATCGGCGCCTCCCGCCGTCCGGGCTGTCAGACCCAATCAAGACATGTACCCCTGCCCGTCCTGACTGGGTCGTCGGAACCGCCCGCCTTGTGCGGGCGGTTCTATTTCTAGGGTCCGATTCCTAAGCGGGAACCGGAACCGCCGCACGCCGACGCGCACGCGGGATCGCCAGCGCGGCGCCAAAGGCCAACAACAAGCCGACGGCCGACATCGCGAACGCCTGGGTGAAGCCCGACTCGGCCGGGAACGAGGTCCCCGCCACGACATGCGCGGCCACGATGCTCGCCGCGATCTGCCCGCCGAGCGAGCCGCCGATCGTCCGCATGATCGTGTTCATCCCCGTCGCCACGCCGGTCTCGGTCGGCTCGACCGCCTCGACGATCAGGTTCGCCATCGCGGCGAACGACAGCCCGATTCCGAGCCCCATCAGCGCGACGCCGAAGACGACCTGCCACGGGTCGCTGTGAAACAGCGCCAGCCAGGCGAACCCGGCTGCCGCCGCGAGCGTGCCGAGCAGCACCGGCACCCGCGACCCGACCCTGTTGCTCATCCAGCCCGACGCGGGGCCGGCGACGAGCATGACCACCGTCGAGGGCAGCATGAAGAGCCCGGCCTGGGTGACCGTGGCGCCGAAGCCGTAGCCGGCCGCCTCCGGGGTCTGGACGAACTGCGGCGTGAGGATGAACGAGCCGAACATGCCGAAGCCGACGAGCAGCGCGGTCAGGTTGGTCGTCCAGACCGCCCGCCGGCGCATCATCCGCATGTCGACCAGTGGCTGGTCGACGCGCGTCTCGAACCACGTCCAGACCGCGAGCACGACCACCCCCGCGCTGAGCACGCCGACGGTCCGCGCCGACTCCCAGCCCCACGACCCGCCTTCGCTGACCGCGAGCAGCACGGCCGCGAGGCCGATCGACAGCAGCGCCGCCCCACCCCAGTCGATCCGCGCGGGCGCGCGGACCGGCGACTCGGGAACCCACAGCTTGGTCGCGACCAGCGCGCCGACCACAACGACGAACGCCAGCCAGAAGATCCACTCGTAGGCGAGGTGGTCGACGATCACGCCGCTGAGCACCAGCCCGGCGCCGCCGCCGATGCCGAAGGTCGCGCTGATCAGGCCGATCGCGGTCGCCACCTTCTCCTTGGGGAACTCGTCGCGGATGATCCCGAAGGCGAGCGGGAAGACCGCGCCGCCGAGCCCCTGGATTGCGCGGCCCAGCACCAGCAGCTCGATCGAGTGCGACAGCGCCGAGACGAGCAAGCCGGCGGCGAACGCGATCAGCGTCACGCTCAGCATCCGCTCCTTGCCGTACATGTCGCCGAGCCGGCCGACGATCGGCGTCGCGATCGAGGCGGTCAGCAGGTAGACGGTCAGCACCCAGGTGACCTGAGTCGTCGAGACGCCGAGGTCGTGCTGGATCTCCGGCAGCGCCGGGGCGACCATCGTCTGCGAGATCGCGTAGGCGAGCGCTGCGGTGGCGAGCACCGCCAGGGTGACGTTCGGGTGCAGCCGGCCGTTGACGTCGCGCGTGGTCACAGCTGCTCGATCGCCTCCGCCAGCCGCGGCAGCAGCCGCTCGGCCTGGGCGCGCTCGTCGGGGGTCAGCTGCGCGTAGATCTGCTCACGGGCGCCAGCGACGCGAGCATGCGCCTTGGCGAGCTCACGGCGGCCCTTCGCCGTCGGGCGCACCGCCATCCGGCGGCGGTCCTCGGCGTCGCGCTCACGCTTGACGATCTTGTCCTGCTCCAGCCCGTCGAGCATCCGCGTCGCCGACGGCGACGACACGCCCGCCGCCCGCGCGAGCTCGCCGACGGTCAGCGACGGCGCGTCCTCGAGCGCGGCCAGCAGCCGGAACTGCGACGGGGTCAGTCCCGCGCCGGGCTGGTCGGCGACACGCGAGCGCGCATGCCGCACCGCGGCCGCGAACTGCTCCCAGGCGGCGTCGAAGCGCTCGCGCGTGGTCTCTTTCTCGACGGCTTCCGGTGTTGAGGGCATTTCAATAGCCTAGCTAATGATTAGCCAGGCTATCTATGAGCTACGTCACAGAACAGCTCAAGCGAGGTTCGACCGTCGCGGGTAGACCACCGACGGATCGGTCAGCACGTTGACCAGCGCCGGCTTCCCGCTCGCGAACGCCCGCTCCAGCGCCGGCTTCAGCTCGCCCGGCTCCCGCACCAGCTCGCCGTGCCCGCCGAGCGCCTCGACGACCTGGTCGTAGCGGCACTCCGGCTGCAGGTCGGCGGCGACCGAGTAGCCGTAGAGGAACTCCATCGGGTGCTTCTCGAGCGCCCAGATGCCGTTGTTGCCCATTACCGCGACGACCGGCACGTTGTGGCGCACGAGCGTGTCGAACTCCATCCCGCTGAAGCCGAACGCGCCGTCGCCGAGCAGCAGGCAGACCTGGCGGTCCGGGTTCGCCAGCTTCGCCGCCAGCGCGTAGCCGGGGCCGGCGCCGAGGCAGCCGTACGGCCCCGGGTCCATCCAACAGCCGGGCTCGTAGGTGTCGATCACGCGACCGGCGTAGGAGACGAAGTCGCCACCATCGCCGATCACGATCGCGTCGCGGTCGAGCACCTGCGCCAGCTCGTTGTAGAGCCGCATCGGGTGCAGCGGCGCGCGCGAATCGTTGAGCTCCTCCTGCTCGGCGGCACGCTTCTCGTTCTCGCCCGCCTGCAGCGTCTCGATCCAGCCCGAGCGGTCCGGCCCACCGGCCGCCGCGTCGCGCAGCGCGTCGAGCGTCGCCGGCACGCCGCCCACGAGGTCGAAGGCAACCTCGCGCGGATGCGCCCGCTCCGGCGGACAGGAGTCGATCGCGACGAGCTTGGTGTCCTCACCGAACGAGTCGCCGAAGCCGAGCCGGAAGTCCATCGGCACGCCGATCACCAGCGCGACGTCGGCGCCCTTGAGCGCCTGTCCGCGCGCCCGCGAGAAGGCGAGCTCGTGGTCGGCGGGGATGCAGCCGCGACCTAGGCCGTTGACGAACACGGGAATCCGCAGCTCCTCGGCGATCGCGCGCAGCGCGTGCTCGCCGTGCGCCCAGTAGAGCCCGCTGCCGGCCATGATCACCGGCCGCTCGGCGGCGCGCAGCAGCTCGGCGGCCGCCTCGACGCCCTCAGCGGCGGGGACGAGCAGCGGGTCGACCTCGGAAGCCGGACCGTCGGCATCGACGTCGACATCCATGAAGACGTAGTCCATCGGGAAGTCGAGGAACGCGGGACCACCAGGCGGTCCGGCAGCGGCCGCCAAAGCCTCGTCCATCAGCTCCGGGATCTCCGCCGTCGACCCGGCCGTCTTCGCGAGCCGCGCCAGCGGGGCGACGAACGGGATGTGGTCGATCTCCTGGAGCGAGCCCATCCCCCAGCGCATCGCGGGCGCACGGCCGCCGAGGACGACCATCGGCGAGCGGTTCATCAGCGCCGAGCCCATCGGGCTCATCGCGTTGGTGACACCCGGGCCGGCCGTAACCGCGCAGACGCCCGGCTCGCGCGTCGCCTTGGCCCAGCCCTCGGCCGCGAACGCCGCCGACTGCTCGTGGCGGGTGTCGACGATGTCGATTCCCTCCTCACGACAGCCGTCGTAGATCGGGAAGATGTGCCCGCCGGAAAGGGTGAACAGCTTGGTCACGCCGTGCGCCTTGAGGCGCTTCGCGATGAGCCTCCCTCCGTGCAGCCTTGCCTCGGTCTCCTGCTCGGTAGCTCCCATCGCCCGATCCTAAGCCCTAGCCCTTAGGGTCACTCCCATGAGCGCGACCACACGCGAGATCCGTCTCGCCTCACGACCCGACGGCGAGCCGACCGACGACAACTTCGAGATCGCGGAGACGCCGATCCCCGAGCCCGGCCCCGGTGAGGTCCTGGTCCGCAACAGCTACCTCTCGGTCGATCCGTACATGCGCGGCCGCATGCGCGACGTCAAGTCCTACCTGCCGCCGTTCGAGGTCGGCAAGGCGATGGACGGCGGCGCCGTCGGCCAGGTCGTCGCCTCCAACGACGGTCCGTTCGAGGAGGGCGCCTGGATCCAGCACCAGGCGGGCTGGCGCGAGCACTCGGTCGTCGACGGCGGCTATCCGGCCGACCCGGCGGTCGCGCCGATCTCGACGGCGCTCGGCGTGCTCGGCATGCCGGGCCTGACCGCCTACGCCGGCCTGACCGACGTGGCGCCGATCGAGGAGGGCCAGACCGTCTTCGTCTCGGCCGCTGCCGGCGCCGTCGGCAGCGCCGCCGGCCAGATCGCCCGGCTGCGCGGCTGCCGCACGATCGGCAGCGCCGGCTCGCCGGAGAAGGTCGCCTGGCTGACCGACGAGCTCGGCTTCGACGCCGCCTTCAGCTACAAGGAGGCGCCGGTCGCCGACGCGCTGCGCGAGCACGCCCCGAAGGGGATCGACGTCTACTTCGACAACGTCGGCGGCGACCACCTCTCCGCCGCGCTGGCGCGGATGCGCCTGCACGGCAAGATCGCGCTCTGCGGCGCGATCGCCCAGTACAACGAGGAGACGCCGCAGCCGGGTCCGGACAACTTCCTTGCCGTGCTGCCGCTGCGCCTGACGATCCGCGGCTTCATCGTGCTCGACCACTTCGGGCTGATGGGCCGGTTCATCGACGAGGTCGGCGGCTGGGTCCGCTCCGGCGACCTGCGCTACCGCGAGACGATCGTCGACGGGATCGAGAACATGCCTGCCGCCTTCAACGGCCTGCTGTCCGGCGACAACATCGGCAAGATGCTCGTCAAGGTCGGCCCCGACCCAGCCTGAGCGCCGCGCTAGGGCGACTCGCCGGCGCGGCGCAGCGACGGCGGCGGCCAGTGGCCGACGGCCGGCGCCCGGCCGGCCGTGCCGATGCTGACGACGTTGCCCGGCAGCACGGCGACGGCCGGCCCCGCGCCCGCGAACGCGACGTCGAGCACCGCCGTCCCGTGGTCGCGCGCCAGCCGGCCGGCCTCGCCCACGGTCCAGGCGCGCTCCTCCTGCCCGATCTCGCAGGCGGCCAGGAACTGCTCCGCTATCCCGCCGGCGGCATCCTCCAAGTCGACCTCGAGCTGCTCGTGGCGCGCGCCGGGCTCGCCCGTCGCACCCGTCGGCCGGATCAGCACTGCCGCCATGTCGTCGGTCACCACCCGCGCTTCGGCCGCGACCCGCTCGAGCAGCGCGCTTGCCGGAGCGGTCGCGCTGAGCTGCTCGACGAAGTCGCCGATCCGCGGTCGGCCGAGGATCCGCGTCGCCTTGCGCGCCTCGGCGAGCCCGTCGGTGTAGAGGCAGATCACGGCGCCGGGCCGCAGCGGCAGCGTCGTCTGGCGCAGCCCCGTCTTGAGGTCGAGCCCGATCGGCGGCGACGAGGCGGCGAGCACGGCCTCGGGCCGCTCCGGGCCGACGACCAGCGGCGGCGGGTGGCCGGCGCAGGCGTAGACGAGCGAGCTGGTCGCCGGGTCGTGGACGGCGATCACCGCAGTCGCGAAGACACCGCCGTCGAGATGGTGGCTGATCACCGGTCCGGCTACCTGGAGCGCCTCGCGCGGCGCCATGCCCGCCTCGAGGTAGGCGCGCAGGGTGAAGCGCATGAAGGCGGTCTGCGCGACGGCCTCGCGGCCGTGGCCCGAGACGTCGCCGAGGATGAACGCCGCCCGATTACCCGGCAGCGTCAGCGCGTCGTAGAAGTCGCCACCCGCCCCCATTCCCTCCGACGGCCGGTACGCGACCGAGGTCCGCACGGCGCCGAGCTGTTCGGGAACCGGCGGCAACAGGGCACGCTGCAGCAGGCCGACTTCCTCCAGCAGGCTGGCGCGCTGATCGCTCAACCTGCGGGCACGGGCCGACGCCAGCAGATAGCCGACGGTGAGCGCCAGCAACAAAGCCAGCGCCGCGAGTAGCAGCACACCCGAACCCATGTGTTCGCATCGACTCCGCGCGCAGCGCCGTTGAGAGCCACCCGTTCCCGTCGAACGTCCGTCTACCATCGTCCTGCCCGGGTAGCCGAATTGGTCCAGGCAGCGCGCTTAAAACGCGTGACCCCACGGGGTGTGCGGGTTCGAATCCCGTCCCGGGCACTGCAGGCCAACTCAACCTGACCGCAACAAACGTCCCGCTACCGTGTCCAAAGGGCAGGGAACGGGTACTCCCAGGGTGACGCGTGGAGGCTTCCGCACTAACAAGCCAAGGACTCGCCGGCACGGCCGGGCGGTCGCCGCTGCTGAAGCTGCGCAGCGACGAGCAGCTGATCGCGATGACGCGGCGTGGCAACCAGGCGGCGTTCGAGACGCTCGTCCAGCGCTACCAGGGCCGTCTGCAGGCGTTCTGCCAGCACATGCTGCGCTCGAAGGAGGACGCCGAGGACGTGCTGCAGGAGGTCTTCGCCGCCTCCTACAACGCGCTGCTCGCCGACAACCGGCCGATCAACACCCGGCCGTGGCTCTACCGGATCGCGCGCAACCGCTGCCTCAACCACCTGCGCAAGCCGAAGCCGTCGGGCCAGGACTCGATGGACATCTTCGAGCGTGACAACGGCACCTCGACCGCGGACACCGTCCACCGGCGCGAGGAGTTCCGCCAGATCATCGCCGACGTCGGCCTGCTGCCGGAGACCCAGCGCTCCGCCCTGCTGCTGCGCGAGATCGACGCGCTCTCCTACGAGCAGATCGCCGAGGCGATGGACACAACGGTGCCGAGCGTCAAGTCGCTGCTCGTGCGCGCCCGCGTCAGCCTCGCCGAGGCCGCCGAGGCGCGGCTGCTGACCTGCGCGGAGGTACGGCTCGAGCTCGGGCAGGTCGCCGAGGGCCTGACGAAGACGTCGGCTCCGGTCCGCCGTCACCTCAAGACCTGCCCGCAGTGCCGCATCTTCCGTGGCGAGCTGCGTCAGACGACGAAGGCGCTCGCCGCGATCGCGCCGTTCGGACCGCTGATCATCCTTCAGAAGCTCGGCTTGGCGAAGCTCGGCTTCGGCGGCGCGGCGGCAGGTGGCGCCGCGACGGCCGGCGGCGCCGGCACGGCCGCGGGCGGAGCAGGCATCGCCGCTGGTGGCGCAGTCGCGGCCGGGAGCGGAGCAGCCGCCGCCGGTGGCGCGCTGTCGGCGATCGGTGGAGGCCTGGCGGGCAAGGCCGCCGCCGGCATGGCCGCCGCCGCGATCGTCACCGCCGGGGCGGTCGAGGTCAAGCACGTCAGCCGGCCCGCCGAGCCGATGACCGCCCAGATCCAGTCGATCTCCAGCCACCCGGCCCCGCCCGCCGCGGCCACTCACGCCAAGCCGGCGAACAAGCAGCGGGTGACGCTGGCGAAGCCGGTCGAGCCGAAGCCCGAGCCGGTCGCCGCCGCTCCGGCGCCCGCCCCCGTCGTCGAGCCGGCCCCCGCTCCCGTCCCGACGCCGCCGGCGCCGACCGTCCAGGAGGACGAGGGCACCGTCACGCTGCCGCCACCCACGACGACGACTCCGACCGCCCCGCCGTCGCCACCCAACACCACCACGACACCGACCGCGCCGCCGCAGCCTCCGCCGACGACCACCACCACTCCTGCTCCGCCTCCGCCGCCCGTCACACCGCCGACGACCGGCACGACACCGGCGCCGCCCCCGCCTCCCCCTCCGGCCGGCTAGCCGCTCAGGCCACGGGCGCCAGCCCGATCACTCGGCACCAGGGTGGTGCGTCAGGGGCCAGGCTCCGCGTTCGCAATGACGGTCACCTTGCCCTGCGGCCCGGTCAAGACCAGCTTCTCGCCGGTGCGCAGACCGTCGAAGGTCGTCCCCGCGCTCTCGATCTCGCCACCGGCCTTGATCGTCTTGCCGCCGCCGGTCAGCTCGTACTCGACGCCGTCGGCCGAGCGCAGCTGAACGCGAATCGCGATGAACGGCGGGACGCGCACCGTGCCCGGGCTGAGCTTGCCGCCGTTGCCGGTGACGAGCGCCTGCGAGCTCGCGGGGACCTCGTCGCCGGCGCCGCCCTCCTGGTCCTCGGAGGGCACGGTCGACGGCGGCTTCGCACCGCCGCCCTCAGCCTCGCCGCCGCTCTCGGTCGTCTCGGTGACGGTCGTCGCCGTCTCGGTCGTCGCGGTGTCGGTCTGCCCCGTCTTCGTGCCGGAGCCGTAGCCGGTGGCGCCGTTGTCGTCCTCGTCATCGCCGCCGCAGGCCGCGATGACGAGGGCGAAGACGGTGGCGAGCATGGCCGCTGAGCACTTGGAGGGTCGAAGCATTCTCAAAACGTAGCCGGCGTTCCGGAAGGCGCGCGTCAGGCGCTGTGCGTCTCGCCCGGCTGCAAGATGACGACCGAGGAGCTGGTGCGCGCCTCGACCTCCTGCTTGAACGCCTCGGCGTCGGTCTCGATTGGCGGGAACGTGTCGTAGTGGCACGGGATCACCGTCGAAGCGCCGACCAGCTCGGCGGCAGTCACCGCGTCGTGGCGGTCCATCGTGTAGTGGCCGCCGATGCACATCAGCGCCACGTCGAGCTTGTCGCGCTTGCCCGGCAGCGCCAGATCCGAGAACAGGCAGGTGTCGCCGAGGTGGTAGAC
>Ga0190272_10000224_pt1 | contig 34341 bp, 27 predicted proteins | sample Popmic504T_FD_133746 | JGI IMG/M metagenome (GOLD analysis project Ga0190272, IMG submission 133746) | Populus adjacent soil microbial communities from riparian zone of Shoshone River, Wyoming, USA - 504 T | ecosystem: Environmental > Terrestrial > Soil > Riparian zone | place: USA: Wyoming...
ATTTTCGTGTTCGCAACCAGCGTATTTGCAAGTACTTGCATTTTGCCTTGAGCGAGGCACGCTCAAGATAGTTTCTTTCCCTCAGGTGCAGCGCAGCGCGCTGTCCGTTGCTCAGGATGACAGGCTCGATCACGGCGTGATCGCCACCTTCATGACGCCGTCGCGGCGGTCGCCGAAGAGTTTGTACGCCTCGTTGATGTCGGCCAGCTTGAAGCGGTGCGTGAGCAGGGGACGGAGGTCCAGTCTGCCGCTGCGCACCATCTCGATGAGGCGGCGCATGCGCTCTTTTCCGCCGGGGCAGAGCGTCGTCACGATGCGGTGGTCGCCGAGGCCGGCGGCGAACGCGTCGTAGGGCATCTGCAGCTTGCCGGAGTAGACGCCGAGGGACGATAGCGTGCCGCCCGGGCGGAGCACGCGCAGGGCGTTCTCGAAGGTCTCCTGCGTGCCGAGGGATTCGATGGCGACGTCGACACCGGTGCCTCCGGTGAGGCGGCGGATCTCCTCGACGACGTCGGCCTTGCGGTAATCGAGGACGACGTCGACGCCCATCTTCAGGGCCATGGCGATCCTGGCGTCATCCCCGTCGACACCGATGACCACCGCCGCTCCCATCAGCTTCGCGCCGAGTGCGGCGCAAAGGCCGATCGGTCCCTGCGCGAAGACCGCCACGGCGTCACCGATCCTGACTCCGCCCGACTCCGCTCCGCTGATGCCGGTCGAGGCGATGTCGGCCAGGAGCACGACCTGCTCGTCGGTCACGTCGTCCGGGATCTTTGCCAGGTTGGCCTGGGCGTTGGGGACGAGCAGGTATTCGGCCTGCGCGCCATTGATGGTGTTGCCGAACCGCCAGCCGCCGATGGCCTCGTAACCGCTGCCGTGCCCGCACTGCGAGAGGTTGCCGGAGAGACAGGCGTTGCACTGTCCGCAGGGCGTGATGGCGCCGACGAGGACCCGGTCGCCGATGCTGTAGCCGGTCACGCCGGCGCCCAGCTCCTCGATGACACCGACCGGCTCGTGGCCGATGATGAGGCCCGGCTTGACCGCGTACTCACCCCGTACGATGTGCAGATCGGTGCCGCAGATTGTCGTCATCGTGACGCGGAGGACCGCTTCGCCCGGTCCGGCCTGTGGTCGCGGCACTTCCTCGAGGCGCACGTCATTGACGCCGTGAAAAACGGCCGCGCGCATCGTTCCTGTGTTTGTCGCACTCATCGCCGTTTCCTGCTCTGCAAACATGGTCGACATTGTGACTCCTTCCTCATACTGCTCATCAAACAGGGCAGCCTCGCCGGGCCATCTCCGGCGCGGCGAGGCTGCAGAGAAATGAAGCGGGTCAGCTCGCCGGCGTGATCTGCGCGCGGAAGCCTTCAATGGCCTGCTCCGCGTCATGCACGGCGGCTTTCACGCGCAGGCCTTCGCTGTTCGCCGTCTGGGCGACGGTGGTGTCCTTGACGTTGCGCTGGCCGACGGAAGTGAGGTCGTTGCCGAGGACCTTCTTGATGTCGTTGATGTCGCGAAGGAACGCCGCGAAGCTGCCGGCGGCCAGGGTGACCTTCGAGCGCATCTCCTCGCTCGACCGCGCGATCTGGTTGCGACGCTGTTCCGCGAGTGCGCGGAGCTCCGGGTCGGAGACGTTCGACGCGTCGCGCTGCCACTGCGCCAGGTAGGCGTTGCCGTTCGTGCGGAGATCGGCGTCGTTCTCGCGCATGTCGGCCGCGTACCCGTTCATCTGCTTCACGTCCCGGTCGTACCGGTCATAGGCCTCACGGAGATGATCCGGCGAGGCATTGAGCATGGTGTCGAGCGAGGTCAATACGGTGTCGATCTGCGCCCGCGCCTTGGAGCTGTTGCCGTGCATGACGTCGAGTGAGGATGCTGCCTTGACGGCCCGGTCGGGCGTGCTGGTGGCACACGCCGCGAAGGTCAACATGGTCAGGACTGCTGCTGCTGTTTTTTTCAAAGGATCTCCGATCCGTTGTGTTGCGCCGCGACAGGATTCGAAGAGCGGGCACCTGTTGCCTCGCACTGCCTGAAGAGTGGGTCCGGGTGGGTGATCGCCGATGAGCACCGGCGAGAGGACCGTAAACCTCTGTTGCACGATCGCAGCCATGGCGCAAGAGAGACGACGGGAGGCCTCTCGCGCACCGAACGGGACCGGTGGACGACGGCCCAACACGCCCGGGCGTCGGAGCGCCGCCGTTCCCCTCCGTGTGACGTGCATCACCGGGACCGATGTCCGGCGTCACCGGTTCTCGTTTTCGGGATGCCGATACTACGGATGTCGCTTCAAAGCGATCGACCCGCGAACCGGAATGCAGGCAATCCTGCCCAACCTCCCAACGCGACACATGAGGAACCTATGGCTAGCGAACGCTCTCGAGGATTCCGTGGTCTCATCCTTTTCACCGCGCTCACCGCTCTCGTCGTGCTGCGGTTGCCAGGGGGATCAGCCTTCGCTCAGGACGCCGACCGGCCCATCGGGTCGACCATCTGCGCGCGGGTCGTCCAGGCCGACGTGGTTGCGCTCGACCAGCCGTGGTTCTGGAACCGCCTCGGCGCCGTCGAGCCGCAGGGCATGATGTTCGCCCTCAAGCGCGATGTCGTGGCCAGCAGCAGCAGCCCCTCCGACGCTCTGGTGGCCGGTCATGTCCAGCTTCGCTCCGACAAGCGTCCGCGCCCGCTGGCCCTGCGCATGAACGTGGGCGACTGCCTGCAGATCAACTTCACCAACCTGCTCGCTTCCACGCCCGTGGACAAGGACCAGCCCGCAACGCGCACCGCGTCGGTCCATGTCGTGGGGATGCAGCTCGTCGGCAGCATCGCTTCCGACGGTTCGAACGTTGGCAGGAATGTCAGCAGCCTGGTCGCCCCCGGCGGCTCGGCCGTCTACAAGCTCTTCGCGGAGCGCGAAGGTGGCTACTTTCTCTACAGCGCCGCGGCCACCACGGGCGGCGAAGGCAACGGCGGCTCCCTCGGCGCCGGCCTGTTCGGCGTGGTGGTCGTTCAGCCCAAAGGAGCGGAGTGGTATCGCAGTCAGGTCACCCAGGACGATCTGAAGTACGCGACCACCGGCACGACCGCTGATGGCCACCCGAAGCTCAACTACCAGGCCGTCTATCCGGCCGGTCACAAGTCCGCCGGACTGCCGGTCCTGAAGATGCTGCAGAACGGAAAGATCGTCCATTCCGATCTGACGGCTCTGATCACCGGACCGAATGCGGGTCGTTTCCCGCCCGGCACGTATCGCGTGAATGCGGTGCAACCCGACCGGGATCAGCCGTTCCGTGAGTTCGCGCTCATCTATCACGACGAGATCGGCGCGGTGCAGGCCTTTCCGGAGTTCGAAGACCCGCAACTGAAGTACACGCTGCACGGCGTCCGCGACGCCTTCGCCATCAACTACGGCACCGGCGGCGCCGGCGCGGAGATTCTGGCCAACCGCTTCGGGGTCGGCCCGAGCGCGGACTGCACCGAGTGCAAATACGAAGAGTTCTTCCTCAGCTCGTGGTCCCTCGGCGACCCGGCCATGGTGGTCGACGTTCCGGCGAACGCGCCGTGCACGAAGGAGCAGCTCAAGAACGGCGAGCAATGCATCAAGCCGGGCATGAAGGCCACCCGGGCCTTCTATCCCGACGATCCCTCGAACGTCTATCACAGCTATCTCAGCGACCACGTCAAGTTCCGGATCGTGCACGCGGGGCCGAAGGAACATCACATCCATCACCTTCACGCCCATCAGTGGCTGCACACTCCGGACAGCGACGAGTCGTCGTATCTGGACAGCCAGGCCATTGGACCGGGCGCCTCGTTCACCCTGGAGATGGCGCACAACGGCAGCGGCAACCGCAACCAGACCGTCGGCGACTCCATCTTCCACTGCCACTTCTACCCTCACTTCGCGATGGGAATGTGGTCCCTGTGGCGCGTCCACGATGTGTTCGAGGGCGGCACGCAGCTCGGCAGCGACGGCCGTCCTGCCCCCGGATCGCGCGCGCTCCCGGACGCCGAGATCCTGATGGGCACGCCCATCCCGGCCGTCGTGCCGATGCCCACCCTGGCCATGGCGCCGCTGCCGGAAGCGATGGCGACCATCGTCAACGGACAGGTCCAGATCACCGGCACCGGCAACCCCGGCTATCCGTTCTTCGTGCCGGCCGTGGCCGGCCATCGTCCGCCGCATCCGCCGCTGGACACCATCGACGACGGCGGCCTGCCGCGTCACAACATCATCGGCGGGACGTTCACGGAGAAGCACACGCGTCTCGACTTCGACAAGACCCTGCTCACCGCGAACGCTCAGTTCCTCCCCGAGGGGGGCACGGCCACCGAGCTGGCGGCGATGAAATACCACGCCGCCCGCAAGCATGACAGCTTCACGCCGGCAGGAGCGCCGGCCAGCTTCACCACCAACGGACTGCCGCCCGCGCCGGGCGCGCCTTTCGCCGATCCCTGCATCACCGACGACGGGCTGGCCACCGGAGCGGCACGCGTCTACAAGGCGGCCAACATCCAGCTCGACGTCAAGCTGAACAAGGCAGGCTGGCACTTCCCGCAGCAGCGCATCCTCACTCTGTGGGGTGACGTGGCTGCCACGCGCAACGGCACGCGGCTGCCCGAGCCGTTCTTCTTCCGCGCCAACACCGGCGACTGCATCACCTTCCACCACGCCAACCTGGTGCCCAACATCTACGTGCAGGACGACTTCGAAGTCCGCACGCCGACCGACATCCTCGGACAGCACATCCATCTCGTGAAGTTCGACGTCATGGCCTCGGACGGATCAGGCAACGGCTTCAACTATGAAGACGGGACCTTCTCCCCCGACGAAGTGATCGAGCGCATCCACGCCATCAACGCCTTCAACACTCAGTGGGAGCGCCCCCAGCGGCTGCTCGAACCGAGACCGCATCCGTACTTCGGCACCCTCGGCGCGCAGACCACCGTGCAGCGCTGGTACGCCGACGACGTCCTCAACAACGCCGGCGACGACCGCACCCTGCGCACCGTCTTTACCCACGACCACTTCGGTCCCTCCACGCACCAACAGGTCGGCCTCTACGCCGGACTGGTCATCGAGCCGAGAGACTCGAAGTGGCGCCATTCGGAGACCGGCGAGATGTTCGGCGGACGCTTCGACGGCGGCCCCACGAGCTGGCGCGCCGACATCCTCACCGCCACCGCGGACGACAGCTATCGCGAGTTCCTCCTCGAGTTCGCCGACTTCCAGCACGCCTATGGAACCGATGGCAAGCCGGTCAATCCTCCGAATAAGAAAGAGGCCGGTCTGCCGTATCTCGTCGAAGTAGCCAACCCCTGTCCCATCAGCGGTGAGAAGCCGCCGTGCCCGGAGGCCATCAGCGCTGCCGAGCCCGGGACGATGGTCGTGAACTACCGCAACGAGCCGATCGCTCTGCGCGTGCAGAACCCCGCCACCAACACCCAGGCCACCGGCACGGCCGGTGATCTCTCCTACGTATTCCGCTCCGACGTCACCCGCGCCAATGCCGCGCTTAACACGCAGCCGGACATCACCCCGCTGACCGGCGGCATCAAGGCGGGCGATCCGTACACGCCGCTCCTGCGCGCGTACGAAGACGATCGCGTGCAGATCCGCATCATGGTCGGTGCGCATGAAGAAGGACACAACTTCGCCGTGAACGGCATCAAGTGGCTCTTCGAGCCGAGCGACAGGAACTCCGGCTATCGCTCGTCGCAGATGATGGGCATCTCCGAGCACTACGAGTTCATCGTCCCCGCGCTTCCGAAAGAGGGCGTGGGCGCATTCGCCGACTATCTCTACACGCCGGGACGCTCCGTCGAAGACATGTGGAACGGCCTGTGGGGAATCATGCGGGCCTACGGCAACGCTCAGAAAGACCTCGTCGAGCTGCCCAACAATCCGAGCGGCGGAAAGATCATCAAGAACATCGGCGACTTCGACGGCGTCTGCCCGAAGACCGCGCCGGTGCGCACGTTCGACATCACCGCTGCGTTGGCCAAGCACATCCTCCACGACCAGACATTGGTCTACAACCGCCGCACGAACCAGGGCGGCATGCTCCACGACCCGACGGCCATCCTGTTCGTTCACACGGGCGACCTCGGCAAAGACGGCAAGCTGCTCTCCACGTACAGACCCGAACCGCTGATCATGCGCGCCGCCGCCGGCGAATGCATCGCGGTGACCCTGCGCAACAACCTCCCCGAGGTCGCTCCCGACCTGGCGGGCTACAGCACCCTGCCGATGATCGTCGAGCACTTCAACGCGAACCAGATCGTTCCGTCGAGCACCGTCGGTCTGCATCCGCAGCAGGTGTTCCTCGATGTCACCCGCGGCGACGGCCAGGAGGTCGGCTTCAATCCGGCCCAGACCGCGACGCCGGGCCATACGGTCACTTATCAGTGGTACGCGGGCGACCTGCGGATCGGTCCGGACGGAATCGCCACCGCGGTGCCGATCGAGTTCGGCTCGACCAATCTCACCTCTTCCGATCCGATCAAGCACAGCGGCAAGGGCGCGTTCGGCGCGCTGATCATCGAGCCGGTCGGCTCGACGTGGGTCGAAGACCCCGGTTCGTATGCCTCCGCCACCATCACCCCGTCGTTCGGGCTCCCCATCCGCGAGTTCGTGGTCCTGCTGCAGAACGACGTCAACCTCCGCTACGGCTCCGATGGTTCAGCGGTCCCGGGAGTGGGAGAGATCGACGACGCCGAGGACACTGGAAACCCGGCCGTGAATTACCGCAGTGAACCGATGTGGAAGCGCATGAACTATGCCCCCGAGACTCCGTTCGAGATCACCCGTACGTTCGATTTCACCAACTCTCTCTCCAATACCCAGGTCGGTGGCGATCCGGAGACTCCCGTGTTCGTGGCCAAGCCGGGAGCGCCCACGCGCTTCCGCCTGCTCCAGCCGGGCGGTCACGCACGCAACAACGTATTCACCATGCACGGTCACGTCTGGGATGAAGAGCCGTACGCCAAGGACTCGACCCGGATCGGCTTCCGGACGCAGTCGGAATTCTCCGGCGCGGTGATGGGCGTCGGTCCTTCCGCGCACTTCAATCTCCTGCTCAGGAACGGCGCAGGCGGGGCGTTCAGCGTCCGCGGCGACTACCTGTTCCGGACGTTCAGTTCCTTCCAGTTCGACGGTGGCATGTGGGGGATCTTCCGTGTCCAACCGTAGCCTTCTGCTGTTCTCCTCTCTCGTCGCGGTGGCGCTCCTGGGGGGCGCCACCACCTCGCGCGCCGGCGAGCTTCCTGCCGGCGACACCATGCAGAAAGTCGTCCGTGACGGCGTCTCGGTCGAGTTCATGCCTTCCTCCATCGGGTCGGGCGCGATCCGTCCCGATCCGATGGAAGGGGAGGACGTCGAGCTTCGCTTCTGGGTGCGCGGTGCGACGGGCGAGCGGCTGGCAGGCATCAAGCCGGCCGCCTGGATCGACGCGCGCTCCGCCAGGCCCGACGCCGTGGCCGGCACCGCCGACTGCAAGGCCAAGATTCAGTCCTTCATCTCCGGCACCTTGCGGGCCCGGCCTCAGGTCGACCTCAACTCCTACTACATCCTGGCCCTCAACACCGAGCCGGTCATCTCCGTCATCGACCCGATCCTGGGCTTCGGCGGCAGCCGCCTCTTCACCGACATCCGCCTGCCGAGCCCCGGCTACGACTGGGTCCTCACCGGCGATCAGCGCCAGTTGTTCGTGGCCATGCCCACCGTCAATCAGGTGGCCGTCGTCGACCTCGACACCTGGAAAGTGACCGGCACCATCGACGTCGGTCCCAAGCCCACCCATCTCCTGTTGTCTCCCGACGAGCAGACCCTGTGGGTCGCCAATCAGAACGCCGACGCCACCGCTCCTTCGGTGACGGTGATCGACGTGAAGACCCGGAAAGCGATCGCCTCGCTGCCGACGGGCCGCGGCCCGCATCGTCTGGCCTTCGCCCCGGACGGCAGTGTCGTCGTGGCCACCAACGGCGCCGACGGCACGGTCACGTTCGTCGACGCGAAAAGCTTTCGCGCCATCAGCAACCTCAAGACCGGCCCCTCGCCGCTGGCCGTGGCCGCATCGGCGCTCGGCGGTGTCATCTACGTCGGTGACACGAGCGACGGCTCGATCTCCGTCATCGACCCCGCAAAGCGTTCCATCGTTTCCCGCATGAAAGCGGAGCCCGGCCTGTCGTCGATCCGTTTCGCGCCCGGCGGGCGATTCGGCTTCGTCACCGTTCCCGACGCCGACATCGTGCAGATCATCGACTCCTCGAGCGCCTCCATCGTAGCGACCGTCCCTGTCCCGAAGACGCCCGATCAGGTCACCTTCACGGAGACCTTCGCCTACGTCCGTTCGGCCGGCTCCGATCACATCACCATGATCCGGCTGGCCGGGTTGGGCGCGGGAAAGAAACCGGTGCTGGTCGACTTCCCGGGCGGACAGCTTCCGCCGTCGGTGGCGAAGGTCGAAGCGGCCGCGGATGCGGTCATCGCCGCGCCGCAGTCGGCGGCCGTGATCGTCGTCAATCCAGCGGACAAGCTGATCTACCACTACGAAGAGGGGATGGCCGCGCCGATGGGGAACTACCAGACCTACGGCCGCACACCGAAGGCCGCGCTGGTGGTCGACCGCAGCCTGCGCGAGTCCGGCCCGGGCGTCTTCTCCATCAAGACCCAGGTCCCCGCCGAGGGGCTGTACGACGTGGCCTTCTTCCTCGATTCGCCGCGCGTGGTGCACTGCTTCAACCTTGCCGTGCGCGGCAATCCCGCGCTGAAGAAGCGCGCCGTGAAGCGCGTGGCCATTCAATCGCTCGTCACCGACCGGGTCATTCGCGTGAATGAGAAGGTGGAGCTGAAGTTCCAGCTCACCGATCCGGCCACCGGCAAGGTGCTCGAGAACCTCACCGACGTTCGCATCGTGGCCTTCCTCGCTCCCGGCGTATGGCAGCGGCGCGAGATGGCCACGACCACAGGCGCCGGCATCTACACATTCACCACCACGCCTCCCGAGGCGGGCATCTACTACGTCTTCGTCGAATGCCCGTCCCTCGGCCTCCTGCTCAACGAGCAGCGGCCGGTGATTCTCCAGGCCGTCGGCGCCGAGGTCGTGAAGGAGTCCCCATGAAACGCTCGCTGCTCTCCGTGTTGTTCGTGTTCGCGTTCGTCAGCGCCCCCCTCGGGGCGCAGACCCCGCCCTTCCAGCCGGCCATCCCCGACGTGCCCGTCCTGACCCAGGATGGGAAGAGTGTCCGCTTCTACACCGACCTGGTGAAGGGAAACACCGTCGCAGTGAACTTCATCTTTACCAACTGCACGACCATCTGCCCGATGCTCGGCGGCATGTTCACGAACCTGCAGAAGCACGGTGGCAGCGGCGTGAAAATGATCTCCATCAGCATCGATCCCACGGTCGACACCCCGCGCCGGCTCAAGGAGTGGAGCTCGAAGTTTCATCCCGGCCCGTCCTGGGTCTTCGTCACCGGACGCCAGGCCGACATCGATCAGATCCTGAAGGCCCTGGGCGTCTACACGTCGCGGCCGCAGGACCACCTGCCACTGACCATCATCGGCAGCGATACCACCAACGTCTGGACGCGCAACTACGGATTCCTCAGCGGACCGGAGCTGTCCAAAGTCGTGGCGCGCGTGAACGATCGCGCCCCGCGGACGACGGCCGGGGGTGCCAGATGATTCGTACGGCCATCCTGGCACTGTTGCTCATCGCCCTTCCCGTATCCGCGTCCGATCTTCCCACCGCGGGCCGCAACTACTTCACCGACGTCGAGCTGACCAACCAGAACGGCGAGAAAGTGCGCCTTTACAGTGACCTCATCGCCGGGAAGACCGTGGTCATCAACTCCTTCTTCTCCACCTGCGTCGGCATCTGCCCGATCATGGCCGCGACGTTCACGCGCATCCAGGACAAGCTCGGCGACCGCTTAGGCCGCGACGTCATCCTCATCTCCATCACCGTCGATCCCGAGACCGACACGCCGGCACGTTTGCGCGACTACGCGAAGAGCATGTCCGCGAAGCCGGGCTGGTATTTCGTGACCGGCAAAAAGGCGAACGTCGAAGCGGCCCTGGCCAAGCTCGGTCTCCGCGCCGCGTCGAAGGAGCAGCACACCTCGGTGATGATCATCGGCAACGAGCCGCTGGGCGTCTGGAAGAAGGCCTTCGGTCTGGCCACCTCCGGCGACATCGTGAAGATGGTCGAAGACGTGGCGGCAGGAAAATGAAAGCCCCTGGCATCGGCGTCATGGGCGTCCTCGCGGCGGCGCTGCTCTTCGCATCCACGGCCGCGGCCGCGGATCCGCTTACACCGGCGGAGAAGCGCGGACGGGAGATCTATCTCCATGGCCAGGGCACGGGCAAGCCGATGACGGCCTACTTCGGTGGCGGCGGCGCCGGCGCGATCAGCGCCAGCGTGGTGCCCTGCGCCTCGTGTCACGGAGCGGACGGACGCGGCGTGCCGGAAGGAACGGTCGCGCCGTCGGACATTCGCTGGAGCGTGCTGGCCAGACCCTTCGTCTGGAGCGACGGCAGCCGGCACCGCCCGCGTTACGACGAGGCCATGCTCACCCGCTCCGTGCGCCGCGCCATCGACGCGGCCGGCACTCCGCTGTATGCGGTCATGCCCCGCTACGGCATCGACGACCGGGACCTGAGCGATCTCCTCGGCTACCTCTACCGGCTGGGCGACGAGCCCCAGCCGGGACTGAGCGATGACGCCATCGCCGTCGCCACCGTCGTCCCGCTCTCCGGCCGCGGCGCCTCCGCGGGCGATGCGGCGCGCAGCGTCATCCAGGGATATTTCGACGACATCAATGCACAGGGAGGCCTCTTCGGCCGGCAGCTGAAGCTCCAGGCCATCGATGCCAACCGGCCGCCCGAAGACATCGCCGCCGCACTGGCCGGTCCACTCTTTGGAGTCGTCGGCGCGTCGTGGTCGCCCGAGGCCCCCGCGCTCGACGGCGTGATCGCCGCGGAGCGCATCCCGCTGGTCACGCCCTTCGTCACGGCGGTGGAGAGCCGCTCCTCGGTGAGCTCGTTCTTCCTCTTCCCCGATCTGGAGAGCCAGGCGCTCGCCCTGGTCGACTTTGCCGCGGAACGCGCCGGCAAGAACCCGATGCGCATCGCGCTAGTACACGACGGTTCGGCGCTTGCCGAAGCCGCGGCCGATGCGGCGGAACGCCACAGCCAGGCGCTCGGCTGGACGGTGACGAAAACCGCGGCCGGGGATGTGGACTTTCTGCTCGTCGTCGGCAACGCCGACGTGGCCGGGGTGGCGGCGAAGACGAAAAGCTCACAGATCCTCCTGGCCGGAGCGTCCGTGACCCGCTCGTTGTTCGAACTGCGCGGAAAGAAGGTATTTCTCGCCGCGCCGACGTTGCCGGGCGACCTCACCAGCGAGGGGAGGGGAGAGATCGAGTCCTTCGCGATGCGTCACTCCCTCGACCCGAAGCACCGCGCCGCCGAGATCGCCGCGTATGCGGCGGTGAAAGTCTTCGTGGAAGGACTGCGCCGCGCAGGCCGCGACCTCACGCGCGAGAAACTCATCGCCTCCCTCGAGCACCTCTACGGCTTCGCCACCGGCGTCACCCCGGCCATCACGTACGGCCCCAGCCGCCACGTCGGCACCATCGGTACATACGTCGTCGAAGTCGACTTCGACAGGAAAACCTTCGGTCCCCCCAGCCGCTGGATCACACCGGAGCAATAGACAGCGATGGGGGCCGTCGAGTATCGCAGTGACGCATGAGCCAAGCTTCACCGCCGCAGACCGGAGCAGGCGGGTGTCTCGGACCGCGGACCCGAAGAGCGGTGGAAGAAGGCGACTTCCTGGACCACTTTCCGTGCGTCGTCCCGAGTGGCGTGCAGATTCACCGTCGTGTCGTCGACCGGGGCACCGGGTGCGCCGCCGGCTGTCACGTACGCGTATCTCGTTAGCCGCCGATCGTGCTCAGTGCATCACCGTAGGCGATCACGGCGTCGCGAAATGAATCGTACGACCCGGAAAGCTTTGCCGTCGGAGTTGCCACGCCGACGTGCAGCGAAAGCATCGCGGCGACTACTGCCCATGCGTCGTCATCAGGTGCGAGATGAGCGTTCAAAGCGCGAATCAGGCCGCTCGACGCCGGGCGGATGGTCACTTGGATGTTCCCGTTCTGCGGAGAGCCAGTGCCCTGCAATGACCAGTAGGCCGACCGCTAGACCGAGGGTCCGCTTCACGCGACCTTCTTCTGGCGCGCTTCGGAGGACGGTGCTCGCCGCGTACGCATCGGCGTCGTACTCCTCTTCCGTCGCATCATCCGGTGCTGCCCAAGTACTGTTCGCCTCCGTCATCGGTTGCGACACGTTGATGTGATGAAGCTCGTGAATCAGGTAAACCGCGACTGCTCCGAGCGTGAGCTCCGTGGCGACGATTGCTCGAACCGAAGCCATTGTCGGCGAGGGAGTATTCACTGGCCACGTGGCTGACCCGCCTTGCGCACGGCTAATCGCCCAGGAGAACAGACGGAGCGCCTCATCGAGTTCCGGTGTCGCCGGTACCGCAATAGCTCCAGTCGCGGCCGACTTCCCCGCGAGTTGCTCGTAGAGCGTCCAGTATGAACATGAGAGCGCCCAAACGACTCGATGACGGTGGTCGAAAGGCGAACACAGCCGAATATCGTCTCGACTCGCCACCCGCGTACACTTTCGAGCTTCCGCACCCGCATTGGGGAACCTTCCGGCGAGGCGATGGCCACGTTCGTACTTTCCCTCCGCACTATCGGCTCTCGCCACTCGCAGCTTTGCTAGGGTTTTTTCGGTTTTGACCTGGATTTTCGTGCGATGGGCGCATGGGATGCTCCAGGCTCACCCTGTAATTTCTTGCGCCACTCCCGTTCGAAGACGGGGAGTAGATCGCTTTGAGTAAGAGCTCGTTCGAGTAGCCGGAGAACCGCTCGTATTCTCGCGACCTCGAGCGAGGCCTTACGCTCATGGATCACCCCACGGATGTCTTCGATGTCTTTTGGGCGGCCGGCCAGGATCTTCGAGACGATCAGATCTTCCGGGCTGATCACCGGAATCATCGTTCCGGCGACATCGACCGAACGAGCCCGTTGAAGGAACTCCTCTTCGAGCCCGGGCCCGGAAAGCACGACGTCGAGCGGCATCCGGCTGCCGCGATGAACGAAAGGAATCACTCGAGTGCGGGCGATGAAATCCGGGTCGCCGAAAACGACATCGAACCCGTGATCGCGCATGGCGTCGATGTAGCCGGCCAGCCCAGCACGGTCGAGCGAGGCCGTCACGTCGACGTCGGCGCTCAGGCGAGGACTTCCCCAGACGATCGCCGCTTGTGCTCCGAACAGATACCACCGCACGCCGCGTTCGTGCATGACGGCAGCGAGAGCCGCGAGGAGATCACTGACCGCGTGGGAACTTGACACGCCGAAGGCTTTCGGAAACTCGGACGTGCACGGCGAGATCGTTGCGGCGATCCTCATCCGTAGGCCAGCCATCATGGAGAGTGCGTACGTGGTACCGCAGTTGGTCGCCTACCTGCAGCGCCTCGGCGGGCGTCATCCCGTTTTTCAGAGCCGCCCAACGACGCCTCTTCGACGCCGCGACGGCTTGCCAATCCCGGCGAGCGAAGGCCACGATGTCCTCTCTCCTCATCGAGCCAGAATAGCAAAATGAACGCGAGAGGTCACGACGGCGCAAGGAGTGCGCTCACGCGAGCTCAGCGAGCTGGCCGTGAGGGACGTGGTTCACTGAGCGCAGTTCAGTGAGAGCAGCCTTCGCGGCAGTCCATCCAGCGCATGCGGATGTCGCCGCTCCAGCAGCAGGGAAGATCACCGGTGTGGCGGCGGTGGCCGATACGACCATTTCGCGTCTCGCGCACTCGCCGCGCGCAGTTCTTCAGCGCGAATGCGAGGATGTAATCGCGACAGGCGGCGCTGCCCGCTTGCCGAGGCGCGCGAGATCAAGTGGACCGCGCCTGCGCGAATGGGGTGAGACCCTCGGCATACTTTGCGGACCCCGAAGGGAACGTCGTCGCGGTCGCTGCCGCGACCGCGTGAAGAGCGGACCGCTGCAACTCGCTGCGAGCGATCAAAAGCACACCATGCTCTGCAGGTCGTCGCGCTTCAGCACGAAGAAGCTCGACCCTTTGACGTCGAGGATCTTCCTGCGCCTGAAATCGCTCAGGAGGCGCGTCACGGTTTCGCGCGTCGTGCCGATCATCTGGGCGATCTCTTCGTGCGTCAGCAGCACGGTCAGCCGGATCCCTTGCGGTGTCACGTCGCCGCCGCGGTCGCACCAGCCGAGAATGAGATTGGCCAGTTTTTCGCCGGTGGTCTGGGAAAGACCGAGGGATCGGATCTCGCGCTGAGCGGACTGGTACGTCTCGCTCAGCTCCTGCGCCGTGTGCATGCAGGCCTCGGCGTTCGAATGGATGAACTTCAGGAAGTCGTCCCGCTTGATGAAGTTCATCTGCGCCGGCTCGAGCGTCTCCGCCGAAACCTCGTAGGGTTTTCCGAGGATGGTGGCGCTGGCCCCGAGAACCTCGCCGGCTTCGGCGATCTTGACGAGGAGAGTCTTCCCTTCACTCGAGGACGTCGTCAGCTTCACCCGCCCGCTACAGAGGATGAAGACGCCGCGCGGGTCTTCTCCTTCCACGAACAACGTCGAGCCCTTCGGGTAAACACTGGTGAATTTGACCGCGTTCATCGCCGCGAGAGTCTCGGCTGACATGTCGCAGAAGAGCCGCTCGTGCCGCTGCGTGCACGTCGTGCAATCGTTCTGGATGTCGAGGTTGTAGGGTGACGGCATGGTCCCCCTACACGACGACCGCTTCCAGTGGCCGCCGGGGGGAGGGCCTCGTCACCGCCTGTCCGTGGCCAATCCGCACGATGAGTTGCGCCCGGCGCTTCGAGCCCGCGAGCATCTCGACGCGATCGCGAAGGTCCGCACGCTGGATCGGTGCGTTGAGGAAGGAGTACTGCAGCCCGGCCTGGGTGATGGTCAGGAGCAGGTACTCGAGCGCTTCACCGGCCTGGAGGAGCGAGATCGAGTCGTCGTCCGCGGTCACGATGAGGAGCGCGGTCGCCGACATCGTCAGGTCGCGGTCCTGGCGTGCCTGCAACGCGCCGAGGTCGAAGTGTCGGAGCACGAACGACGCTGCTCCGCCAAGCGGCGCCGGGATGCCGAGCGTATCCGCGGCCAGTCCGTCATCGGCGCCGTTGGCCGGGTGCACGCACGCGGCCAGCTCCCTTCGGTAGACGTCATCGGCCATGAGCAGCTGATCGGCGAAGGCGATCAGGTCGGCGGCACGCTGCTTGTCCTGGCGGAAGACGACGTGAAATGTTTCCGGGTACCGGTCGACGAGATCGAGGAGCGTGGCCAGAGCTTCCGGTTCCACGCTCTGGCCGTCGAATGGCGTCCGGTTCGTGTGGCGGCGCTTGATCGCGCTGAAGAGACCCTTCATTCCGGCGTCGGGGCATGAGGTCTCCCTGAGTGCAATCGTGGCCACAGCGCCCGTGCCGTCGCCTCCATGAAAGAGCAGAGTGGACTCGAAGCCGAAGTGCGCGGCTGCCACTCGCAGATTGGCGATCGCGGCTCCGAGACTCATGGTCATTTCACGATTGGCGGGGTCGATCACCGGGAGCCTGCGCGTGTAGTCGGCGAAGACCTCGACGCCCTGTTGCGTGATCTGGAACGACCACGGCTGCTGGTTGTGCCCGGAGGGAGCGAGGACGGCATATCGCAGGAGGAACTCGATCTGTTCACGCGGCGACTCCAGTTCGTGGAAGTCGTCATCGTCGAAGCTCCAGGGCGTCGTCCGCGGGTCGTATTGTTCGGGCATTGTGTCATTCCTTCCTGCACGATCGGAGCCGCTGGCGAGAATGCACGAGGACCCGATCGTGCATGGACGCTCAGATGAGCGTCATCGCAGCAGCCTATCCTTCCCACCTCGAGAGCGACGTCGTCCTTCGGACGGGTCGGACTCTGCGAATCAGGCCCATCAGGCCTGACGATCGAGCGTCGCTGTTCGAGTTCTTCTCGTCCCTTTCCTCCACCAGTCTGCGCTCCCGGTTCTTCGATACGTGCTCGCCCGCCGCCGCGCTCGGTGGAGCGCCCGCGGACGTCGACTACGTCAACGATTTCGGTCTCGTCGGAGAGCTCGGCGGCGGCATCATCGCGGTCGCGCACTATTTTCGCTGCGCACACCGCCTCACTTTCGCGGAAGTCGCCTTCACGATCGCCGACCTCGCGCAGGGGAGCGGGATCGGAACGCGACTGCTGGAGCGTCTGGCCGAGATCGCACGCGAAAACGGGATCAAGGTTTTCGAAGCCGAGGTGCTGGCCGACAACCAGCGAATGCTCGACGTTTTCCTCGGCTCCGGCTTCGAGGTCACGATGGGCTCTTCCGAAGGCGTCGTGCAGGTATCGCTTTCGCTGGACCTGACCTCCCGATTCGCCGACCAGGCCGCCGATCGCTCGCGAAAGGCAGCCTACGCATCGATGCGATCGATCTTCGAGCCACACTCGATTGCCGTGATCGGTGCCAGCCGGCGTCCCGGTCAACTCGGCACGGCCATCCTGCACAACTTGCGAACGACCGGGTTTCGCGGATCGCTCTACGCCGTGAACCCCAACGCCGGCACGATCGACTCGGTCCGATCTTATCCATCGGTTCGCGCGATCCCGGAACCGGTCGAGCTGGCCATCGTTGCCGTCCCCGCGCCGCTCGTGGCGGACGTGATCGACGACTGTATCGACAAGGGCGTCGCCGCCGTCGTCGTGATCACCGCGGGGTTCGGAGAGACGGGTGAGTCAGGACGAGCGGACGAGCAGCGTCTGGTCGAGAAAATCAGAGCGGCCGGCATCCGCATGGTCGGGCCAAACTGCATGGGCGTCATCAACACCGATCCCGCGGTGAACATGCACGGGACCTTTGCGTCCGCATTTCCGCCACAGGGCAACGTGGCCATGTCCAGTCAGAGTGGCGCGCTCGGGCTGGCCATTCTCGATTACGCACGCGCGCTCGACATCGGGTTCTCCACGTTCGTCTCCGTCGGCAACAAGGCCGACGTCTCCGGCAACGATCTCATTCAATACTGGGCCGAAGATCCCAACACCGACGTGATCCTGCTGTACCTCGAGAGCTTCGGCAATCCGCGCCGGTTCGGCGAGATCGCCCGCCGCGTGGCCAGAAAGAAGCCCATCGTGGCGGTGAAGTCCGGCCGGTCGTCGGCCGGTGCGCGGGCCGCCTCGTCCCACACCGGCGCGCTCGCGACGAGCGACGCCATCGTCTCGGATCTCTTCCGGCAAGCCGGAATCATCCGGACCGACACGCTCGAAGAGATGTTCGACGTCGCGTCCATCCTGGCGACGCAGCCTCTTCCGGCGGGCCGGCGCGTGGGCATCGTCACCAACGCCGGAGGACCGGGCATCCTGGCCGCGGATGCATGTGAGGCGAACGGGCTCGAGCTGGCGCCGCTCTCCGATGAGACCGCGGCGCATCTGCGTGCGTTTCTCTCCGCGGCCGCGAGCGTCGGCAATCCGGTCGACATGATCGCCTCCGCGTCCGCCGACGACTATCGGCGCACCATGCAGTTCCTGCTCGCCGATCCCGCCATCGACGCGGTGCTCGTCATCTATATTCCGGTGTTGCCGGCGGATGCGGAGAACGTCGCCGCCGCCATTCGCGAGCCGGCCCTCAGCGCGCATGGCAAACCGCTGATTGCCACGTTCATGGGTGCGGGCGGCGCTCCTGCGCCATTGGGCGCGGTTCCTTCCTTTCCCTTTCCGGAGCGGGCGGTACGCGCTCTCGCGCGATCGACTTCGTACGCCGAATGGCGCCGTCGCCCTGCAGGGACGACGCGGCGGTTCGACGATATCGACGTCGCCGGCGCGCGTGGGATCGTGGATGGTGCTCTCGCCGGTGGTGGCGGCTGGCTCGACGCCGCCAGGGTGGACACGCTGCTGCGGTTCGCGGGGATCGCCACGCCGGCCATGGAGATCGTGCGGTCTGCAGACGAAGCATTTGAAGCGGCGATTCGCATCGGGACATCGACCGGGACAGGGCTCGCGCTGAAAGGGCAGGGCCCCCAACTTCTGCATAAGACGGACTCGAACGCTCTCCGTCTCGGTCTGGCCGGCGCGGACCACGCGCGCGAAGCCTACGTCGATCTGCAGCGTCAACTCGGCGCCGCCATGACTCACGCCATCGTCCAGGAGATGGTCAGCGGTGGAATCGAAGTCATGATCGGCGTCACCGAGCGAACCACCTTCGGGCACGTCCTTGTTTATGGGGCGGGAGGTACGCTGGTGGAGCTTCTCTCCGACGTCGCCTTTCGTATCCATCCCATCACCGAGCTCGATGCGGAGGACATGCTCGCCGAAGTACGGTGCACGAAGCTGCTGCATGGTTTTCGCGGAGCTGCGCCGGCAGACATCGAGGCGGTCAAAGAGACCCTTGCCCGCGTCTCGGCGCTGATCTCCATCTGTCCTGAGATTCAAGAGCTCGATCTGAACCCATTGAAGGTGCTGGAACGAGGTGCTGTGGCCGTCGACGCGCGCATTCGCATTGAGCCCTGTGCGGAGGCGGAGCCCTCCCGGAGGATCGCCTACTGAGCAGCACGCCTTCAGGAGAACGTCATGAACAAGATCGCAGGCGTTGCTTCGATCGTCCTCGTGGGTTGGTGAAATTTACGCTAACGTAAAAACGCGGCGCGCGGTGTGCATTGGCTGAGTGCATACCGCCTGATAGCCGTCGCGACAGGCGCGCATGAGCAGGTCTGCCACCCCGGCAATCCTCCTGCGCGTTCCGCAACGGCCTTATCCGCAGACGAGTATCCCAGAAAGAACGGCGAGCAAACGGCGGGATCCCGGCCATCGGCCACAGGTCTGTCCGGCTCTCGATTCGCGGTGCAGGTCGACCCGGGATGTCCTCGACCAGGAGAATGTCATGAAGAAGATCTTGGGAGTTGCTTCCATCGTCCTCGTTGCCGTCGTCTTGTTCTCGGGCGACGCCACCGCGGGAGGCGATGCATCGAGTGCCGGCGCGGACACCTATGCAGCGAAATGCGCCTCATGTCATGCGAAGGATGGGAGCGGCAACACCACCTCCGGAAAAAAGATGGGCCTGCGCGATCTCGGTTCTGCAGCCGTGCAGAAGCAAACCGACCAACAGCTCCACGACATCACGGCCAAAGGCAAAAAGAAGATGCCCGGGTATGAGAAGAAGCTGAGCGCGGCGCAGATCAACGAGCTGGTCACGTACATCCGCTCGCTCGCGAAGACTTAAAACAAACCGCTCCGCACGTCCGCCGTTCGACCGGAACCCATTCGAGAGTAGCGGGAGGGTTGCATTGGAACCTTTGACACTTGCGGTGACTGGCCTCGTCGTTCTGAGCATTGTCTTTGCGCTCGTCCTGCTGGCCCGTCCGTCCGTCGTGCACGCCACGCTCGGTCGCGTCTTCGCGTTTGCAGCCTTGTGCGTCATTCCGCTGTTCGCAATGACGCTCGGCGTCACCGATCACGTCGAACGTTCCAAGACGACGGAGTTCTGCCTCTCCTGCCACGCCATGGAGCCGTACGGAAAATCGCTGCTGGTGGACGATCGCGCGCTGATTCCCGCCGTCCACTACCAGAACCACCTCGTGCCGGCGGACAAGGCCTGCTTCACCTGCCACACCGATTACACGATGTACGGTGACGTCACCGCGAAACTCCGCGGACTCCGCCACGTGTACGTGAACTACATCGGCGGGGTTCCGAAGAAGATCGCGCTCTACACGCCTTACAACAATCGCGAGTGCCTGCACTGCCATCTCGGATCGCGATCCTTCGAAGAAGGGGCCACGCACACGCTCGAAGAGGGAACGCTGGCAAAGATCAAGTCGAACCGGCTCTCGTGCATGAGCAGCGGCTGCCACGAGTCCGCGCACAACGTCGCTGCCCTCCGCGGAGCGGAGCTATGGAAGGAGCCGGGTCAATAGCATGGAGAAACGCCTGCGTATCGCCGCCGCCCTCGTCAGCGCGGGACTCCTGGTCGAACTGATGACGCTCTTCTGGTCGCACCCCACAGCGTTCCTGGTCTTCCTCCTCCTCGGTGGCTCGCTCATCGTCCTCGGGGTTCTCGTCTACCTCCTGTCGTTGCTGAAATGGACCGCTCCACGCGCCGCCGAAACGTCGCGCGGGGGGAATTCGTGAGGTGCCGCTCCATGCGAAGAATCATGCTGCCGATTTACACGCTGATCGTCCTGTCGCTGGCGCTTCCGGTGAGTATCGGCAAGCCTGTAGAGGCCCAGACATCGCCTGCACCGCCACCCGCGGCCGCGACGACAGTCGCCGCTGCATCGCCGGTCGACTTCGCCTCATGCGAGAACTGCCACGAGAAGAGCGTCTCCGGCTTCGCACACACGAAACACAAGAACGTCCCGAAGAACTGCGCGCAATGCCACTCCGGCGACCTCGCACAACATGCCGAGACCGCGGATCCCGCGCTGGTCAAGACACCCCATGAGATGACGCCGAAGGAAGCCAATGGAACATGCATCAGTTGCCACGAGAACGGCCAGCGCTCGCATTGGCTCGGGAGCATCCACGACCGGCGCAACGTGAAGTGTGCCGATTGCCACAGCGTCCACGACTTCAAATCCACAAAGGGACAGCTCACCAAGGTTCGCGCGGCGGAGACATGCTTTTCCTGCCATCCCGCCATCCGCGCCCAGGGCCTGCGGGCCAGCCATCATCCGGTCCGGGAAGGGAAGATGGATTGTGGCTCCTGTCATAACCCGCACGGATCTCCCACGCCGAAGCTCATTCGCGCGAACTCGGTGAACGAGCTTTGCTACACCTGCCATACCGAGAAGCGCGGTCCGTTTCTCTGGGAGCACGCTCCGGTGCGCGAGAGCTGCATGAACTGCCATAACGCGCACGGCTCCAACCACGACAAGCTGCTCGTGGCCAAGCAGCCGTACCTCTGTCAGCGCTGCCACCTGAACACCCGTCATCCGGGGACGCTGTACGACCTTCGGAACACGGTCCCCGGAGCCAATGCCAGCAACCGGTCGGTCGAGCACGGATGCCGGAACTGCCATCAGAACGTCCACGGCACCAATCACCCATCCGGCCCGTACCTGGGACGCTGAGATCGGAGAAGTCGATATGAGTCGCTCTGTCCTTGTCGTCCTGATTCTCGCCCTCTCCACCGCGGCGCTCGCACAACAACCCGAGCCTCCTGCACAGCCACCCGTGCCGGAGCAGGAGGCGGCCGAAACGCCGGCGGCCGAGGAGCCGAGCGACGAGCCAGCCGAGGCGCCCGCGGCCCCGCCCATGCCGGTGTGGCCGGAGTCGCAGATCTTCGCGGGCTTCCAGCCCGGACCGACGCAGTTCCGCATCGACTTCGGTGCGCAGCGGCTCACGATCGACACCGAATCCTCGAAGTTCGACGAGTATCGCGACGTTCCGGACGGGGCGCTTCTCTCCTTCTTCGGACTGTCGTCCGTCGCCGATCAGGGCCGCTACGTCATCACCGGCGAGGACGCGGGCCAGAGGGACGTGCGCTACACCATCGAAGCCGAACGTGGCGACTTCGGGATCAACGTCGTCTATGACCAGATCCCTCACCGGTTCGGCAACGACGCGCGCACGCTGCTCCAGCAGACGTCGCGCGGCAGGTTCGAAATCAGCGACACCCTCCAGCGCAGCTTTCAGACCTCCATCGAGCAGCAGCGCGCCGTCAGCCCGGCCAGCGTGAACTTCACGTTTCTGCGCAACCTCGTCACTCCGTCTCTCGCCGCGGCGAACACCATCGACATCGGACTGGAACGCAAACGCGGACTGCTCGAACTGAGCTATGGGCCGGGCGAGTTGTGGGATTGGGGCGGGAGCGAAACTCCCGGCGCCGGCCCATCCCTCGGCAGCGCATACGGCGTGAAGGTCTCGTACTTTCAGGAGAACCGTGTCGGCGACCGCCAGGCCGGCACCTCGTTCGGCTTCGGCAACGTCGTGGAGACGCACGAGCCGATCGACTACGTCACGCGCGACATCGGAATCAGCGCCGAGCTGCCGCTGCGGACCGCGGTCGTTCGCGCCGGCATCTCCTACAACGACTTCACGAACGAGATCCCGGCCCTGCTGTTCGACAACCCGTTCCGCGTCACGGACGCGACGGACGCGAATGCGTATCAGTCGCCCAGCTCCTCGTCGATCCTGGGATCGTCGCGGGGGCAGGTGGCGTTGCCGCCGAGCAACAGGGCCGTCACCGGAACGGTCGGCTTCCTCATGAAGCTTCCGGCGTCATCGCGGCTGAACGCCGACGTCGCGCTCTCGCACTGGTCGCAGAACGAGACCTTGCTCCCTTACACCGTCAACACCTCGATCACGTCGCCCCTGAATGCGTCGGATCCTGCATCACTCCCGGTCTCGAGCTTCGATGGAAAGATCACCACGCTCACCGGCGGCCTCACCTTCGCGTCCCGGCCGCTCCCGAAGCTCGGAATCAACGCGCGCTACCGCGTCTATGACATGGACAACAAGTCCGAGCGGGTGGAGCTCCCCGGCTACGTCCGTTTCGACGCCGTATGGGAAGACATTCCGCGCACCTCGGTCCCCTACGAATACGGCACACAGCGCGGCGATCTCGCCGTCACGTACGATCTCGGGCCGGTCACGCTGGAAGGCGGCTACCGCCACGACGTGACGAACCGCACGTTCAGGGAGACAGAGGAGACCACCGAGAACGCGTTGCGGCTCGCGGCCGACTTCCGCCCGCTCCCGTGGGTGGCGGTGCGAACGAGCTACGAGCGTGGCAGCCGCGATTTCGACCACTACGATGCCGCGCACTCCGAGCATGCTTCGTACCTCGATCCCGGTCCGGCGGTGAACCTTCCGTTGCTCCGCCGTTTCGATCAGGCCGCGAAGGACCTCGAGCGCATCAGCGCCCTCGTGCAACTGACACCGCTCGAGGGGAACCTCGGCGTCACGCTTCATCTTCTGCAGAGCACCGATGACTACGATGACGAGTCCGACTTCGGTCTCCTCGAATCCGTCAGCCGGTCATGGACAGTCGAAGCGGACTACGCACCGGCCGACCGCTGGAGCGTGTACGCGTTCTACTCCAACGAGTCGTACGACACCTTTCAGCGGGGCCGCCAGAGCGGGGCCACGCCATCCGTGAACCCATTGGACGACTGGACCGCGAAGATCCAGGACGACGTCGGCTCCCTCGGTGTCGGCGGCTCGTACGCGATCAGCGAGCGCGCCGACCTGAAATTATTCACTCGCTATCAGCGAGTCGACGGCAACAACGATCTCGACAGCCCGCCGGGAGGTACACCGGACGTCGCGTTCGACATCGCGCGCTTCGACGACACGAAACTCTGGACCTCCTCGGCGGAGCTCGAATATCGGCTGACCGATGTCTGGCGCCTCGCGGTCGGGGGCTGGCTCGAGGACTATCAGGCGCGCGATGCACAAACGACCGGCATCGGCAACTACATGCCGGGCGGCTTCTTCCTCGCGCCCAACGACGCCGACTACCGCGGCAACGTCCTGTACGTGAGAGCATCGTACCGGCGGTGAGTCACTGGCGCGGCCATGCCTGCCGCACGGATTCGACGTCGAAACGATGCGCGGCGGCCTCGAAGCGTCCGTCGTGCGGATGACCATTCGCGAGCGCAATCGACAAAGGGGCCAGATCGTGGTGAAGCGGCTCACGACGGGCGCGGCGCGCGAGCGGTCGCGCTACGAGCGCGACCGGCTCTGCAGCGCCTTGTATCGCGGTGACGCGGCCGCTCAGTACAATGCCTCGCCCGAGGGTGAGGCGCTCGTGACTCGATTCTTCCTGATTTGCCTTGGCGGCGCGCTCGGAACCGGCGCGCGGTACATGCTCGCGGTTTGGGTCGCGCGTTCGGCCGGCGCCGGGTTCCCATTCGGAACACTGCTTGTCCGGCCACCGCGGTCCGCGAGATGTTGCGTCAGCGCGAAAGGATCATCTCGCGGACCGCGGTGGCGAGATTCTCGAAATTGAACGGTTTGCGGAGGATGGGGATGGACGCCTCCCGGATGGCGTCCGGAATGGCCTCGTCGGCAAAGCCCGTCATCAGCATCACTTTCATCGCCGGCCTGAGCGACAGACCGGCCACGGCGAGCTGGTACCCGTTGAGGCCCGGCATCTTGACGTCCGTGAGCAGCATGTCGATCGACGCCTCCGACTGCAGAACTTCGAGGCCGGCGGTTCCGTCAGCGGCTTCGATGACGACAAATCCCCCATGGCGCAGCGTGACACCGACGACACGGCGCAGCATCGGTTCGTCCTCCGCAAGGAGGACGGTGAAGGGACTCTCTTCTCCCACGGACGAAGCCATCATACGGCCTCCCGTGCTTCGGCCGAACAGTGGCGGCGGAGCAGGATGGCGATTGTGGTCCCCTTACCCGGGGTCGTCTCGATGTTCAGGTATCCATCGGATTGGCGGATGAAGCCGAAGGCCATGCTCAGGCCGAGACCGGTGCCTTGCCCGTGAGGTTTGGTGGTGAAGAACGGATCTACCGCGCGCTTGCGTACCTCGTCTGTCATCCCTGTTCCAGTGTCCCGCACGTTCAACCTGACGTACTCGCCCGGCGTAACTTCCCCGCCAGGGTCGCTCCCGACCAAGGAGAGGTCCTTTGTCTCGATCGTGAGCGTTCCCCCCTCCGGCATCGCGTCGCGGGCGTTGATCGCCAGATTGAGGATCACGTTCTCCATCTGGTTGACGTCGCAAAGCGTCTTCCACGTCGCGTTCAACTCCCACGCGATGCGAACACGACCGCCGACCGATTGGACGATCAGATCCTTCATGCCGGTGGCGAGCTCGCCAAGATCCACGGACCGGGGAGAGAGCGGCTGGCGCCGCGAGAACGCGAGCAGGCGCCGTACCAGGTGACCGGCGCGCTCGACGGCCTCGCCGGCGCCGTCGACATAGGTCTGCATGGCCGACGGATCGCCGGCGCCGAGCGTCTTGAGAAGGTGGAGGTTCCCCTGGATGATGGCCAGCAGGTTGTTGAAATCGTGGGCGATGCCCCCCGAGAGCTGCCCCACCGCCTCCATCTTCTGACTCTGGCGCAACGCGTCCTCGGCCTTACTCCGCTCTTCCATCTCGTTCTGCAGCAGTTCGTTCGTTTCCGCGAGCGCAAGCGCGCGCGCCTCGAGCTGACGGTTCGCCTCTCTCAGCGTGCGCTGCGAGGTGCCCATGAACGCCATCAGGACCGCGGCCATGACCGCGAGCAGCATGACCGCGGCGTGGCGCGTCAGCCGCCGGCCGAGCGGCTCCTCGGTCGTACGGATGCAGACGGTGCCGAGACGTACGCCGTCCTGCGTGGCGGGAAGGACGACCATCGCTCTGCGGCCCCTGACCGGGGTGGTTCGATCGGGCGCCGAGCGTGGCAGCGGCTCCTGATTCTTCCTCATGAAACTTGCGACCAGAGCGTGCTTGTCGTCGTACACGCCGGCAGCCTCGATCTCCGGATTGACCTGCAACGCGGTGACGTGCTCCTGCACCGTCTTCCCGTCTCCGAACACGAGAGCGGCCGTGACGCTCGCCGCGAGAATCTCGCCCTGCACCGTTACCTCGCGTACCTGCTGTGCGTGGAACACCCGATCCTGCCAGGCCGAGATCGCGATGCCGGCGGTCAGGAGGGCGATGGCCGCCGTCAGCGCGTACGCTGGCGTGAACCGGCGCGGGCCGCGAACGTGAGCCACCGTGGTCATGGCGTATTTCCGGGCCTCGCAGCGTTGACCCTGCGCGCGAGCGCGAGCAGTTTGGAGCTGATGACGAGGCGATTTCTTGCCGCGGCGGCGTTGTCGATGTCGAAGCTCACGCGATCGTCGACGATGACGAAGTGCATGATGCCCGCGGTGGAGCCGAGGGCCGAATCGGTGACGGTCAGAGTGGCGGTCCCGCTCACCGCCTCCAGCGCCTCGGCAACCGATTGATTCGCCGATCCGGAGACGAACATGACGTGGCAATCGGATTGGCGCTCGGCCTTCGCGAGCTGCCGCAGCACGATCGGATGCCTGCCGACGCTCTGACCGGAGACCGCCTCCTGAATGCGGCCGGCGAAGGGATCGGGCCCGACCACGCAAACGTTGAATGGTGAAGACTCGCGAGCGAACGAGCCTTGCGGCCACTCGACGAACGAGGCGAACTTGTAGAGGAACGTCGCCTTGACCGCGTACTCGAGGGAGCGATCGGCAGAGTGGGCCGGAATCGCGATGAGCAACGCGGCGATGGCGATGGGCCGCACGAGGCGGCGCGTGCGAGTGACGGAAGACATCTCAACGGGTCCAGCGGGCGGTAAGCATAAGCGAACGCGGAATCTCGCTCGGCGCAATCGAAGGATTCACGAATTCGAGATGGCGCTCGTGCAGCAGATTCTGTCCGTCCAGAGACAGCTCCAGTTCGTCCGTCGCTTCCCATGCGACGCGCACGTCGGCTTCGAGATAGGACGGCACCGCGGGGCTCTTCAGGCCACCCACGTTCCGCAACCACACGTCCACGGCGAACCCTCGTGGAAGGTCCATGCTGGAACGGAGCTGCGACTGGTAGCGCGGATCGTTTCCGGAGAAGGAAACGCCGAACACGTCGCGGTTGCCGGGCGCGAGCCGCAGGTTCTTGCGCAGCGCGCTGAAGCCGGCGCTGAGATGCCACCAGTCGCGCACGGCGAGGTTCGCCCATGTCTCGACGCCCTGCGTGTCGCCCTCCATGTTGTTGCGTACCACCAGCGGGAACACGGCCGGTGTCGATCCCTCGACCGTGCGGAGATGATCGTAGGAGTTGTAGAACGCGGACACCGAAAGCGAGAGCGAGGGCGAGAGGAGACCGCGATAGCCGGCCTCGTACGCGAGCAGTTCCTCGGACTCGAAGTCGGGTCCGCCGGCGAAGACGCCGGGGTTGACCAGGTCGGTGTCGAAGCGGGACGGCGTCCGCACCGCGCGCGCGACCGACGTCCACAACATCGTCCGGTTCGAGACCGACCACGACAGCCGCGCGTCGGGCATGAATTCGACGCCCGTGTAGCTGTTGTCCTCGACCTTGATCCCGACCGCGAGCTTCAGCCGGTCGCTGAGCGTGATGGCATCCTGAGCGAAGACGTTCGCGAAACGGAGAGTGCGTTCGTCCGGCGAGAGGAAGGCCGTTCCCGGCCCGCGCTCGAAACGATCGTCGGTCATGCGGTAACCCGCTCCGACCACCAGCGCATGTCTGGAACCGCGGGAGAAGTCGTACTGCGCTTCCAGAGCGTACTGATCGACAGTGGCGTCGATGCCGCTGACCAGAAGCCGGCGCGAGTTGTCGAAGTACGTCTGCACGCTCACGTTGGAACCGTCCGCAAATTTGCGAGCCCAGGTAGCCGAGACGTTCCCGCCGCTGATGATCCCGCTCGGAAGAAATGCCGGGCGGCCGATCCCGGTCCCGCGATAGAAGTCGCCCTGCAGGGTAAGGGTGTCGGAGCCCTGACTCCGGTCCGCGCGGAATCCGCCCTGTACGTGGTTCCACGAATCGTCGGCGCTCGCGCCGTCCGCTCGCACCATCGAGCCCTGACGCAGGCCGAGACCGTAAACACGGAAGCGGGTGCCTGGACCGAGATTTCCGCCGTAGCGCACGCCGAGCCCGCGGTCGAGCGTGCCGAGACGAGCATCGGCCATCCAGCCGCGCGTCTCGGCGGCGTCTTTCGTGATGATGTTGATGACGCCGTTGACGGCGTTCGCGCCCCAGAGCGTGCCTCCCGGCCCGCTGATGACCTCAATGCGGTCGATGTCGTCGATGAAGGTACGCTGCGCGTCCCAGAACGTTCCCGAGAAGAGAGGCGAATAGATCGCCCGCCCGTCGATCAGCACGAGGAGCTTGTTCGCCGTACCGCTCGACTGATTGAAGCCGCGTGCGGTGATCGCATACGTGTTCGCGTCGAGCCGCGCCACGTGAAGGTTAGGCGCCAGCCGCAGGACCTCGGGGATGCTGTTCGCGCCGGAGCGGCGGATCGCGTCGTTCGTGATGACGAAGACCGCCGCCGCGGCCTGGTTCAGCGGCTCCGCGACCTTCGAGACGGAGGTGACCTTGATCTGGGCGAGCTCTTCGATCGAGAGCCGTCTGAGGTCGTGCGCGGATGCGACCTGCTCCTGAGCGGACACCGGGGCCGTGCCGATGGCGAGCAGGCAAAAAGCCATTGCCACCGGCAGACAGGCGCGCAGCCGCTGCGCTGCTGATCGCTCGCACATCATGAGTTTGCCCGGTTCTTGATCCCGTACCGTCGCGACGACTCGCCGTCCATCGTACGACATTGCTGCACCTCTCCTGAAGAGGATCGCAGAAACCACCGGAACGCTCGCTGTAGGTTTTGTTGGAACCGCGACAGCTCGTGACACGAACTAGTGTTCGAGAGTGATGACGACGTTCCCCTTCTTGCGGCCGGTATCAACGTATCTGTGTGCTTCCACGATCTCGTCGAAGGGATAGCGGCGATCGATGACGGGTGTGAACTCACCACGCTCTGCGAGATCGGCGAGGAGACGGAGGTCCGACTGCTTCCCCTTCGCCGTCCCTCCGATCACCTTGCGGCTGTTCGTGAGTGCAATCCATGGAATGCTCAAAAGGTCGCGCATGCCGGCCAACACGAGCAGGAGCCGTCCGCCGTCACGGAGTGACACGCAACTCCGGGCGAACGGCGCAGTTCCCGCCGTATCGATGATTACGTCGTAGACGCGTCCGTTCCGGGTGAAATCCGCCGTCGTGTAGTCGATGACGTGATCAGCGCCCAGCGATCGAACGAGGTCGGCGTTCCCGGCGCTGCAGACCGCCGTCACCTCCGCGCCAAAGTGCTTCGCGAGCTGCACAGCCGCCGTGCCGACGGCACCCGATGCTCCGTTCACGAGCACCTTCTCACCAGTGGTCAGCTTCGCTTCGCGGAAAAAATGCAACGCCGTAGTGCCGCCGAACGAGAGCGCCGCCGCCTCGTCATGACGGAGATTGGACGGCTTGAGTGCCAGTGCCGCCTCCTCGGACATGCATCTGTACTCCGCATGGCACCCCATCCGGATCCCGGGAAACGCAAACACGTCATCGCCCGGCTTGAACTTCGTGACCCCTTTGCCGACCGCGGTGATTACGCCGGAGAGCTCCGTCCCAAGGATAGGCTGCCGCGGTCTGGTCACTCCAATTGCGAGGCGCGAGAGCAAGCCGAAGCCTTCGGGAACCGTGAGACTGCGCACACGCCAATCCCCCGCTGTGACCGTGGTCGCGTGAATTTTGATCAGCACTTCGTCATCCTTAGGAACCGGCGTGGCTACCTCGGCGAAACGTAGCACTTCGGGACCACCGTACTGCTGATACACCACCGCTTTCATCAGGCCTCCTCAGACCGCGCGTTTCTGACGCCCGACATCACCTGACGAACCCGCGAAGATCGAATCGGCTCAACAGAAGGGCAGCGGTGAGCGCGGCCGCCACGACATCGACGACCAGACAGAACGGAGGCCACCAACGCGTGTTGGCGACGAACTGGGTGCGGTGCTGCCACAGATCCTTCACGCCGTGCGCGACAAGCCCGATCACGATCAGCCATGGATACGAAGCCATGGCGACCGTTGCGCAGATGACGAACGCGAAGGTCACCAGAACCTCGACCACGATCACGTTCCTGCGTCCGTCGCCAACCGCGAAACCGACGTAGACCGACGCGATCATGGCCAGCGCGACACCCCATATGTCTACAGCGTCGAGCCACCACATTGCGATCGGGCAGAAGGCCTGAAAGATTCCGACACCGACTCCCCAAAGGATCACCGCGGGCGTAAAGGCGCGCCTTTCAATCATTCGATCACAGTATTCGATCTTGAGGGCGCAAGCTCATTACTCTTCCAGAAGAGCCTGAGGTTTGGATCGTCGCCCGATGAGCGGACGACGACCCGATCTCATCACCTTACGACTTCGAAGTGCCCCATCATCCGGACTCGTGGTGCTCGTGCCGCCTCCTCGTCGAGCAACCGCCGGACGCCGGAGTGCGATGTGCCTCATCGCGGTGATCCTCTTCGCAGTTCGGTCGGGAGCTCGGTCAGATTGAACAGCGGTCCGGCCAGCTCGCGGTGGAAGTGGTGGACGTTGTTCTCGTCGAGCCCTTCCAGCCCCTCGTTGCGCAGATATTCGGCCAGGTCTTCGAAACGGGAGACGTGGAACAGCGAGAGCAGCCACTGCTTCAGTACGAGCTTGTACTGGAACGCGATCTGCGGCTTGTTACCCGGGCCTTGCGGGGAGCCTTGCCGGCCACCTTGCCCGTCATCAGGGTCTCTCCCTTTCGGCCTGCCGCGCATCGATCAGCCGGCGCTCGCGCTCGATCTCGCGGGTCAGTTCGCGTTCCGTCGGCAGGACCTTCACGTACTTCGCCGCGAAGATCTGCCGCGCTTCACTCAGGACGGAGTACTTCGCAATCGCCTCGTTCTTCCGCGAACAGAGAATGAGGCCGATGGTCGGGTTGTCGCCCTCGGGCCGCGCGTGTTCGTCGAACATGCGAACGTATGAATCCATCTGCCCGATGTCCTGATGCGTCAACTTGCCGACCTTGAGATCGATCAGGACGAAACACTTGAGCAGATAGTTGTAGAAGACGAGGTCGACGTAGAAGTCCTCCTCTTCGAAGCGAAGGCGCTTCTGCCGGGCGACGAACGAGAACCCCTTGCCCAGTTCGAGGAGAAAGGCCTGAAGGTTCTCGATGATGGCCTGTTCGACGGACGACTCGCGCAGGGCGGGGTAGTCCTTCAGATCGAGAAACTCCAGCACGTAGGGATCGCGGATGAACTGCTCGGGCTCCAGGGCAGCCAGTCTGGCCATGGCCTCTTTGCGGACGGGCGGCTTGCGCCGGCTGGCCAGCAGGCGTTCGTAGTAGAGCACCGAGATCTGTCGCTCGAGCTGGCGCGTGGACCAGTGCTGATCGGCCGCCTCGTGCATGTACCAGTCGCGCGCCGCAGGGTCGTCCACGCTCAGGAGCAAGCGGTAGTGAGTCCACGAAAGCTCCGGCCGCAGGTTGGGAGATTCGTCACGCGTTGCGTGATGAATTGCCAATTCGGAAGCCGTCACGTTCCGTTTTGCGGCTACCGTCAATTCTGAACGCAGTGCGTTCAGAATTGGGAAAGCCAGGTGAAAGCGGCGCATGTACCAGAGATTCCGCTCGTCGAATCCTCGCCCGAGCTCACGGGTCAGCCGCTTCGCGACCGTGGCGATCAGCGCGTCACCATAACCGGCGCGGTGACGTCCCTTCTGCTCGTGCTCGACGATCAGCCGGCCCACGTTCCAGTATGCCTGCACCATCGCTGCATTGACGGCGCGATAGGCGCCGCTTCGTGCCGCCTCGAGAACCGCGCGGATCTCCCGGTACAGCGGCTCCGCCGAGCGGTCGGGCCTGCGAGCCGCCGCCTTGCGCCTCGTCGTCACGCGTCCTCTGCCTCGAACATGAGCCGGTGAAAGTCTACTTCGATCAGCCGCACTTTCCAGAGGTCGTCCGGCGTCTTGAGGTTCTCGAGGTTGTTCGTGCCGCGTGCGGATCCTTCTCCACTTCTTCCACGGAGACGTTCATCGCTTTGACCGTAACAGACCTCGGACGGCGACGATTCTCGCGTCAGAAGGGTGACCCCGGAGCGTAGTCGAGCGCGCCGGAACCCGGCCGCTGCAGCCGGCGATCACTCCTGCGATACGGTCGATCTTCCCCAGGTCGCGGCGTCAAGCGACGGACCGATCTGCCTCGCAACGGATGGGTCGCGCTCTGCGGTCCGTCACCGCAGCGCCGCCGCCTCGGTCCGTTCGTCCAGCGTCACGAGCGAGCCGCATGTCGACCTCCGACAGCTGTCACAATGCTGGTTGTGGAGCCAGAGCTTCTTCGGCGCGGCAAAGAGTTTCATCGGCTCGTCCAGGCAAATTGGGCTGGCGAGATCGAAAAGGCGACCGTTCGGCCGGAGCACTCCATCCTCTTTCACACGGCGTCGAGCCTTATCAAGCGGAACCGGCGTGGTCGTTTGGATATCTTCGTCGACCGGATCGACGATTTCGTCACGGTCGTAGAGATCAAGTCGACGGACTGGGATCGGATACCGACCGCCAATCGGCGGAGACTCCTCGCCGCACATCGAAGACAGGTGCTGCGCTATGTCGATGAGTTTCTGGATGAGCAGCATGTGTCAGTCTGTGCAGGGATCATCTACCCTCAAGCGCCAGTCGACCCCGATCTCCTGGCACAGGTCGAACAGTACTTGAATGAACACGCGTTGCAGGTCGTCTGGTTCGCGGAACGTTCGCCGAGCGCTGACTTGGTAGTCGTTTAGGCACTCGCAACTATGGCTCTGGAATCGACAATGCGCGGCAAATCTTGCGCGCGAGCTGATTCGGAACTTCCTGATGTCGTGGCACAGCTTCGATGTGACCGGTCTGTGGATTCGACCAGAGCTCGTGCTCTTTCCCTTGCCGTTTCAGGAAACAGCCGTAGCGACGCAAGTGCCGAAGTAGCTCCCGCTGTTTCACTCTACGACGACAGTCTCTCTGATCGCCGAGTCTGGTACGCCGCGGAGAGCGTCCTCCCGCCGATCCTCGAGAATCAGCGCGATTGCTTCGCCGAGATTCGCACGGGCCTCGTCCGAGGTTCGCCCCTGACCGTTTGCCCCAGGAATTTCAGGAGAGTACGCGATGAACCACTCTTCATCTCGTTCGATGATCGCAGTGAACTCGTTATGCATGGCAGAAGCATTCTACCGCGGCGCGCGGCGGTCGATGGCAGGAGAGATCCTCACACGCACGCGTACGGGGTGGCGAACGGCAACCGTCGTGACTCCGTCACGCTGGCGACACCGCCGCCGGCTCGGCCGGCGGGCCGAAGCCGGGCCGTGACCGCTGAAACCAACGTTGGCTGGCAGTTTCAGCGCGAACCTTCCTTCGGTCAGGTATCGAGCATGTCCCAGTCGTCGCCGAGCACCCAGCGGATTGCGGATAGTTTTCCGCTGATCATTCCCCACTCGAAATCTGTCCAAGGGCCAAGGTTTTCTGTGCCGAGTTCTCGCTCCGTTTTTTCAGCAGCACGCAACGCGCCCTTCCAGATTTCGTCGATGATCTGGTCGGCGTTATTTCTCTTACCCTTTTCCCACACGTCGCTCGGTACGAGCTTGATCTTTCCGCGACGGATCAGCAACTCACGATTCTTGTGCCGGTTGTACCACACTTGTCTCCAGAGTACTTCGTGCGCAGAGAGGATTTCGGATAGCGCTCGTGGCTCTTGTTGCCACGTCTGTTCCCATATGAGCTCCGTTACCGTGGACGGATCGATTCGGCGCAAGAGCTCAGCTAGGCTGATGAAATACATCGATTTGATCGTCGAGAAGCCGTGCGCCAGATCCGGATGCGGCAACTTCTGATTGCCGTCGGGAACACTAAAATCCGCCTTATTGTGAGTGACAAAAGCAAAGCGCTCGCGACTTTTCCCTGCATTGACCGTTTCGAAGTACTGTTCGATCACGATGGCGTCGGCGATGGAGTTCCTGTTCTCACGGTGACACGGCGCCCTCCGGTTCAAAGCACGATCTGCCGCTCGAAGCTTCGCCGACTCCGACGTTTCGGACACAGAAGCTTGTTGTAGTAGCGCAGCGACACGGTCGAGAACCTGATCGGCGGCGCCGCCAAGGAGTGTGACCTTGTGGCTCAAGTCGTCCAGCTCTCCGAGGAGTGCGGTCTTACGGCGCGCGTTACTCGCTCCCTTCTTCACCGCCTCCTTGACTTGATGAAAGTGACTCGCCAGACTTCTTGCGCTCGCCTTGACGACGCGTTCGCGGTTTCTTTGAAATTCGTCAAGGACGATGCGCGGCACGATCAACGACAATGCTTTGTCGGCGACCATATTCTCGATAACGAGTAATAATGGTGTTTGTCTTGGATCTTGGGCCAAGTCCAGCCAAACGCACGTGTCGATGAGCACTTTGAACATACGAACGATTCCGTGAAAGCCTTTTCTCGCAGGTTAAACGCCTGATGCCGCTCCCGTCACAGGGCTTCACGGTTCGCGGGTCGGCGATTGTAGCGCGGTACGGTGATCGGCGCCCGCCCTGTCTGTCCGGCTAACGCATGTTGAAAGCGCGCCCCTTCCTGTAAGTTTGGAGTGGACGAAACCCAAACGAAAGGAAGGAGCGGCTGCCATGAAGAATCAGGCGATTCAGTATCTCGCGTTCGATGTCCACCAGGCAACGGTCGTAGCCAGTATGCGGAACGAGCAAGGCACAGTGGTGATGCAAGCGACGGTGCCCACCGAGGCCGAGGCCATCCTCGGGCTCGTGCGCGCGGCGGGTGGCC
>Ga0190272_10000225_pt1 | contig 34319 bp, 30 predicted proteins | sample Popmic504T_FD_133746 | JGI IMG/M metagenome (GOLD analysis project Ga0190272, IMG submission 133746) | Populus adjacent soil microbial communities from riparian zone of Shoshone River, Wyoming, USA - 504 T | ecosystem: Environmental > Terrestrial > Soil > Riparian zone | place: USA: Wyoming...
CGACCGTACTCTTCTGCCCGATGAGGAGACCCCAGCGCAACGTCTGAGGCAGCAACTCGCTCGCCGTGCCGCGGAGGTAGGTGCCCGACCCCGGCCGCACGTCCACGATTCCGATGATCTCCAGCGCGGCCAGGGCCTCGCGCACGGCGGAGCGGCCTACGCCGAGGCTCAGCGCCAGGTGCCGTTCAGGGGGCAACCGCGTGCCGGGCTCGATCGAGCCGCTCGTGAAAAGGTCCATCAATCGGCGGGCCACCTCCGACACAGGCGTCCCACTCGGCAGAGCGCCGAGCGACGCTGAGATCTCGGCCGAACGGTCGTCGGGAAAGGCGGGCATGCGAACAACCTAGCGCGAAAAGCTCGAAAGAGGTCTTGCAATTGGTCAACCGGTTTGTCAAAATGGAAAAACGGGCATCACTCCGGATGCTGACGAATCGAAGAAGATCCCAGGAGTCAACGTGGACAACACCCCCGTCGTGGCAGGCGTCGAGTCGCCTGTCGCGAAGTCAGCCATTCGCAAGGTCTCGCTGAGACTGGTGCCCTTCGTGGCGCTGATGTTCTTCATCAACTATCTCGACCGCACGGCGATCGGCTTCGCCGCTCCCAACGGGATGAACGATGACCTGGCACTCAGTGCCGCGCAGTTCGGCTTCGCGTCGGGCGTGTTCTTCATCGGCTACATCCTGCTCGAGGTCCCCTCGAACCTCGCGCTGCACAAGTTCGGCGCTCGCCGCTGGCTGTCGCGCATCATGGTCAGCTGGGGCATCGTCGCGCTGCTGTTCACCTGGGTGCAGAACTTCGAGCAGCTGGTCGTGCTGCGCTTCCTGCTCGGCGTCGCCGAAGCGGGATTCTTCCCCGGCGCGATCCTGTTCCTGAGCCTGTGGGTGCCCTCGCAGTACCGCGGCCGCATCCTGATGCTCTTCTACCTGGCCCAGCCGCTCACCACCGTGATCGGCGCCCCGTTCGCCGGCTGGCTCATCCAGCAGGACGAGATCTTCTTCGGGCTCGCCGGCTGGCGCTTCATGTTCTTCGGCGTCGCCATCCCCGCGATCATCGTGGGAGTCATCGCCTGGTTCTACCTCAAGGACAAGCCGAGCGACGCCAAATGGCTGACCGCCGAGGAGCAGACCTGGCTCACGGAGGCGAATGCCGCTGAGCGCAAGCTCACCGAGAAGTCCGAGAAGCACGTCTCGGTGCGCTTCGCGTTCGGCAGTGGCAAGGTCTGGATGCTGTCGTTCATCTACTTCGGGTTCATCTACGGCCTGTACGCGCTGGCGTTCTTCCTGCCCACGATCATCGAGGGGTTCCAGGCCCAGACCGGTCAGACCTTCGACACGTTCCAGAAGGGCCTCATCACCGCGATCCCGTACCTGCCCGCTGCGATCGTGATGTACTTCTGGTCGCGCGACGCCTCGCGCCGCGGCCTCCGCACGTGGCACATCGCGGCTCCCGCGATCCTCGGTGCGGTCTCGATCCCGCTCGCGCTGTTCGCCGGCTCGCCCGCCGCGACCATCGCCGTGATCACCCTGACGGCGATCGCGATCTTCTCCGCACTGCCGAACTTCTGGACCCTTCCCACGAAGTTCCTCACCGGCATCGCGGCTGCGGCCGGCGTCGCGCTCATCAACACGGTCGGCAACCTGGCGGGCTTCAGCGCCCCCTTCGTCACGGGCGCCGTGCGGGACTGGACAGGCGGGTACGAGATCCCGATGATGATCGTCGGAGGTGTCATGCTCGTCTCGGCGATTCTGATGATCCTCCTCGCCCGAAGCAACAAGGCCGCGGTCACGGCGGCAGGCCTGGCCGCTGCCGACGAAGCGGCCGCGAAGGCGACCCGGGAATGACGAGACTCTGGAACGACCCGGCGGATTTCGCCGACGAGATGATCGCCGGCTTCGTCGCGGCCAATGAGCGGTATGTGCGCCGGGTCGCGGGCGGGGTCGTGCGCAGCACGGTCGTGCCCGAGGGTCAGGTCGCCGTGGTCGTGGGCGGAGGGTCGGGCCACTACCCCGCGTTCGGCGGGCTCGTCGGCCAGGGTCTCGCGCACGGCGCCGCGATGGGCAATCTGTTCGCATCTCCCTCGACGCAGCAGATCCACGCCGTGGCGTCGGCCGCGCACCGCGGTGGCGGGATCTTCTTCACGTATGGCAACTACGCCGGCGACGTGCTCAACTTCGACGCCGCGCAGGTGCGCTTGCGTGCCGAGGGCATCGCGTGCGAGACGGTCGCGGTGACCGACGACATCTTCAGCGCCTCCCCCGCAGAGAAGCACAAGCGCCGCGGCATCGCCGGCGACCTCACGGTGTTCCGCGTCGCCGCGGCCGCTGCTGAGGCCGGATACGACCTCGACGGCGTCACCCGAGTGGCGCGGCTGGCGAACGAGCGCACCCGCTCGTTCGGCGTCGCGTTCACCGGCTGCACGCTGCCGGGGGCGGAGCGGCCGCTGTTCTCGGTGCCGGAGGGCCGCATGGCGGTCGGCCTCGGCATCCACGGCGAGCCCGGCATCGACGAGACCGGCATCCCCACCGCCGACGGCCTGGCCGAGCTGCTGGTCTCCCGCCTGCTCGACGAGGTGCCCGACGGCGCGCAGGTCGCAGGAGCACGAGTGGTGCCGATCCTCAATGGACTCGGCTCGCTCAAGTACGAGGAGATGTTCGTCGTCTACCGGCGCATCGCCGAGCTGCTGCGCGATGCCGGCCTCGAGACCGTCGACCCGCATGTCGGCGAGTACTGCACCAGCTTCGACATGGCCGGCACGTCGCTCACGCTGTTCTGGCTGGACGAAGAACTCGAGCGGCTCTGGGACTCCCCCGTGGACACTCCCGCGTATCGACGCGGCTCGGTCGTCGCCGCGGCCCGAGCGGATGCCGCCACCGACGCCGCGGCTCAGGTCGTGGTCGTACCGCCCTCCGACGAGGCCTCGCGCGCCGTCGCGACGACCGTGACGGCGGCCGTCGAGACGATCGCCGCGACGATCGAAACCCACGTGGAAGAGCTCGGCCGCCTCGATGCGATCGCCGGCGACGGAGACCACGGAATCGGCATGCAGCGCGGATCGCATGCCGCGCGAGCTGCCGCGATCGCCGCGCGGGATGCCGGAGCCGGGGCGCAGACAGTGCTCTCCCGCGCCGCCGAAGCGTGGTCCGACCGCGCCGGGGGAACCTCAGGAGCGCTGTGGGGACTGATCCTGGCAAGCCTCGCGGGCACGCTCGGCGACGAGGGGTCCCCCTGTGCGGCTGATGTCGCGCAGGGCGTGGCCGCCGGGGTGCAGAGCGTCATGACCTACGGCAAAGCCGAGGTCGGCGACAAGACCCTCGTCGACGCGCTCGTACCCTTCAGCGTCGAACTCACCCGCGCCGTCGACGCGGGGACCTCCCTCGCGACGGCCTGGGCGACCGCGGCCGACGCCGCGACGCGGGCAGCGGCATCCACCGCCGACCTGCTCCCCCGGATGGGTCGTGCACGTCCGCACGCCGAGAAGTCGCTCGGCAGCCCCGACCCGGGCGCCCACTCGCTCGCCCTCATCGCGACGGCCGTCGGCGCCGTCCTCGAAAGGAACTTCTCATGACTGAAGCACTGCGGATCGTGATCGGCAGCGACGACGCCGGATTCGACTACAAGGAGATCCTGAAGAAGGATCTCGAGGCCAACGCCGGCGTGGTCTCGCTGGTCGATGTAGGAGTGGATGCCGACGGGCACACCGCGTACCCGCGCGTGGCGATCGCCGCCGCCGAGCTGGTCGCCTCCGGAGACGCCGACCGCGCGCTGCTGCTCTGCGGCACCGGGCTGGGCGTCGCGATCGCCGCGAACAAGGTGCCCGGCATCCGCGCCGTCACCGCGCACGACAGCTACTCCGTCGAGCGCGGCGTGCTCTCCAACGACGCCCAGGTGCTCACCATGGGCCAGCGCGTCGTCGGCATCGAGCTCGCCCGCCGCCTCGTGCGGGAATGGCTCACCTACCGCTTCGATTCCTCTTCGGCATCCGCCGAGAAGGTCGCGGTGATCGGCGAATACGAGAGCACCGGCAGCTGCTGATGAGTGCGCGCGTGACCGTCGGCGTGAGCCTCAAGATGTACTTCGGTCATCGCGAGGCCCGCGAGTGGTTCGCGCGCGTCGCGGAACTCGCCGCGCGGCATCCCGCAGTGTCTTCGGGAGACGTCGAGTTCTTCGTCATCCCGACCTACCTGCAGATCGCCCGCGCAATCGAGGCGTTCCACGGCACGCCCACGATCATCGGGGCGCAGGATGCCGCGGCGGAGGATTCCGGGGCGTTCACGGGCGAGGTCAGCCCCGCCGAGCTGGCCGAGATCGGCGTCGGTGTGGTCGAGATCGGGCACGCCGAGCGCCGCCGGCTGTTCGGCGACACTGACGCGGTCGTGCGCGCGAAGACCCACGCGGCACTGCGCAACGGTCTGCGACCGGTGCTGTGCATCGGCGAGCAGCAACGCGATGAGCCCTCCGGCGCTGCCGCGCGGACGGTCGCCCAGCTCGCCGATGCGCTCGAGGGGGCGCCCGCCGGCCCCCTCATCGTCGCGTACGAGCCGGTCTGGGCGATCGGGGCCGCCGAGCCCGCCCCGGTGGAGCACATCCGAACCGTCACGCTGGCTCTGCGCGACGCGGTGACGGATCGCCCGGGGTCGTTCGTGATCTACGGCGGGTCCGCCGGCCCCGGACTGCTCACCGAGATGGGCGACGCGGTCGACGGACTTTTCCTCGGTCGTTTCGCGCACGACCCTGTGTCGCTGGAGACCGTCCTGGACGAGGCCGCCGTGCTGGCGATCGAGCGCGCAGAAGGCCTTGGCACGTGATCGGCCTCGGCACGTACGCGTTCTTCTGGCAGCACTCCCCGCGCGTCGACGACCCGCTGACGCTCATCGGCGCTCTCGAGGCGACCCGTGCGCTCGAGGTCGACCTCTTCCAGATCTGCGACTACGCGCCCCTCGAGCACATGTCCGACGCGGCGCTGAACGATGCCGCATCCGCCGCCCGAAATCTCGGGCTCACGATCGAGCTGGGCACGAAGGGCATCGATCCCGACCACCTCGCGCGGTTCCTGCAGCTCGCGGAGGTCTTCGATGCCCGGCTCGTGCGCAGCATGCTCTACGGCCCGCAGTCCCGCCCGACGCTCGCCGAGGCCGAGCAGCATCTGCGCGAGGCGCTGCCTGCGTACGAGGCATCCGATGTCACGCTCGCGCTCGAAACCTACGAGCAGGTCGCGACGGCTGACCTCGTGAGCCTCGTCGCCTCGTTCGGCAGCCCGCAGCTGGGCATCTGCCTCGACCCCGGCAACGTCGTCGCGCGGCTCGAACGCCCGCGCGATGCGGTAGAACTCGCGGCCCCCCTCGTCGCGAACGTGCACGTCAAGGACTTCGCTTTCGCCCGGCAGGACGGCTGGGTCGGCTTCACCTACTCCGGCGCCCCGATGGGCTCGGGGCTTCACGACTACCCGCACCTGCTTGAGACCGTCCGCCCGCGCGAACGCGGAATCAACGAGATCGTCGAGCACTGGCTGCCCTGGCAGGGCGACCCCGAGACCACCATCCGAACCGAGCGGGATTGGACCCGCACCACCCTCGAATACCTCAGGAGCACACAATGAGCACGACAACCGACCCTTCGACAAGCCCCGACCCTTCGACAGGCTCAGGGACCGACCAGAAGTACAAAGTGGCCGTCATCGGCGCGGGCGGCAAGATGGGCATGCGCGTGTCGAACAATCTCGCCAAGACCGCCCACGACGTCGCCTACGTCGAGAACTCCCCCGCCGGCGCGCAGCGCACGATCGACGCGGGACGCGAGCTGACGGATGCCGCCATCGCCGTCGCGGACGCCGACATCGTCGTCTTCGCCGTGCCCGACCTGGCTCTCGCCCCCGTGACGGCCGACCTCGTGCCGCAGATGAAGTCCGGTGCGATCGCGCTCACGCTGGACCCGGCCGCCGCATACGCCGGCCTGCTCACCGACCGTGAGGACGTCGTGCGCGCCGTCGCGCACCCGTGCCACCCGTCGATCTTCCTGCAGCGCCAGACTCCCGAGGAGTGGGCCGACACGTTCGGCGGCATCGCCGCCCCGCAGGACGCGATCGCCGCGGTCGAGTCCGACGACCCGGCCAAGGCCGCAACCGTCGAGGCCACGGTGCGCGCGATCTACGCCCCGATCATCGACGTGCACTTCGTCACGATCAAGCAGCTCGCCCAGCTCGAGCCGACCCTCGTCGAGACGGTCGCCTGCATGATCGGGGCGCTCCTGAACGAGGCACTCGACGAGGCGATCAACACGATGGGCGTTCCCGAGGCCGCGGCGCGCAGCATCCTTTACGGCCACACGCAGGTGGCCCTCGCCAACGGCCTTCGCGGCGACAACCCGTTCAGCGACGCCTGCCTGATCGCGATGGACTACGGGCGCGAGAGCATCATCAAGGACGACTGGAAGAAGATCTTCCGCGACGACGAGTTGGACAAGAACCTCGCGCGCATGCTGCACCTCGACCACATCGAGCGCTGAGCGGACTGGCATGAGCAGACTCGAAGGCAAGACGGCGCTCGTCACGGGCGCCGGCACCGGCATCGGGCGCGCGGTCGCGGAGCGCTTCGCCCGCGAGGGCGCCCGTGTCGTGATCGCCGATCGGGATGCCGCGGCCGCCGCCGATGCCGTCGCAGCGATCGGTGAGGCGGCCCGGGCCGCCGTGGTCGACATCTCCGACGAGGACTCCGTCGGGGCCGCGTTCGCAGCGCTGGTCGCCGCTGGATGGGCGCCGGACGTCGTCGTGGCCAACGCCGGTGTGCAGCTGTTCGGTCAGGATACCGCGGCCGCCGACCTCGATCTCGACGTGTGGAAACGCACGATCGACATCAACCTCACCGGCACCTTCCTCACCGTCAAGCACGCCGTGCGCGCGATGCTCGCCGCCGGGACGGGCGGGTCGGTGATCCTCACCGGCAGCCCCACGGGACTGAACGGCGAGGGTCGGAACTTCACCGCGTACAGCGCCTCGAAGGCCGGGATCCACGGGCTCGCCCGCACGGTTGCGGCGGCATATGCCGATCGCGGCATCCGAGTGAACACCGTCGTGCCCGGATACACCGAGACCTCGCTCGTGACCGCGATCTCGACCGACCCCGAGTCGCGCGCGGCGATCATCGGTCGGATTCCGCTCGGTCGCGCCGGTGCCCCCGCAGATGTCGAGGGCATCATGGTCTTCCTCGCCAGCGACGACGGCGCGTTCGCGACCGGCGCTCTGTTCGCCGTCGACGGCGGAATGACGAACCTTTGAGCGAGGCGCTCCTCTGACAGACTCCACTGACATGGCGTGGTTCACCGAGTCCCGCACGTGGCGAAGCGGCCCGTGGTCGTTCGACCTGCGCGACGACGAGATCGCCGACATCGCCTTCGACGGCCGCCCCGTGCTGCGCTCGGTGCGCGCGGTCGTGCGGGACCGCAACTGGGACACGGCCGCGCTCGTGGTCGACCGAGTGAAGGACTCAGGCTCCACGCTGACGCTGCACGTGCGTTCCGAGGGCCTCGGATCGCGATTGCGCGGTGTCGTCCGCGTCGAGGCGCGGGGCAGCCGCCTCGTCGTGCTCACCGACCTGGAGTCGGCGAACGACTTCGCGACCAATCGCACCGGACTCGTCGTGCTGCATCCGCCGCAGCTGGCGGGTGAGCCGTTGCGTGTCACCCACGCCGACGGCTCCACAGAGGAGTCGTCGTTTCCGCGCGCGATCAGTCCGCATCAGCCGGTCTTCGACATCTCGGAGCTGACATGGTTGCACGGCGGCTCGGAGGTGGCGGTCACCTTCCAGGGCGAGGTGTTCGAGATGGAAGATCAGCGCAACTGGTCGGATGCCTCCTACAAGACGTACAGCCGACCCCTCGCGATCCCCTTCCCGTACCTGATCTCGCCCGGCGAGCGCGTGCGGCAGAGCGTGCACATCGATGTGCGCGAGGTGGCGGCATCCGACTCGACGTCCGACTCCGACCTCATCCGCCTCGAGAAGGGCGGCGCGATGTTCGACATCGCGCTCGGAGCGGCGACCGGTCCCGATCCGGCACCTGCACTTGCCTGGCCGCGCGCGGCAGCGGTGCTGGTGGAGCTCGACCTGCGCACCGCGAGCTGGCCGGCGGCGCTCGACCGCGCGGCCGGCACGGGCTGCCCGCTCGACGTGCGCGTCATCGCGGCGGCCGGTGCGGGGTTCGCGGCTCTTGCCGGACCGCTCGCGCGTGCGGCCGAGTCGCCCGGTATCGTACGCATCGGGGTGTTCGAGGCCGACCTGCATGTGACCGACGCGGCGGTGATGACCGCACTGCGTTCGATGCTGGATGCCGCCGGTCTCGACCTCGCGGTCATCGCGGGTTCACGCGCTCACTTCACGGAGCTGAACCGGGAGTGGGACGTCATTCCGCGAGAGGTCGACGGCGTCGTGTTCAGCATCACCCCGCTTTTCCACTCCCTCGGCACCGGGCAGCTCGTCGAGTCCGTCGCGGTGCAGCGCACGATCGCGCGGCAGGCGGTGGAGCTGGCGGCCGGGGTACCGGTGCACGTCGGACCCGTGACTCTGCGTCCGCGATTCAACGATGTCGCCACGACACCGCAGGAACTGCCGGCCCGCGCCGACCTGGCCGAGGGCTACGGAGCCGAGTTCACCGGCGCCGCGGACGCCCGCCAGACCGCCCCCGAGCTCGCGGCCTGGACGATCGCGAGCGCCGCCGCGCTCGCGGTGCCGGGCGTGGCGAGTATCGCGTACTTCGAGGAGTGGGGGCCCTGCGGCATCCGATCCGCCGACGGCGAGCCGTTCCCCGTCGCCGCCGCGATCTCGGCGCTCGCCGAACTGCGAGTGCCGGGTGCGCTGCTCATGTGGGGTGACAGCCCGGACGGACTCGTGTGGGCCATCGGTGCCCGCGGAGACGACGGCGACGTTGCACTCGTGGCCAACCTCGACCGGAGACCACGAGAGATCACCGTGACCACCGGCCACGGAGCTTCCACCGTCTCGCTGGCACCCTTCGAGTTCGGGCGCGTAGCGCTCACCGTCTGAGCAGCGCTCAACCGACGGGCGCCGCCTCCGTCTCGGTGGCGACGGAGTTCCCGTGCGCGCCCTCGGCGATCCCCCGCCCGAGAGCCTGGCCCTGGATGACCGCACTCAGGTCGAGACCCGTGGCGGCCTTGATGCTCTCGAAGGTGGCTGTGAGGCTGGCCGACTGCTCGCGCGCGAGGTGGGTTGCGGCGCTGTCGCCGCCGATCAGGGTGATCGCGCCGACCCGCTCGTAGCCCTTGGCGAATTCCGCCATCAGCTGCGGCAGCTGGACGATGATCTCCCTCGCCAGGATCGCGTCCTGGTTCTCCCGCAGCGCGGCCGCCTCCGCCCCGATGGCCTCGGCGGTCGCGGTGCCGCGGAGGCGGATCGCCTCCGCCTCCGCTTCCGCCTGCACCCGAACGGCAGCCGCCTCCGCGGATGCCGATGCCTCGCGGGCCTCGGCCTGCGTCTTCACGGCGTACGCCTCGGCATCGGCGCGCTCCTGGGCGACCTTCCGATCCGCCTCGGCGTTCTTCTGCCGCGCGTAGGCCTCCGCGTCAGCGACGCTCTGCTGCCGGTACTTGTCGGCGTCGGCGACCTTCTGCACCTCGGCATCCAGGCGGGCCTGGGTGTTGTTGGCCTCCTGCAGCAGCACTCCCTGCTCGGCCTCGGCGCGGGCGAGGTTCTCCGCCTGCTCGGCCTGCGCGTTCGCACGACCGACTTCGGACTTCGCGGCGGCACTGTTCTTGTCGAGCGCGGTCTGCTCGATGAGGTTCGCCTCGTCGGCGGCCAGCTGACGCTTCTTCACTTCGCGCAGCGCATCGATCTCGGCGACATCGGCTTGCCGCCGCACGCGCTGGACTTCGACAGCACCCAGCGCCGAGATGTAGTTGTTCTTGTCGGTGATCCCCTGGATCGCGAACGAGTCGAGCACGAGGCCCTGCGCGAGGAGATCACCGGAGATGCCTTCGGCGATCTCGTCGCTGAGCTTCTGGCGGTCCTGCATGACCTGCTCGACCGTGAGCTTTGCGACGACGCCGCGAAGCGCGCCTTCGAGCTGCTCCGTGGTGAAGACGACGATGGCTTCGTCCTGTGATGCGAAGCGCTCGGCCGCGCGGCGCACCTGGTCGGGCGTCGAGCCGATCTTCACGAGCGCGACACCGGTCAGGTCGATCGTGACGCCGTTGATCGTCTGTGCGGTCGGCTCGAACTTGATCTGGCGCGAGCGCAGCGAGACCTTGTCCGAACGCTGGGTGAGCTTGTTGACGAGCGCACCGCGACCGCTGATGACGGTCATCTTGTTCGCCTCGCCTTCGGTGCTGTCGCGGGCCTTCTTGCCGACGATCACGATCGCCTCGTCGGCGCGCGGCACCTGGTACCAGGCGCGGAAGATGATGAACCCGATGAGGGCGAGGAGGAGGACGGCCCCGATGGCGACCGCCCAGGCGATGAGTCCGAAAAGATCCATGTAGGGGGTCTCCTAGTCGGGCCCGCCGATTGCAGGCTTGTACTACGAATCTATGTGCTGGAGTCCGGCACCCGCATTCGCCGGCGAGCGGGTCCGAGAGCGAGCCGCCGCGACGGGAGGATTCTGATCACTCCCGGAAGCTGAGACCCCGCGCTGCCAGTTCTTCCCGAAGGATGCGGATCACCTTCGGCCCGACCCCGTGGATGCTCAGCAGCTCGGACTCGGAAATGCCCGTCAGCTGGTCGTACCGGGTGAAGTGGTGGACGGCGAGCTCCCGCGTCGCCACCCGTCCCAACGAGCGCGGAAACTCCGATGCGTCGGTGTGCTCAGACACGCAGTCCTCCGTCCGAACGATCACGCCACGATATGACACTCCGCCGGCGCGCCCGTCAACCCCGTTGTGCGGCTGCTTCCGCCGGGAGACTGTTGACACGCCAGCGAAGACCGGAGGAGAGCACGATGAGCGATGCAACCGGCGAAGACCGCCAGAACGACGAGAAGACTCCCGCGACCGAGGATCTGCAGGAGCCGAGCACGGAGAAGCCGGCGGGCCAGGAGCCGAAGGCCCCCGACACCGGAGAGCCCGAACCCAGCCACCAGGCGGTCGGGATCGGCGTCATCGGGGGACCGCTCGTGGACCCGGAGGAACCGCCGGCGGATCCCGACGCGAGCTGACTCGCACCCTCACCTGTCGGCTCGGTAGACGAGGTCGCGGATGTCGGCGGCGACCGCGGCGAGACCGTCGGAGAGCTGGTGACCACCCGTGGTGGCGCGCGTGATCGCCGACGGGATGGCGGCGGCATACCGATCGCGGTGGGAGAAGGGCACCGTCTCATCGTCCGCGCTGGCGTAGAGCAGCACGGTCGCCCCCGCGGGCAGGCGCCGGTCCAGGTCGCTCGGAAGGTCGAAGCCCTCGAAGCTCCACTCGGGGGTTCCGCCGGGGAACGGCGCCGCGATCAGGCAGATTCCCTCGACCCGTGTCGTGAACGACCGCGTCGCCAGGCACTTCACGAGCAGATACCCGCCCGCCGAGTGCCCCACGACAACCGCCGGCGACGACGCCTGGTCGATCGCCTCTCGGATCGCTGCGATCCAGAGCTCGTCACCGGGACCGTCCTCCTCGGGCAATCGAGGCATCTGGATGCGGAACCCCGAGCCGAGGTGTTCCGCGAGGCTCTCGGCGAGCGGTGCGTCGGCCGCGAAGGCGCCCTCGCCGGCACCGTGGAAGAAGTGGACGTCGGTCATCGGCTCCTCCCGTTGCCGGCGAGCGGGGACATGACCCCATCCTGCCCGGTCGCCCGCTGAGCGCAAGAGACCGCGGCCCCCTGAGTCAGCGCCTCGGAGTCCACCCGGGCGGGAGTGGCCCGTCGAGCTCCGCCCGCTCACGGTCGGCCTGCGCCGACCAGCCCTGTGCGGCATCCGTCGCGTCGAATCCACCACGGGCGACGCGGAATCCGACGTCCTCGTGGTGCATGCGGGGTGCGCCACCCCGTCGCGTCGAGGCCCGCACGCTCCAAGCATCGTCGGCGAATCCCCCGCCGCGGAAGACGCGGTACGCGTCGTAGCGCGCGGGGTCGAGGAGATCCCAGCACCATTCCCACGCGTTGCCGAGCGTGTCGAACAGCCCGTTCAGGTTCGGCAGCCTGCCTCCCACGTTCTGCGGGGCGGTGACGCCGTCTGCACTGGTCCAGGCGACCTCGGGGAGCGGGCCGTACTGCGGTGCCGTCGAACCCGCCCGGCAGGCGAACTCCCACTCCGCCTCGGTGGGCAGCCGGTAGCCGTCGGCATCGACGTGCCAGGTCACCTCTTCGCCGTCGAACGTGTAGGCGGGGTTCAGGCCCTCCCACTCCGACGCGGCGTTGCAGAAGCGGATCGCGCGCAGCCAGCTCACGTCGGTCGCCGGGCGCCGCGGGTGCGTCGCCGTCTCCCCGATCAGCTCTGCCAGCTGCTCCTGCGTGACGGCGTAGACGCCGATCTCGAAGGGTTCGAGTTCCACGCTCCAGCGCCGCTTCGCTCGCGCATCGTGAAGCATCACCGTGCCGGCCGCGATCCGCGCCATCTCGATGTCAGGCACCGGGCAAGTGTGCCACGGGCCGATCAGAAGTCGAACGCACGGCTTTGCGACGAGCGCACGACTTCCGTGCGCATCCGAGCCGTGCACTCGGCGGCAAGCCGTGCAGTCGTCGAGCGATGACCTCGCGGGGGCGGCTATGCGGCGGGAGCCGTGGAGGCGCGCACGATCAGCTCGGGCTCGAACACCACCTGCTGCGCGTCGCTGTCGGGATCCGCGATCTCCGACAGCAGGATGCGCAGCGCTGTCTCTCCCATGAGCTGACTGGGCTGGCGCACCGATGACAGCGGGACGACCGCTGCCGCCGCGAAGTCGATGTCGTCGAAGCCGATGATCGCGATCTCCTCCGGCACGCGGATGCCGTGACGGGCCAGGCCCTGCAGCACTCCCATTGCGATCAGGTCGTTCGCGGCGAACACCGCGTCCGGCCGCTCCTCGGCGGCGCGGGCCGCGATCTCCTCGCCGGTGGCCCGCCCGTCGGCGACGCTCGCCGCGGGCGTGGGCACGGTCTCGAACGAGACGCCGTCGGCGCCGTCGACAGCCCGTTGCGCGCCTGCTCGGCGGTCGATGATCTGCCGGATGTCGAACGGACCGCCCGTGAACAGGATGCGGCGGCGGCCCGTCGTGATCAGGTGGTCGGCGGCGAGCCAGCCGCCGAGCTCGTCGTCGACGCTCACGGAGCTGAACTGCTCGTCCTCATTGCGACGGTCGACCAGGACGGTGGGTGTGCCGCGCTCCCGCAGCCGCCGCAGGTGCGGGCCGACCTCCCGGTAGGGGGAGATCAGGATGCCGCGCACCCGCTGCTCTTCGAACAGATCGAGATAGCCGGCCTCGCGCTGCACGTCCTCATCGCTGTTGCCGAGGATGACCGAGAGTCCGTGGCGCGCTGCTTCGCTCTCCGCGCCCCGAGCGAGGTCGGTGAAGAACGGATTGCGCACGTCGAGCACGACGAGTCCGACGGTGGAGCTGCGCCCCACGCGCAGCTGGCGGGCGGCATCGTTGCGCACGTAGCCGAGCGCGTCGATCGCCTCGCGCACCCGGCGCACGGCATCCGGCGACACCTTCTCGCGATGATTGAGGACGTTCGAGACCGTCCCGACCGACACTCCTGCCCGCTCGGCGACGTCGCGGATGTTGGCGGTCATCGCGGGACGAACCCGAGTGTGCTCGCGCGGGCCACCAGTTCCGGCTTGAAGACGCGGTGCTGCGAGGTGGTGGCCTTGTCCTCCATCACGTCGAAGAGCAGGTCGACCACGGCCACCCCGAACCCCTCGTGTCGCCCCCGCACGGTGCTCAGCGGGATGATCGACGCCTCCGAGAACTCGGTGTCGTCGTAGCCGACCAGCGCGAGCTCCTCCGGCACCCGGACGCCCGCCGCGACCAGAGTCTGCAGCATCCCGAGTGCGAGGAGGTCGTTGACGGCGAAGACGCCGTTCGGCCGCTGATCGGCGGGGCGGGTCAGGAGCGCGGCGGCCACGTCGCGGCCCCCCCGGATCGTGCGGTCGGGCTGGTTGATGACCTCGAGGGTCACCACCTCACCCGATGCGCTCACTGCCTCGCTGGCCCCTGCCAGCCGGTCGGCGACCTGTGGGATGCCGAGCGGTCCCCCCACGAAAGCGATCCGGCGGCATCCCACGCTCAGGAGATGTTCCATGGCCTGTCGGCCGCCGTCGACGTCGTCGAGGGATACCGATGCCTGATCATGTGACCGTGCGGCCTGTCCGACGAGCACGGATGGTGTGCCCCGACTCCGCACGGCGGCTAGGCGCTCCTCGATGGGCAGGTGCGACGACACGATGAGGCCGCGCACCTGGTGCTGCTCGAACACACGGAGGTAGGCGTCCTCCCGCTCTTTGCTGCGGTGCGAGTTGGCCAGGAACACGCTCACCCCGAAGTCGGACGCGCGCCGCTCGACGCTCTCGGCGATCTCGGCGAAGTAGGGGTTGCTGACGTCTGGCGCGATGTACCCGATGACGGTGCTGATCCCCAGTCTCAGCTGACGACCGGCGTTGCTCGGCACGAACCCGAGCGTCTCGATCGCGGCGCGGATGCGGTCGGCCTTCTCGGCGGAGACCTTGTCGGGGTGGTTCAGGTAATGAGAGACCGTGCCGACCGCGACACCGGCATGCGCGGCGACCTCCCGAATACCGACCCTGGCCATCCCCGCCTCCCCGCGCCGGCGCGTGCTCACCCGTGCGCATTGAACAGAACTGTACAACAGGTCGGGATGCCGCACGGTGGCGCATCGGAACGTTTCAATGCGAGACTGTCCTGGCCACCCCGTTCTACCTGAGGAGCGATGATGCTGGAGCGCTGGAAGCGCCTGCTCGAAGAGGACATCCGCCAGAGCTGCGAGCAGATGGTGCGCGAGCCGGCCGGGATCCTCGCCCACCCGTACACCGTGCCGAGCACCCCGGACTCGCCGTACTACTCGTCGGCGCTCTGGGACTGGGACTCGTGGTTCGTCAGCGCGGTGCTCGGCCAGGTCGAGGCCGACACCGACCGCAGGGGCCGGTTCTTCGCGTACGAAGAGGGATGCATCCTCAACTTCCTCGATCACACGGATGCCGACGGCGTGATGCCGATCCAGCTCAAGCCGGACGGCCCGCTCACCCATCGGGATGCCGGCCGGTCGGGCGGGTTCTCCGAGAACATGCACAAGCCGGTACTCGCCCAGCACGCGGCGATGATCGCGCAGCGGCGCGGCGACGTGGCGTGGCTGCAGTCGCACATCGACACGCTGGGCAGGTTCCTCGAGCGCTACCTGGAGAGTCACGTGCACGAGGAGACGTCCCTCGCCTATTGGCAGACCGATTTCGCCGTCGGCGTCGACAACGATCCGTCGGTCTACTACCGGCCCGAGAAGAGCACCGCATCGATCTACTTGAACTGCCTGCTCTACCGCGAGCTGTTGGCCTACGGCTATCTCCTCGAGGAATCGGGCCGTCAGGTCGAGGCGAACCGGTGGCGCGGGCGGGCCCAGAATCTGGCGGATGCCGTGAACACGTACTGCTGGGACGAACGCGACGGGACGTTCTACAGCGTCGATCTCAACCTGCGGCCGATCGACGAGGACGACTGGCTGCACAGCGGTGCGCCCCGCCGCTGGTCGTCCGTGCTGATGCGCGTCGACAGCTGGTCGAGCTTCCTCCCGCTGTGGGCGGGGTTCGCGTCGCAGGAGCAGGCGGATCGGATGCGGGAGCGCTACCTCGATCCACGCACGTTCAACGCGACCTACGGAGTGCGGACGCTCTCCCGGCTCGAGAAGATGTACGACCTGCGCGCGTCGAACAATCCCTCGAACTGGCTGGGACCGATCTGGGGCATCAGCAACTACCTCGTCTTCCGCGGGCTGCTCAAGTACGGCTTCGCCGACGACGCGCGACAACTCGCCGAGAAGACCGTGAAGCTGTTCGGCCAGGACATGGACGCGAACGGCTGCCTGCACGAGTACTACCACCCCGACAGTGGGGAGCCCATCATGACGAAGGGCTTCCAGAACTGGAACTTCCTGGTGCTGAACATGATCGCCCACCTGGACGGCCGTCCCATGGTCACCGAATTCTGATATCCGGCTGCTCGGCGGCCATCGGCTCGGATGGCGCGGCGTTACCGATTTGTGACGTTTCAAAATACTTGACAGCCGTCCCGTCACTGATTTAGCATCCCCATTGAAACGTCTCAAGTAGGACGTCACTTTCAAGGAGGAAATGTGTCCACAGCAACAGCACGGCGTCTTCGGAAGCCGCTCGTCAGCGCCCTCGCCCTGGCCGGCGTCGGCGTGCTCGTCCTCGCCGGCTGCTCCGGCGGCGGTGACGGCGGCGGATCATCCGACAACCCGACGACTCTCGAGTTCCTGAAGAACGCCGAGAACACCACCACCGAGCCCGTCCTGCAGGCTCTGGCGGAGGGTGCCTGCTCGGCCGAGGAAGAAGCAGCCCCGCTCGAGATCAACTCGATCCCGCAGGCCGAGCTCGACGCCCAGGTGCAGCTGCTCGCCACTCAGGATGGGCTGCCCCCCATGTTCTCCGCCGGTGGCAACCCCGCCGAAGGCGCGAAGCTGTGGGAAGCCGGGTACCTGGTCGACTTCGATGCGGCGCTGACCGAGCTCGGCGTTCGCGACAAGATAGCCGAAGGTGCGGTGTCGACGATCGAGAAGCTCTACGGCGGTGCTTTCAACTTCCTGCCGTACCAGTACAACATCGAGGGCATCTTCTACAACAAGGCCGTCTTCGAGGAGAACGGCTGGGCTGTCCCCGAGACGTGGGACGACCTGCTGACCGTCGCCGCTGAGGCGCAGGCCGCGGGCTTGACCGCCTTCGCCGCTTCCGGGGAGCAGGGCTGGCCCCTCACCCGCCTGGTCAGCGGCTACATCTTCCGGACGCTCGGACCCGACGCGATGCAGGCCGTCGCAGACGGCGACGCCAAGCTGACCGATCCCGAGTACGTCGAGGCCGCCCAGCAGATCGCCGACCTCGGCGCGGCGGGCTACTTCGGCGACAACGTCGCGTCGCTCGACTACGACGCGGCATCCAACGAGTTCCTCACCGGCAAGGCCGCGATGATCTACATGGGCAGCTGGCTGCTCGGCAACATCAACAGCGACGCGAACACGATCGGTGCCGAGAACGTGGGCTTCATGCCGTTCCCAGCCGTCGAGGGCGGTGCCGGCTCGATCGAGGAATACCCCTCGAACGTGGGTCTGCCCGCGACGTTCAACGCCGACACGTACTCGGCGGACAACAACGTCGGTGCGTGGCTGAAGTGCATCACCGAGAACTACGGCAACGAGGCCCTCACGCAGGGCCAGATCACCGGCTTCATCGCCGATGAGCCGGCCGACCTGCCCGAGATCTCGCAGACGATCGCCGACGAGATCTCGACCGCGACCGACAGCGTCCTGTGGTTCGAGGCGCTGTTCAACGCGAAGGCGAGCAGCGTCTCCTCGACGAACGCGGCGCTCCTGGTGACCGGGCAGCTCTCCGCGGAGGAGTTCATGACCCTGGTTCAGACCGCGCTCGACGAGGGCTGACGCCGGTGCTCCCCGGCGCTCCCCTCCCGGGCGCGCCGGGGAGTCCTCCCCCTCTCCCGGCATCCGGTTCCCCGAACCGGCTGCACTCACCGTGTCCGGGTGCGAACCTTGAACCGGGCCACTTCCCCCTGTCTCGAAAGGCCGCCCCATGAAGTCCGTCCTCGGCGACCGCAAGGCGATCACGCTGCTGCTGACACCCGCGCTGCTCGTCTACTCCGTCATCATCCTCGCGCCGGTCCTGTGGTCGTTCGGTCTCACGTTCTTCACCGGGTCGGTGCTCACCGGCTTCGAGTGGAACGGCATCGAGAACTTCCAGCGCCTGTTCCGCGATCCATACGTGTGGGACGCGCTCTGGTTCACCCTCAAGTACGCGATCCTGGTCACGATCTTCCAGGTGGTGCTCGGGTACGGTCTCGCGCTCCTCTACAACTTCGTGCTCCGCAAGTCATCCGTGCTCGTGCGCACGCTGGTCTTCTTCCCCGTCGTGCTGCCTACGGTCGCCGTCGCGCTGCTGTACCAGAAGCTCTTCCAGTCGGCGCCCACCGACGGTCTCGTCAACGAGCTGCTCGTCAACGTCGGCCTGCCGGCCGTCGACTGGCTCGGCGCAGGCGGCACGGCTTTCGTGGTGATCGTCATCATGGACGTCTGGCGCTCGGTCGGCTTCTACGGCGTGCTGGTGTTCTCCGGCCTTCTCGACATCCCCGACGACATCATCGAGTCGGCGCGCATCGACGGCGCCCGCAGCTGGAGCCTGTTCCGCCACATCGTGCTGCCGATGTCGCTCCCGATCCTCTTCGCATCGTTCATCTTCAGCATCAACGGCACGATCAAGGTCTTCGACTCGGTCTTCGCCCTCACCGGAGGAGGCCCCGGCAACTCGACGACGCCGCTGACGCTCTACATGTATCGCACGGCGTTCCAGTTCAGCGACTTCGGCTACGGCTCGACGATCGCCCTGCTGCTGACCGTCCTGTGCCTGCTCGTCACCCTCGTCATCTTCCGCTCGTCGCGACGCGACAACACCGTCTGAAAGAGCGAACATCATGACTTCGACCCTCGACACCGCAGCCGTCCACTCGCCGCAGGCGTTCACGCCGCACACTCCCGGCAGCGCCGGTCTGCGGATCCTCAAGCGCCTCCCCACGTGGCTCACGATCGCGTTCCTGATCCTCGTGACCGGCTACCCGCTGTTCTGGATGTTCATCAACTCCCTGAAGACGAACGCCGACTTCCTCAACAACCCGTCGTACGCGATGCCCGAGACCTGGGAGTGGGCCAATTACGTCATCGCCTGGGAGACCGGAAATCTCGCCACGACGATCACGAACTCGATCATCGTCACGGTGCCCTCACTCGTGTTCATCGTCCTGCTGGGCACGGCCGCCGGCTACGCGCTGGAGGTGCTCGTCTTCAAGGGACGCGGCACGATCCTGCTGCTCTTCCTCGCGGGCATCATGATCCCCGGGCAGATGATCATCCTCCCTCTGTTCACCGCGTTCTTCGACCTCGGCATCACCGGGTCGTACCTGCCGATGATCCTGATCTACACGGCCGGCGGCCTGCCGCTCACCGTGTTCATGATGGCGACGTTCTTCCGCGCGATCCCCCGCGAGATCTTCGAGGCCGCCACCCTGGACGGAGCGTCGATGACCCGCTCGTTCTTCGCGATCGGATTCCCGATGATGCGCAACGCGATCATCACAGTCGCGATCGTGCAGTTCTTCCTGATCTGGAACGACCTGCTCATCGCCCTGATCTTCGGCGGGAAGAAGAGCCTCAACACGATCCAGGTCGGGCTGCTCAACTTCTCGGGGGAGTACGGCGCGATCAACTACGGCCCGCTCTTCGCGGCGATCTGCATCACCGTCTTCGGCATCCTGATCCTGTACCTGTTCCTCAACCAGCGCATCATGAAGGGCCTCGCGGCCGGAGCGGTCAAGGGCTGATGCGGCTCAAGGACGCGGCTCGGCCGGACGGGCGAGAGAACACATGATCGTCGGCGTCACCGGCAGCGAAGGCAAGCTCGGCCAGGCGACCGTGCGCCGGCTGCGCGCGGGCGGCCACACGGTCACGGGTTTCGATCTGCACGGACCCGCGGGAGTGGGGTTCATCCGCGTCGATCTGGGGGACTTCGGGCAGACCCTCGACGCGTTCCTCGGGGTGACGGCACGTCACGCCGGACTGGACGCAATCGTCCATCTCGCCGCCGTCCCGGTGAACGGGCTCATCCCCGATGTGACGACCTTCGACAACAACGTCACGGCGACCTTCCACGTGCTGTTCGCTGCGCACCGCGCCGGGATCGGGACGATCGTCAGTGCGAGCAGCATCACGGCGATGGGATTCCCCTTCGACGAGGCGCCTCCGTTCCTGCCGCTGGATGAGACGTATACCGCCGCGCACAACACCTACGGTCTGGGAAAGGTCGTCGAAGAGGCGATGGCGGCTCAGCTCGTCGGCTGGGCGACGGGCGTCTCGATCACGGCGCTCCGATTCACCAATGTCGTCGATGAGGACGACTACGGAACGTTCCAGCGCGCGGCTGAACCCGACTACCGCCGAGACCTGCTCGGCTCGTGGGTCGACGCGCGCGACGGCGCAGAGGCCGTGGCGCTCGCGTTGGAGAATGCCGAACCCGGCTTCGAGGTGTACAACGTGGCCGCCCCCGATTCGGGCAACGCCGAACCCTCGCGCGATCTCGCGAACCGCTGGTTCCCCGGCACTCCGCTGGCCGACGACCTCGGCGTGCACGAGTCGCTGATCTCCACGCACAAGATCCAGAAGCGCCTGGGCTTCGCCGCCCGACACAGCTGGCGCTGACCGAGCGTCTTCCATCGCCACCGCGCACCGCGGAACATCCAAGTTGAAACGTCACAATCTGTCCCTCGCGGGCGAGAGAGGAACCACCGCGATGACCATCCGGATCGCCGCCCCCACCATCGAGCACCATCGTGCGCCTCTCGGCATCGGCGAGTCCGCCCCCCGCCTCTCGTGGATCATCTCGGAGGCCCCGGCGGGCTGGACGCAGCACGCATACGAGATCGAGATCGCGCGCGGCGGCCACGCCGAGACGGTGGTGACGGCATCCCCCGATCAGGTCCTCGTGGACTGGCCCGTCGCCCCGCTGGCATCTCGCGAACGGGCGCATGTTCGCGTGCGCGTGGCAGGCCACGACGACGTGTGGTCGCAATGGAGCCCCGCGACCATGGTGGAGGCGGGACTCCTGAACCCCGACGACTGGAGCGCGCGACCCGTGGGCGCAGCCTGGCCGGAGGACCGCGAGTCCGACGACCGCCGCCCCTCACTCGTGCGCCGTGAGTTCACCGTCGACGAGGGACTCGTCTCGGCACGCCTCTACGCGACCGCGCACGGCCTCTACGAGGCCGAACTCAACGGAATGCGGGTCGGCGACGACTCCCTTTCACCGGGCTGGACGGTCTATCCGCAGCGCCTGCGCTACTACACGTACGACGTCACCGACCTGGTCGAGCCCGGGGCGAACGCGATCGGCGCCTGGCTCGGCGACGGCTGGTACCGCGGCCGGCTGGGCTGGCGGGGCGGTTTCCGCAACCTGTTCGGCGACGACCTCTCCTTCCTCGGTCAGCTCGAGCTGACCTACGCCGACGGGCGGCGAGAGACCGTGTCGACGGATGCCGCGTGGAAGGCTGCCCCCTCGCCGATCCTGCGCACCGGCATCTACGACGGCGAGGACTACGACGCCCGGCTCGAGCTCGCCGGCTGGTCCCGCCCCGGCTTCGCCGACGAGGCGTGGGATGGGGTCGCCGTCCGCCTCCGCGACCCGAACACGCTCGTGGCGCCCACGGCGCCGCCGGTGCGGTGCACGGAGGAGCTCCGCCCGGTCGAGGTGCTGACGTCCCCCTCCGGCGAGCGCATCCTCGATTTCGGGCAGAACCTCGTCGGTCGCGTCCGCATCCGCGTCACCGGTCCGGCCGGCGCCACCGTGCGCATCCGCACCGCCGAAGTGCTGCAGGACGGCGAGGTCTACACCCGGCCGTTGCGCGAGGCCCGATCCACCGATCACTACACGCTCGCCGGTCGTGAGGGCGGCGAGGAGTGGGAGCCCCGGTTCACGTTCCACGGCTTCCGCTACGCCGAGATCGACGGCTGGCCCGGTGATGTCCAGGCCGCCGCGGCCGCAGGAGATCTCGCGGCTCGGGTGTACCACACCGACCTCGAGCGCACCGGCTGGTTCGACTCCTCCGACCCGCTCGTGAACCGCCTGCACGAGAACGTCGTGTGGGGCATGCGCGGCAACTTCGTCGACATCCCCACCGACTGCCCGCAGCGCGACGAACGGGTGGGCTGGACGGGCGACATCCAGGTGTTCGCGCCGACCGCATCCTTCCTGTACGACGCGTCGGGCATGCTGAGCGGCTGGCTGCGCGACGTCGCCGCCGAGCAGCTGCCGGACGGGACCATCCCCTGGTACGTGCCGGTCATCCCGGCGCACGAGATGTGGACCCCGATCCGTCCCGGTGCCGCCTGGGGAGATGTCGCCACCCTCACTCCGTGGACCCTGTACGAGCGGTTCGGCGATGCCGGCGTCCTCGCTGCGCAGTTCGACAGCGCGCGGCGCTGGGTCGACCTCGTCGCCTCGCTCGCGGGCCCCGATCGCCTGTGGAACACCGGCTTCCAGCTCGGCGACTGGCTCGACCCGGCCGCACCTCCGCAGGACCCCGCCGACGCGCGCACCGACCGGTACCTGGTCGCCACGGCGTACTTCGCGAAGTCGGCGCGGACCGTCGCTCAGATGGCCGCCGTGCTCGGACGCACCGACGACGAGGCGACCTACGTGCGCCTCGCCGACGAGGTCGACGCCGCATTCGCCGCAGAGTACGTGCTGTCCGACGGGCGGATGACCAGCGATGCGCAAACCGCATACGCGCTGGCCATCGCCTTCGACCTGATCCCGGATGCGGCGCGCCGCGAGGCAGCCGGTGAGCGGCTGGCCGAACTCGTGCGCGAAGAAGAGAACCGCATAGCCACCGGGTTCGTCGGCACGCCACTCGTCTCGGACGCCCTGACGCAGACCGGCCACCTCGACAAGGCCTACGATCTGCTGCTCGAGCAGGGCTGCCCGTCATGGCTGTACCAGGTCGTGATGGGTGCGACGACGGTGTGGGAGCGCTGGGACAGCCTCCTGCCCGACGGCGACGTCAACCCCGGCACGATGACCTCGTTCAACCATTACGCCCTGGGTGCCGTCGCCGACTGGCTGCACCGCGTCGTGGGAGGCCTTGCGCCGGGCGCGCCGGGCTACCGCGTCGTGAGCTTCGCGCCCCGGCCCGGCGGTGGCCTCACCTCGGCATCCGCTCGACACCGCACGCCGTACGGCGAGGCGTCGATCTCATGGCGCGTCGAGGAGGACCGGCTCGTCGTGGCCGTCCACGTTCCGGTCGGGGCCACCGGGGTTCTGGAGCTGCCCGGCCTGCCCGCCGAGATCATTCCGCACGGGACCCATCACCGCGACACAGCGGTCCTGGTCGCGCTCGCCTAGACGTGACCCGTCCGCGCCGTCCTCATCTTGACGGCGCGGACATGGTGCCGTAAAGTGAATTGAATCGATTCACTAATTCCTCAAGATCCTCAACGAAGAGCACCGATGACATCCCCTTCACGCATCTGCTTCCTGCTTCAGGTGAAGCCTGAGCTGCTCGCCGAGTACATCGAGCGCCACAATCCTGTGTGGCCCGAGATGATCGCCGAGATCGCCGCATCCGGGCGGCGCAACTACTCGCTCTACCTCGCCGACGGAGGACGACTCATCGGCTACTACGAGACCGACGACGACGAGGCCGCGCAGGCGTACCTCGCCGCGTCGCCGGTCGCGACCAGGTGGGAAGCCGAGATGGCGCGGTTCTTCGTCGGACTCGAGGGGCGACCCGATCAGGTGGCGACCCTCTTGACCGAGGTCTTCCACCTCGAAGACCAGCTGGCTGAAGCATCCGGCAACGTGGCATCCATCACCGAAGAAAGCGACGCATCGTGAGCATCCTCTCCCCCGACATCCAGCAGACGCTCGAGAAGCAGGCCATCGAGCTGCCCTCATGGGCGTTCGGCAACTCCGGCACGCGCTTCCGAGTGTGGACCACCGGCGGCACCCCGCGCGATCCGTTCGAGAAGATCGCGGATGCCGCTGAGGTCAACCGCGTGACCGGCCTCGCACCGAGCGTGGCACTGCACATTCCGTGGGACAAGGTCGAGGACTACGACGTGCTGCGCCGGCACGCCGAAGACCTGGGCGTCTCGCTGGGCACGATCAACTCCAACACGTTCCAGGACGAGGACTACAAGTTCGGCGCCCTGACCCACGAAGACGAGCGCATCCGCCGCAAGGCGATCGATCACCACATCGAGTGCATCGATGTGATGGACGCGACGGGCTCTCGCGACCTCAAGATCTGGCTCGCGGAGGGCTCGAACTACCCCGGCCAGACCGACATGCGCGCCCGCCAGGATCGCCTGAACGACTCGCTGCGCGCGATCTACGAGCGCCTCACCGGCGAGCAGCGCCTGGTGCTCGAGTACAAGTTCTTCGAGCCGTCGTTCTACCACACCGACGTCCCCGACTGGGGCACCTCGTACGCGCAGGTGGCGACCCTCGGCGACCGCGCCATGGTCTGCCTCGACACCGGCCACCACGCCCCTGGCACGAACATCGAGTTCATCGTGATGCAGCTGCTTCGCCTCGGAAAGCTCGGGTCGTTCGACTTCAACTCGCGCTTCTACGCCGACGACGACCTGATCGTCGGCGCGGCCGACCCGTTCCAGCTGTTCCGCATCATCGTCGAGGTCATCCGCGGCGGCGGCCTGAACAACCCCGACGTGGCGTTCATGCTCGACCAGTGCCACAACATCGAGGCGAAGATCCCGGGCCAGATCCGCTCGGTGCTGAACGTGCAGGAGATGACTGCTCGCGCGCTGCTCATCGACCAGTCGGCGCTCGCCGCAGCGCAGTCGGCCAACGACGTGCTCGCCGCCCAGGCGGTATTCATGGACGCCTTCTACACCGACGTGCGACCGGCCCTCGCCGAGTGGCGCGAGTCGCGCGGCCTGCCCGCCGACCCGATGGCCGCATTCGCGGCATCCGGCTACCAGGACAAGATCGAGGCCGAGCGCGTCGGCGGTACCCAAGCGGGCTGGGGCGCGTGACCGCAGTGCCGACAAACCACTTTCGGGTTGAGAAACCACGCGCGGCGGGGCGTCTCGCCGTGAAAGTGGTTTGTCGCCGACACCACGTCGGGGGCGGAGGCGGGCGCCTATGACCGAGCCCTACTCCGCAGCAGGGGGACTCGTGCGGGTGTACCCGCCGACGTCCCCGCCCGGCATGATCGCGAACGGCGCGGGCCTGGTCTGGGCGCACGGCGGCGGCTTCGCCGGCGGCGACCTCGACATGCCCGAGGCCGACGGGGTCGCGCGCGCACTCGCCGCCCGCGGAGTCACCGTGGTGTCGGTTGACTATGCGCTGGCCCCGACGCCGCCCGCGTCGGCCGCGGCGATCGGCGCATCGAGGAAGGACGGCGTGCACCACCCGGCGGCTTCCGACGACGTCGTCGCCGCGTTCCGCTGGGCGCTCGAGTCGGAGCTGTCCCCCGGACCGTGGGCGCTCGGGGGCGCGAGCGCCGGCGCCAACCTGGCCACCGGCGCCACCCTGCGACTGCTGGCCGACGGCAGCCTGGCACCTTCGCTCGTCGTGCTCGCCTACCCGACGCTGCTGGCCGTGCAGCCCGAACCGGATGCCGCGCTCCGCGCCGCGCTCGACGCCGACCCCGAGGCGGACACGTTCGGACCCGACGCCGTGCTCGGGATGTACGAGAACTACCTCGGTCGGCCGGTCGACGGCGCGCCGATATCCGCGATCCCCGGCCTCGCGACCGCCGAAGACCTTGCCCACTTCCCGCCGACGCTGATGATCAACGGCGAGGTCGACGAACTCCGCATCTCGGGCGAGCACTTCGCCGGCACTCTGGCCGCCGCCGGCCGTGACATCGTCGCGGTCACCGAGCCCGGCACCCGTCACGGGCACCTCAACCGTCCCGAAGAGCCCGCGGCTGCGGCATCCATCGATCGCATCGTCGCCCGACTCGCCGCCCTCCCTCCCGCTCCGACCGCCATTCATCCGTCGTGAACGTACGCTCGCACCGCCGGAATCCGTGCACAGGCGACGGACGAAACCGACCCCGAACCCCCATCACCGAAGGATCATTCTCATGACCAACCCCGCAGCCGCCGATCTGGTCGCGCGCTCCAACCGCCTCGGGTCCGACCCGAAGAACACGAACTACGCCGGCGGCAACACCTCCGCCAAGGGCACCGAGACCGACCCGGTCACCGGTGAGCCCGTCGAGCTGCTGTGGGTCAAGGGCTCCGGCGGCGACCTGGGCACGTTGACCGAGTCCGGTCTTGCCGTGCTGCGCCTCGACCGCATGCGGGCGCTCGTGGACGTGTACCCGGGACTCGATCGCGAAGACGAGATGGTCGCGGCGTTCGACTACTGCCTGCACGGCAAGGGCGGAGCGGCTCCGTCGATCGACACCGCGATGCACGGACTCGTGGATGCCGCGCACGTCGACCACCTGCATCCCGACTCCGGCATCGCGATCGCGACGTCGAAGGACGGCGAGAAGCTCACGGGAAAGATCTTCGGTTCGAAGGTCGTCTGGGTGCCGTGGCGCCGCCCCGGCTTCCAGCTGGGCCTGGACATCGCCGCGATCAAGGCGAAGAACCCCGAGGCGATCGGCTGCATCCTCGGCGGCCACGGCATCACCGCGTGGGGGGACACGTCCGACGAGGCCGAAGCCAACTCGCTCTGGATCATCGAGACCGCGCAGGCCTACATCGACGCGAACGGCAAGAAGGAGCCGTTCGGCAAGCCACGCAAGAAGTTCGCCGCCCTCGAGGCCGATGAGCGCCGTTCGAAGGCCGCCGCCCTCGCACCCACGATCCGCGGTCTCGCGTCGCACGACAAGCCTATGGTCGGCCACTTCACCGATGACCCGCGCGTGCTCGAGTTCCTCGCCTCGGCGAACGCTCCCCAGCTCGCCGAGCTCGGCACGAGCTGCCCCGACCACTTCCTGCGCACCAAGGTCAAGCCGATGCTGCTCGACCTCCCCGCCGACGCCCCCGTCGAGAAGCAGCTCGCGCGGCTGAAGGAGCTGCACGAGGCGTACCGGGCCGACTACACCGCGTACTACGAGAAGCACGCTTCGACAGGCTCAGCAACCGAACCAGCGTCCCCGGCGATCCGCGGCGCCGACCCGCTCATCGTGCTCGTGCCCGGCGTCGGCATGTTCAGCTTCGGCGCGAACAAGCAGACCGCCCGAGTGGCCGGCGAGTTCTACCTCAACGCGATCAACGTGATGCGCGGCGCCGAGGCGCTGTCGAGCTACACGCCGATCTCGGATGCCGAGAAGTTCCGCATCGAGTACTGGGCGCTCGAAGAGGCCAAGCTGCAGCGCATGCCCAAGCCGAAGACCCACCAGGGCCGCATCGCATTCGTCACTGGCGCGGCATCCGGAATCGGCAAGGCGATCGCCGTGCGCCTTGCCGCCGAGGGCGCGTGCGTCGTCGTGGCCGACCTCGATCTCGACAAGGCGCAGGCCGCCGCCGCCGAGCTGGGCGGCACGGATGTCGCGATCGGCGTCGCCGCGAACGTCGCGGATGCCGAGGGCGTGCAGGCCGCAATCGATGCGACCGTGCTCGCATTCGGCGGCATCGACCTCGTCGTCAACAATGCCGGGCTCTCGCTCTCGAAGCCGCTGCTGGAGACCACCGAGAAGGATTGGGACCTGCAACACGACGTCATGGCAAAGGGCTCGTTCCTGGTGTCGAAGGCCGCCGCTCGAGCGTTGATCGACCAGGGCATGGGCGGCGACGTGATCTACATCTCGTCGAAGAACTCCGTCTTCGCCGGCCCGAACAACATCGCCTACTCGGCGACCAAGGCAGACCAGGCCCATCAGGTGCGCCTGCTGGCCGTCGAGCTCGGCGAGTATGGGGTGCGGGTCAACGGCATCAACCCCGACGGCGTCGTCCGCGGGTCGGGCATCTTCGCGTCGGGGTGGGGCGCCAACCGGGCCGCGACCTACGGCGTCGAAGAGCAGGACCTCGGCAAGTTCTACGCCCAGCGGACGATCCTCAAGCGCGAGGTCGTGCCCGAGAACGTCGCCGACGCGGTGTACGTGCTCACCGGCCCCGAGCTGACCCGCACCACGGGCCTGCACATCCCGGTGGACTCCGGCGTCGCCGCCGCCTTCCTCCGATGAGCACGGCCGCGGCATCCCGAGTGCACGACCTTCCGTCGACTGCACGGACTTTCCGCGCCGCGAACCCGTCCACTCGGCGCGAAGCCGTGCACTCGGCGAACCGTAGGCCGCGGTGAGCGCGACCACGGCGGTCGCGGCCGTCGACCTCGGCGCCACGAGCGGACGCGTCATGATCGGTCGTGTCGGCCCCGACACGCTCGAGGCGACGGCGGTCGCGCGTTTCCCGAACGATCCGGTGCAGACCGCGGATGGCCTGCACTGGAACATCCTCGGGCTGTACGGCGCTGCGGTGAACGGGCTGCGCGAGGCGTTCCGCGCCGAGCCCGGCATCCGGAGCATCGGCGTGGACTCGTGGGCCGTCGACTACGGGCTCCTGCGCAGCGTCGCCGAAGGGCACGGCCGCCTTCTCGGCGATCCGTTTCACTACCGTGATGCACGCACCGAGCGCGGCGTCGCCATCGTGCACGAGCGGATGCCGCACGCCGAGCTGTACGCCCGCAACGGGCTGCAGTTCCTCCCGTTCAACACGCTGTACCAGTTCGCCTCGGAACCGCCCGAGTTCCTCGGCTTCGCCGACAGCGCGCTGCTGATCCCCGATCTGTTCGGCTTCTGGCTCACCGGCCAGGCCCGCGCAGAGCTGACGAACGCCTCGACGACGGGCCTGCTCCGCGCCGGCGGCGGCTGGGACGACGAACTCATCGCCGCGCTCGGCCTGCCGCGCGGCATCCTGCCCCCTCTGATCGCGCCCGGCGACCGGCTCGGCGCCCTCCGGCCGGAGGTGGCGGCGTCGATCGGCGCGAACCCCGACGTCGCCGTCACCGCGGTCGGCTCGCACGACACCGCCTCGGCCGTCGTCGCGGTGCCCATGCGAGCGGATGCCGCGGCCTACATCTCGTGCGGCACGTGGGGGCTCGTGGGCGTCGAGGTCGACCGCCCGGTGCTGACCGCGGAGGCGCTCGCCGCGAACTTCACGAACGAGGGCGGCGTCGACGGCCGCGTCCGGCTGCTGCACAACATCATGGGCCTCTGGGTACTGAGCGAAGCCGTGCGCACGTGGGAGCGCGCCGGGCACCCGATCGATCTGCCGACCCTCCTGGACTCGGCGGGTGAGGTCACTGCGCCCGTTGCGGTCTTCGACGTGAACGACCGGCGATTCCTGCCACCGGGTGACATGCCGGCGCGCATCGACGCGTGGTGCGACGAGCACGGCATCGCGCCGCCGCGAACGCGCGCCGAGTATGCGCGCAGCATCGTGGAGTCGCTCGCCCAGGCGTTCGCGGATGCCGCGCACGACGCCGGCCGCATCGGCGCGGTCGACGTGCGCACGATCCACATCGTCGGCGGCGGATCGCTCAATGAACTGCTCTGCCAGCGCACCGCCGACCGGTCCGGGCTGCCCGTGCTGGGCGGCCCCGTCGAGGCAACCGCACTCGGCAACGTGCTGATCCAAGCGCGGGCGCTGGGCGCCGTCACCGGCTCGCTCGAGGCACTCCGCGACCTCGTGGCACGCACGCACGCTCCGCGCCGCTTCGAGCCGCGCGCCTGATACGGCACGGGCCGATGGTGCACGCTGCGCCCTACGTCGCCATCCGGCGTCCCGCAGGCCGCCCCTCTCCCTGACGTGCCTTGACCGTCTTCACCACGGCCCATACCGTCACAGCCCCCAGGCAGTACGCAATGTAGATCGCGACCCAGGCGACCAGGGGGCGCTCGATCGTGGCCCACGACGACGGCATCGGCATCAGGAGGACGAGGAAGGCGAACAGCGCGACGAAGTACACCGCACCCCACGTCGTCCGCCGCCATTGGAAGATGCTCGAGCCCGGCAGACCGCGCGCCGGGAAGAGAAGGATCGGCAGCGCCGCGATTCCGGCGATCGCGGTCGCCGCGAGCGTCTCGTGTGCGAAGAGGAGCGCGGGATTGCCGGGCTGATCGGGCAGGAGCGAATAGACCGCCCAAGCGGCGACGGCGACCGCGAAGCCGTAGCCAGAGCCGATCAGTTCGGTGTGGGCCTGCTGGGCGACCGACACGCGGGAGGAGAAGACGATGCCTGCGACGAGACCGAAGATGATCGCGGGGTGGAAGTCCGTGAGACGGGTCAGGACGACCGCGCCCACGACGATCAGAAGCGTCAGCGGCACGAATCGGAACGTGACCGCTTCGCCGGGACGAAGGCGTCGCACGAACCAGATTCGCGCCGACCATCCGATGAGCACGTCGATCGCGAGTGCGACCAGAATCGCGGCGACAGCACGCGCACTCATCTCATTGAGACCGAAGTGCGGATCGACGAACCCGGAGACGACGGCAGCCAGGGCCACGCCGAGGGCCGCCTTCCACCATCCGCCGAGGTGCCGGCCGGTGGCCGGCCGCGGCGTGCGCGGTGCCGTCGCACTTTCGATCGCAGAGTTGAGCAGGGCCGTGGGGAATGCCGCAAGAAGCACGAGGATGACGGCGAGGGCGGCCGCGACGCACACATCCTGCAGCGTCAGCGAGACGTCGGACACGGGGCTCAGGCCGCTGAGCACGGTCGGCGTGGCCCACGAGGGCGGCTCGAGGGGCGGTGTCGGGCCCCCGGCGCCAGGCGATGTCGTCTCCGACGGGCCGGGCGTCGACGACTCGGACGGGACGGGTGTGGCGGTCTCCGATGGCTCCGGCGGAGTCGGCTCGGTCACCTGGGGCGCCGGCGTGGTGGCTTCGCTCTGTTCGGGCTCAGGCGTCATCGGATCGGGCGACGGCGTATCGAGCGGGCATCCCGCTGAATCGAGAAGACAGGTATCGCCGGCGACGAAGGTCCCTGTCCACTCCTGCTCGACGCGGTAGGACAGCTCGCGAGCGACCCCAGCCGTGCGAGCGACCACAGCCGTGCGAGCGACCAGTCCCGCATCCGACGAGTCGACTCCTGCGGGCGCGATCTCGAGCACGATCCCGGGTGCGATCGCGGGCGGGACCGTCGGATCGGGTCCCGTGCCAGGTTCCGGCGGAGGCTCGGGAAGAGGCTCCTCGCGAACCTCTGCGCAGTCGACCGTCCAGGACACGACGATGTCGGCGGTCGAGGGGGTGACCACCAGCCGCCCTGAGAAGTTCGACCGGACCTGGTCGTCGCAGTGTTCGGTAACTGCCGTCTGGAAGAAGAAGTACTGTCCACCTCTCGGGGTCAGTGGGATGCCGTCGGCCGCGGATGATCGAAAACCCTCGGGCTCTGCTCCGAACAGAAAGCACCCGGTGTCGGAACAGCGGATGTCGAGAGGGCCGGCGGACACGGACTCTTCGACCTCCCCCGATGAGTCGCCGTCCTCGAAGAACACTGCGAGCCTCTCCGTGCCTCCCTCGTATCGCAGGAATCGTGCATCCTCGGCGAGGGTGGAAGTCACTGCGGCCAGCGCCGGGGACGCCCCTGCGGCGAAAATGGCCGCCGCGAGGATCCAGCGCAACGAACCGCGCGTTCTCATGTCGAGAAGAGCGTGCGAACCGGAGCCTGAATACACGGCGACGACGGAAAGCGCAGCGACCCGATGCCGAGGGAACCATCGCCGCAGACGCTGAGAACGATGCCCCGGTAGGGTGACGCGCATGAGCCTGGAACCACTGGATGCGAACCAGCCTCCGGAGCGCTTCTACCGCGGCGGGGCGAAGATCGATCGCTTCCGCGGCACCGCGAAGGGGCCGGACTTCCGGCCTGAGGACTGGGTCGGCTCGACCACGAAGCTCGCGGGCGAGCAACGACTGGGCCTGAGCCGCCTGCGAGACGGACGCCTGCTCGCCGATGCCGTCGCCGCCGACCCCGTGATGTGGCTGGGCACCGCACACATCGCCGCATACGGAACGTCGACCATGCTCCTGGTCAAGCTGCTGGATGCCGGACAGCGACTGCCGGTGCATGCCCATCCTGATGACGCGTTCAGCGGTGCATACCTGCACCGGCGGTTCGGGAAGGCCGAAGCCTGGTACATCGTCGACGGGGGGACCGTGCATCTGGGGCTGCGGCATGACGTCGACCGCCATTCCCTCGCGGACCTCGTCGCCTGGCAGGACACCACCGCCCTTGTCGGTCTGCTGCACGAGCGCGAAGTCGAGCCCGGCGACGTCGTCTACGTGCCACCCGGTGAGCTGCACGCGGTGGGCAGGCGCGTGTTCCTGCTCGAGCTGCAGCAGCCCGAGGACCTCTCCATCCTGCTCGAGTGGCACGGTTTCGCCCTCGACGGGCAGCGCGACGGGCATTTGGGCATCGGCTTCGACCTGGCGCTCCAGGCCGTGACGACGAAGGGGCGATCCACAGAGGACGTGGACCGCTGGATTCTTCCGGCGGGAGAGGGCGACAGCATCCTTCCGGCCGAGTCCGAGCCGTTCTTCCGACTCGAGAAGCGTGTCGTCGACGGGCGCATCGCCATCGAGCCGGGTTTCGCCGTGATCGTCGTCGAGGACGGAGAGCTGAAGCTCACGGCGGCATCGGGGAGCACGCTCCGCGCTCCGCGCGGCACCACGGTGACCGCCCCGCACGCTGACGGCGCGATCACCGTCTCCGGCGCAGGCACGATCCTCGTCTGCCGGCCGCCCCGCCCCTGACGCGTCACGCCCTCCCGGTGATCTTCGGCGCCCAGGCGACACCGAAGATCACCGGGAGGATCTGGTCAGCCCCTGCCGGGAGCGCGCCCGGACGGGTTGCCCGAGGTCTCGAGGCAGTTCGAGGCGCCGCCGGTGCCCGCGTGCGGTCCGGGGTTGCCACCCTCTGCGTGGTCGGCGACCTTCACGTGAACGGTGCCGAAATACGAGAAGCCCGGTGTCGTCCCTCCGCTGTCCACACAGTGCGCAGCGGATGCCGCCCCCGCCGAGCCGAGCATGATCGCCGCCGCGACCGCAGTCACTGCGATCCCGAACGAAAGTGTCTTCTTCATCGAATTGCTCCCATCATCAGTTCATCCCCTGATTGTTCGGAGCACTCTCGAAATCGGATTCGGGAAGGCTAGGCCTCTCTCGTGATGGTCACCTTGACATGGAGCTGGGACTTGAACGGCCCTGCGTACACTCCGCGCAGCGGCGGTACGTCGTTGTAGTCGCGGCCGCGACCGACGAGCACGTGCCGATCGCCGATGTCGAGGTTGTTCGTCGGGTCGAAGCCCTGCCACTCGCCGGCGAACCACTCCACCCACGCGTGCGACTCACCGGTGACCGGCACGCCCACATCGGACTCCGCCCGCGGGTGCAGGTAGCCCGACACATAGCGTGCGGGGATGCCGACCTCGCGCAGTGCGCCGAGCGTGACGTGCGCGATGTCCTGGCAGACGCCCTTGCGCTCCTCCCACGCCTCGGCGGCAGTCGAATGCACCCCGGTGATCCCGTGCATGTACTCGACCGCGTTGCCGATCGCCATCGAGATCTCGTGCGCGGCCACCCCCGGTCGATCGTGCTGAGCGGCGATGGAGCGGGCGATCTCGGCGACTTCCGGGTGCGGGCGGGTGCGGCCGCTCTGACCCATCTGCTCGACCGTGTCGATCGATCTGGTGATCTCAGTGCGCAGCTGGTCCCACGTGATGTCGGTGTGGGCCATCGGGCGCGGCCGCACCTCGACGAGTGAACGCGCCGAGATCGTGAGCGACGCATGCGGCGACAGCACGTCGAACGCCGCGACGCGCGTGCCGAAGTAATCGACGTACTGGTTGACCGACGTCGACGGCTCGATGTCGAGCGAGGAGCTGAGGACGAACTGGCTGTCGGTGGAGTTCGGCAGCATCCGCGCCTCGTTGTACGAGGCCGACACGTCGCCCTGGTACGAGAAGCCGGTGGTGTGCTCGATGCGCAGTCGTTTCACGAGATCTCTCCGATCCAGCTCGGCTCGGCCTGCGTGGGGAAGAAGCGGGCTTTGATCGCCTCGGATGCCTCCCGCGTGACCTTCTGCACGCGCTCCATGTGCTGCGGCAGCTCGCCCAGGATCTCGCTCACCGGGCGGTACTCGAGATCGTTGCGGATCTGGCCGAGCGCCCGCAGCACCGTGTTGGAGTGACCGACACGGTCTTCGCGGGGATCGATCGCGCTCATGCAGTCTTCCGCGCGGGAGATCGAGTAGATGATCGAGCGCGGGAACAGCCGGTCCAGCAGGAGGAACTCGGCCGCATTCTTCGCACTCGGCATTCCGCGGTACGTCCGCAGATACGCCTCGTAGGCGCCGCACGACCGGAGGATCGTCGTCCACGACGGACCGGACGCCTCGGTCAGCGACCGCGTCGCGAGCAGTCGCGCGGTCATGTCGGCACGTTCGATGCTGCGTCCGAGGGTGAAGAACTGCCAGGCCTCGTCGCGGCTCGTCGAGGAATCGACGATCCCGACGGCGAGCGCGGAGCGCTCACGCACCCATTGGAAGAAGCCGTGCACCTTGTCGGTCTGGAGGCGCCGCGGCATCCGCGAGTTCGTGGTGTTGAGCGTCTCCCACAGCTCCGTCGAGACGATCTCGCGC
>Ga0190272_10000226_pt1 | contig 34236 bp, 34 predicted proteins | sample Popmic504T_FD_133746 | JGI IMG/M metagenome (GOLD analysis project Ga0190272, IMG submission 133746) | Populus adjacent soil microbial communities from riparian zone of Shoshone River, Wyoming, USA - 504 T | ecosystem: Environmental > Terrestrial > Soil > Riparian zone | place: USA: Wyoming...
CGCCGCTGCCACCTGAGGCGCTGCTGTCGCTGCTGTCGTCGCCGCATGCCGCGACGCCGAATGCCAGCACGCCTGCCGAGGCGAGTGCGAGCCACTTGCTCATGGATGTTCTCCTTGTTCGTTTCACAACTGCAGCGACGGTCGCATGGCTCGGCAGCCAGTCTGTTATGGACTTGTCTCCGGGATGTGAAAACGATGTAAAGAGCCCTCTGGGCCCTCTTGCTCGAGGCGGTAGCCGAAGCCGAAGTGGGTGTGGATGAAGCGAACGCCGGGCAGCGCGTGCTCGAGCTTGTGGCGGAGCTTGGCGATGTAGACGTCTACGGAGCGGTCGGACTTGCGGTAGGGCTCGTCCCAGACGGCGGCGTAGATCTCCTCGCGGCTGACGATCCGGCCCTGGCGCAGGACGAGCGCGGTCAGCAGGTCGAGCTCGCGCGCGGTCAGGTTGAGCGGGCGGCCGCCGGCCAGCGCCAGGAACTCATCTGGGTGGATCTCGATCGACCAAGCTCGCAACACCTGGGTTTGAATCGCCGCTTCCATGCCGCCGAAGGTCGCATCTGTGCACGGACTTCTCGTTATATGCGCGTGATTGGGCTGTGAAGAAGCTGTAAACGGACTTTCACATGCCGATTTGTCGCGTATGCTGGTCTCATGCAGCTCGCCATCCTGGACACGGACTCCGGGTTCGTGCAGGTCCTGGTCAACCGCGCCGACGGCTTGGGCTGGCAGTGCCGTCGGTTCGAGGCGCCGCCACCGGCCGAGGAGTTCGCCGCGATGCGCGTCAACGCGCTGATCGTCGATCTGGCGCTGCTCGGGCCGGGCGCCTGGGACTTCCTTCAGGACGTCGCGACCGCGGCGCCGGCGCTGGGGATCGTGGTAGCCACCGGCCGCTCGAGCGTCGCGCAGCGGGTGCGCGGGCTGCGGATGGGCGCCGACGACTGGATCACGAAGCCGTGCCATCCCGAGGAGGCGCTCGCGCGTGTGGAAGCGGTCGTACGGCGGCGCAAGCAGGCTTCGAGCCGGATCGACCAGGCGCCGGTCGTCGCCGCCGAGCTGGAGATCCGCGCCGACCAGTTTCAGGCCTTCGCCAGCGGCCGCAGCTGCGACCTGACGCGGCGCGAGTTCGAGGTCCTGCAGCTGCTCGCGGGAGCCGAGGGCAAAGTCCTGCAGCGCGAGGAGATCTACCAGCAGGTCTGGGGATACTCGATGGCCCACGGCGACCGCTCGGTCGACGTCTTCGTGCGCAAGCTGCGTCAGAAGCTCGAGGCGGGGTCGCCGCGCTGGCGGTACATTCACACGCACTTCGGCGTCGGCTACAGGTTCGATCCGGAGTTGCGGGATGACGCCCCCGCGATCGAGGTTTCCGACGTCGAGGCCCCTCCGCCCGCTACGGTCGATCCTGCGGCGCTCCTTCACTAGCGTCCGCGGTCCCGTAGATCTCTCGAAGGGGTACTCGGATGTCGAAGGCAGGACGTTGGGGGTTGATCGCGCTCGCGGTGGTGGTCGTGGTGGCCGCTTTCCTGATCGCGCGGCCGGGCGATGACGATGGCGACAGCGGCAATCAGGCGGCGAGCACGGCTACCCAGACGTCGCCGACCGCGACTGCGCCGTCGGCGCCGAAGCCGCCGCCCGACGGCCCGAGCGCGACGGCGATCGAGCTGAAGGACCACGAGCCGGTCGACGGTGTCGTCGACGTCGATGCGAGGAAGGGCGACCCCGTGCGGATCGTCGTGCGCTCCGACGTCGCCGACGAGATCCACATCCACGGCTATGACATCTCGCGCGAGGCCGCGCCCGGCAAGCCGGCGCGCTTCCAGTTCGACGCGACGATCGAGGGCGTCTTCGAGATCGAGAGCCACGAGGCGGAGCACGCCGGGAAGGACGCGCTGATCGCGCGGCTGGTGGTGGAGCCGTCTTGATCGAGATCGCTCACGGGATCGTAGGTCGCTCCGACCTGCCGATCCCGGAGTGGCTGTTCGGCTGGGCGGCGGCGGTCGTGCTCGTCGTGTCGTTCGTCGCGCTGGCGGTGCTGTGGCCGGAGCCGAAGCTGTCGCGTGCGTCGTTCCGGCCGCTGCCCGGGTTGTCGCGCGTGCTGCACAGCCCCCCCGTCGACCTGCTCTGCGGGCTGGCCGGCGTCTTGCTGCTCGTGCTGACCGTCTACGCCGGCTTCGAGGGCTCCCAGACCCCGACGGCGAACTTCGCGCCGACCTTCGTCTACGTGATCTTCTGGCTCGGGCTGGTCGGGCTCAGCGTGCTGCTCGGCAACGTCTTCAAGGCGTTCAACCCGTGGCGCGCGCTCGGGCGGGCGGTGTCCTGGATCGCGCGCACGGCGGCGCGCGCGCCGATGCCGGCGCCGCTCTCATACCCCGAGCGGCTCGGTCACTGGCCCGCGGCGGCCGGGATCTTCCTGTTCGCGGCGCTCGAGCTGGCGTCGTCGGACGGCGACACCCCGCAGACCCTCGCGATCGCCGCGCTCGTCTACTCGGTGATCCAGTTCGTCGGGATGGCGCTCTATGGCGTCGAGGAGTGGACCGAGCGCGGCGACGGCTTCAGCGTCTACTTCGCCCTGTTCGCGCGGATCTCGCCCTGGGGCACGCGTGACGGCGTCATCGGCCTCCGTCCGCCGCTCGCGGGGCTCGCCGACTTCCGGCCGCTCGCCGGGACCGTGCCGCTGCTCGCGGTGATGATCGGCAGCGTCACCTTCGACGGCGCGGCCGAGGCGCCGATCTGGACCGGCATGGCGCCCGACATCTCGGACTTCTTCCAGACGCTCGGCCTGTCGCCGGAGAAGGCGCTCGAGCTCACGTTCCTGGTTGGCCTGATTGCGGCGATCGCGATCGTCTACGGCTTCTACACGCTCGGCGTGCGCGGCGCGCAGAGCGTCGGCGGCGGCTTCACGACGCGCGAGCTGTCGCGCGCGTTCGTCGCCTCGCTGGTGCCGATCGCGTTCGCCTACGTCGCCGCGCACTACTTCACGCTGCTGCTCTACCAGGGTCAGGCGATCCTGACGCTGTCGAGCAACCCGTTCGGCTTCCTCGCCTCGAACCCGCTCGGCGAGGTCGGCACCGACATCTTCGGCACCGCCGACCGCTCGATCGACTACGGCGTGATCGGCGCCACCAGCGCCTGGTACTGGATGGTCGGCTTCGTCGTCGTCGGCCACGTCGCCGCGCTCACGCTCGCCCACGACAAGGCGCTGACGATCTACTCCGACGTCAAGCTCGCCGTCCGCTCCCAGTACTGGATGCTTGCCGTGATGGTCGGCTTCACCAGCCTCGCCCTCTGGCTGCTGTCGCAGGCGAACCAGTAGGCGAAGCGCGTAGCCTGGAGGGGCCGTGATCCTCCTCGCGCACGCCGGCCACTGGCTCGTCAACGCCGCCTACTTCGTCCCGGTCGTCGGCTTCCTCGGCTGGCTCGGCTGGACCGAGCTGCGCAACCGGCGTGAGAAGCGGGCCGAGGGCCAGGCCGCCGACAGGTAGCCGAATCGGATCTTTGACATCCTTAAAGAGGATGTTTAACATCCTATTTCGGTATGGCTAGCATCGCAACAGCTGAGATGGCGGTAAGGCTTCTAGACGCACTGAGCGAGCAGCTAGAGCGATCCGGGGCGTCCTACGAGCTGGTCGTGGTCGGCGGTTCGGCGCTGCTCGCGCTCGGGCTCGTGACGAGACCGACGAAGGACGTCGATCTGGTCGCCTTGCGAGACGACTCCGGGTTGATGTCGGTGAGTCCGCTGCCGGCGCCGCTTGCGGCTGCGCGCGATCGCGTCGCCAGGGACTTCCAGATCCCCTCCGACTGGCTCAACGACGGTCCCGCCGCGATCCTGGCCTTCGGGCTCCCCGATGGATTCATGGCCCGCGCACGCCGAGAGGATCACGGCCCCGCGCTGACCGTTTGGTACGCGTCCCGGTTCGATCAGATCCATCTGAAGCTCTACGCCGCCGTCGATCAGGGACCTGGCAAGCACGAGGCCGACCTGCGTGCGCTGGAGCCGTCGGCCGAGGAGCTGGTGAGCGCTGCGCGCTGGTCGCGCGGCCACGATCCGTCCCCCGGCTACCGCCACGTTCTGGAGCAGGCGCTGGCTGCTCTTGGAGTCCGAGATGCGGCCCTCGGCCCTTAGCGACAGGCTCGACCGGGAGCTGCGCGACTTCGCGTGGGACGAGTGGGCGCAGATGGGTGTCCTGGCAACCCCGCGGCGGCGCAGCGTCTGGGCACAGGATCCCGAGGCACTCGTGATCTTCACGCTGGAGGTCGCACGTGACGATCCGCGGCTCTTCGATGAGCTGCTCGACTGGCTGGCCGTGAATGAGTCGCTAGTGAATCTGAGACGGCTCAGGACGATGTGTGATGGTTCGGAGGACGACGATCTGTTCTTTGCAGTTTTTCTCTGGCTCGACGAGCACCGGCGCTCCAAGGAGGTGCCGTCATCGAAACGGGTAGACGTCGAGCCGCTTTTTCGGGGCCTCTCGGGGGCGATCTCCGATCCCGATCCGGCTTTCGCGGCTGCCGGTCTCTTGCGTCCGGTCGTTACGCCCTCGGGCAAGGCGGGCACTCCGGAGATGCGCGAGCCGATCAACTTCGCGTTTCGCCTGCGTCAGTTGATGGGTCTGAACGCCCGGTCAGAGGTCGTCCGCCATCTGCTGACTGCACCAACTCCAGCCGACGCAAGCACGATCACGACATCGGCGGCATTCGCGAGACGCAATGTCCGCCAGGCCTTGCTGTCGCTCCAAGACGCAGGGGTCGTTGCGCAGAGAGGCAAGCAGCGGTTCTCTATCGATAGAGAGGGATGGACGGGCCTGCTGCGAATCGGATCGGATGCGATCCCCGCATATAGGGCGTGGCCTCAGATCTTGGGTGGCCTTCGCAAAGTCGCCCGCTGGTTGCATCGACCGGATCTCGATGCTCTATCGGAGTACATGCTGGGCAGTGAGGCACGGGATCTGCTGGAGGGCGTCCGCGACCTATTCGAGGAGGCGGGGTTCGATGTTGGCGGCGCCCCGGCAGGCGGGGCTTGGGAGGATCTGGAGTCGCTGATCGAAGATGTGCTGGCTGACCTGCGGCTAGGTGGCCAGGGCGACGGTTGGATCTCGTTGTAGCTAGGTCTGCTGGGCGACCCGCTCTGGGGTAAAGCGGTAGCCGATGCCGAAGTGGGTGTGAATGTAGGCCCACTCGGGCGCGACCAGTTCGAGCTTGCGGCGGACCTTGCGGATCAGGACGTCGACGGAGCGGTCGCGGCGCGGCATCCTGCCGCCCCAGACGAGCTGGTAGATCTCGGCGCGCTGGACGACGCGGTCGAGCCGCTCGGCGAGCACGTAGAAGAGCTCGAACTCGCGCACGGTCAGGCCGGCGCGGCGACCGTCGATCAGCACCTGCAGCTCGGTCGGGCGTATCTCGACGTTGCCGATCCGACGCTCCTCCAGGTCGTCCGGCGAGTTTGGCGGCAGCGCTGCCAGCATCAAGCGAAACCTTCATCGACGGCGACGGTCCGGCGGTGCGACGCTGGCCGGACAGCCGCGTCGAGCGTATGCTCGGCGCGGTTGCCTGTCTGGTGCTGGTGCTGATCGCCGGCATGGTGATCTTCGTCTTCGCGAAGGCCTGGCCGTCGTTCGCGCACAATGGCCTGAGCTGGTTCACCTCCGGCGCTGACGTCGACCTCCAGCTCGAGGACATCCTCAACTCGCCGGCCAACCCCAGCGAGTACGTCTACAAGCTGAACGCCTGGCCGCTGCTGTGGGGGACGTTCGTCGTCACGGCTGGGGCGGTGGCGATCGGGATCGTCTTCTCGCTGTTCGCGGCGATCTTCATCGTCGAGTTCGCCCCGCCGCGGCTCAACCATGTCCTCGAGCCGGTCGTGCGGCTGCTCGCCGCCGTCCCGTCGGTGATCTACGGGCTGATCGGGATCCTCGTGATCGTGCCGTGGGTCGGCGAGCACTTGATCAGCCTCGAGCGCAAGGAGTCGGTGATCCAGGTCGTCCAGCTCGACGGGGCCTGCATCATGGTCGGGATCGCCGTCCTGACGGTGATGATCACGCCGATCATGATCGCGATCGTGGTCGACGCGCTGCGCGCGGTGCCGCGCTCGTGGATGGAGGGCGCGGCCGCGCTCGGCGCCAACCGCTGGCGCGTGATGTGGACGGTCGCCGTCCGCACCGCGCGCCCGGCGGTGATCGCCGCGGCGGTGCTCGCCACGGCGCGGGCGCTCGGCGAGGCGATCATGCTGTCGATGGTCGCCGGCTCGGCGAGCTTCGCGCCGAACCCGATCGACGGCATCACCTTCCTGTTCGAGCCGACGCGGCCGCTGGCCTCGGCGCTGGTCGAGAACGTCGAGGGCATCTCGGTCGTCCCATTCGGCCAGACGCTCTACGCGTTCGCGGCGATCCTGCTGATCTCGAGCGTCTTCCTCTCGCTCGCCGGCTACGTCGCCAAGCAGCCGCTGCGCAAGTACGGGGTCCGGCCGTGAGGAGACGCGTGACGAGCACCGCGGCCGGCCAGACGCCAGCGGGGGGTCCGGGGGGCGCGAGCCCCCCGATCGATTCCCCGTCGAGCTGGCCGCTGGTCGACCGCGCCGGCTACTACGCCGCCTGGGTCGCGGGCCTCGCGCTGATCGCGATCGCCGGCTCGATCCTCGTCTACATGGCGGTCAAGGGCGCCCAGTACTTCGACCTCGGCCTGCTCACCGAGAGCCCGACGGCAGACCTCGACCAGTCGAAGGCCGGCGGCTTCAAGGACCCGCTGATCGGCACCGCGCTGCTGACCGTGATGGCCGTCGCGATCGCCGCGCCGCTCGGTGTCGCGATCGCGGTCTGGCTGACCGAGTACGGCCGTCCCGCCGGCCTGGCGCGCGCTGTCGAGTCGGGGATCGAGGTCGTCGCCGGGACGCCGAGCATCGTGCTGGCGATCTTCGGGCTGCTGGTCTTCCAGAACCAGCTTCTGGCGCCGTTCTCGTTCGAGGCCGAGGGCGACGCGGTCTTCGGCCGCTCGTTCATCGCCGCCGCCTGCATGATGTCGCTGATTGCGCTGCCGCTCGTCGTCGGGGCGACACGCGAGGCGCTCAACGCCATCCCCGGCCACGTCCGTGAGGCGTCCTACGCGCTCGGCAAGACGAAGGCGGCAACGATCCGGCGCGTGCTGCTGCCCGCCGTGCGGCCAGGGATCGGCACCGGCACCGCGCTCGGGATGGGCCGCGTCGCCGGCGACACCGCGATCGTCATCGTGCTGCTCGGCGGGACGCTGCAGATCACGCGCGGCAGCGACGACGTCTTCGGCCTCTTCCGCGGCACCGGCAGCACGCTGACCAGCTACGTCTACCTCAACTCGCCGGCCGGCGAGGGCCAGGCGCCTGAGAAGGCCTACTTCGCCGCGTTCGTGCTGCTGCTCGTCGTCGTCGCGCTGAACTTCGCGGTCACGCGGATTGCCCGTGGCAGGAAGGAGGCCGCATGGACTCGCTGAGCCCACCGGAGGAGCGTGACGAGCGCGACGTGATCCTCACGCCGCCGCCACCGGTGCGGCGGATCCTCGTCGACCGCGAGCCGCAGGCGGTGGCGCCGCCGCCGAACGGCCAGCGCCCCCAGCCGGGCGGCGCGGCGGTCGGGTCGTCGCCGGTGCGCCGGCCGGACCCGAGCCTCGGCCCGAAGGTCGAGCGGATGCGCGCCGACGACGTCCGGATCGCCTACGGCGCCAAGGAGGCGGTTCGCGGCGTGACGATCCCCGTCCGCCAGGGCGAGGTGCTGGCGCTGATCGGCCCGTCCGGCTGCGGCAAGACGACGCTGCTGCGCTCGTTCAACCGGCTCGTCGAGATCACGCCGACCGCCAGCCGGACCGGCGTCATCTCGCTCGACGGCGAGGACATCGACACGCTCGAGGTGACCGCGCTGCGCCGCCGCGTCAGCATGGTCTTCCAGCAGCCGAACCCGTTCCCGATGAGCATCTTCGACAACGTGGCGTACGCGCTGCGCGAGCAGGGCTCGGGCCGGCCCGGCAAGGCGGAGCTGCTGCCCGACGTGCGCGACGCGCTGCAGCGCGCCGGGCTCTGGGATGAGGTCGGCGACACGCTCGACCACCCGGCGCTGCGACTGTCCGGTGGTCAGCAGCAGCGGCTCTGCATCGGCCGCGCGCTCGCCGCGCGGCCGGAGGTGCTGCTGCTCGACGAGCCGTGCTCGGCGCTCGATCCGCGCTCGACGCAGGTGATCGAGGAGCTGATCCTGCGCCTGCGCGACGACGTCGCGATCGCGATCGTCACTCACAACATGCAGCAGGCGCTGCGGGTCGCCGACCAGGTCGGCTTCATGTACCTCGGCGAGCTCGTCGAGTACGGGCCGGCCGATCAGGTCTTCGGCCAGCCGCGCGAGGTCCGCACGCGCGAGTACGTCGGCGGGGCGTTCGGATGAGGCTCGTCGCGATCGCGCTCGGACTGGCCGGGGCGGCGGCGCTGCTCGCCGGCTGCCAGTCGACTCAGAGCAAGAGCGCCGAGCTGGCGGAGCAGGGCGGCAGGGTCTCGAAGGAGCAGGGGCTCGAGATCGACAAGAAGAGCCGTGACGTCAAGGTGACGAGCACCGCGGTCGTGACCGACCCTAATGGCACGGCGGCGATCGTCGAGCTGAAGAACACCAGTAAGAAGACGCTCGTCAACGTTCCGATCGCGATCGACGTGCGCAAGGGCGGCAAGAGCGTCTTCGCCAACGACGCTCCGGGGCTCGAGCCGTCGCTGGTCGGCGTCGCGGCGCTGAAGCCCGGGGAGTCGCTGACCTGGGTCAACGATCAGGTCTTTGCGGCGGGTCCGAAGGTCGCCGTCGAGGTCGGCGCCACCGACGAGCGGCCACCGGCGAAGCTGCCCGAGGTCGAGGTCGGCCCGCCGCGCGTCGGCGGCGACCCGACCAGCGGCTTCGCGATCGAGGGCAAGGTGACCAACCGCTCAGACCTGCTCCAGCGCAAGCTGGTGCTCTACGCCGTCGCACGCAAGGGCGGCAAGGTGGTCGCCGCCGGACGCGGCCAGGTCGAGCGGCTGAAGCCGCACGCGGCGGCCGGCTACCAGATCTTCTTCATCGGCAACCCAGAGGGCGCGCGGGTCGAGCTCGCGGCGCCTCCGACGAGCTTCGAGTAGGAGGCGAGATGGCGATCGACGAGCTGGACGAGATCGGGGTCGGGGCGATGGTGCCGGCGGAGCAGCTCGGACAGCCGGGCGACGGTTGCCCGTCGTGCGGCTCGCCGCTGGCGCCCGATCAGCGCTACTGCCTCGAGTGCGGCTACCGCCGTGCGGCGTCGCGGGTTCCCTACGCCCAGCTGTTGACCGGGCGCGACGCCGACGAGGTGCTGCCCGCGACGGAGGCGCCGAGTCCGCCCCCACCGGAGAAGCCACGTTACAGCCCGCAGGTCCTGGCCGGCGCGACCGGCGGCGCCGCGGCGCTGCTGCTCGGGCTCGGGATGCTGGTCGGGTTCTTCTTCGGCGGCGGCAACGATCCCGCGCCCGTCGCCCAGCCGGTCGCCCAGAAGGCGCCGGTGGTCAACATCACCAACACCGGCGGTGGCGGCGAGGCGGTGCCGGCCGAGTTCACCGAGGACTGGCCGGCCGGCGAGAGCGGCTGGACCGTCCAACTCGAGGTTCTGCCGAAGTCGAGCTCCGACGTCGCGGCCGTCGACACGGCGAAGAGCGACGCCGAGTCGAAGGGCGCCGCCGACGTCGGCGCGCTCGACTCCGACGGCTACACGTCGCTGAAGCCCGGCAACTACGTCGTCTACTCGGGCGTCTTCACCGGCAAGGGCGCCAAGGGCAAGGCCCAGGCGGCGTTGAAGAAGCTGAAGAAGGACTTCCCCGACGCCAAGGTCGTCGAGGTCGCCTCCGCCGACGCGGCGTTCGGCGTCGAGGGCGAGCTGCCCGAGGAGAAGGTCCAGACCGTCGAGGACGGCGCGCTCCAGGATCTCGAGAGCTCGACCGGCCTCGAGCAGCAGAAGAAGTCGGCGCAGCTGCCCGACACGCTCGGCACAGGCGGCGAGGCGCCGGAGGAGGACGATGCCGCGCCGGGCGGCGGCTCGGAGGGGGAGGCGATCGAGTGAGCGCCACGGTCTCGCACAGCGAGCTGTCGCGTCGCCACGAGGCGGCGGCCAAGCGGTTCGCCGAGGAGCAGTGGAACCTCGGCGGGCTCGCCTACGAGATGGCGATCCGCGACCACTTTCGGCTCGACGTCCTCCAGCGCGCCGCGGCGAAGGTCCAGGAGGCCGACGCCGAGCTGTCGAACCTCGCCCGGCTGCTCGAGCTGGAGCAGTCCGGGGCGGCGGGCGCCTGCTCGGAGTGCGGAGCGTTGCACGCTCGCGGCGCCTCTTTCTGCTCGAGCTGCGGGACCCCGCTCGTGGAGAACGTCCAACTCTGATGATGAGCCGCACCGCCCGCCTCGAGTCCATCCTTGCGGGTGGTGTGCTGGTCGCCGCGCTGGCCGTCGTCGGGACGGTGCCGGTCGAGGCGCGGCAGGCGCCTGTGGCGCCGGCGGCGCGGTACGCCGGGGAAGTCGAATACCCATCTACGCTTGGGAATCGCTCCGCTGGGTATTCGACTTCCCCGGCTGCTCAGGCCGCGCCGGTGGACGATGTCGAGTGGGGCCCGGTCGTAGAGGAGGAGCCTTCGCCGGGGACCTTGCCGGTTCCGGCGCCGCGGGTTGGGCGGCAGCAGCCGGCGGGCGGCGACGATCGGGAGCGACTGCCCGGACCGACCACAGAGCCCTCGCCGGATGGCGGCGCGGAGGCGCCCGCAAGTGGCGAGGACCCGGCGCTGCGTAATCCAGACGGTTCGCCGACGACTTCGAATCCGGGTTTCTTCGATGCGCTTCCTGGTCCGTCGGTTGCTCAGGGTGTTCCGAATTTCGTGATCAGGAAGTTTCGGGTGCCGTTGTTCTTGTTGCCGATCTATCAGGCGGCGGGGATCGAGTACGGGATCCGTTGGGAGATCTTGGCGGCGATCAACGAGATCGAGACCGACTACGGCCGTAACTTGAATGTGTCTTCCGCGGGTGCGCTGGGCTGGATGCAGTTCATGCCGTCCTCTTGGGAGGCCTATGGCGTCGACGCGAACAAGGACGGTCGCAAGGATCCCTACAACCCCGTCGATGCGATCTTCGCCGCCGCCCGCTATCTGAAGGCCGCGAACTATGAGAACGACGTGCGTGGCGCGATCTTCGCCTGCAACCACGCAGACTGGTACGTCGACTCCGTTCTCCTTCGCGCCCGTCTGATCTCGGGTGTGCCGGCCGACCTCGTCGGCTCGCTCACCGGCCTGACCGAGGGTCGTTTCCCTGTCGCCGCCCACGCCCGCTACGCCGACGACTTGGCTGAGCGGGAGGCCGTCAAGCGCGTGAAGGTCGGCGAGAACGCCGCCAACGTCGTCGAGTCCCAAGACGACCGTCGGTCGCTCGACATCTACGCCCAGAAAGGCTCGCCCGTCGTCGCGACCAACGACGGCGTGATCAAGAAGGTCGGCGAGTCCAAGCGGGTCGGCAACTACGTCGTCCTCCAGGACGTCTACGGCAACCGCTACACCTACTCCGGCCTCGGCAAGATCGAGCGGCTCCGGCAAGCGCGCGCCGACGATCGATCCGAAGCCGATCCTCGATGGCTGGAAGCTGCTCGAGGCGACCGCGATCTATCGGGCGGCCGGCAAGAACGTGCTCTACGGCCGCGATGCCCAAGGCGGTCTGTCGATCGGCCAGATCCTGTTGTTGCCGAAGCCGCTGCTCGAGAAACGGGTCCTTGCCGACGAGCGAATCGAGATCTACGAGGATGGCCGCACCGACATCCAGTCCGGCCAGGTCGACCGCCGCGTACTCGCGACACTGGCCTATCTCGCCGAGTCCGGCCTGCGGCCTACCGTCACGAGCCTGAAGTCGGGTCACAGCTTCCTGACCGCCTCCGGCAACGTCTCGCACCACTCCTCGGGCAACGCCGTCGACGTCGCGCAGATCAACGGCGTCCCGATCTACGGCCACCAAGAGCCGGGCGGGGTCGCAGACCAAGCCGTCCGTCGCCTGATGCGCCTGCAGGGCACGATGCGCCCGTCTCAGATCATCAGCCTGCTCGACTACGGCCAGAACACCCTCGCGATGGCCGACCACAACGATCACATCCACGTCGGTTTCCGCCCCCTCTACGGCCAGAACCGCAAGCTCGGACAGCAAGCACTCGCGGTCCTCAAGCCGGGCCAATGGTCCGACCTGATCGCCCGCCTACGCGAGATCGACAACCCCGTCGTCCCGACCGAGCCATCCAAGTACTCGCTGCCGGTCGACTAGGGTTGACTGCATGGCCAACCTCACCCGCACCCAGAAGGAGAAGCGCGCCTACTCGCTGGCGCTTGTCGGCGCCGGCGCCGGAGTCCTTACCGTCGTCTTCCTCGTGCTGGGGATAATCGGCGTCATGGGCCTAGGCCCAGCCTTCCTCACCGCCATCATCTCGGCCGTCTCCATCTTCCTCTTTCGCCGTACCGTCGGGCCTTAGTCGACGGTCCCGGCAGTACGCCGGCCGTCGCTCTTCTGTCGCATTTGCGCTGTCTGCTGTGCGCCTTCCGGACGTAGCTTCGGGGTGTGCTCACCGGACTGCTTCTCGTCGCCGCCAGCGGCATGCTGCTTACCGGCATTTCGCTGGCGCAAGAGCTTGCGCTGGCTGCAACAGCGGGTTTGATCGGCGCGAAGTTCTTCGTCGTGTTCTTAGAGCGTCGCGGCGAGGCGATCGCTGAGATCCATCGCCGGAGAATCGATGCCTTGTGGATCGCCGTAGCCGTGACCTCTGTCATGACTGTATATATGCTACGTTTGATGGTGTTGTGAGCGGGCAGGCGATACCCGAGGGATTCCGATGGCGGATAGCCCGCACGCTGTTGGCGATGTTCGCGATGCTCTTCGTCTTGACGCTGATCGGCGAGAAGCTCTCGTTCGGCGACACCGCATATGCGATCGGCTATGTTGTCGTCTTCTTCCTGACGACGCTGACCGATCGCACCGACTTCTATCTCGCCAGTCCCTACCGGATCGATTCTCCTGACAAGCCGGAGGGGCCCGCCACGCGCGGTGACGGGCCCTCTGGTGCGGCTGGCTAGTCGTCGATCGAGATTGCGGCGATGGTGCCGGTGATCTCGTTGGTCATCAGGAGCAGTGGCTGGTTGGTCGGGCTGTCCTGGGCCGAGAGGAACTGCAGGCCCTCGGGGCCGAGGTCGCCGGGGCGGGTGTTGAGGTAGCCGGCGAAACGGGCCTCGCCCTTGCGGTAGCTGAGGTCGTAGGCGTAGATGCCGCCCTGACGCTCGGCGCCGAGGAAGGCGTAGACGGTTCCGCCGACCTTGCCGACGGTGACGCCCTCGGGCTCCGGACCCTTGTTGTCGCTGCGGTTGTCGGCCTGAACCGGGTCGACGTTGTCGGCGTTGAACGCGAACGGCTCCAGCGCCGCCGCCTTGCGCTCGAGCTCCGCGCCGGTGTCGAAGATCAGCTCGCCGTCGTCGTCGAGAATCGACATCGAGCGGCCGCCGAACACGTATAGCTGCTCGTAGTCGCCGTCGCCGGTCTTGTCGCCGAGCGTCTTGGTGACGGTCAGGCGGCCCAGCTTGGCGTCGGCCTTCTCGCCGTTCGGGAAGGCGGTTGGATCGAGCGTCAGATCCTTGACGCGAGACTCCTCCTCGCAGCCCTCACGCTCGCGGACGTCGCCCTCGTTGGCGGTCACGAACAGCGACTTGCCCTTGACCTCGTAGGAGGCGATCGCGTCCGGCTGGTACATGCCGAACAGGTTCTTCCACGGCGCGATCTGGATCGCGTTGTCCTTGTCGCTCGGGTCGAGCGCGTTGGCGGTCTTGCCGTGGTCCTTGAAGCCCAGGCTGCGGACGACCTCGAAGCGGGCGCGACGGATGTCGAGCACGCCGACGGCGTTTGCCTCCTGGATCGTCACCAGCGCCTCACCGTCGTCGCCCACGGCGATGTACTCCGGCTCGAAGTCCTCCGAGCGGGTCGCACCCGCGCAGACGACGCGCACCGGTCCCGAGGTCCTGACACCGTCGAAGTCGGCGGTCCGCAGCGAGATACGGGTCGCGCCGCGGTTGACGCGGATCACCGACACGCTGCCGTCGGGGTCGACCGTGCCGTCGTCGGATGCCTCGCCCTCGTTGGCGACCAACAGCGTGCCGCGCTCGGTGAAGGTGAGCATGTCCGGCAGCGCGCCCGCGCCGACCGAACCGAGCAGCTTGCCGTCGAGATCGAGGAACTGGACGCTGCCCGGATCGGTCTTCGGCGACGCCTCGACGGCGACCGCCACCAGTCCGTCGTGGCGCACCGCGACGCTGTTCGGACCGCCGGGGAGGTTGATGCTCTTGACAAGCGTCGGCGCCGCAGGGTTCGAGAAGTTGTAGATGTCGAGCCGGTCGGCGGCGGCGTTCGTCACGAACACGCGCTCGCTGTGCTCGTCATAGGCGGCGATCTCGGCGCCACCCTCGCCGAGGGCGGCAGTGCGCCCCTCGAGCGACAACGTCAGCGGATCGGCCACGGCCGCCGCCGGCGCTGCGAGGGCGATCGACAGGACTAGAGGTGTAAGGAGTCGTTTCATGACACGAAGCTAGGACGGGGACGTCCCCCAAATGTCACCGACTCGTCACCGCGGGGTGACAAAGCGAACACACCGATCGCGTCCGCAGCCGCGAGCCTCGCGGCGACAACCACCACCCCAGGAGGACGCTCACCATGAGGTTCCACTCCAAGCGACGCGCGCTGATCTCCGGCGGCCTAGCGGCGGCAGTGCTGGCCGGCGGAGCGGTCGCCGTCGCGACCAACTCGTCCGGGCCGGCCGACCGCTCTCACGAGCTCGCCCGCCAGATCGACTCGGACAAGCCGCGCAATGTGATCCTGTTGATCGGCGATGGCACCGACGAGTCGATCATCACTGCCGCGCGCAACTACGAGAAGGGCGCGAACGGCGCCTTCGCGCTCGACAGCAAGCTGCCGTTCGTTGGCGACATGACCGTTCACGGCCTCAAGGTCGGCGCCGGTCCCGACTACCCGATCGCCTACGTCTCGGACTCCGCGCCGACCGCCAGCGCGTGGTCAACTGGCCACAAGACCGTCGACGGACGTCTCTCCCAGGGCCCGAGCACCGCCGACACCGTGCCCGGTCAGGACTACCGCACCGTGCTGCAGGACTGGCGCGACAGCGGGCGAAAGACCGGCAACGTCTCGACGGCGGAGATCACCGACGCGACACCGGCGGCCGCCGCGGCGAGCATCAACGCCCGTGCCTGCCAGGGACCGCTCGACATGGCGTCCTGCGTCCAGGCGCGCAAGGTCAACGGCGGCAAGGGGTCGGTCTCCGAGCAGCTCGTCGACAACAAGATCGACGTGATCCTCGGTGGCGGCCTCAACCGCTACAACCAGTTGACCGACGCCGGTCCGAGCGTGCTCGACTACGCACGCAACAGCAAGGACTACCGGCATGTGTCGGACGCCGCGGGACTCGCGGGCATTAACTCGCTCAAGAACGGCCGTGTGCTTGGCCTGTTCGCGGGCGGCAACATGACGCCGCGCTACTCGCCGCTGGTCGCGACGCCGCCGCCGGGCTCAGGCAGCGCTAGCACGCGCTGCTCGCTCGCAAACCGCGGTACTCAGCCGTCGTTGGCCGCGATGACCGACAAGGCGATCGACCTGCTCGACAACAGGAAGGGCTTCTTCCTGCAGGTCGAGAGCGCGATGGTCGACAAGCAGGAGCACGCCGCCGACATCTGCGGTGCGATCGGCGACGTCGTGGAGCTCGACGACGCGCTGAAGGTGGCGCTCGAGTTCCGCAAGCGCAACCCGGACACGCTGATCGTCGTGACCTCCGATCACGCCCATTCGACGCAGATCGTCCCGAACGGCAGCAGCGGCCGCCAGACGGCGACGGTGCTCACCGCGGACGGCGATCCGATGAGCGTCGCCTACAGCACACAGGCCGTCGGCTCGTCGCACACGGGTTCCACCGTGCGCATCGGGGCGGTCGGTCCGCAGGCGGCGAACGTCACCGGTCTGATCGACCAGACCGACCTCTACTGGACGCTGAAGGGTCACAGGTCGAGCCGTTAACAACGGCTTTTCCAGAAAGTCACAGGTCACCCACGGGGGCGAGCGAGACTCGTCCCCGTGGCCCTGACTCGCAGGCAGCTGATCGGCGCTGGGGTGGGTGGCGTCGCTACCGTCGCCGTCGGAGGGACGCTATGGCGCGACGTGCTCGAGGCGGCGCCGTCCGCGCCGCGCCGGGCGAGCTCCGGCTATGGGCCGCGGCAGGCGCCGGATCGCAACGGCATCCGGCTGCCGGAGGGTTTCGAGTCGCGCTTGATCGCCCGCGGCGAGGAGCAGCTCGCCGACACCGGCTACCGCTGGCACGAGGCGTCTGATGGCATGGCGACCTTTCCCACCGAGGACGGTGGCTGGATCCTCGTCTCGAACTCCGAGACGCTCGACGGCGGCGCGTCGGCGATCCGCTTCGCGCCCGACGGTCGGATCGAGGACGCCTACCGCATCCTCGGCGGCACGCTCCAGAACTGCTCCGGCGGCGGTACGCCGTGGGGCACCTGGCTGTCCTGCGAGGAGGTCGAGGGTGGGTTCGTCTGGGAGTGCGACCCGACGGGCCGGCACGAAGCGGTCAAGCTGCCGGCGCTGGGGGCGTTCAAGCACGAGGCGGCGGCCGTCGACCCGCGTGGCAAGCGCGTCTACCTCACTGAGGACCTGATTGACGGCGGCTTCTACCGCTTCACCCCCGAGCGCTGGCCGGATCTGAGCGCCGGGCTGCTCGAGATAGGGATTGTCGACCGCCAAGGCAACACGACGTGGACTGAGGTGCCCGACCCCGCCGCGACCAGGACGCCGACGCGCCGCCAAGTGGCGGCAAGCACCAAGTTCAAGCGCGGCGAGGGGCTGTGGCGCGACGGTGGGACCGTCTACGTCTCTACCACCGCCGACCATCGCGTCCACGCCTACGACATCGGTCGCGAGCGGTTCGAGGTGATCTACGACGGCCTGGCGTCCAAGGAGGCACCGTTGCTGCGCGTCGATCAGCTGACCGCGACGCGTGCCGGCGAGATCTTCGTCTGCGAGGACCTCGCGACCGACGAGATTGACATCGGCGTGATCGAGCGCGATCGCAGCGTTTCACGCTTCCTGTCGGTGACCGGTGAGGAGCATGCGATGTCGGAGCTGACCGGTGTCACGTTCGACCCTTCGGGCAGCCGGATGTACGTCTCCTCGCAGCGTGCTGGGGGCTCTGAGAACACGCCAGGCCCGGGCGCGATTTATGAGATTTCCGGGCCTTTTAGGGGCCGTCGCGATTCACAAGCAGTTCACGCCGGCTGACATGAACGTTAACCGGAGGTCGAGTGTTCGTCACCAATATCGCTGGTGAGGAGCAAGCGACGTGACCTTACGCAATCTAGCCCCTGGGATCGCCGCCTTCGCGACGGCGATCCTCGTGGCGCTGATCGGCCTCGCCGCCAGCGCCGACCCGCCGTCGGGGGATGGCGCGGTGGGTGAGCGTGAGGGAGTCGTGAAGCTCCGCCTACTTGGCGTCAACGACCTGCACGGCCACCTCGAGCCGCCGCGTGACGGGATCGGCGGCGCCGCCTGGCTCGCCGCGCACCTCGACGCGGCAACGCTGCCCGGCCGCACGATCCGCGTCCACGCCGGCGACATGGTCGGCGCGTCGCCGCTGATCTCGAGCTGGTTCCACGACGAGCCGGCGATCGAGACGACTAACGAGCTCGGGTTCGACGTCGGGACGCTCGGCAACCACGAGTTCGACGAGGGCGGCGACGAGCTGCTGCGGCTGCTGCGCGGCGGCCAGCGGACCGGGCCAGATGCCCTAAAGCGCGCCGCCGCTGGCCGGCTCGTCAACACGTCGTCGCCCGGCTACGCGGGCGCGGCCTACCCATACATCGCCGCCAACACGATCGACCGTGACGGTGAGCCGCTGCTGCCGCCTTACGAGATCGTCGAGCGCGCTGGTGTGCGCGTCGGCTTCATCGGCGTCACGACCACATCGACGCCCTACTTCCTGCTTCCGCGCCACGCCGAGCGGTTCCGCTTCACCGACATCTCCGATGCCGTCGACCGCTGGGTGCCGGAGCTCCAGCGCCAGGGCGTCGAGACGATCGTCGTGCTCGCCCACTCGGGCGCGAGCAGCGAGCCCGGCGACCGCGACAGCGCGGCCGGCGAGATCGTCGACGAGGCGGGACAGATGAGCTCGGCGGTCGACGTGGTGATCGCGGGGCACAGCCACTCGCTGTTGAACCTGCGCGTCCCCAACGCGGACGGCAACGGCGACAAGCTGGTCGTCGAGGCGCTCTCCTATGGCGTCGCTTACGACCGTGTCGACATCGCGGTCGACCGCGCCAGTGGCGATGTCGTCGACAAGATCGGCGCCGTGCCGTCGACGCGCCACGAGGCCGTCGCGCCGGATCGCGTGACCGGCGAGCTGGTCCGCGGCTACGCAGATCGCATCGCGCCGCTTGCCCGCCGTGTCGTCGGACGCGCCGCTCAGCCCCTGACACGCGCCAACGGCCGGCTCGGCGATCTCGCGGCCGCCGCTCAGCGCAAGCTGACCGGCGCCGACGTCGCGCTCGTCAATCCCGGCAGCCTGCGCGCCGATCTCGACGCCGGGCCGCTGCTATACGAGGAGCTGTTCGCCGTTCACCCCTACGACTTTTCGCTCGTCCGCTCGAAGCTGAGCGGGCGTGCGCTGAGCGAGCTGCTCGCCGAGCTGAGGATCGACGCGCTTAGTCCCGGAGCTTACGTCGCGGGCCCGGCGCGGATCGACCCCGACGAGATCTACACGATCTCCACCAACGAGTGGATGGCCACCGGCGAGGCCTTCCCGGCGCTGCGGGCCGCGGAGCGGGTCGGCAAGCCGCTTGGCAGCGAGACCGCGGCGTTCGTCGACTACGTCGAGCGTTACCGCTGAGAGTTCTTCACATCTCGTGCGCAGCTCCTTCACAGGACGGTCGCCATCTGGCCGTACCGTCGCTTCGATGCCCGCGATAGTCGCCGTCTGCATAGCGCTCGCCTTCGCCTCGCTCGCCCTCCCGTCGGAGCCCAGCTTCGATCCCTGGGCCTGGATCGTCTGGGGACGCGAGCTGCTGCTGCTCGACCTCGACACGACCGGTGGCCCGTCGTGGAAGCCGCTGCCGGTTCTGTTCACCGCTGCCTTCGCGCCGTTCTCGCTGATCGACGAGGGGATTCCGGCGGCGCTCTGGCTGGTCGTCGCGCGGACCGGCGCGCTGCTGTCGATCGTGCTCGCGTTCCGGGTTGCGCGGCGGCTCGCCGGTCCCGGCAAATGGACCGGGATTGGCGCCGGCGTCGTCGCGGCGATCGCCCTCGCCTGCGCCCCGCAGTGGCTGCGCTACGCGGCGCACGGCAACGAGGTCCCGATGGCGGTCGCGGCGATGCTCTGGGGCGTCGAGCGCCATCTCGACGGCCGCCGCGCGCAGGCGCTCGTCGCCGTCTTCCTCGCCTGCCTGCTGCGGCCCGAGGTGTTCCCGTTCCTGGCGATCTACGCTGCCTGGCTGTGGCGCGCCGATCCGGCCCTGCGCCGGCTGACGGTCGCGCTCGGGGTCGGCCTGCCGCTGCTCTGGCTAGTCCCCGACTGGCTCGGTTCTGGCGACCCGTTCGGCGCCGGCCGCAAGGCGAGCAGCGAGCCGCACTGGAGCCTGTCCGTGCGCGACCAGCCGTGGCTGGCCGCCCTCGAGCGGACCCACCGGATCGCCGGCCTGCCGCTCGAGCTGGGCGCGCTCGGCGCGGCGCTGTTCGCGTTGCGTAGCCGCGACCGCACGGTGCTGGCGCTGTTTGGTGTCGCGGTCGCCTGGGTCGCGCTGGTCGTCGCGATGACCGAAGCCGGCTTCTCCGGCAGCGCGCGCTACTTCGTCCCGGCTGTCGTGATCGCGTCGATCCTCACCGGGCTCGCGGCCGCCTGGAGCGTGGAGGCGGTCGCGCGGGCGGCCCGCGACGCCACGCGCCGCCGCCCGAACGCATACGCCGGCCGTCCCGCCGCGATCGGCGCAGGCCTCGTCGCGACCGCCGCCATCGTGGTCGCCAGCGCCTCCTGGGTCGACACCCGCGTCGACCAGTTCGACCGTCAGATCGAACAGAGCGGCGAGCTCGCCGAGCTGCAGGCCGCGCTGCCCCAGGCGGTCGACCGCGCCGGCGGCGCCGACCGCGTCGTCACCTTCGGTCCGCCGAGCGTCAACCGCGCCTTCCAAACCCGCCTCGCCTGGGAGACCCACCTTCCACTGCTCGACGTCGAGAGCGCCGGCCGCGGCGACGGCCTGATCTTCAGCGTCCCCGGCAGCCCGATGCGCGGCGTCCTCCCACCAGCCGCCCTCACCGCCGCGACCACCCTTCGCCCCCTCGCCCGCGCCGGCCTCTGGCAGGTCCGCCGCCGCCTCGAGATCACCATCGCCGCGACGGCCAGCTCCCGCCTGCCTCGTTAAGAGGCGTACACTGCGTATATGCATGTGGACGATGATCGCGGCTTCGCCCTTGATTGTTGCGTGACCGGCGATGGTGGCTCGGTGGCCGATCTTGACGATGACGAGCTGCTGTACGGGTTCGGCGGCGTCGACTCGTAGTCTCCAGCGCCCGTGACCCCTCTGCGCAAGCTTCGCCGCGAGTCGATGGGCTTCGCGATCGGCTCGCTGTGCTTCGCGCTCGGCGCTCTGCCCGGCTATGGGCGGCTGGTCGGCGAGGGTGCGGACAACGTCACCTACTTCGTCGGGTCGCTGTTCTTTACGGCGGCGGCGTTCATCCAGCTGCGGCTCAGCGGTCGCTGGCGGCGCGGCGCCTGGAAGTCGCGTGAGGACTGGGACGACTGGTGGGCGGCGGCGGTTCAGTTCGTCGGCACGCTGTGCTTCAACGTCAGCACCGGCGTCGCTCTGATCGACCACCTCAGCGCCGAGCAGGCGCACGACCACGTCTGGCGCCCGGACGCCTACGGCTCGGTCTGCTTCCTGCTGTCGAGCGCGCTCGCGATCCAGGCGACCACCCACCGCGAGGGGCTGTGGGATCCCGAGGCGCGCAACTGGTGGAGCACCTGGCTCAACCTGGCCGGCTCGATCGCCTTCGGCGCATCGGCGATCGCCTCCTACGTCGTCCCCTCGTCGGGCGAGGTGCTGAACGCCGAATGGGTCAACCTCGGCACCTTCATCGGCGCGATCTGCTTCCTCGTCGCCGCCCTGCTGGTCCGGCCGCCGCGCGCGGCGCTCGAGGGCGCCGCGGCCTAGGATGCGCGGGCGTTCCAGGTTCGCTCGACCTGGCGCATCAGCGCCGGGTAGACGATCAGGTAGCGGAACGGCTTGATCAGCGCCATGTAGCCCTGCCCGAGCCGGCCGCGTGGCTTGACGTAGACGGCCATCTGCCCCTGGTAGCGGCCGTCGCCCTGGTCGGCCCAACCGAGGTGCATCACCCCGTGCACGGTCTGGTTCGAGACCTCGGCCGCGAACTCGTCGTCGGTGCGGTAGAGCGGGGCGAAGGGCAGCGAGCCGAAGCGCATGCCGGCCGCCGTGCCACGCAGATCGTCCGGCAGCCGCCCGGCCAGCGACGTCTCGTTCGTCCCCGGGATCGGCAGCTTGCCCGCGTCCTCGTCACCGTCGCCAGGGGGCGAGATCCTGCCGAGGCGAAACACGGCTCCGAGCAGGTCGCGCAAGCGCCATAGGACGCGGGTCGGCAGCGAGTTCGAGCTGACCGGGTCGGAGGACGCCATCAGGTCGAGCAGCGTCTGGAAGTCGTCGACGCCGCCGGAGGCCGGCAGCGCCCAGACGTCCTCCAGGGTGAAGTCCGGCGTGAACTCGCGGATGCGCCAGGGACGAGACTCATGTGCCGCGTTCGGGACTCTCATGCAGATCCTCGATCCACATTCTCCCCAGCGAGAAGACGCGAGCGACTAAGCGACGCGCGTGTCCGCGGCGCGCAGCAGCTCGGCTACGACCTCGCCTGGACGCTCGCCGCGCGTGCGGGCTAGGCGCTCGAGACGAGTCGCGTCGTCGCCGGCCACGGTGACCTGGATCGAAAGCCGCGCGTCGGGGTTGCCCTCGGAGATGTGAACCTCGCTGGGGTCCAGCGCGGCAAGCTCGGCATCGAAATCGCCGGGCTCGGGGTCGGGAGCGTTGGTGGGAAGCTTTGCCATTGCTCTACTCGATGATCTTACGCTCTGCGGCTGTGGATTCCCAGCCCGTGATGATGAGCCAACTCTCAGGGTCGACAGTCTGTTCCGTAGGTCTATCGCGCCTGCCGGATGGTTGCGGCAGTGAGACCAGGGACCTAGAAAGCTCGAAGCCCGCTCTAGGAGCGGGCTTCAGCGAGACGCGAGCGACCGGACTCGAACCGGCGACCTCCGGCGTGACAGGCCGGCGCTCTAACCAACTGAGCTACGCCCGCTGGGGGATCGCGAGGATAGCGAAGTGGGGCTGTTCGTCGGCGTATCCCACGCGCAATCGAATGCGGTAACGGGGTGTTCATGACGTCTCTGAGGCGTTAGGCTCGTTGTAACGGAGGAGGTAGGTGAGGGTCACGGGCACTCCACCCGCTGACAGCAGCCACATGGAGGGCGAGCGCGAGCGACGCGAGCGGCTCGAGCGCGTCGTCAGCAGCCTCGAGGCGACGACGGCGATCGCGCAGGCACTCGTCGGCGAGACGGATCTCGACGTGGTTCTCGACCTGATCGCCACGCGCGGGCGCGAGCTGGTCGATGGCCGCTGGTCGGCGATCCTGATCGTCGACGGCGACGATCTCGAGTTGCGCGCGACCGCGGGCGACATGGAGATGCGACCGATCGGCCACCGCTATTCGCTCGCCGACGCGTTCGCCGGCGAAGTCCTGCGGAGCGGCAAGTCGCGGACGGTGAGCGACCTCTCGCGCTACGCGGCCGAGGAGGATCGCGAGCTCGTCGAGCAGCTGGGGGCCGAGCACGCGCTGCTGATTCCGCTCGAGTTCCGCGGCCGCGGCGTCGGCGTCCTGATGGTCGCTACCAGCCTGGCCGAGACTGAGGGCTTCGATGCCGAGCAGGAGCATCTCCTGGAGGCCTTCGCCGCCAGCGCGGCAACCGCCGTCGTCACGGCCCAGTCGGTAGCCACCGATCGACTCAGGCAGACCGTCGCCGCGGCTGAGCGCGAGCGTCGGCGCTGGGCGCGCGAGTTGCACGACGAGACGCTGCAGGAGCTCGGCGCGGCGATGATGTTGATCGACACGGTGCGCGGCAGAGGGCGGCCGGAGGCGATGGGCGATGTCGTCGATCGCGTCGCGAAGTCGCTCGAGGCGACGATCGCCGGCCTCCACCGGATGATCGCCGAGCTGCGGCCGGTGACGCTCGACGAGCTGGGCGTCGCGGCGGCCGTGCTCGCGCTCGCCGAGCGGCGACGCACGGCGCGGTTGCAGATCGCGGTCTCCGTCGATCTCGACTACGAGTCCGGGCGCCAGCCGAACCGTCTGGCGCCCGAGCTCGAGAGCACGGTCTACCGGATCGTGCAGGAGGCGCTCGCCAACGTCGCCAAGCACGCAAACGCCGCGAACGCCGAGATCTCCGTCGTCGAGGGCGATGGGCAGGTGATCGTCGAGATCTGCGACGACGGCCGTGGGCTCGGTTCGTCGGACACCAGCGGCACCGGCCTCGGCCTCGCCGGCATGCGCGAGCGCGTCATGCTGCTCGGCGGCCAGCTCGAGCTCGTGTCCCGCCCGTCCGGCGGGACCATCGTGCGGGCGACGTTGCCGGCCCTGCGCGCCTAGCTGGAGGCGAGCAGGTCGTGATCGAGCGCGTAGCGGACCAGTTCCGCGCGCGAGGAGAGCCGCAGCTTGTTCTGGATGTGGGCGCGGTGGGTCTCGATCGTGCGCACGCTCAGGTAGAGCTTCCCGGCGATCTCGACGTTGGTGTGGCCGAGCGCGATCAGCTTCAGCACCTCGGCCTCCCGTGCCGAGAGGCCGCCGGGCTGGCCGTTGTCGCTCGACTCGGCCGCCAATCGTGCTCCGAGCGCCGGGTTGAGGTAGGTCCCGCCGCTCACGGCGGTTCGGATCGCCTCGACCAGCTCGGTGCCGGCCGCGTGCTTGAGCACGTAGCCGCGGGCGCCGTAGGCGAGCGCTTCGCGCGCGAACGCGGGCTCGTCCTGCATCGTCAGCACGACGATCGACATCTCGGGCGCGAGCGCGACGATGTCCGGGATCGCCGGCAGGCTCGGATCGCCCGGCATGTTGAGGTCGAGGACCAGCACGTCCGGCCGATGGCCGCGCACCGCCCGCTTCGCCGTATCGACGTCGTCGGCCTCGGCGACCACCTCGAAGTCGGCCTCGTCGTCGAGCAGCAGATGCAGACCGGCCCGAACCACGGCATGGTCGTCGGCGATCGCGATTCTCAGCGCCGTCCCATCCTGCGTCTCGACCATGGCCACCTTCCGACGATAGCCCCGCCGTCGACGGCCTGCATCGGAGCTTTGCCACCGCCTCGTTGCGGGTAACTACCGACCTCCGATCCTCGTCGGCGTCTAGCGCTTGGCGAGGTAGTCGCCGAGCTCGTCGGCCGCTACCTTGGCGCCGGACGGCCAGAGCGGCGTGTCGGATACCTCGGACTCGAAGCTGCCGGTCCCGATCAGTCGGGCGCTCATGTAGAGCGGTGCGCCGCCGGTCAGGAGCATCCCGCGGATCAGCGGCTGGAACGGCTCGGTGTCGACCTCGACGCCCGCCAGGGAGGCGATCGCCGCCGCGGCGGTGTCGGCCTGCTCGGCGCCGAGGCCGCCGTGCTTGACCGGGAAGTCGGTCGCGTCGCCGGCGGCGAAGATCCGCCCGTCGGTGCCGGGCACCGCGCAGTGCGCGTCGGTCGGTATGAAGCCGTCGGTTCCCGCGCCGGGCAGGCCGCGGATCGCCGGGCCGGAGATCGTGGGCAGCGCGACGATCCGGTCGGCCTCGAGATCCTGGGACCCCAGGCGCAGGGACTTAGGACCGGTCACCTCGGCGGCGGTCGACGCGTGAACCGCGATTCCGGCCTCGTCGAGCAGCTTTCCGACCGCCTCTCTCACGCTCGGCCCGAAGATCGCGAGCGGAGCCTCGTCGGGGGTGGCGACCGTCAGCTCGACGTCCGGCATACCCATGCTGCTGGCGCGCTCGGCCGTCATCAACGCGAGCTCGTAGAGCGGCAGCTGCCAGACCGGCCCGGGCGGCGCGATGAACGCGACACGCTTGGTGTAGCCGCCCTCGAGGTCCTCCACGAGACCGCTCAGCAGGGCGTCGGCCTCGGCGTCGCGGAAGGTCGTGGCGTGCTCGAACGCGGGTGACGTGCGAGCGCCGACGGCGATCAGCAGCGCGTCGTAGGGCAGCTCGGCGCCCTCGCCGGTGTGAACGACCTGGCCATCCGGGTCGACCCAAGACAGCGTGTCCTCGACCCAGTCGGCGCCGGCGTCGCGGACGATGTGACGGACCGGATGGCGCTCGGCGGCCCCGAGCGCGAACGGCTCCTTGACGCTGAGCGCACGAAACGCGAACTGCTCGTTCGGCGCCAGCAGGGCGATCCTCACCGTGTCGCCGGCGAGGCGCCGCAGGCGCAGCAGCCCCTCGATCGCCGCCACTCCGCCTCCCGCGATCACGACCGAGAATCGATCCATGTTGGGAGCCTAGACGGTGCTCGATCCCGGCAACCGTCCAGACACGGTCGCGCGGGGTAGTCTGCCCGTCGTGGACCTCGCAGGCTCCAGGGCGCTGATCACAGGTGCGACGGGTGGGATCGGGATCGCGATCGCGCGGCGGTTGCACGGCGCCGGCGCGACGGTTCTGATCAGCGGTCGCAAGGCGGAGGTCCTCGACGGGCTGGCCGGCGCGCTGGGCGAGCGAGTGGAGGTACTGGTCGCGGACCTTGCCGATCGCGAGCAGGTCGCGGCGCTGCCGGGGCGGGCGGGCAAGGTCGACGTGCTCGTCGCGAACGCCGCGCTGCCGGCGAGCGGCCAGATCGCCGCCTTCGAGCCCGACGAGATCGACCGTGCGCTCGACGTCAACCTGCGCGCCCCGATCATGCTCGCCCGCGATCTCGCGCCGGCGATGGCCGAGCGCGGCTACGGCCACCTCGTCTTCGTCTCGTCGATGTCCGGCAAGGCGGCCAGCCCGGGTAGCGCGCTCTACTCGGCGACGAAGTTCGGCCTGCGCGGCTTCGCTCAGGGCCTGAGCGAGGACCTCCACAGCGTCGGCGTCGGCGTCAGCACGGTGTTCCCCGGCTTCATCAGCGACGCCGGGATGTTCCACGACAGCGGCGTCAAGCTGCCGCGCTACATCGCCACCCGCACCCCGGACCAGGTAGCCAAGGGAGTGGTCAAGGCGATCGAGAGCGGCAAGCTCGAGCTCGATGTCGCCCCGTTCAGCCTGCGCGCCGGCACCGCGGTTGCCAGCCTCGCGCCGGCCGCGCTCGCCGCGATCCAGCGCCGCCTCGGGGCACACGACATCTCCGCCGACATCGCGCGCGGTCAGGCCGACAAGCGCTGAGCCGGACTCCGTGATCGACGAGCGCCTGATTCGCGGGCTGCACATCGACGCGGCGGACCTCGCCGGCTCCGGCTTCGAGAGCCGCGTCCACGAGGTCTTCCAGACGTCGACGGTCGCCGCGCTCGTCGCCGGCGCCTTCGATGGCGACCTCCGTTTCGCCGAGCTGGCCCGCCACGGCGACCTCGGTCTCGGCACGCTGAACGGCCTCGACGGCGAGATGATCGCCCTCGACGGGGAGTTCCTGCGCGCCGACGTCGACGGCCGGATCAACACGATCGACCCGTCGGAGCAGACCCCGTTCGCGGTCGTGACGCGCTTCGCGCCGACGGTCGCCTTCGACCTCGGCGGCCCGCTGGACCACCACGCCTTCGTCAAGCAGCTCAACCACCACGCGCCGATCGGCTCGCCGTCCTGCGCGATCCGCGTCGACGGCGAGTTCGAGATCGTCCACGCCCGCTCGGTGCCGCGCCAGCAGCCGCCCTACCGCACGCTCGCCGAGGCGGCCGCCGACCAGCACGGGTTCGACTTCCACGACGTCACCGGAACGATCGTCGGCTTCCGCTTCCCCGACTACGCCGAGGGCATCGAGCTGCCCGGCTTCCACCTCCACTTCGTCGACGCCGCCCGCGAGCGCGGCGGCCACGTCCTCAGCTGCCGCCCGCGCAACGTCCACGTCGAGATCGACCACGCCAGCCACCTCCACATGGAGCTCCCGCCCGGTGTGATCCTGCCCGACCCAACGGTCGCCGCCAGCGCCGCCGACGCACGTGCCGCTCTGCGCATGATCGAGGGCGGCGAATAGCGCCGGTATAAGTAGCTAGAGCTTCGGCCGCTCGGCGGAGAGGTCCGGCTTGAGGACGTCGTCCTCGAGGTCGAGCGCGACGCGGACGATCCGCGCCTGCTCCTTGCGGTGGGCGGCGCTGTAGCCCTCACTCTGGGCGGCGCGCAGCTGGCGGCCGACGTAGTAGTAGTGCAGGTCCTCGGGCAGGATCCCGGCCATCCGGCGGCGCATGAAGGCGCGCGGGCCCATGTTGCGCGGCTCCTCCTGGACCCAGACGACCCGTTCGAGGTTCGGGTAGCTCGCCATCAGGTCCTTGAGCTGCTGCTCGGGGAACGGGTAGAGCATCTCGACGCGCGCGACGGCGATGTGGTCGGCCGCCTCGCGCTCCTCGTTGCCGACGATGTCGTAGTAGACCTTGCCCGAGCAGAGGACGAGCTTGGTCACCTGGTCGCGCGGCTTCGGCGACGAGCCGTTGCCCTCGGCCTCGCCGACGAACAGCGGATCGTCGATCACGCGCTGGAACTCGCCGTTGGCGAGCTCGTCGAAGGTCGAGGTCGCGGCCGGCAGGCGCAGCAGGCTCTTCGGCGTCATCACGACGAGCGGCCGCGGCTTCGAGACCAGCGCCTGGCGGCGCAGCAGGTGGAAGTACTGGGCCGGCGTCGTGCAGTTGGCGACGCGGATGTTGCCCTCGGCGCAGGCCTGCAGGAAGCGCTCGATGCGGCCGGAGGAGTGCTCGGGGCCGGAGCCCTCGTAGCCGTGGGGCAGCAGCAGCGTCAGCCGCGAGGTCATGCCCCACTTCGCCAGCCCGGAGGTCATGAACTGGTCGATGATCACCTGGCCGGAGTTGACGAAGTCGCCGAACTGGGCCTCCCAGAGGACGAGCGCCTCGGGGTCCTGGATCGAGTAGCCGTACTCGAAGCCGAGGCAGGCGGTCTCCGACAGTGGGCTGTTGTGCAGCTCGAATGGCGCGGCGGCGCTCTGCAGGTGCTGCAGCGGCGTGTAGCCGTCGCCGCTGTCGGCGTCGTGGAGGACGAGGTGGCGCTGGCTGAAGGTGCCGCGCTCGGAGTCCTGGCCCGTCAGCCGGACCGGCACGCCGAGCGCCAGCAGCGACGCGTAGGCGAGCGCCTCGGCGTGCGCCCAGTCGACCTTGCCGCCCGGCTCGGCGGCGTCGACGCGCTTCTTCAGGAACGGCTTCAGCTTGCGGTGGACGGCGAAGTCGTCCGGGACCTTGACGAGCTGCTCGTTGAGCGACTGCAGCAGGTCGGCCGGGAGCGTCGTCTTCGGCTCGCGGCTCATCGTCGTGTCGACCTCGAGCGCGCCCGTGTCGGGTGGGCCGGCCATCGTGTCCTTGAGCTCGGTGTGCGCCTTCGAGACGGCCTCGTAGGCGTCGGAGGCCAGCTTGTCCGCATCCTCCGCGGAGATCACGCCCTCCGCCACCAGCTTGTCGGCGTAGATCTTGCGCACCGTCGGGTGCGACTTGATCTTCTCGTACATCCGCGGCTGGGTGTAGGCGGGCTCGTCGGTCTCGTTGTGGCCGAAGCGGCGGTAGCCGATCAGGTCGATCAGCGCGTCGCGGCCGAACTCGTTGCGGAAGCCGACGGCGAGCCGCACGGCGAACATGCAGGCCTCGACGTCGTCGGCGTTGACGTGGATGATCGGCACGTCGAAGCCCTTGGCGAGGTCCGACGCCCAGCGCGTCGAGCGCGCGTCGCTCGGGTCGGTCGTGAAGCCGAGCTGGTTGTTGGCGATCACGTGGACGGTACCGCCGGTCGAGTAGCCCGCGAGCGCCTGCAGGTTGAGCGTCTCGGCGACGACGCCCTGGCCCGGGAACGCGGCGTCGCCGTGGATCAGGATCGGCACGACGAGGCTCGGGTCGTGAGTCATCTCGCGGCCGTTGCGGCTCGTCTGGTCGGCGCGCGCGCGGCCCTCGATCACCGGGTTGACGTACTCGAGGTGGCTCGGGTTCGGCGACAGCGTCACCTGGACCGACTTCCCGTCGCGCGTCTTGTAGGTGCCTGACGCGCCGTAGTGGTACTTGACGTCGCCGGTGCCGCCCTCGGGCGCCGCGGTGTCGGCCGACAGCGTCTGCTCGCCCTCGAACTCGACGAGGATGTTCTCGTAGGGCTGGCCGACGGTGTGGGCGAGCACGTTGAGCCGGCCGCGGTGGGCCATGCCGAGCACCGCCTCGCGGGCGCCGCTGTCGGCGCACAGCTCGATCGTCGCGTCGAGCATCGGCACGAGCATGTCCAGGCCCTCGATCGAAAACTGCTTCTTGCCGAGGAACGCCTTGTGCAGGTAGCCCTCGAGCGCCTCGACCTTCGACAGCCGCGTGAGCAGCTCGAGCTTCTGGTCGGGCGTCAGCGGCGTCCGGTGGGCGCCGGACTCGATGTTCTCGCGCAGCCAGACGCGGCGGTTGTGGCCGGCGATGTGCTCGACCTCGTAGGCGATCGTGCCGGTGTAGGTCTCGCGCAGGTGGGGGAGCGCGTCGGCGAACGTCTTGCCCGGAACGGCGACGCGCATCACCGACGACGGGATCCGCTCCATCATCTCCTGGGTCAGGTTGACCGAGGCCGGGTCGAGCGCGGGGTCGCCGCGCGGCGGTGAGCCGAGCGGATCGAGGTGCGCGGCGAGGTGGCCGTGGACGCGGTGCGCCTTGATGATCGAGGTGGCCGCTTGGACCGCCTGCATCAGCGCCTCGTCGGGGACCTCGGACACGGCCGGGGTCGTCGATGCCGGGACCGGGTCGGCCGACGTCACGGTCGGGCTCGGTGGGCCGGCGGTGGCCTGCCCCGCGTCGACGCCCAGCGAGGTGAAGAGCGTGTCGTAGAAGCCGTCGGCGCCCTGCAGCAGCTCGTCGACGCGCTTGAGGAACTGACCCGACTCGGCGCCCTGGATCACGCGGTGGTCGTAGGTCGAGGTCATCGTCATGACCTTTTCCACTCCCAGCTCGGCGAGCTTCTGCTTGTCGGCCTGGGCGAGGCCGGGCGGGAAGCCGATCGCGCCGGTCGCGACGATCGTGCCCTGGCCCGGCATCAGCCGCGGCACCGAGGCGATCGTGCCGATCCCGCCGGGGTTGGTCAGCGTGATCTGGGCGCCCTGGTAGGAGTCGGGCTTCAGCGTGTTGTCGCGCGCGCCGACGACCAGCTCGTCGTAGGCGGCTACGAAGTCGGGGAACGACAGCTCCGAGGCGCCGTGGATGACCGGGACGACGAGCGAGCGCGAGCCGTCCTTGCGCTCGACGTCGACCGCGAGGCCGAGGCTGACGGCAGGCGGCGTGACGCGGTGCGGCTTGCCCTCGACGGTCGCGAATGAGTCGGCCATCACCGGCATTTCGTCGGTCGCGCGCACGATCGCCCAGGCGATCAAGTGGGTGAAGGAGAGCTTCTTGCCGGCGCCCTTGAGTGTCGCGCGGCGGGCGGCGAGCGTGTCGACGGTCAGCGTGCGGAAACTGGTCGCGGTCGGGATCGAGCGGCTCTCGTCCATGAAGCGGGCGAGCGTCGCGGCCGGGCCGCGGATCTGCTTCGACTCGGCGCCGGCCGGCGGGGCCAGGGCGCTCGGCGCGGTGCCACCACCACCCTTGACAGCCGCGGCCGCGGCGGCGATCACGTCGTCCTTGGTGACGCGGTCGCGCGGGCCGCTGCCCTTGAGGGTGGCGATGTCTACGCCGAGGTCGGCCGCCATCCGGGCGGCTACCGGGGTCGCGTTGGCGTCGCCGTTGACGGCGGGCGGTGGGGCGGCCTGGGCGGCCCCGTTGGTCGGCGCGGCTGCCTCGCCGACGCTCGGGGCGGCGGCGGCACCGTCTGAGCCGCTCTCCGGCGCGGGCGCGGCCGGAGGCGCTCCGCCCTCGCCGACCTCGATCTCGCCGAGCACGGTGCCGACAGTCACGGTCTCGTCCGGCTGGACGTTGATCGCTGTCAGGACGCCGGCCGCCGGAGAGGGCACCTCGGCGTCGACCTTGTCGGTCGATATCTCGACCAGGCCCTCGTCGACCTCGACGCGGTCGCCGACCTGCTTCAACCACTCGAGGACAACGCCCTCGGTCACCGACTCGCCCATCGCGGGCATCGTGATCTGAACGGTCGTTCCGGGGGCGGCCATGGCCGTAACCCACTCTATCCAGCGCGGAGTGAAAGAGTCTCGGCGATGGCAGGGACCCGTAAGCGCGAGCTGGCGCGCGCAGATCGCGTGCAGCCGGGCGTCTGGCGGCTGCGCCTGCCGCTGCCCTGGCTCGGCGTCCCGCACGTCAACGCCTACGCGATCGCCGCCGGCAGCGGCGTCGTGCTGTTCGACACGGGGATGCACCAGCCGGGCTCCTTCGCCCAGCTCGAACGGGCGCTCTCGCAGGCAAGCCTCGGCATCGAGCACATCCGGCTCGTCGTCTGCACCCACGCCCACTCCGACCACTACGGGCTCGCGGCCCCGATCTGCGAGGCGGCCGGCTGCGAGCTGTGGATGCACCCCAACCACGCGCACATGACCGCCGGAGCGAAGGATCCCGCCAAGGCGCTCGACCGGCGGATCGAGGTCGCGCGCCAGAGCGGCGTGCCGATGGCCGCCCTGGAGCGCTACCGCGAGGAGAACAAGGACCGCGAGCCGGGGATCGCCGCGGTCAAGCTGCCCGACCGTGATCTCGTCCCGGGCGTCGAGGTCGAGACCGACCTCGGCCGCTGGCAGGTCGTCGAGACGCCTGGCCACGCCCCGTCGCACGTCGTCCTGCACCAGCCGGAGCGCCGCCTGCTGATCTCCGGCGACCACGTCCTCGGCCGCCCGTCGCTGTTCTTCGACTACGGCTACACGCCCGACCCCGTCGGCGAGTACCTGACCAGCCTCGAGAAGGTCCGCGCGCTCGACGTCGACCTGATCCTCGCCGGCCATGGCCGTCCCGCGCGCGACCTGGAGGGCCACATCGACGCCCACCTCGACCTCGTCGACCAGGCCCTCGCCCGCGTCCGCGACGCCCTCGCCGGCGAGCCCCGCACCGCCTTCGAGATCGTCGGCACCGGCCTCGGCCTCCAACGCGTCCCACCCGCCGCGATGAGCTGGGCGATGTCGCTGACGCTTGCCTACCTGCGGCGCCTGGAGATCACCGGCCAAGTCGAGCGCGTCGACGATTCAGACCCCGAACGCTGGCGGTTGGTCTAGGGCGGGGCGCTCCTGTCGGCGTCCTTGAGGACTGGGTTCGCGCTGGGTGGTTTCAGGGGCGCTGTGGCGAGTGGGTGGTGCCGCTCCACGTGGCTGTTGGGCTGGGTAGGGCGGCGTGCGGTGGGGCGGGTGTCTTAGAGTTGTCTCAGAACCTGTTTAGGGTGCTGGGTCGGTGGCGCGGTCTTGGCTTCAGATTCGGGTTGAGCTCGAGGGCGGTGGTGGGGTCGTGTGCGATCCGCCAGCGGGTCGTGTGCTTGTGGTCGGGCCTGACCATTCGTTTGAGCAGCTGGCTGGGGCGATCGATGCTGGGTTTGCGCGGTGGGATCTGTCGCATCTGCATGCGTTTGAGCTTGGGGATGGCCGGCTGATCGGGTTTCCGGACCCGGAACCGTTCGTGGGCGGCCCGGTGTGGCTGGATCACGCGGAGTTGAAGGTCGCTGAGGAGGTCGGGCCGGGCGATCGGTTCGGGTATGTGTTCGACCTCGGCGACAACTGGCGCCATCGGTGCGAGGTGCTCGCCGAGAAGGTCGACCCGGTCGATGAGCTGGGCATCGTTCCGGATCGTCCGTTGCCGTCTTGGGGGTGGGGGTGGATCCCTGACCAGTATGGCCGCGAGACCGTCGAGGACCTCGACGTCGGATAGCTGCTGGTTAGGCAGAGGAGGTGGTGCTTGGAGCCCGTGTGAGCACGATCGACCGTGGAAGGCCCGTCAGGCCCCCCTTCAAGGCACGGATATGGCTGCCGTCGACCACGCCCGCCGACCAATCGATCCGGCCCACGGCGTTGAGGCGACCCCAACAGCTACCACACCCCAGCGCGCTCCCACTCCTGCAAACGCCGATGCGCGGTCGCCGGCGAGCAGCCAGGCTCACGCGGCAGATGCCGCCACGCGATCCCGGTGAACAACACGAACACGATCGCGCCGAACACCTCCGGTCATCCACACGCGGACGCCCGCCACGCGGATCGCGCTCACGGCGCGGCAACAGCGGCTCGACGACCTCCCACAACCGCTTAGAGGCCAGCCAGGCCCTCGCTCGGTTTGGAACTAGATCCAAGTTTGTACGGGTCCTGGCCCATACAAACGTGGAACTAGTGCTGAGAACCAAGACGACCGAGGACCGAGGCGGCTTCCCGGGCACCAGCGCCACCGCACGCCGCCCTACCCAGCCGAACAGTCGCCAGGAGCGGCTGGCCAACTTGCCACAGCGTCCCTGAAACCGCCCGCGCGAACTCGCACCTCAAGGATGGTCCAAATGAGCGCCCCCCGCGTCAGACCGGCTGCTTGGCGCGTGTCCACGGCTGCGCAGCCCGCAACGCCGCCAGGATCGCCCGCGTCGCCGGAGAGCGGTTGAGCGTGTAGAAGTGAATCCCCGGCGCCCCGCGGGAGAGCAGATCCACGCACTGGAGCGTGGCGTATGCGACGCCGAGGTCCTGGAGCGCCTGGGGGTCGTCCTCGCGGGCCTCGAGCTGGCGCTCGAAGGGCTCGGGGATCTCCGACTTGCAGAGCTCGGTGATGCGGCGGATGTTGCGCAGGTTGGTGACTGGCATCACGCCCGGAATGATCGGGACGGTGACGCCCGCCTCGCGCGCTCGGGCGACGAAGTCGAAGTAGAACTCGTTGTCGTAGAAGAGCTGGGTGATCAGGAAGCTGGCGCCCGCGTCCTGCTTGGCCTTCAGGAACTCGATGTCGGACTCCGCGCTGGCCGCCTGCGGGTGGACCTCCGGGAACGCGGCCGCGCCGATCGCGAAGCCGTAGTGCTCGTCGAGCAGCTCGATCAGCTCGGTCGAGTAGAGCAGCCCGCCCTCGGTCTGGACCCACTCGTCCTGGCCGGC
>Ga0190272_10000227_pt1 | contig 34202 bp, 29 predicted proteins | sample Popmic504T_FD_133746 | JGI IMG/M metagenome (GOLD analysis project Ga0190272, IMG submission 133746) | Populus adjacent soil microbial communities from riparian zone of Shoshone River, Wyoming, USA - 504 T | ecosystem: Environmental > Terrestrial > Soil > Riparian zone | place: USA: Wyoming...
ACGCTACAAAATCTCTGCACCGCCGGGCACCTCCGTGTCTCGAGCTTCGATAACCCGATTCTACGGGGACTCGGCGGTACTTCATCTCTCCTCCGCTAAAGCTGTTTTGGACAGGTGTGATCCGGAATGGCAAGTCGCTTGGGTCCTTGCGTCCATCCGTTTCGACCTTTGCCGCGGTCGTAGGTGAATCCGAGAAGCTTAAGCAGAGGCACGAGCTTGTCGCGTTGTATTCCGGTAGCTGCCGAAATCTCCTCGGCAGTAGCTAGGGAATGCTGCTTGAAGTAGGTTTCGATCCGTTCAGCGTCGTCCGCCACGGCTCGCCAGAGATCAGCGCGGTTTTTGTCGTGTTGATCGAAGCGTTCCGCGATAGCACTCGCAATGCGTTTTATGACATCGTACGCCGCGTTACCAACAACGCCGGCGGTCACGGCTCCGGCCACGTACGCAACAGCCGGGATGGACGCAATGCTTTCTACGAGCTCTCGAACCAACGCATAGTCGAACTCATGCCGGTCAGGTGAGAACCGCGTCTCGTAGAGATCTGTGATGATGGCTTCTCGGAACTCTCGGCGCCGAATTAGCTCGCCGTAGTCGTCGAGGACATTGGTACGCGTACCATACCCACGCTGAATCGCGGCGGTGATTAGCTCATCGATTCGATCGGTGGCTCGCTCCACGAGTTCGTTCGTCGTATGCACATCTACAGTTTCGTCATGGGGTTCAGTCACAAACGATTCTCCAACGGCTGATAGCTTGTCATTCTGTACTAGACCAAGTTGAACGCATTTTTGATAAAGCCGGAAATGACGTGAACGAGGATGCAGCCCAGCAGAGAGAAGCTTCCGTAGTTGGTCGTAAGTTACATCGTTAGCATCAAACCACTTCCAGCCAAATTCGCGCGAGCGAATGAAGTGCGACACCGTAACAATATCCTGTGGAGAGACTTGGGCGTCATTGATCCAGACTGCCCAACCAAGGACGTCACGAGAGCCTGCGCTAAGCGATGCCCCACGGAGATTCGTGCGATCCAACTCCCACGGTGGTCGACCTTCTTCGAGTGTTACTTCGAAAACGAATTTGATCGTCGCGATATCAATCCAGAAAGGAACGAGTGCATTGATTGAGAAGTATTCAAAGCCAACCATCTGAACAGTTTCAGACTTTGTAGCGAGCGGGTCCCACAAAGGTCTAAAGTAACGGGGATGTTGTCCCAAGCCGGCCCGCTGGCTAAGGATCCGCCCGAGACCGTCAATTAGCCAGCTCAGCGTCAAGCAGATCGTGTCAGCGGAAGAATAGTGCCATCCATGAAGCGCAGCATGCATGCGTGCGATATCGGATGGCACATCGGTGAAATCTATGACACCCGCTCGACGGTGGGCACGGGATAGTCCGAAGCCTCCAAGGTCGTTATGAGCAAAAGCGTCGCGGAAGCGCCAACACTTTGCGACGACGTCATCATCGTCTGAACCAACACGGAGAACGTTCTCGACGAGAGCCGCTACTCGGGACGAGAGATGGTCATCCCACCAGTACGAAGATTCGATTGGTGGCGTGCCTCGATAGATGTTTCCAGCGGAACCGTCGATCGTTATGGGATCTCCGGTCTCGATAACCTGGCCATCGACGAATGCTCGGCTGTTTTCGTGATCAATCCTAATAGCGGCAGCACCGACAACGCAGGGCCGACGGCATGCACGGGCAGCTACGGCGCCATGGCTTGTGCTACCACCACGCGTAGTCAGTAGGCCAGCAGATGCGAGAAGTGCAGGGAAAAGACTCGGATAGAACTCAACCACAATCACGATCGGGTTACGCCCATCTTCTGCGAACCGGTGAGCAGCTGGGCCGTCGAATACAGCCACGCCAGCCGCCGAACCTGCCGACACGGGTAGCCCGCGGGCAAGAAGGGTCAAATCATCAAAACTGAGTATGCGGGGCGCGAGAGTGTGTTCCAAAAGGTCGAGTGGGATCTGGCGGATCGCATCGTCGGGCGAAATCAGGCCTTCGGCGAGAAGCTCAAGCGCAGCTCTGGCGTGAGCTTCTGATCTCATGCGCGCCGGCTTAACACCGAGAATAAACAAGCGGCCGTTCTCGATACAAAAGTCAATTTCGCATGGACGCTTGTAGTGCGCTTCGAGTCTTAGCCGGAGCCGCTCGAGCTCAGCGTAGATTTCAGGATAACGTGCGTCGAGTGAGTCGAGTTCCAAGAACGGGCCGCCTTTAGTTGATTGTACCGAGCGGCGAGTGCAACCGGGGGGCGCCGGCGCGGCGCTTGCCCGCGAGAAACGCGCGTGCACGATACGGACACCCGCTGCAAGCGACGTGACGGCGCATGGGTGGGGGAAACGTGCGACCGCGACGAGCGAACCCACAGGCGATGGGAGGGTGGAAGTGGCGGCGCCGTTTTTGCGGCCGAGCCGCGCCGCTTTCATCCCATCGCTCTGCAAAAACGGTGACGCCACGAGGGGGGCGCGCATCTACGCCTGGTGGATCACGCCGAGGGCGTGCCGGTTGCGCCGCGCGTGCGACCCAACGTGCAGCCGCGTGACGGGTGGGCCGTGGGCGAAACAAAAAGAACAAGCGAAGGAGTGACGACGAATGGGCTTCGAGCGCGAACCGCGGATCAGCGGAGCGACGTCGGCGACCACGCAACGAAGATCCTCGCGGGCATCGTGGCGATCGCGCACGCTCGCATCCACGGTCCGTAGAACAAGCGGCTGTGCATTCCGCTCGGTACCGCAGCAGATCGCTTCGAGGTTGACCTCGAGCGCCAGATATCCGCAGCCTTTCCGATGATGAATGCGGAAATCACCACGCGCAAAGTCGGATCGAAGTGGCACGGCTACATCGCCGGACGGCCAGATCTCGACGAGACCGCGCTGACCAAAGAAGCAGCGCGCCGCAAGATGGAGTTGCGCGACCGCATCGGCGTCTGCGGCGCGAAGACGAAGCTGTTCGGTGGACGATCCTGCGAGTTGATCGCCGGTCACCACGAGCTGGGCGCGAAACGCGTGGTCCATCGCAGCGGAAGCATCACATGGTTCGACGTTCCGCCTGATGATCCGAAGGATCGCGAGAAGATCGAGCGCGCGGCTTGAGCGCGCGACCACTTGCGAAGTCCCCCCGCCTTGCAGGCACGATTCTGCACGGAGGACAACATGAACCACGTCCATGGAGGAACCTGCCCTGAATGCGAGCGGGATATTTACGTGCTCGTCGTCCGCAATGACGAGCCGAGGAGTCTCAAGACAATCGTCGACTACCACCTCGGTGAACGTTGCGCGATCACGCCGAGCTACGACGATCTGCACGAACTGACCTGATGTCGCGGGTGGGCGGGCGGCCGTCTCCCCGGGCGGGAGCCGCGGCGCCGGCGCCGGTGGGCCGCGGAGGCGATGTGCGGCCCGAACTGCGGCCCGTGGGTGGCGGGTGGCGGCCGGCCGCAGTTCGGGCCGCACATGGCCGGAGCGGCGGGAGGGCGGAAGCGCCGGGCCGCGGAGCGGCACCGCGGCGAGGGGGAAACGTGCAGCGCCCGCGCGTTTGCCACGGGCGACGAGGCGCACCGCGACCAACGGAAGCGGTGCGCCGGTCATGCCGCTGGTGACGTTGGCGATGCAGTTTGCTGCGCTCTCGGAAGAGAGTGAGGCCAACTGATAGCGGAACCCCCGCGAGGTTGGGGCGCGGCGGCGTGAGCCGCGCCCCAACGAGCGGGGCGGGGGCCTGGGTGGGAGCCGCGGCGCAGGGCGCTGCGAAGCTGCGCCCTGCGAGCAGCGCGCGGCGGACGCGCGGGCGGTGGCGCGGGGGGCGCGCCGCCTGCGCTGCGGCCGCGGCGAGGGGGAAACGTGCGGCCGCGCAGCAGTAGCGGATCGACGACGCACGCGGCGATGAAGGGTTGGGCGGTGGAGGGTGGGGACACGAAAAGCGTTCGCGCCTAAGGCTCCGCTAAGCTGCGTGGGCCGCTTGAAAGCGATTCGCAGCGGCACCCTTCCCTGCTTGCGAAAACCGAGCGCGTGGAAACGCGCGAAGCCAAGGAGGAGCGGACCACGACAGCTTCAGCGGCGGCCTTAGGCGCAGCCACAGGCGACGCACGTGCGGCCACGGGGACGGGCGGAAACGTGAAGCCGGGACGCCCGAACCGACAGGCGATGCAGGAGCGGCGTGGCGCGCCGTTTGCCGCGCGCACTGACGCATTCCTTTTCGCGCGCGCCTGCAAACGGCGTGACGCGCCGCGGGCACCCGCGAGGATCCTCGGACGATGCGGCGGCGAGCTCGCGGGGCCGGGCGGCGGGCAACCGTGTTGGGGACGAGTCTAGGTCCAGTGTCACGTCACGATGGGGCCGACCGGCAGGATGCTCACGTTCAGCTCGTACTTCGCGGGGTAAGCACCGCCGAAGGGATTGCTGCCGTCCAGAGCAACCGCTTCGAACAAGAGCGTCCGATCGTCTGGCGACCCGGTGATGGTATGCGTGCCGATGAAGTCGTCTCGATCGTACCAGTGGTCACCGTCGTTCTCGAACATCGACAGCTGGGCGAACCCGTCGAACATGAATTCATCGCTGAGGGTCTCTACCTGGCCCCTGGTCATGTTGGGTAGCGCCCGCTTCGTCCCGTTGAACGTCACGTAGAGCTCGTCGGTGAATGTCTCCGCCTGCTCGAGGCACTGGATCGAATTGAGGCGGAGGATTGCCGGCATGGGCGGCTGCAAGTCCGGAATCACGCTCACGCTCATCGCGTACTCGGCACCGTCGCCTTTGAACCTGAGAGAGAAATCGCCTGCCGCGTCGGAAATGGCATTCGCGGCGATGAAGTCATCTCGATCGTACCAGTGGTCGCCATCGTTCTCGAACAGGCGGAGCTGCTGCGTTCCCGTGAATATGAATTCGTCATTCAGACCCTGGGTCACACCATGCTTCATGTTGGGCAGCGATCGCTTCCTTCCGTTGAAGGTCAGATAGAGCTCATCCGTGCCCGTCTCTTGTTGATCGATGCACTTGATGGACCTGAGTCTCAGCCTCGGCATGACGGTTCTCCGGCAAAGGTTACGCGCGGCACCCCTGCAGTTGCGGGAGCGATACGGAGCTTACGACGTCGTCAGGGTCGCCGCATCGCCGGCTCTGCAGCGGCGACGGGCGCCGTCGTCTCATCGCGCGACGCTATCACTAGGCCGTCGTTCAAGGGGTTGCGACGCGGGTGTGCCCTTGTCGCGGGGCAGCTCGGAGGAAACGTCGGCCTGTTGCGGGCGAAGAAAGATCGGCCTTCCTGTATCGGATACATTGGACATGCGAGTCAACCTCCATCAAGAAGTATAGCCAGTTCGCCGGAAAGAGCGAGCCGGAGTGGGGCGGGGCCGGGGCGGGAGCCGCGCCGCCGGCGCCGTCGCGGGGTCGGGTGGCGGGCAGCAAAAGCAATGTCATTCCTTTGAGGTTTTCGGAGGGCGCGGGCGCGACGTTTGCCCGCCCTGCAGGTGCTGCCGCGAGACAAGAACCGCTGCAAACGGCGTGACCGCGCGCGGGAGGGGGAAGCGAACGTTCAAAAGTGAACAAACCGAACGACGAGGGAGGGCGGGCAGCCGCGGCGCCGTTTTTGCGGCTTTGAAGCGCCGGTTTGTTCCGCCCGCTCTGCAAAAACGGCGACGCGGCGAGGGGGCGCGCGCTACCGCGTGTAGAGCGTGCGCACACGCAAACGATACTTCCATGCGCCGCGCGTGACGCCGCCGACGTGTTAGCACGCAGCGGGTGACGTCGCGCGGCGCATCGCCATGAAACGAACCGTTGCGTGATGGGTGGGCTGTGGACGGAACAAAAAAACACAGTAGCTACCGCGGGAATGATGACTATGGGACGAGCGTCCGTGATCGCCGGTGACTTAAAAGCGAGGCGAGCGTAATTCGATGCTTCCGCAGATAGAGCCGGTGTTACCGAAGCGGTCAACGATGTGCCTCGGGGACGTCAGTGGGTCTATGAGGTGAAGCTGGATGGGTTTCGCGGAACGTTGTATGTCGAGGCTGGCCGCGGACGCTTCCTGTCGAAGACGAAAAAACCGCTGCGACGTTTCGACGAGCTCGCGAACACGATCGCGAAGGAGCTCACCGTGCGGGATGCAATCCTCGACGGAGAGGTCGTTGTCCTGGCTGAAGGCCGGCCGCAGTTCAACGCGCTGATGATGAACCGCGCGCCGGCGAGCTATGTCGCGTTCGACCTGTTGTGGCTCGATGGCCGTGGCCTTCGTCCGCTTCCGCTATGGCGTCGAAAGCGCACGCTTGAGAAGCTCGTGACCGGGAGTCGCGTCGGGTACGTGGAGCATAGCGACGAGCCTCGGCTGATGGATGTGGTGGTGCAGATGGATCTCGAAGGGATCGTGGCGAAACGTCGGGCGGATCCCTACGCGCTGGAAACGGAGTGGCTGAAGATCAAGCACGCGGAGTATTCGCAGAAGGAAGGGCGGGCGGAGTTGTTTCATCGTCCGCGGAAGTAAGAGCCGGAGGCCAACGGGCGGCGGGCGGAACGTCGTCATCGCGACGGCCTATCGCACGCGCGGGGGCGGGAGCCGCGGCGCGACCGTTGCCCGCGCGCACGGCGCGTCAGCGCGGTGCGCGCACGCACGGGCGTGACGCGGCGAGGGTGGGAGGGTGGCTCTCGCGCCACACTTCCCCACTCGCGGGGTGGGAGCCGCGGCGCGACCCTTGCCGGCGAAGCACGGCCGCTTCATCGCGGTGCAAGCGTGCAAGGGGCGTGATGCGGCGAGGGCGGGAGGGTGGCTCTCGCGACACACTTCCCCACCCGCGGGGTCGGGCGGCGGCGGCGCTCGCGATGAAGTGACCCACAGGCGAGGATGGGAGCCGCGGCGCGACCGTTGCCAGCGCGCACGGCGGGTTTTGTGGTGCGCGCATGCAACGGGCGTGACGCGGCGAGGGCGGGCGGGTGGCTCTCGCGACGCACTCCCCCACTCGCGCGGGCGGGAGCCGCGGCGCGGCCCTTGCCAGCGAAGCACGGCCGCTTCATCGCGGTGCAAGCGTGCAAGGGACGTGACGCGGCGAGGGTGGGCGGGGGCCGGGCGGACGTGTTCGCGAGCAACGGTCGAAGCGAATCGGCGCGCGTCGATCGAATCGTGCAGTCGCGTGATGGGTGGGCTGTGGACGGAACAGAAAAGCATCACGAGGCATCACGAGCGTCTGCATCGATGACGGTAAATGCTCCTGTTCGATGACATTCATGTCATGCGCGATGACTGAGCGTTGCCGGTTTCGCTGCGTGAAGTGATCGCACGTCGGAATCGCTTGCGCGGGTGTCGGCGTGAAGCGGTGGCGAGTCGCGCGCATGTGCGCGGTGATCGGATTCAACCGATGCGGTGTGGTTTCCGCGCGGGATCCCGTCAACGCTAAATGAACGGCCCTCACCCGCCATCGATCTCGGCGCGCTTTTAAGTCGTCGACGGTGGCTTCGCGCTGCTCGAGCTGGTGCGCGAAACGGCTCCGGCGCATGTCGAAATGATGCCGGGGGGCTTCCGGGTGATGCCGGCGCACTATTTTTCGGCCGCGGGGCACTTTGCGGTGATGCCTGGGGAGGTCTAATCGATGTCCCCGGAGCTGTTTTTGACGCCCCGGGAGCCGTTTTTGAGGCCCGGGCCGCCGTTTTCGCGGCCGGGGCGCTTAAAAGTGATGTGGGGATTTCGGCGTCTGGGAGTCGCCGAGTAGGTATAGGTAGGGAATTCATCTCTGCCGTCCCTCCTAGTAAAGAGGCGAAGCAATGGTTGTTACGACGGTTGGGCGCGCTGATCGCGGCAATGAGGAAGGTCCAAGGGGATGCGCGCCGCCGCTCTTCAAAGTTGTAACGAATCGCTGCCTCGACGCGCTATTTCAGCGAGAGGCCAGGTGATTCAGCATGTCCGTCAAAAATCTCTACAACTTTGCCAGCGTCGTTTCTCATCGTCCGCTGGAGATCATCGACGACGAGCTGGTGCGCGCTGTTGCGAAACCGGTAAAGGCCGATGCGAGCGTCTTGCTCCTGCAGATCGAGAAGGCGCTCGCGGAGGCGCAGGCCGCGCAGCACAAACGGCAGTACGAGCTGGCGATCGCCCGCTACCGGCGCGCGCGCGGATTGATCGTCCGGATACTCTTTCCTTCGCTGCCTGACATCCGGTATTCCGACCTTGCGGTCGTTCCGGCGAAGACCCACTTCGAGCCGTTGCTTGGCGCCTCGCTGGCGCTGATCGATACGATGCCGGTCGAGCAGTCTGCTCCGGTCGGACCGGCATTCGCCGCGGGAGTGCCGTTTCCCGAAGAGCTCCGGCTCGTCACGGAACGCGGCGTGCGCATCGTCGACGACGTACCGCGCGATGTCCGCGGATCTGCCGAGCTGGGGGAGAGCTACGCGAGCCGCGGCGAATGGCAGCGTGCCGAGTTCTTCTACCGCCAGGCGAAAGCCGGGCTCGACGCGGCGGAGGCCAATTCCACCGCCGGCGCCGCGCTCGACGTCAGCCTCGGCGGAGTGCTCGTCCAGCTCGGCCGCGCCCGCGAGGCACAGCCGCTGCTCGACCGCGCCTCGACGGTTTTTCGGGAAGCGCATGACACGATCGGCGAGGCACAGGCAAATATCAACCTCGGCGCGGCCGCGGCGCAGAACGGCGATGATGCAGCTGCGGAACGGTTCGACGCGCAGGCCGAGCAGTTACTCCGGCGCGCGCAGGAGCTGCCCGCGAAGTCCTCGACGGCGCGTCAACACGTCCGTAGTGTCCTGACGGAGCTCTTCTCCCGAGAGGGGACGGCGCCCGGCCAAGCATCGGAGGCCGTGATTTCTTCCGCTACTGCGAACACGGCGGGGACACGCTCGACGCGGCCGGCTGATCTGGCAATCTCCCACGCGGAGGGACGCGCCATCACGTTGCGGCAGCCGGGAAAGGACGGCGGATGGGCCTCGATACCGCTGCTCACGCGTGCCGAGGCCGCACGGCAGTCGGTCGAGAAACAGCTGACGATGCCGGTGGGCGATCAGACGTTCCGGCTGCAATGGCGGGCGGGTGGAGCGATCGAGACGCAGCCCATCAAAACGGGCTGGTATGACGCGCGGCGTACCTTCCTGCGGCTCAGCGACGTAGTCGCATCGTGGAACAGCCAGCCAGAGATGGCGGTCCATCTCCCGCACCTCTACTACTACGTCATTCCGATAGGCATCGGCGACTGCCAGCTCGCGCTGGGCCGGTACGAAGCGGCGGCGAGCAGCTACATCGAAGCGGCCGGATACGAGTTCGTCAATCCGACGCTGGAGGCGCCGCATCTCTGGAGGAAGCTCGCGCAGGCTTACCTTTCGTGGGGCGACCGGATCTATCGCGACGACGATCTCGATGGAGCGGCCGCGGTGTTCCACAAGATTCTCCTGACTCCCGGCGGAGAGAATGTCGTCGACGCAGCGTCGCCGCTCTACGCGTTGCCTGGATTGCGAGCCTTCGGAGCGCGCGTCAGCGCGATGCTGACCGCACTTCCTCCGAACGGAGTGCCCGATTTCGACGGCGCCGTCGCGTCCATTGTTCTCACCGCGCGCGCACGCTTGATTCAGATCGCCGCGCGTCTCGACTACCTCGGCATGCCAGCCGATTACGTTCCCATCTGGAGTTTCGACTTCCTGCAGAACGTTGCACGCTACTTCACGGAACAGGCGATTCAGGCGGAGCGCGAGTTCGTCAACTGGTGGGATCGCGCCGAGAACGAGGAGCTCACGCGCCAGCAGCTCGAGAGCGCAACCGAGCAGGCGCGCGGGGAGCTCGAGCTGGCGCGGCGCCAGGAGACAGCCGCGTTGCTCGAAGCGGAGACCTACTCCGCGGCAGCCGTCCTCGCGACGACGAGGCGGGCGAATGCACAGGCGAATCGCGCCGCGTACGACGCCTTCTCCTGGGAGCGCATGCACCTCGCCAGCAACACGGCCTGGTACTCCGCGCAGAATCCATGGGAGCTCGACCATCCGGTACCGGGCGACGGCCGTCACATTCACGAGATCATTGCCGCGAACACGCTGCAGATGGAACGCGCGACACGCACGTACGAGCTTGGAGCAATGGCTCGGCAGGTCGCCGAACTGGCCCAGGCCCAGGCTGTGGCAGCCGTGCAGACCGCGGCAGCTCAGGCGCGGCTGAACGCGACGCGGCAGATGACCGCCGTCGCCGCATTGCGCACGAACGCGGCGGCCGAGGCTCTCGGAGCGTTCGACAGCCAGTTCTTCACACCCGAGACTTGGTTCGAGATGGGCGCGTTCATGCGCGCGATCAGCGACAGCTATTTCTACATGGCGTTGCGCATTGCGCGGCTGATGCAGCGGGCGTACAACTTCGAGAACGACACGAGTCTCGCCTTCATCCGCACCGACTACTCCACGAACACGGTCAAAGGTCTCCTCGGCGGCGACGCGCTCCTGCGCGACATCGATTCATTCACATTCGACCTCATCACGACGGCTACACGCAAGACGCAGCCGGTCAAGCACACGATCTCTCTGGCCGAGCGTTTTCCATATCTCCTCGAGACCGCGCTTCGCGCAACGGGCAGCATGCAGTTCGAGACGCGCGTCGAGGACTTCGACGAGGCCCATCCGGGAACATACGGGCAGCGCATTCAGCGCGTCGAAGTGGAAGTCGAAGGCGTGCTGCCGTCCGGAGGCGTGCACGGCACGCTCTCCTGCGACGGCATCAGCCGCTATCGCACGGCGGCAGCCGACACTGTCAAAGTGCGCGTCCATTCGCGCGAGGCGCTGCAGCTCTCCGAATTCCGGGTGCGCGAAGATTCACTGATCTTTCCGGCCGATTCGCGTAAGCTCGGCCTCTTCGAAGGAGCGGGTGTGGCGAGCACGTGGACACTGGAGCTGCCGCGTGGGACGAACGATCTCGACTACCGGATGCTGACGGACGTCCGCATCACCTTCTACTACACGGCGAAATACGACGACGGCCTGGCGGCCGAGGTTCGGGAGCGTCTCAGCGCGATCGCCGGCATTACCGCGCGCAGCCGGACCTTCCCGCTGCGGTTCGCCTTCCCCGATGCGTTCTTCCACTTCCAAGATACGGGCGAACTCGCGTTCACCCTGACGCCGTTCGAGTTCCGCCAGAACGAGACGAACGTCCTCATCGACGACATCGCGCTGCTCGTGGTGCCCGAGCCGGGTATGAGTGCCGAGGGATTGGTCGTGCGTCTGTCGACACCCGCGCACCCGGACGCGATCGCCGCGACGGCGAACGCGAGCGGCGCGATCGTCTCTGCTCCCGGTCACCCGTGGGCGGCGATCGCGGGGAGCGGGATTGGCGATTACCGGATCGAGATCCGGGCAGCCGACAACCCGGGTGTTGCCGCCGGCACGCTCCGGCTAGAGCGGCTCGAGAACCTCGTGCTGCTCCTCTCGTACACGTTCACGCCCCGGAGCTAGACCATGGCTGAGACCTCTTCCGATTCGGGTCTGTCTCTGCCGAGAGGTGGCGGTGCGATTCATGGTCTCGGCGAGAAGTTCGAGCCCGACTTTCACACCGGCGGCGGCTCGTTCGCGATCCCGCTCGATCTGCCGAACGGACCGAACGACATCGCGCCGCGTCTGACGCTGCTCTACAGCACTAGCAGCGGCAACGGTCCTTTCGGCCTCGGGTTCGCGATTCCGCTGCCGGCGATCGCGCGCGCTACCGAGACGCGGATTCCCGCCTACACGGCGGACGATCCGCTGGTGCTGGTCGGCGGCGGAGAGCTCGTCGAGGTTGCGCCGGCGGAATACCGTCTCCGCGCCGATGCAGCGGCTGGACACATCGTCCGCGGCGGCGACGGCTTCACGCTTACCGCGGGAGACGGCCGCATTCATCGGCTCGGCATCTCCGCCGCCGCGCGTGTCGTGGATGAGATGGGCCGCGTTCTCGAATGGCGGCTCGAGTCGATGGAGGACGCCCTTGGAAACATCGCGACGTTCACCCATCGCCGCGACGGAAGGCAGCTCTATCCCGACGAGATCGCGTACTCGGTTTACCGCGTACGGTTCACCTACGAAGAGCGTCCGGATCCTTTCTCGAGCGGCCGCGGAGGTTTCGTCGTGCAGACACGATTGCGCTGTACGGCGATCGAGCTTCACGAGACGACGGCCGGCGCACCGCAGCTCGTGCGGCGCTGGACGCTCGCATATGACGCGAGCGATGCGCATCACTCGCTGCTCGGGAAGGTGACGCTCACCGGCTTCGCCGCGGACGGAGCGACGGAGACGTTGCCGCCGCTCGAGCTGGGCTACAGCCCCTTCGCACCGCGGCGCCTGCAGCGATTCGGCGGCGAGACCCGTGGGACGCAGCCTGCGGCGAGAGGGACCGGCCGCCGCGAGCTGCTCGACTGGGATGGCAACGGATTGCCGGACCTGCTCGAGATCGAGACCGCGAACGTGCGCGTCTGGCGCAACCGTGGAGACGGCACGTGGGCGCGTCCGGAATCGATCCGCGAATTGCCGGCGCCCGCGATCGCATCCGCGCAATCGTTCGCGCTCGCCGACATGGAGGGGAACGGAACTGCCGACATCGTGACGTCGCAAGGCTACTACCCGCACGAGCCGGGGGGCGGATTCCGGCGGCCGGTGTCCTGGCGCGGCGCGCCCGCCGAGCTCGGAGAGCAGAACGCGCGCCTGGTCGACCTCGACGGCGATCGCGTCGCCGATCTGCTCGTCACGCATCGGGAGTTCTTCGTTCTCTACTTTCGCCGCGGCGAGGAATGGTCAAACCCCGTGACCGTGCCGCGCGGCTCCGCTCCGCCGGTATCGCTCGCGGATCCTCACGTGCGCATCGCCGACATGAACGGCGACGGTCTGCCCGATCTCGTTCGCGTCACCGGTGCGGGCGTCACGTACTGGCCGTATCTCGGTCATGCGCGATGGGGTGATGCCGTCGTCCTCGGCAACGCGCCGGAGCTGCCGCTGCGCTTCGATCCTGAGCGGATGTATCTCTCCGACGTCGACGGCGATGGCTGCGCCGACCTGGTCTACGTCGACGGCACGCGCGTCCTCTACTGGCTCAACGAGAGCGGAGTGCGGATGGGCGAGCGCCGTGAGATTCGTCATACCCCTCCGGCCTCGAGCGGCACTGTGCGGCTCGCCGACATGAACGGCAGCGGTACCGCCGGAGTGCTGTGGACTGGCGATTCTCTCTATCTCGATTTCTGCGGCGGCGCGAAGCCGTACCTGCTCGCGCGTGTCGACAACGGTCTCGGACGAGTCACCGAAGCGGAGTTCGGAAGCTCCGCGTCCGATGCGCGGCGGGATCGCGACGCGCGGCGTCCGTGGACGACCTTTCTACCGTTCGTGGTCCCGGTGCTGCGCAGGCTCACGGTCCGCGACACGGTGACGGGTACGGTCTCGACGAAGCGTTTCCGCTATCGCGAAGGCCACTTCGACGGCGTCCTGCGGGAGTTCTGCGGCTTCCGCGAAGTCGAGATCGAGGAGCTGGGGGACGAGTTCGCTCCCGCGCTCCTCACGCGGAACGTCTATCACCTCGGCGCCATAATTCCGTCGTCGCGGAACACGACGGCCGCCGAGCGCCGCCGCCTGCGCGCGCTTCGCGGAAAGCTCGTGTCGGCGACGGAGTCGTCGCCCGACGGTACGGCAGCCGGTGATCGTCCGTATGCAACGACAGAGAACCGCTGGAACGCGGTCTTCACGATGGCGGATGCCGCGCAACTGATCAGCGTGCGGCTCGAGGAGACGCGGACCACGGCCTTCGAACGGCAGCCGGAGCCGTTCCGCGTCGTCACGATGCGCAATCTTCTGCACGATGCAGACGGCAATGTGCTCGAGCAGGAGCAGATCGCCGACGACCCGCGCGATGCGGCGCTGCGGATCGCGCTGCGTACGACCACGACTTACGCGTCCGATCCGGCACGCCGTTTCCGCGGCTTTCCCGCGCGCACGACGCAGGTCGACGGTACGGGCAACATCGTGGCCGCCACGATCCGCTATTACGACGGACTCGCCGAGGGAGGGGCCGGGGCTCGCGGTCTGCTGACGCGGCAGGAGACGCTTGTGCTCTCCGATGCGCTCGTCACCGCTGCATACGGCGCGGCGCCGCCGGATTTCGCGGCCCTCGGGTATCACCGGCGTGCAGGCGAAGATGGATGGTGGATCGACGAGGCGCGCTACATGCGCGGAACCGAGGCCTCCGCGCTCTCGGGCAGCGTCGTCAATCCTGCGGGCGCCGTGACGGCGATCCGGTACGACGCTCACAACATTCATCCCGTGTCCCTGACGGACGCACGCGGCAACATCATGACGGCATCGTTCGAGTATCGCGCGAACAAGATCGCCTCGGTCACCGATGCGAACGGCGTCACGATCCAGAACCGTTACGACCCTCTCGGCCGCACGGCCGTCACGATCGAGCCCGGGGCGAGTGAGGCCTTACCGACGACGACCCATGCCTATCGCGTGGACTCGCTTCCCGCATCCGTCGAAGATGCGCGCCGCGCCATCGACGGGGACGCCGCGATGATCCGCCGCCGCGTCTTCTACGACGGCGCCGGACAGGTAATCCAGCAGAGGGTGGCAGGCGGCGCCGGCGAGATCGTGGAGCGCGCCGACGCGTATTGTTCGCGCGGCTTGATCGCACGCCAGTGGCTTCCGCATCCGGCGCCCGCCGCGACGTGGCAGCCGCCGGACGTCGCGCTGCCGCATCGCACGTTCCGCTACGACGCGTTGCGGCGGCTTGTCGCGATCGTGCGCAGCGACGGCGCAAGCCGGCGGGTACGGTTTGCGCCGGGAACGGCGACCGTAACCGACGAGAAGGGCGTCGTCACGAGCTACGAGCTGGCGCCGACTGGACGTATCGCCGCTGTCGCCCTGCAGCATGACGGCCGCACTCTGCGAACGCAATACGAGCACGATGTGAAGGGCAACCTCACCGCGGTCACCGAAACAGACGGTGCGCGCACCACACTCGTCTACGATCTCCTCGGACGCCGGATCCGCACGACCAGCCCGGCCAGCGGTACTACGCTCGCGGTCCATGATGCTGCCGGAAATCTCGTGCAGAAGAGTGACGCACGCGCCGCCGCGGTTACGTACCGGTACGACGAGCTGCGCCGCCTCCAGGCCACCATCGATGCTTCGACGGGCGCGACGCTCGCGGAATCGATCTATCACGACACGGCCGGTGCGGCACCGCCGGAAGCGGGGCCGTTCAGCCGCGGCCGCGTCGTACGGACCACTGACAGCGGCGGCGGCACTGCCGCGTTCGAGTACGACGCGCTCGGCCGGGTGATTGCGAAGACGATGACCGGTCCCGGCCTTCCTCCGGCAGGGCTGCGCCTGGACTTTGCCGTGCGTGCGGACGGACAGCTCGCGAGCGTGACGTATCCCTCCACCGCACCGGGAGGTGCGCGCCTGGTCGTACGTTACGAGTACGACGCGCGCGGCGCACTGCGGCGGATTCCGGGTTTTGTTCGCAGCGTGCAGTACGACGGCGCAGGCCAGCGCGTGCGCGTCGAATTCGGAAACGACGTCGTCACGAGCTTCGATCCCGATCCCGAGACCCGGAAGTTGGCCGCGCTCACGACGATCAGTGCCGCGGGAACGCGGCTGCAGGACATCCGCTATACGTATGACCTCGTGGGAAATCTCGTCGAAACGGAATCCACGGATCCGCGTGCGGCGTGTGTCTTCACGTACGACGATCTGCACCGGCTCACCCAGGCGGTACGGGAGGACGGCCGCAACTGGAGTTACGCCTATGATGACACCGGCGATCTCACGTCGAAGTCGGACATCGGCGCGTACGTTTACGACGCCCAGCGGCGCCTCGTGCAGGCAGGGCCGGACGCGCTGGCGTACGACGACGCAGGGAACGTTCTGACGGCGCCGTGGGGCACGGCCGGCTATGACGCTGCCGGGCGCATGCAACGCGTGACGCGCGGCGCCTCGCGCCTGGACTGTACTTACGACGGTGCGAGCTTCCGAACACGCGCCATCGTCACCGGTGCCGGAGGCACGCTCGACGATGTGCTCACACCCGACGCGCGCATCTCGATCGAGAACGGCGTCGCTTACGGATTCGTACTCGACGGCGAGGCGTTCGTCACGAAGATCCGTCTCGACGACGCCGCGGCGAGCTGGCTGCACGGCGATCACCTCGGCAGCGTTGCCGTCGTCACCGCAATGGACGGCGAGGCCGTGCAGCGCATCGACTATGACCCGTTCGGCGCGATCCTCGCGAACGACCTTGCTGGCGGCTCCGAGGGCAGCCGCCGGCTTTACGCCGGCGCGGAATGGGACGTGTTTCCCGGCCTCGTGCACTTGCAGGCGCGCTACTACGATCCGAGGCTGGGGCGTTTCGCCGCGGCCGACACCGTCGTAGGGGAAGCCTACGCGCCGCAGGCGTGGAACCGCTATGCGTACGTGCAGAACAATCCGCTGCGCTTCGTCGATCCGACGGGCCACTTCTGGGACGAGATCGGCGACTTCTTCGAGAAGAACTGGAAACATATCGTCGCGGTGGTGGTGATCGTTGCCGTCATCGTGCTCACCATCGCCACGTTCGGCGTCGGCGGCGTGCTGGCCGGCGTCATTGCCGGGATGGTCATCGGAGGTATCGTCGGTGGTGTTGCGGCACACCAGGCGGGCGGGGATGTGCTGCTGGGAGCTCTCGTCGGGATGGCCGCGGGTGGCGCAGCGGCGCTCGGCGGCGCCGGCATCGGTGCGGCGCTCAGCGGCCTCGGTCACGGGATCTGGGCGACGGCACTCGTCGGCGGCCTGAAAGGCGCGGTCGTCGGCTCGGCGATGGGTTTCGCGTCGGGATTTGCCGGCGGGCGGGGAGACGCGTCGTCCATCTTCGACAGGATGTGGCGCGGCGCGCTCGTCGGTGCCGCGACCGGTTTTGCCTTCGGCCTCCTGCAGGGATCGCTGGCCGACATCCGCCTTCGTCCGCCGACCGGCGATGAATTGCACAAGGCAGCGGCGGAGACGGCGAAATACGCCGGCGAGCAGGGGGAAGTCGGCACCCTCACCCAGACGGGTCTGGCCGGCAAGGCGGCTACGGAGCTGGCCGGCTCATTCGTTCATTCGGGCGGTTCCGGGTTCGCGCCCTTCACGACGGAGATTCTCACCGCCGCGTCTCTGGCAGTTCCGGCAGCAGGTGGTGCCATCGTCATGCTCGGCCTGACGGACGAGGTCCTCCCATTCCTGAAGGTGTCGAAAAAGGGTACGTTCTGATCCGAGTAGGCCAAGCTCGCCGCCGCTCTCGACGAAGAGTTGTAGCGCGATGCGACGCCGGCGCGCGACGTCGCATCGGGAACGCTACGTGGTGAGGCTGTGATGCACCTGGTTGAGGCGCGCGATCGCGATGCGGAGATGCGCGCGGACCTTCTTGCTGCCTGCGCGGCGGCGTGCGGCCTGCAGCTCGCGCATGGCCTGTTCGAGTAACCAAAGGATCTCGTCCATGGTTCGCCCCCTTCATGAAACGAGGCGGATACCGGCCGCTTCGATCTTCTCGTATACCCACTGCGGCAGACAGAGATCGGTCTTATCGGCGCGGCAGTTGGAATGACAGACGATCGTGGCGAGCTGGAAGCAGCGCGGGAAGTCGAACGTGGTCGAGGGGTAGTAAAACGCGGGCTCGATGTTGTGGCGCTTGCAGATGTCGAGCGTGAGCGCGATACCGGCGTCGAGTTGCGGTTCGTCGAGCTGCGCGAAGTAGCCGAAGCCGCGCCAGTCGTGTGCGATGAACGGACCGTTGTAGACGGTGTTCGGCGTGTTCATGCCGAAGGCGTAGAGCCGGTCGCCGTCCAGGTCGAGCGGGCCTTCGTTCGCGAATTCGATCGCCACGGACTGCTTGTCGTAGGCGCCTTTCGTGCCCTTCAGCCCTAGATGGTAAATCCACGCGGAGTCGTTGAAGGTCTGGTAGATCGTGCCGTCGCGATCGACGAGCCACGGCGCGCCGACGCGATCGGCCGTCAGGTTCCAGCCGTCGATCGAGGTTGTGGCTTTGCCGGGTCGCCCGGAGACGGGCGTGTGCATCGTGCGGCCAGCCGTGCCGTGCCAGACGACGAACTTCTTCGCGGTGAGGTCGGGAAAGTATTGGCCTTTCTTGAGCGGGTATTGCTGGACGTTCATGGTGGTTCTCCGAAGTGGTGGAGCGCGCGCGAACGCGCGCCCCACCGGTCAACTACATGAATGGATCAGAGATCGCGGCCGGCCTTGAAGTTGGTGCCGGTCTCGTTCTGGTTCTCCTCCGTCAGGTGGCGAGCGGCGCGACGACGCTTGAGACGGCGCACGCCGGTGCTGGAGACGTGGACGGTCTCCACGACGGCGGTTGCCGGGCGCTCCTGCGCGTCGACGACCGAGATGAACCTGCCGGAGCTGGCGTCACGACCGATTTTGCGGATCGGCATGGCGCACCTCAGAGGTCCTTCCCCGCCTTGAACTCGGCGGTGATTTCGCCGCCGACGGCGGTCAGCGCGTCGAGCGCCTGGGTGAACATGACGATGGCGGCGCGCCACGTGGACGGGATGAGCGGGAGGGAGCCGATGACCGCGAACACCGGCTTGATGCCGCGGTAGATCTTCAGCACCTTCTGCAGGCGCGTGTTGGGCGTGTCCTGCACGAGGGTGTTCTCCTGCTCCATGTCGACGTTGAGCGCCCGCAGCGTGCGATCGGTCGAGCGCTTGCTCTTCGCGATCAACGCCACGGATGCTTCGAGGGGATTGAGTTCCTTGGGATTCGTGCTCATGTGAGCGTTCTCCTTTCGAGAGAAGTCAGGTGATGGTGGAAGTGAGAAGAGAAGCGTCAGCGCGTCGGCCGGCGACGCTTCGGGAGCGTCCGTGCGGCGATGACAGCGGCGCGCTGGCGCGGCTTCTTGATGGGGATGTGCTGCGTCGCACACCCGACGTGGAGGACGAACAGGCCCACGTCCGACCAGGCCTCGGCGACGATCCGTTGCACCTTGCCGCCGTTGCCGTAGAGTTCTCCGGCAATGTCGACGGTGGCCTGCACGAAGTCGGCGAAGTCTGCCTCGGGACGGAGGCGGTCCGTTAACGCGACGTACCAGATGCGCCCCAACACGTCCCACGTCTTGCCGCCGAGCGCGATCGCAGCCCGATAGAAGGCGTGGTTGAGAATGCCGGAGTTGATGTGGACGCCGCCGTTGTCTTCGGTGGTTTCGACGTAGTCGTGCATGTGCGACGGCTGCGGGTCTTTGCCCAGGACGGGATCGTCGTAGGCGGTGCCCGGTGCAGCCATCGAACGCACGGCGACGCCGTTTACGGCGGGGCCGAAGATCTCCGCGCCGATGAGCCAGTCCGACTTGTCCGCGGTCTGGCCGAGCAGCCACTGCTTGACCATGATCCCGAACGCATCGGAAAGATGCTCGTTCAGCGCGCCCGTCTGACCGTGATAACCGAGAGCTGCCGCGAACTGCGTGACGCCGTGCGTGAGCTCATGGGCAATGACATCGACGGAGGCCGTGAAGCGGGTGAAGATTCGTCCATCGGCGTGGCCGTAAATCATCTGGCGACCATTCCAGAGCGCGTTCTCGAAGGACGTGCCGTAGTGCACGGTAGAGTCGAGACGCAACCCCTTGCCGTCGATGGAGGAACGCCGAAAGACTTGCGCGAAAAAATCGTACGTCGTGCCGCTGCCGTCGTAAGCCTCGTTGACTTCGACGTCCGTCCCGCGTGCCTTGTGTTCGCTCATGACGAGCTTTCCCGGCAGACGGGTGGTGTGTTCAGCGGTGTAGACGTTCCGTCGTCTTTTCGCGGGACCCGCAGCTGCTGCGACTACGGGTCGTTCGAGGAGCGTTGCGGCGCGACCCGTGGCCAGCTCGCGCATGTGCTCGAGCGTGGCGCGGGCGGTGCCGCTTGCTTCATCGGAGGTGTGAGCGGCAACCCGCGTCAGGATGTGAGGCGGGATGACGCCGCAGATGTACTGCGGTAAATTTCCCATGGCACTGGTACTCCTTGATCGTTAGCAGACGGGGGGTTCGTGGTGTCCGACCCGAGCCGCGTAGCCGCGCGGCTCGGTGTCGTCACGAATCGCCCATCTCCTGCTGACTCGGGAGCAGCCGGGGCGTGGGGACGCCGAGACCGGGAGTCGCGGTGGTCTTGCGCAACGCCAGAGGCGTCTTGGGACGGCCGCGACGGCCGAGATCGCGTTTCATGTTCTGAACGAGCGACGCGATGGTCGCGCTGTTCGGATCGCGAGCGAGGCCCTTCGCCACGTCGTACGTCAGGAGCGAGTCGGTGGCGAGTTTCGCCTTGCGAGAATCCATCGTGTACTTCAGATTCTTCGCGAACGCATCGACCTTGTCGCGGACGGGACGGAAGGCTTCGAGGAACTGCAGGGTGTCACGGGCGGCGTTCACGTCGAGCTTGTTGATCGCCTGAAGCTCCGCGACCTGTTCCACGGCCGCGGTGACGGTGGCCAGGAACTCGTTCGGAACGTTGAGGCGGGAGCGGACGAGATTTGCGGTGGAGACGTGGATCGCTTCCAGCTTCGGAATGATCTGCGAAATCTCGTCGAGCGCGGACATGAACTCTGCGGCGACTTGCTGGTAATGCGTGATCGTCGGGGTCGGTGTTTCGACGGCCGGCGGTGTCACAGTGCCATCGGGCGGCTCTGCCGCTGCGGTGGCGTTTGAAGTGGTGGCTCTTGTAGCCATACACCTCACCACAATCCTTCCCATCGCGCCGAGAGCTACGCGCGGGCGGCGCGATGACTTCTCGTTACCGGCTACGCTTCGGCCGAAACGTAGCGGGCGTTCGTTGCTGCAGCAACTTGTGAATCGGACCGGACGCTCACTAAGATACGTGACGTTCGTCAAATCAGTTCGTTACCAAATTGTAACGAGGCTCAATTATTTATCCCCCGCGTTGATTCCTAAAGACTTAATTTTAGGCCGTTTATCCGCCGTTTTATGGCATTTCCGCATACAAGTTTGAGAAGTCGACGACCCCACAAATGAGAGGCCTTTCGCATGAACAGGGTACCTCGGGGGCTTGACAAGCCGGGAATCGGTGGTATGGAAACGCGCCTGAAAGACACCCCTACAGGGTAGGGAGAGTTTTTGCGTGGACGGCGCCCGGCCCCGAAGATCGGGGCGACCGTAGCGCACGTAAGGGCCGTGACGATCCGGGTGGGCGGCGTGCTCTCAGGGCGGCGGGATCCTCCGGGCGTGGTGAGCCCGGCGCGACCGTTGCGCAGGCAACGGGGGTGACGGGCGGGGGCGGCGTGGCAGAAGCTACGCCCTGTGGAGTCCCTCGGAGGGGTGGGAAGCGCGGCGCGGCCGGCGCGAAGCGGCGGACGCGACGCGTGGGGGGCGCGCGGCCGAATCCACCAGGCGTAGAGCGCCTCGAGCGCTGGCGGATTACCCCTCCTCTACTCGGCCGATCGCCCGCGACCAGGAGCGATCGCTGGCGCGAGCTCGTGGAAGTGAGCCGCGGGCACTTTCAAGTGCGGAGCGATCGGAAACGCGCGACGCACGGACACTTAAAAGTGAGCGCCGGGCAAGTCAACTGTCCTCAAGTTGAGATGAAAGTGACGCGCGGGCACTTTCACTGTCCTCCAGACGAGAAGCAAGTGACCGGCGATCACTTTTAAGTGCCCGCGCATCGAGTGAAAGTGACGCACGGGCACTTAAAAGCGAAACGCGCAAACGTCACCTCGTCTTGCGACGAGGGCGCGCGCCAGACGGCGACGACGTGACGACCGGCGACGCGGCGCGCGCGGCCTTCGCGCGGCGCCAGCTCCGGAAGCGCCGAGCGAAACGGCGATCCCGCTCAGCGTACGCGAGAAGTGCCCGAATGAAAGGCGAAGTCCAGCCGTCGTACGCGAGCGACAGAATGGCCACGAATTCGCGCTCGCGTGACGTCTCCTCCTCGCGGTCGAGAGCACGCACGGCGAGGACGGTGCTGAGGATCGCGTTGACGTCAAAGGAATCGCGCCGCCACCGCCGCACCCGGTGATTCTGTGTGCCGATCGGGTCGGGCTTGCCGAGCAGCGGAGGATCGGCGCACTTGCTGGCGCGCCAGGTGCGGAAGCGACGAGCAACGCGCTGCGCCCGTTCCATGTAGACCGCGGCTGCCGTGATGAAGATCGAGGCCGAGTGACGCCGGCCGTCCGTGAGTGCTTCATGGACGAAGCTGGTGAACACGTCATGCATGCGAGCGTCCGTCCTCGCGAGATCGCGCAGCGCGAGTCCGGCGTTGATGATCGCGGCGACGTCGACCGACTCCGCGGCGTTGCGGTAGTGCCTCATGCGCGCCTCACCACACGTTGCGCCACGACGGCGGCTGCCGCTGCGGAAACGCGTTGCCGGCGACCGACGCGAGCGGTGACCAGCTCTGCGACTGTGCCGGGCTCCTTGCCCGCGGAGTTGCCGCGCTTCTTCGCCTTCGCCGGGTCCTTGACGGTGATGACGAGACAACCCTGCGACGCTTTGATGTAGACGCGCGTGCGGGTCTTGAACCCAAAGGACGCGAGCCAATGACCACGCAGCCGCAGGAAGGGCACGAAGCGCTGATAGCCCAGTTCAAAGTAGCTGAGCGTCGCTTCGCGGATGCCATCGGGACGGTTACGCCGCGCAGGCTCCGGCGACACCTGCAGCGGTTCACCGGTCGGACGGTGCGCACCGAGACGCCGCCGACGTTTCGCGGGCGACTCGGGAACGTAGGGCACGAGCGCACGCGCAGGGCCGGCGAGCACTGGAACGGACCGCGCGACGGCAAGGGACGCGCCGCCGTGGTCGCGAACGATCGACGGTGCGGCGGCGGTCGCGCCAACCAGCGACGGGCGATCGCAACCGAGCGACGAGCGCACGTCGGACGACAGACCGGACGCCGGAGCAGGCACAGGCCCCATAGCAGCGAGCGCGGGCGGCGAGATGAGGTTGCAGGAGCGCGCGCTGCGGCCGCCCACTCGGGCAGCGCGCGCAACATGAACGCTGACGGGATCGGCGGCGGCGGTGTGCTTCGCCTCACCCATGAACGAGGCAGCATCGTTGAACACGGGCACGTTGGCGACCAGCTCCGTGATGTGCTGCGCGGCGTAGTCGTCCAGGATGCGACCGAGAACGCTTTCCTTCGACTCGTTCCCCCTCTTCGCGAAGTACTCGAGCATCGCATCTGCGTACTCGTGAACCGGGACGATCAGCGGGCGCACGAGCACACCGGGAGGAAAGACGTTCACCGCGTTCGGGCCTAGCGCCTCCTGAATCACCGAGAACGGCCATTGATGCGTAGCCTTCTCGATCAGTTCCGCGCGCGAGATCCGCGCGTCTTCAGCCGTGGGATCGAGCTCGATATCACCCCACTTGATGGCCTTATCCATCTCATCGAGCGTCCAGCCGAGCAGTTCCGCGGCGTGGTCAGGCGTGACGGACTGGCCGTCGTGTAGGAAGATGGAGCAAATGGAATTAACGAGGTCTGAACTAAGCATGATTCTGCCCTCCCGTTTATACAAAGTATTGTATACAAAAAGGGCATCGGAATCAACGCCGACGGCGGCCGATGACTGAGCCGCTGAACGTCGGGAAGATCTTCGGCGAGCGCCTGCGCGAGCTGCGGCTGAAGCGCAAGCTGACGCAGACCGACGTAGCCGCGCGGTCGGGCCTTCTGCAGCATCACATCAGCCAGTTGGAGAACGGCGTGGGCATGCCGACGCTCGCAACGATGCTCAAGCTGGCGGCTGCGATCGGCTGCAAACCCACCGAGTTGCTCGCGCCATTCAACGGGATAGACCTCGCAGCGCTGCTCGACCAGTGACGCGGCAAAGCGCGCGGAGACGAGCGCGAAGGCATCCCAAAAACGAATGTTCCACGGCTCAAGAGGTGTGTTCCACGCACAAAACCGTGTGCACCTTGCGAGTCGACCGAAACTCGCAAGGTGACTCGCAAGGTCACTGTTCTGCGACCGCAAGTCCCTCGGTTTCAGTGAGTTATCCCACCCCGTGTAGATCGACTCCTCTCTATGTACCCTCGACCTCCGGCCTGTCACGCCGGAGGTCGCGGGTTCGAGCCCCGTCGGCCCCGCCAATCTAAAGCTCTCATGCGCCGCGACTTCGCGGCGTTTGTTTTTTGCGGCAGCGCGAAGCGCGAAAACGACCCGCACAACGTTCCGCACAAGGTGCGAGTTTTCAGAGGCCGCGAAACACACCGAATAACAGTGCAAATCGCGAATGTTCCACGCGAACGAGGCCATTGTTTCACGGGCTAAAAAGCGAACGGAGAGCAGCGCGAAGGGCGCGCGAGCGCAAGCCTTGAGCGAGAGCGGCAGCGCGGGATGCTCACTCAGCTGCGACACTGCGTGACGCCTGGAGCGCGAGCGGAGCGGCGACACTTTCGCCCGGCGTGGCAGCGGCGCGAAGCGCGAGCGAGCGATGCGCGGGAGCGCGAGCGGCAACACGCGATGCTCACTCACGCCCGCGGCGTGGCGGCGACTGGACCGCAACAGCGGGCGCATCATCGTCGCCCGCCGCGGGATCGGCGCAAACGGGCTCGAGGTCCGGCGCAAACACTTCCACATCGGCAACCGCCCAACCGTCGATGATCTCCTGCATCACATCGTCCTCAAGGTTGAAGTAATGGCGGTTGACGGTGGCAACGCTGGTGTCCCCCATCATCTTCACGACGGCGAGCAGGTGGCGTGCAGCGCGCCCGCGCTGCGCGATGTGGGAGGCGCCGGTGTGGCGGAAGTTGAGGAACTTCGCCTTCTTGCCGGTCAGCTCGTAGCCGAGCATTTCGCCGGCGATGGCGAGCAGGCGTTTCCACTGCTTGCGGATGTCCACGTACGGCCGGCCCGTTTCGGGGTTCGCGTGGATCGGCCCGGAAGCGTTCGCGGGACGAATCGAGAGCAGGTATTCGACCAGCTCGCGCGCGATCGGGCCGCGCGCCTTGATGCCTTTGTTAACGTTCTTGTGCTGGTCGAGTTTGAAGGTGCCGCGCATGGTGGCCGCGTCCAGCGTGATCTCTTCCCAATCGAGCGAGCGGTTGTTGTCGGGCCGCATGAGCGTGTAGTAGCCGACGAGACACAGGCCGCGGAGCGGGATGAAGGACGGCGAGCGCTTGCCGCGGTTCTTCTTCTCCGTCGCAATCTTGGCATTCCACTCGCGCTGCTCCTTCTCGTACCTGCGGAGCGCTGGCCCCATCAGCACTTCGAGCTCGTGACGTGTCCAGGGCTCGGGCTCGTCGTCGCGTAGCACTTGAGGAACGCGCACACCTTCGAGCTGGTGCGACGCGATGAGCCGCACGGCCTTCGCGTTGTTGAGGATGGCGAGCAGCATCGAGGCGTAGTGCCGCCGCGTCTCAGGGTGAAGATTCTCAACCTCGCCTAGCACCGCTTGGTAGGCCGTGTAATCGACGGCATCGACGTCGCGACCGCGACCAATGAAAGCCTCGATGTTCTCGATGAGGGATCGCGAGCGCTCGATCTCCTTCCCTTCGCGGATTTGATAGTCGCGGTACGCATCGACGGCGGCGCCAAACGAGACGGCGAGTTGACGCGCGCGGCGCTCGGCGTCCGCCTTCGCGGTCGCTTCGCGTAGCCGTTTCTCTTCGTCCGTTTTGAGCCGCAGAGCAGCCAACGCCGAGGCCTTGCGGTCGCTCGGATGCGGGGACACCTTGCGGAAACGGTACGTGATCGACCGCGCCCAAATGTTCTCGATCGGATCGCCTGTCTTCTCGGCTTCGCGCTGGCGGTAGAGCGGGCAGCGTTTGCAGACGCAGAACGGCGGGTGTTCGATCTGCGGCGCGAGTTCAAACCGCCCCTTCCGACCGGAAACGAAATCGGGAGCATCGTTATACGGCACGCGCGCCTCCCTCACCCGCCGCGCGCGGCCGGCCGCCGATGATGAGGGCTTCGGCGGTCGGCCGCTCTTGGGTCACGCCGTGGTGGAGGTAGAAACGGCGCGGCGCGGCGGAGGCAAAAGCGAGGGCGCTGCGGTCCGATCCGGTGAGGAGTGATCTGCGCTTGCTCCAGGGAAATGTTGTGGAATGACACCCCTACAGGGTAAGGAGATGTTGTGCGTGGACGAAGCCCGGCCCGGCAGATCGGCGCGACCGTAGTGCACGTGCGGAACGCGAGTATTCGGGTGGGCGGCGTTCTCCCCGGCGGGCGGGATCCCTCGTGGGTGGAGAGCCCGTCACGCCCGTTGCGGCTAGCAACGGGCGTGACGGGCGGGGGGGCGCGGCCGATTCTACGGGCGGTGGAGTCCCTCGGTGGGATGGGCAGCGCGGCGTGGCCGGCGCGAAGCGACGGACGCGACGCGCGGGGGGCGCGCGGCCGGCTCTACGTCTGGTAGAAACGAGGACTGTGCGACGGGTCGTAGATCGCCTCCCCTGCCTCGCGGCGATAGACGTGCGCGGCGGACAGCCAGGACGGCGCGGCAGGATCGGCCGGCGCGGATGAATCAGGCGCGAGCACAAAGGCCCAAACGTCTAGGCGTTTCTCGATCTCTTGGATAGCGGCACGACCGATGCCGGCGAACGCCGACAGGTCGCGCTTACTGCGCATCAGGAGTTGGCCGATTTCCTCGATGCCCGCGGCGCGCAGGTTCAAATCGATGCGCGAATCCAACCCGAGCTCCGGGATGCGCTGCTCAAACTGGTTCATGCCCCAATGCGTGACGAAGTACGGAAGCGCCATAGGCTCCGAGAGCGAGGGTGCGAAACACTGCTTGCGCCGAAGGCGCACGATTTCGAGACGAGTGCGGACGTAACGCAGAGCGTCTTCGACCTCGCGGTAAACGTCGGCGGGGCGGATCCGGACGCCATCGGTGAAGCGGCCGGCGAGGCGTGCGATGGTGGCTTGATTCTCATCAGGCGTCAGCATGGTCAGCGCGCGCTGCCGCAGGTATTCGCGCCAGTGAGGAACAACGAATTTTTCGTCCGGCGTGGCGGACAGGTACGAGTCGGCCAGCCTGTCGTCATCCCGTATGTGCTGCGCGGAGAGCGCGAGCGGCTGGTAGAGCCAACGTGCGACGCCGCCCGCGAGCGCCACGAGCGCGTCAGCTTCGACCAAAGCGCGGTCAAAGGGTTCGTCGGTTAGCGCCTCGAACGGCGCGCTCGCGCGTTGCCACGTGATGGACCCGCCGGCCGTAGCGTGGAACCCCAAACGCTGCACGCGAAGCCGCAGAAGATAAGCCATAACGCATTGCCCCGCGACGTGTACGGCGTGGCCCCATGCCGGCCAGCCCGGGGAACGCCGCTGCATGAGCAGCGTGCGCGTGTGCCAGCGATCGCGCCTGCTCACGCGCGCACCCCGTAGCGAGCGTGAGCGGCGATAGCGAGCGGAAATGACCGCGCGGCACTTTCACGCGAGGAGCGCACGGTTTTAAGTGCTGCGCGAGCACGTGAAAGTGACGGCGGCGCAAGTACAACTGTCCTTAAGATGAGATTAAAGTGACGCGCGATCACTTTCACTGTCCTCCAGACGAGAAGCAAGTGACGCGCGGTCACTTTTAAGCGAGCGCGCGGCACGTGAAAGCGACCTCGGGGCACATAAAAGTGACCCGCGGCCGGATTAAAGCGTGACGGCGATTTGTGCGTCATGCGCGGCCACCTTGCACGCGCTTCCGCGGCGCGGGGCGATAGACGGTCAGAATGATCCGGCCCTCGTCTTCGCTGAACGCGGTGTATCGCGACCCCTCTTCAAAGCCAGCAGCGGCGAGCCACTTGCCGGACATACGAACGAGGGGAACACGCTCGCGGTTGTTCTTCGTCTGGTAAACGGTGGTGAGGCGGTGCACGCGAACCTTCTTGCGTCGAGCCATGGGACTACTAGCCCCCGGCTAGTGCCGAACTGCCAGAGCGCCTGCGACTTCGCGAAGCGCGACGGCGCGCGCGGGCGCTGCGGACGCCGCGGGGTCGGTTGCAGTGATCACTATCCTGCCCTCGGCAACGGTGATGTAGATGCGCGCGCCGACCTTGAACCCGTTGCGCGCGAGCCAGCGACCGCGTAGGCGAAGCATCGGCACTAGGTCTTGATACGCGACCTCGAACCCGGTCAACGTAGCTTCGCGTACATCATCAGCACGACGGCGACGCGTGGACGGAGGCGGCGGCGCCGGCGCGATTGCCGGAACGCGCGTGCGCGTGCGGCGGCGCGGAGCAGGCCCGCGGTGTGGAGGCCGAAGCCCTGCGGCCAGCATCTCGGGCGCAGAGGGCGCGGCGACGACCTGCAGCGCGTCGACGGGCTCGGCGCGTACCGCGTCACAGATGAACGATGCGGCGATGGAATCCTCTTGCGTACTGCCGAGAATGCGCGCGGCGTCGTCACCAAGCGCCTGGACGATCTCCGCCGCGGACCATTGGTCCCTCGCCTTCTCGAGTAGCTGCGCGTGGCTGATCCGCGGAACGGCGGCTGCGGCGTCTTCGATGGTGACAACACGCCACTTCACGGCTGCTTCAAACTCCGAGATCGACCAGCCGAGTAAGATGATGAAATCAACGATCGTGACGGCGCTTCCTTCGTGCAGAAAGATGGCGCGGATACGTTCGGCGGTGTCTGGGTTAAGCATGTTTCCGTGTCTCCTGTATTCCTCTGTAGAGTAATTGAAAGGAGTCTTAAAATCAAGTGGCGAAGCCCCGCACTGCGCAACCTGTGGGACCTGAAGCGGCGATCTTCGGAGCGCGGCTGCAAGCGCTGCGAAAGAAGCGCGGCCTCTCCACACAGGCGCTAGCCGACGTGGCTGATATGTCCCCCTCTTTCGTGAGCAACATGGAAACAGGCACGAAGGTGCCGAGCCTGACGACGCTTGTCCGTTTGGCTGCGGCGCTTCGTTGCAAGGTCGGCGATCTCGTCCGCACGCTCGACGAGCACGACCCCGCGACGCTGATCCCAAAGCGCAGCTAACGGCGGGCGCTACGCCGCGACAGATCGCTGCAAAAACCGAATGTTCCACGGACGGAGCGTGCAACCTTGTGCGGCTCAGAACCCGCACAAGGTTCCGCACAAGGTCACCACAAAACGCCCGCAAATCGCTGCGTCGAAAGGACTTAATCCACAGGGAGTAGAATGTTTTCTCTCTGGAGACCCGCGACCCGCGGCCTGTCACGCCGGAGGTCGCGGGGTTCGGTCCTCGAGAGTCGAACGACAGATCGCGCGGGTGTCGCGCTGTCGCCACAGGGTGGTGGCGTGACCGGCCACCACACCCCCTCCCGCTTACCGCGTCGCGTACAGCGTTCCCGACTCCACGGTGTACAGCTTTCCGTCGAACGCCAGCAGCAGCTCCGTCCCGGAGTACTCGCCGGGTTTGCCGACCTGCGTGTAGGCGCCGTTCTGGTCGATCTTGAAGAGCGTGCCGCTCTTCTGGATGCTCCAGAGGACGCCGTTGGCGGCGGTGAGGCCGATGGAGTTGCGCCAGATGGCGCGTTTGCCGACCTGGCGCCATTGGCCGCGGGCGGGGTCGGTGGCGTAGAGGGTGCCGTCTTCGACGGTCCAGAGCTGGCCGTTCATGGCGGCCAGGTGGGTGGCGTTGGCGAAGACGCCCTGGGGACCGACTTGCTGGTACTGGCCGCTCTTGTTGGTCTTGTAGAGCGTGCCGTCGCTTTCCAGGCTCCAGAGGAAACCGCCCATGCCGACGAGGGCGACGACGTTGCTCCAGTCGCCGGTCTTGCCGAGCTGCTGCCAGCGTTTGGCGCGCGGGTCGGTGCGGAAAAGCGTTCCGTTCTCGATGGTGTAGAGGCTTCCGTCGAGCGCTTCGAGGAGCGTGACGTCGCTGAATGCTCCGGCCGGGCCGATCTGTTCGTACTCGCCGTGCCGGGTCGTGCGGAAGAGGGAGCCGTCGGCTTCGATGCTCCAGAGCGAGCCGGCCATGCCGGTCATGGCCACGGTGCCTTCCCAGTCGCCGGCATCGCCGATCTGTCTCCAGTTGGCGGGAACGCGCTGCGCGAAGGCGGCCGGAACGACGATCGCCGTCAGCAGGAAGGCGAGGGCTGTGCGCATCAATCGGATGCGAATGGACATGGTGTTTCCTCTTTCTCTTGTGATGGGTGGCGTGGCGGATTTACTCGAGGCGGAGGAAGACCGCTCCGTCGAGGATGCAGGTCTTGCCGGCGGCGACGGCCATCTCGCCGCCCAGCTCGTAGTAGCCCACTGCCGGGCGGGGGAGGTTCGTCTGTTTGCCGGCCAGGGTTCCTTCCGTCAGCTCCTCGAGGGAGATCTTCTGCGTGCGGACGCCGCTGCCGGCGGCGGGCGAGGGGTCGTGGATCAGGAGGGCGTCGCCGTCGTAGCCGACGACCGTGACCCAGTGGCCGCCGTTGCGGACGTAGGCCTCGTCGTCTTCGTCCCAGGTGTACCAGCCGACGTTGAGCCAGACGGCGCTCTGGTCGTCGGCGATGGCGTTGCGGATGTCGTCGAGGTCGGGATATTCACCGGCTTCGTAGTCGGACGGCACGGGACGCCATCCTTCGTACGAGAGCTCGGCGATCGAGTAGCCGGCTTCGGTGACGTACGCCTCCACGCCGCGCAGCAGCTGCGCGGCGTCGGTGCCGTTCGCGGCCGAGGTCTTCATCGACGTGGAGAGGCTGCGGATCATGGCGATCTGGGCGCGCTTGCTGCCGACGATGCCGGCCGGCCGGAGCTCGTCGTAGCCGCTGGCAGCGAGGGCCATCAGCGAATTCGAGACCGCGGTCGGCGCGCAGTACTGCGAACCGGCGTTGGCGAAGCCGGCATCGCGGTCGGTCTGCAGGAAATCAGGAGTGCGGGCCGCCCTGGCGCGATACGTATTTCGTTTCGCGGACGCGGGAACGGCGATGAGGATCAGAGAGAGGACGGCAAAGAAGGTTCTCATGAGGCGTGGCGGGATCGTGAGGCTGCCCGGGACGGATCCGGGGCAGCCTCACGACGCTCGCGCGTGCTACTCGAACTCGATCGAAACCTCGTCTTCGCAGAAGTCGAAGGACTGCGCCTCGGACTCCTCTTTGTTGGCGAAGACGGCCTTGAAGTACTGCTCGCAGCTCTCGCCGTTGGTCGACTGGTCCCACACGAGGGTGATGGTCTTGCCCGGGTTGATGCCGCTGCCGATGTTGAAGAAGCCGTACTCCTCGCCGTCCTCGGACACGAGGATCTTGGTGATCTTGGTGTCGGTGTTGTTCGTGACGGTGAACTTGTACTCGTCGGCGAACGCGGGAACGCTCATCAGGACTACAGCGGCGGCGATGGCGAAGTGCTTGAATTTCATTGGTGGACTCCCCTTCTTTCGAATGTTTCGCGCGGGTTTCCCGTCGCGATGATTCCCACGGCGAACCGTGGTGAAAATGAAATCGATGTTCAGTCCTCGGCCACGACGATGATCCGGTCTTCCGCGCCGAAGGTGACGCTGGAGCCCTTGGCGGGATTGACGCGGACGCCGTCGCCGTTGCCTCCGGCCACGCGGTAACCGATGGCCACTTCGCCGCGGCGGCGGGCGCCTTCGACCACGTGCCAGTACGTCATCGGCTTGCCGAGGGCGACGTAGTCGGAGGCGGGACGAAGGTAGATCTCCGAACCGTCGGAATCGAAGATGTCGTCGAAGACGGCGCGCAGGTCGCGGTTCTCGGTGACCTGCGCTACGAGGAGGCTGGTGAGGTTCTCGCTGACGATGAAGTCGTCGGCCTGGGTGATCTCGGCCAGCTCGCGGTTGCGCACGTCGAGCATCTCGCTGACGATCGAGTAGCGGTTCGCGCCGCTCTTGGACTCGATGTCGCGCAGGTGCAGCAGCGTGACGAGGGTCTTGGCGTCGGCCTTCTGCACCGGCAGGTCGTCGGCGTAGCAGAGGACGATGATGTGCTCGTACTGCTCGGGATCGACGCTCTCCAGGGTGGCGCGGTCGCTGGAGTTGCCGCGGCGGAAGTCGAGCTGCTGGCGGGACAACGCGGGGCGGAGGGCCTCGATGTCGGCGGCGATGCTCGGGCTGTCGGCGACGACGGTCATCACGGAGCCGGGAGCGACGTAGTTGTCCAGCTCGCGGATGATGATCGGCGCACGGGAGCTCCATCCGAGGAGGAGCGTCTTCTCCGGCGTGGCGACGGAGGTGCTCTTCTGCACCATCAGGGAGGCGTCGAGCGACGGCGAGTGCTTGCCCGGGCGCACGGAGGCCATGTCGGCGGCGATGACGATGGCCTCGTCGCCCGGGATGAAGCGGCGGTCCATGGGGGGATTGAGCTGCACGATCCCGTCGGCGGTCTTCACGCCGACCACCGACGAGGTGTCGAAGGCGAAGAGTGCGTCGGAGAAGGAGAGTCCGTCCAGGGCGGCGTCGCGCTTGAAGTAGATCTCGTCGCCGCCGAAGTCGAGCAGCTCAGTGTACACACCGGAGAGGCCGGTCTGGCGGCAGGTCTGCGCGATGACGCGGGCGATGGTCTCGCCGGTCTCGATGAGCTGGACTTCGTCGCGGCCGACCAGGCGGGCCGGCTCCATGTTCTGGCGCTCCCGGATCTCGGCGACGATGTGGAACTTCTCCGTCCGGCGCTCCGGATGGTTGGTGACGGCGAGGATGGACTTGATGACTTCAGCATCCGGATCGTTGCCCTCGGGGGAGAGCACGACGATGGCGCGGGCGGCGTTGAAGTTGACGAGCTTCAGGTCGCCGAGGTCGATGGGATTGCCGCGGCGGCAGACGACGGTGGTCGTCTTCGAGTCTTCGATCCGTTCGCGCACTTCGTCGTCCATGGAGACCTTGTCGCGGTCGGCCATGATGACGATGACGTTGCGCTTGCGGTGCTCGTTGCCGAGGATCAGCTCTCCCATGATGGAGAAGATCCGGTCGTTCCAGCCGAGGATGACGATGTGGTCGGTCTCGGCGACCAGGGAGCGGCCTTTGCGCAGCTCCTCGATCTGGTTTCCGACGCCGTTGGCGATGAGACCGATGAGCGTGCCGACGATGAACACGCCGCCGAGGGTGACGGCGAGCATCATCAGCAGATAGGGGAGCGAGCCGCTGTCGCCGCCCATGGTGCCGGCGTCGAGGGTGCGCATCAGGTTGTGCCACATGAGGGCGGGAAACGACAGCGCGGCGCCGCTCTCGTCGCGCGGAGCGGCACCGATGAGTGCGAGCAGGATCGAGGCGACCGCCAGGAAGGCGACGGTGAGGATCGCCAGCCAGGCGATCAGGGCAGGGGTTCCGCGCGAAAGCGTGTTGTCGAACGCATAGCGCAGACGCTGCCGGAGCGTAAAGGTTTTCACGGACACCTCTTTAGATTGATGGACGGGGTTGGACGTTTGGGACCGGATGTCTGGACCGGTGTGGACGGTAACAGAGTGTGGCGATTCCGTCTCGTGAAACGTGCGTCAGAGGCGCGTCAAGATGGGGTGGTGACGGGGAAGGTGGGGTAAGACTGACGTTGAGGGATGCGGTGGCTCGTTCGCCACCGCACTCCTCAAATCTCCGTGCTACTCTCCGCCGCCCTCGGAGGGGCGATCGAGACCATGAACGTGAACCGTGTGTTGTGCAGTGCCGCGCTGACGTTTCTGCTGTTTGGATGTGCTGGCGAGGAGCCGTCTTCGGCGCAGTCGCCGGCTCCCGTGGCGACGGCTGTCGCCGAGCCGGCTGCCGCGCCGCCCGTTGCGTCGACGGCCGAGGCGGAGAAGCTGGTGGCGGAGCTGTACCGCGACGGGGAGCCTGGGCCGTTTTTCCAGACGGACAGCAAAGAGCGGCTCGACCGGTTCTTCGAGCCGGCGCTCGCGGAGTTGATCTGGAAAGACGTGGTCGACTCGAAGGGGGAGGTGGGGGCGCTGGACTTCGATCCGTTGTACGACGGGCAGGACGTCGAGCCGAAGAACCTCGTCGTCCAGACGGCGCAGGCCGAGGGGGACGCGGTGCTGGTACCGGTGTCGTTCGACAGCTATGGCGAGAAGCGGCAGGTTACGTATGTGCTCTCGCGCCCGGGTGGGGCGTGGAAGATTTCGGATATCCGGTACGCGGATGGACGGACGCTGAGGGATGTGTATCGGCCGGTGAGCTGAGGCGGGGTTGGGACCACATGGAGTGTGGCGGCGTTTGCCGCCACACTCCATCGAATATTTACCTCTCGCGGAGCGCGTTGGCTACGGGCATTCGGGCGGCGCGGATGGCGGGGAAGAAGCCGCCGATGAGGCCGATGAAGAGGGCGTAGATGGCGGCCCACATCATGAGGCGCGGGGTGACGTCGAAGGCGAAGGCGACCTGGCTGAAGGTCTGCCAGTTCATGGTGGCGGCGCGGTAGCCGTCGAAGGCGAGATAGGCGAGGCCGGCGCCGAGGATGCCGCCGACGAGCGC
>Ga0190272_10000228_pt1 | contig 34080 bp, 25 predicted proteins | sample Popmic504T_FD_133746 | JGI IMG/M metagenome (GOLD analysis project Ga0190272, IMG submission 133746) | Populus adjacent soil microbial communities from riparian zone of Shoshone River, Wyoming, USA - 504 T | ecosystem: Environmental > Terrestrial > Soil > Riparian zone | place: USA: Wyoming...
CCGCCCGGCTACGCGGCTCGGCGGGCCTGGGCCAGCTCGACCGCCTCACGGAACGCGGCGGTGACGTAGTCCGGGACCTTGAGGCCGCTGGCGTGGGCCCAGAGCAGCTCGCGCTCGACCCGGAAGATCTGCTCGGCGAAGTCCTCGAACCGGTCGGTGATACCCAGGGTGGTCATCACGTCGCCGAAGTCGGCGTTCTGCTTGTCGTTGTTGGCGCCCACCGGGGCGAACGACCGGCGGCGCATCAGCCGGACCATCCACTTCTGCCAGGCCGCGAGCTCACTCCACAGGGCACGGGCCGACAGCTGGTAGAAGACATAGTGCCCGGGCTCCTGACGACGGATCGGGCCGATCACGGTCTTGGCGATGCCCACCTCGCCCATCTCCATGACGCCGTTGTGGAGGAAGCTGTAGGCCAGGACCGCGGACCGCTCGGTGGCCATGCCGGTCAGGTAGTAGAGCATCCGGCAGACGTCCTGGAACGCGCCGAGGTGCGAGAGCGCACCGAGCACCTTGAGCTTGAGGCCGAGCGAGTCGAGGTCCGCGGCCGCCGGCCGCCGGCCGAGGTGCACCTGGAGCGCGTCGAGGATCAGGCCGTGCCGGACCTCCTGCGGCTGCCACACATCGGCGTAGAACACCCGGTCGATCTCCGGCGGGTCAGGGAGCATCGTGGTCAGCTCGAGCACGTTGCGGTCGACCTCGAGCTCCACGCGGGCCATGTAGTCGAGAACGTGCCCGAAGCGCGCCTCGAACTCGACCGGGTTCCGCACGCCGTAGTCGACGGAGTCCAGGTCGATCGGGGGATGCTCGACCGCGAGCCGGGCGACGTGTTCGATGAGCCGTCGCTCGGCCGCCGCCGACGCAGCGATCGTGGTGGACATCGCAGGTAAGGCTCCTTTCGCTGAGGTGCCCCCGCAGGTGATTCGGACGTGCAGGCAGTTCGGATGGGTACGGCGACGGGCCGTGCGGTCATCGTCTCAGCGGTGCTCGGATCGGGCCATGGCGTTCCTCGACGGCACCTTCGTCGGCGGCAGTTGCGCCGAGTCCACGGTGCGGACGCAGGGGTGCGGCTGCCGCGCAGCGGTGAGTCCACGCTGCTGCGGATCACCCCGTCCGGGAGTCCACCGGGCAGACCTGGTACTTCCAACTCGTGAGCAGAACCTGGTGTCGGGGCACCAGGTTCTGCTCACGAGCGTCTAGTCGAACGGCCAGCAGCGGGCGGTCGCGGCGATCCGGTTCCACACGTTGATGATGGTGATCGCCCAGATCAGCTCGGCCATTTCCACGTCGGTGAACTGGGCCGCTGCCGTGGCGTAGACCTCGTCGGTCACCGGGCCGTCGGTGATTCGGGTGATGGCCTCGGTCAGCTCGAGCGCCGCCCGTTCGCGGGCGGTGAAGAACGGCGCCTCCCGCCAGACCGGCAGCGCGAACAGCCGTCGCGCGCGCTCGCCGGCGTCGTACGCCTCCCTGCTGTGCTCGTCGAGACAGTAAGCACAACCATTGAGTTGCGAGGCGCGGATCCGGACCAGTTCCTGCAGCCCGGGTTCGAGGCTGATCTTCTGCGCGGCGTCGTCGAGGGCATTCATTCTCTTCGCGATGTGCGGGACGAGGTCCTCGATCGCCAACCGGCTGATCCAGGTGGCCTGCGGCTCGGTGCGCATGTCGGTCAAAGCTGGCTCCTGACGCTGTTCTCGAATTCTGGGTGCGCACTTCGGGAGGCCGGGTGCGTGTCCTGCAGTGGCGGCAGCGGGTAGGCGTGCAGCCGACCGGCCTGGATCAGCAGCCGGGTCCACTCGTCGGAGTAGTCCGACGGGAGGTGGGACCGGCGGTGCCGGCGGGTGGCCTCGATGGTGGTGGTGAGCTTCTGGAGGCGCTCGGGGCCGACGTTCGGGACCGGCTGGCGGAACTCGTCGGAGCTCACCTCGAGCCACGCCTGGGTGTCCTCTCTGATGCCGTCCGCGAGCCACCGGATGGCGTCCTCCCGCGTGGCCCCGGCATCCCTGGACTGCCAGTAGCGCAGCACCCTCGAGGCGTGGCCGATCATTCCCGTCATGGCGCCGTCGCTGGTCACGACGTGCCCGTTGCCGAACGAGTCACCGGCGACGACACCGTTGGCAGCCACCAGGGCATCCGTCCCGACGCGCTCGACGAGCCTGAAGAGCTTCGGTCCGTAGGTCAACTGGACCTTCACCAGCTCGGCCTTGGGGACCTCCAGCAGGATCGCGGCCTGCTCCAGGAAGAAGTCGCGCAGCAGGTGCTGGTACGCCGCGAAGTACTCGGAGGAGTCCCGTGCGGTCCCGGCGCGGACGAGGCCGGCCAGTACCGGATCGAAGGTCTTGAAGTCCGGGACCTCGACGAGCACCCAACCCACCTCGGCGTCGTCCTCGTGGCCCACCGCGATCTGGCGCACCCAGTACTCGGTGCCCTCCTTGTCGAACTCGGAGGCGATCCGCCGGCGCAACCGGCTGTCGACCAGGATCTCGATGAGACCGGACACGTAGTCGGCCTGGGCCACGACCGGCCCTCGACCGTCCTGGTGGTCGATCATGACAGGCTGCTGCTCGAACCCCAGCCGGCGGGCGTCCTTGCTGTCGATGCCCTGGGCCACCACGAACAGCTCGGGAACGCCGATGTCGATGACCTTGGTGCCCTGTGCCCTGATCCGTTTGAACTTGCCCTTGTGGTCGATCTCTCGGACCGCCTCGATGCGGACGCGCTTGCGGCCATCGGGACCGTCGACGAAGCCATCCCCCTCGCCGCCGCCGAGAGCGAACCAGCGGGCCAGCTGACGGAAGAGGCCGCGATAGCCGCTGTCGGCGGGGGTGATCACCCTGCGGTGGGTGAACAGGCGAACCCTGGGGTTCTCGACCCCCCGCTCGAGATCCATCCTCTCGATCTTCTCGAGGTAGCGCCGCAGCAGGATCAGCAGTTCCTCGGCGCCGGCCTGGTAGAGCGGCGGGGCTCGCAGCACATCGATCATCGGTGCGCCGATCCGCTGGGGGTCGGGCACGGTCGGTACCTGCGCCGGCCCCCTGTCGGTGATGGCACGGTGGGGTTCGCCGTCGCGCCACCGGTCGTCGACGAACTCGGAGTGCCGGATGACACTGCCGAGGTGTGCCTCCAGGTCGAAGCCCGCGACCATCTCGTCGGCCGAAACGTCACCGGAGGCCGTCTCGGTGCCGTAGAGGCAGTCGCCGAGCCGGAACAGGCTCCCGTCGCCGCGGCGGGGCACCCCGTCCTCGCCGTAGCGCTGCAGCATCAGCTGGTCGATCACCCCGAGGTGGTGGTACAGGTCCTCGCGGAGGTTCCAGTGCATCACCCCGTACGAGGGGTCGCCGCGCAGGTCGACGCCGACGGCCCGCCGGCCCATGGCGACGCTCCACAGCATCGCCATCATGTTCGTGCCGCCCAGGCCGAGCGCGAGGAAATCGGGATCGTGCACGCCCGTCAGATCCTCGTCACGGTCGTCGATCCGCGCGTGGTCCAGCGCGGTGGGTGCCGTCCTGGGGACCGCGGGCCGCAGCACCGTCAGGCTCAGCACGACCGCCACCAGCACGAAACCGGCGGCGATCAGGAACGCCAGGCGGTAGCCGCTGGCCAGCGCCGTGTCGACCGGCTGCCCACTGGCGAGCGACGTCTCGGTGCGCATGCTGGACAGCGCGGCCAGCACCGCGAGCCCGAGTGCCGGGCCGATCTGCTGCGTCGTGCTGACCAGGCCGGAGCGGACACCGGCGTCGCTCGACGTGGCATCGGCCATCGCCACCGTGAGCACCGCGGGGAAGCAGAGGCCGGCGCCCGTTCCGAGCAGCAGCATCACCGGCAGCACGTCGACCAGGTAGCTGCCGTCGACCGGCACCCTGGCGAAGAACACGAGGCCACCGGCGATCAGCAGGAGCCCGGGAACGAGCACGGTCCTCGCGTCGACCCGGCCGATCAGCTTGGGCGCGAGCTTGAGCGAGAGCACCGCGATGACGACCGCCACCGGCAGGAAAGCAAGACCGATCTCCGCGACGCTGAAACGCAGCACCAGCTGCATGTAGAGCGCGCCGATGAAGAACAGGCCGGCGAGGCCGGCGACCATCAGCACCTGGATCAGGTTGGCCCAGCCCACGTTGCGGGCGCGGAAGATCCCGAGCGGCACGAGCGGGTTACGGGCCCGCGCCTGCCGCACGACGAACCCGGCGAGCAGCGCGATCGTGACAGCGCCCAGGCTCAGCGTGCGCGCCGAGGTCCAGCCGTTGTCGACCGCCTGGACGATCGCGTAGACCCAGAGCATGAGCGAGGCGGTGATCAGGACGCCGCCCGTGACGTCCAGACCCTCCTCGACGTCGTTCGCCCGGTTCTCGTCGATGAGCCTGGCCGCGAACAGCATCGTCACGACGCCGATCGGCAGGTTCACGAAGAAGATCCAGTGCCAGTTGATCGCCGAGGTCAGCGCGGCTCCTGCGAGCAGCCCGATCGCGGCGCCCGACGAGGCGACGAACGCGTAGACGCCGATCGCCCTGGCCTGCTCCTTCGGCTTGGGGAACATGGTCACGACCATGCCGAGGACGACAGCGGAGGCCATCGCACCACCGATGCCCTGCACGAAGCGCGCGCCGATCAGGAGCTCCTGGCTCTCGGCCAGCCCGCAGAACAGAGAAGCAACGGTGAACAGCCCGAGCCCTGCCATGAAGAGCCGCTTGCGGCCGAACAGGTCGCCGAGGCGGCCCGCGAGCAGCAGCAGGCCGCCGAACGGGATCAGGTAGGCGTTGACGACCCAGGCGAGGTTCGACTGGGAGAAGCCCAGATCCTCCTGGATCGACGGCAGCGCGACGTTCACCACCGAGCTGTCGAGAATGATCATGAGGGTGCCGGCGCACAGCACCACGAGGGCCAGCTGGCGCTCGCGGAGGCTACGCAGGCGTGGTACCCCGTCCCGTCTCGCCGGCGCGGTGTGGACGGCCACGCGTTCCTCGACGCTCATGCCGGCTGCCTGGTGTCGGCGAACTCATGCTCGTCGCGCGTGGCCGGATGCGTGTCGTTCAGCGGCGGCAGCCCGATCGCGTGCGTCCGGCCGCTGCGGATCACGAGCCGCCGCCAGTCGGACGGGTCGAGCGGGACCAGGGAGTGCCGGTGCCGCCGGGTGGCGTCGATGGTCGTGGCGCGCGCCGAACTCGACCGGCCGCTCGCCGCGGAGATCTTCTCGATGCGCTCGGTGCCGAAGTTGATCGGAACGGCCTGGCTGAACTCCTGCGCGCTCACGTGCAGCCATCCGTCGGTGTCCTCCTTGATGCCGTCGGCGAGCCGCCGGATGGCATCGGTGCACGTGGCACCGGCGTCCCTGGCCTCCCAGTAGCGCAGCACCCTCGCGCCGTGGCCGACCATCCCGGTGATGGCGCCACCGCTGGTCAGGAAGTGCCCGTTGCCGAACGAGTCACCGGCGACGACGCCGTTGACCGCCACCCGCGCGTCCGCCCCGACCTGCTCAATGAGACTGAAGAGCTTCGGCCCGTACGGCATCTGGACCTTCATCAGGTCCTGCTTCGGCATTTCGAGGATGAGCGCAGCCTGCTCCAGGTAGTAGTCACGCAGCAGGTGCTGGTACGCCGCGAAGTACTCCGGCGTGTCCCGGTCCGTCCCGGCAGGCACGATGCCGGCCAGGATCGGGTCGAAGGTCTTGAAGTCCGGCACCTGCACCAGGATCCAGCCGACCTCGGGGTCGTTCTGGTGGCCCACCGCGATCTGCCGCACCCAGTACTCGGTGCCCTCCTTGTCGAACTCGGAGGCGATCCGCCGCCGCAGCCGACCGTCGACGAGCACCTCGAGCAGCCCGGCCAGGTAGTCGGCCTGGGCCACGACCGGCCCGTGACCGTCCTGGTGGTCGACCTTGACGTCCTCCTGCTTGAACCCGAGCCGCGTGGCGTCGCTGCTGTCGAAGCCCTGGGCCACCATGAACACCTCGGGCACGCCGAGGTCGATGACCCCGGTGCCCGGCACCCGGATCCGCTTGAACTTCCCCTTGTAGTCCAGCTCCCGGATCGCCTCGATGCGGATGCGCTTGCGGCCGTCGGGACAGTTGACGAAACCGTCGTCCCTGCGGAACCAACCGAGGTAGCCGTCGTCGCCGGTGGTGACCACGCGGTGGTGGGTGAACAGACGGACCCTCGGAGATTCCTTGCCCGCGGCCATGTCCATCTGCTCGACGGCCTCCAGGTAGCGCCGCAGCAGGATCAGGACCTCGGATGCTCCGGCCTGGAAGGCGGACGGACCGTCGAGCACGTCCACCATGCTCCTGCCGATCTTCGACGGATCGTGGTCGGCCGGCGGCGCCGCGGACTCCACCACCGTGACGATGCGGTGCGGTGCGCCGTCGCGCCACCGGTCGTCGATGAACTCCGTGTGCTCGATGATGCCGCCGATGTGCGAGGCGTCGCCGAGATACGAGTCCAGGAAGCCGGTGACCACCTCGTCGGCCGCGATGGCGCCGCCGGTCGTCTCGGGGTGGTAGAAGCAGTCGGAGAGGCGGAAGGGCTTCCCGTCGCCACGGCGGGGCACCCCGGCCTCGCCGTAGCGCTCCAGCATCATCCGGTCGATCAGCCCCAGGTGGTGGTACAGGTCTTCACGGATGTTCCAGTGGACCCCGAGTGACGGATCGCCGCGCATCTCGACGCCGACCACGCGGCGGCCCATGGCGACGCTCCACAGCATCGCCATCATGTTGGTGCCACCCAGACCCAGGCCGAGGAAGTCCGGGTCGAGCACTCCCGTGAGGTCGTCCTCGAGCTCGCCGTGCTCGATCCGGGCGTTGTCCAGGGCGTCCGGCGCGGTCTTCTGGACCACGCACCGGAGAACCGTGAGGCCGAGGGCCGCGGCCAGCGCCACACCGGCGGCTGTCAACAGTGCTATCCGGTAGCCGCCGGCCAGTACCAAACCGGCGGCCCCGAACACGAATGTCATGGCGCACAGCGCCGCGAGAACCAGCAGGTCCTCGCGGGTGGCTCGTGCGCGCTTCCACAGACGCGTCGACGTGACGGCTTGAATCATTTCCGGCGTTTCCTCACTCAGCTCGCGGGGGTCGGGTATCGAGAAAAGCTCACTACTGCGGCCATGACTCTGTGTCACAACCACAGGAGAACTGGATCACCGTTCGGGTGACGGCATGCTACCGGCTTCGCCCTCTCGTGTCCCCCAGGTTTGACGGGTCCTAGCAATCGGTAGGCCGATGTTGCGAAGAGCGTCCTCATGACGCGTGAGATACCCCCGAACGGGGCGTGGTCCGAGAAGAATCACCCGAATGTCGGAATCAGACCCCGACGGGTTGGTGGACCCGGACCGGCCGTCGCTCGCGCCGCGAGATCCCCGCGGCCTCGGCGATCAGCAGCGCACGCAGCGAGTCGTCGACCGTGCACGGGCTGGGCGAGCCGGTCTGGACCATGGTGAGGAAGGCGGCCATCTCCGCCAGGTACGCGGCGGCGAACCGCTCCAGGAAGCCGGGCCACGATGCGCCGCCCGGCGCCGGCGCGCCCGGCTCGACCGAGCGCAGCGGGACCCGGTCGTCCAGCCCGGCCACGACGGTGCCCAGCGTGCCGGCCAGTTCCATCCGCACGTCGTACCCGCCGCCGTTGTAGCGGGAGCTCTGCACGGTGGCGAGGGTCGCGTCGTCCAGCGTCAGCACTGCTGCCGACTCGTCGACATCCCCGACCTCGCCGAAGTGCCCGGCGCCGCGGTTCGCGCCGGTGGCGAACACCTCGACGACCTCGCGACCACTCACCCACCGCACCACGTCGAAGTCGTGGATCTGGCAGTCCCGGTAGATGCCACCGGAGGTCGCGACGTACTCGGGCGGCGGCGGCGCGGGATCCGCGGTCACGAGGTGCATCCTGCGCAACTCCCCCAGCTCGCCGGCGCACAACGCGGCCCTGGCGGCGCGGTATCCGGCGTCGAACCGTCGCTGGAACCCGACGTGCACCGCCGCTGCGGTGGCCCGTACCCGGTCGGCGACGTGTCTCGTCACCGCCAGGTCGGCCGAGACCGGCTTCTCACAGAAGGCGGGAATGCCGGCCTCACAGCAGCGCAGGACGAGATCGGCGTGCGCCTCGGTAGGCGTGGCGATGACGACGCCGTCGGGGCGCGAGGAAAGCAAATGCTCGATACTCTCACCCATTTGGGCGCCGACCATAAGTGCTATCTCTTTCGCCCGAATCCGTTCGGCATCAACGACAACCAGGCTTTCGACCCGTGGATCGTTGGCCAACGCAGCGGCGTGAGCTGCACCGATCCGGCCAGCACCGACCAGTCCTATCCGCAAGGGGGCGCTCCTTTGGATCGGGATGACGAACGGCTGCGGCGGACAGTATCGGTTTGGGCCGGAAGATGGCACCATCGAGCACGATTTCCAAACACCGACGCATGAGGGGATACGCCGGACCATTGCGCATACCCACCCAACACGATCGCCTCGCGCTGTCCGAGGAGGCCGTGTTCGCTGACTTCGCCTCCCGCGTCGAGTTGCCGGGCGCCGTCGTCGCCGAGATCGGCGGAGCCTTCCCGACCGAGCAGCTCGAGCGGTACGGCGTTGCCAGGTGGTACTCGATCGATCCGAACCGGCCGGCCGGCCGCTCTGGGGTGCACGAGGTGCTGCCCTCTCGCGCCGAGGACATGCCGCTGCCGGACTCGAGCGTGGACGCGGTGTTCTCCTGCAACGCGTTCCAGTTCGTCGACGTGGCGGCCACGCTCGCCCAGGCCGGCCGGGTACTGCGCCCCGGTGGTCTGCTCTACGCGCACTTCGGACCGATCTGGAGCGCGGTGGACGGCCACCAGCTCGAGTACGTCCGTTACCGCGGGCGGGACCTGGTGTTCTGGCGCGACACGCTGCTGCCGCCGTGGGCGCACCTCGCCTACGACCGCGAGGAACTGCGCGTCCTGCTGAGTACCGGACTGCCGGCCGACCTGGTCGACGCCCTGGTTCGGCACGTGCACGACAGCGACACGGTCAACCGGCTGTTCTTCGAGGACTACGTGGCCGCCGCGGTGGACAGCGGCCTGCAGTGGGTGGAGGTCGCCGCGTCGACCCACCTCGACTACGAGATCGTCCCGCCAGTGCTCGATCCCGACCTGCTGCGGACGGTCCGGGTCGACGAGCTGGCCGCCACCGTGTCGGCCCGGCGCGGCCGGCGCACCCAGATCGGCATCAGGGACGTCCTGATGGTGCTACGGCAGCCGCCCGGCTCGCTGACGACGGACGACGCATCCGACCAGTGACGCGTCCGACCAGTTCCGACCAAGTTCCGACCAGTTCCGACCAGTGAGGAGAACGATGAGCCGACTTGCTGTCCTCGGTGGCACCCCGGTCCGGCAGGGCCGCGGGTGGCCAGGCTGGCCGCAGTACGACGATGCCACTGAGCGGGAGGTGATCGCCGCCATCCGGTCCCGCCGGTGGGCGATCAGCTGGCCGAGCGACGGCACCCGGGCACGGGAGCGCCGGTTCGCCGACGAGTTCGCCCGCTACAACGATGTGCCCTTCTGCGTGAGCGTCGACCACGGTTCCAGCGCGCTGCTGGTCGCGCTGGAGGCGCTGGACATCGGCCCCGGCGACGAGGTGATCGTCCCGTCGATGACCTGGGTCGCGCCGGCAACGGCCGTGCTGCGGGTGGGCGCGCTGCCGGTGCTGGTGGACACCGACGACGAGACCGGCTGCATCACGCGGGAGACCATCAGCGCCGGTCTCTCGTCAAGGACCAAGGCCGTGATCGTGGTGCACCTGGGCTGCACGGTGGCCGACCTGGACGGCATCCTGCAGCTGACCGGCGAGGCCGGCATCCCGCTCATCGAGGACTGCGCGCAGGCCCACGGCGCCCGCTGGCGCGGCCGCCCGGTCGGCTCCTTCGGTGCCATCGGCGCGTTCAGCTTCCAGAACGGCAAGGTGCTGGCCGCCGGCGAGGGCGGCGCCGTGATCACCTCGGACGAGCACCTCTACCGGCGGGCCCAGCAGCTGCGGGCCGACTCACGCCGCTACCCGGACACCGAGGTACCGGCGGGGCAGCTGGAGCTGGTCGAGGAGTGCGAGGTGATGGGCAGCAACTACTGCATGTCGGAGCTGTCCGCCGCGGTCCTGCTCGACCAGCTCCCCCGGCTCGACGCCCAGCACCGGCATCGCGAGAAGATCGCGGACGAGCTGGAGCGCAGGCTCGGCGACCTCGGTGACTTCGGCCCGATCCCGCTGCCGGAGCACGCCGACCAGCGGTCGATCTACGAGTACGGCATCCGGTTCCGGCCGGGCACGTTCGGCTCGGCTTCGGCCGGCCGGGTGGCCGAGGCCCTCAGCGCCGAGCTGGGCATGCCGTGGTACCCGCCGGACCCGCCGCTGCACCGCAGCACAATGCTCCAGCCGCACACCAAACGACGGTTCGCCGCGCTGTGGTCCGAGGACGGCCGCGCCAGGGCCGTCGGGCGCGACTTCAGCGGCGCCGAGCGGTTCTGTGAGAGCACGCTGCTGTGCCACCACTCCGCCCTGCTCGGCGACTCCTCCGATGTCGACGACATCGTCCACGCGCTCGAGAAGGTGCGCGGACGTCGTGACGAGCTTTGACGGCGCGATCACCGATCTGCACGTGCTGCGGCTGACGCCGTACTACTACCTCGCCGGCCGTGAGCTGACCCACCGTGAGCTGCAGTACGAGCCCATCGGCGGCATGCAGGTGCAGATCATGCAGACCACCGAGCAGGTCTCGGCCATCGGCGCCAGGCAGTCCGTGGTGTTCCCGCGCCGGCCGGGGATGCCCGGCACGATCGACCTCGATGAGCGGACCCGCTTCGAGCTGCTGCCGCTGCCGGTGGCACCCATCCCCACCAGGTCCAAGGGGTACATCGGGCTGCTGGTCTCGTGGGGGCTGGCGCTGGTCGGCTGGTGCGTCGGGCAGCGGCTGCGCGGCACCAACCGCAGGTACTCGCTGATCCACGTGCACTGCAGCGAGCTGCCGTGGACGTTCCTGTTCGCCATGGCCGCCAAGTACCTGCTGCGCCGGCCGCTCGTGCTCACCACGCACTGCAGCGCCATCGCCACCTTCCATCCCGAGACGCTGCTCGGCCGCCTGCTCATCGGCCCTGCCCGGCTGTTCGAGCGGTGGGCTGTGCGGCGGGCGGACGCGGCCGTCGTGCTCACCGAGCGGATCCGGCGGGTGTACCTCGAACGCGGGCTGACCACGCAGGACCGGGTGCACGTCGTGCCGGACGGGGTGCGGCTGGCCGACTTCCGCCAGGACCTGTCGGCCGCACCCGACCCGGACGACGGGCCGCCCACGGTGCTCTACTGCGGCCGGTTCGCGCCAGAGAAGGGGTGGGCGGACTACGTGGCGGCCGCGGCGCTGCTCGTCAGGGGCGGCAGCCCGGCGCGGTTCGTCATGTGCGGCGACGGCAACGAGCTCAAGCACTGCGCGGCCGAGCTGCGGCGGCTGGGCATCGCCGACCGCGTCGAGCTGCGCGGCCACCTGGAACGCCACGAGATCGCCACCACGATCAAGGAGGCGACCGTGGTGGTGATCCCGTCGAGGCACGAGGAGCTGGGCGGGACCGTGCTGGAGGCGCTGACGGCAGGCCGCGCGGTGGTGGTCACCGATGTCGGCGGGCTGCCCGAGGTGGTGGGGCACGGCAGCGCGGGGCTCATCGTGCCGCCGTGTGACCCGCCGGCGCTGGCCGCGGCCGTGCGGCGACACCTCGAGTCACCCGAGCTGCGCAGCCGTCACGGCGCGGCCGGTATGAGCAGGGCCGCGCGGTACGACCTGGAGGCCGTCACCCGGCAGCTGGCCGAGGTCTACAGCTCGGTCGCAACGCAACACCAGCCGCAGGACCGAACCGCGCACGGAGTTGATCACGGGCCGATGGTCGCGGAACCGGACGGTCGGTTGTGAGCGGAGTTTGCCAGGTCGCGCAGGTGCGGCCGCCGACCAGGTGCCGGATGTACCGGTCTAGGATCTGGTCACCGTGTGGAGATGGTTGTGTCGGAGTGTGCGGGTAGGGTCGATGAATCCGGGTGGCCGGAATTCCGGCCGGCCGTTGTTCATGACGCAGTCCCACTGCGAGTGGTGCACGAGCCGATGATGGCGGCCGCATAGCGGCACGGTGTTGTCGAGACTGGTGGGCCCACCATCGGCCCAATGCTGCCGGTGATGCGTAGCGCATTGTCGGTGTGGGCGATCGCAATTGGGAAAGGCGCATCCGCGGTCTCGGAGGATCAGTGCCCGGCGGATGGCGGTGGGGACGGTGTAGCCGGCCCGGCCCACGTCCAAAGGTTCGGACCGGGCGCCGAGTACCACCGGAATGACCCGGCAGTCGCACGCGATCCGCCGGGCTGATTCGGCGTCGAGCGGGCCGACGCTGTCGAGCACGGCCTGGCCGATCCCGTCCCGCAACGCGTGTAGTGGCACGGTGACCATGACGTGTGGCTTCTCGCCACCTTCAGACGGGAGGTCACCGGCGTCGGCGGCAAGCCGGACGACCTCGGCCAAGGCGTCGCCGTGCCGGTGGGCCGCTGACCGTGGGTCCGGGACGGTGTCGCTGCTGGGGCGGGGTTTCGCCAGCGGGCTGATCACCGCCTGGACCAGGGCGGATGTCTCCGGGTCGAACTCGCCGCGTAGCACCAGGCGACCGTTGGGCCGGGTGGAGAGGTGGAGTTCGTTGACCGGGTCGGCAAGGTCGCGGTCGTCGGGTGAGGTGCCGTCCTGGTCCATCACGTCCCGGACCCGCTGTCCGATCTTGACCAGGGTGCGGGCGTCCATGCTGCGCGCGGCCTCCACCATGGTCTGTTCCGCATGCTCACGGTCGACGTCCGGAACGTGCAGCGGCAATCCGCTGAGGGCTTTCGCGATCACGTCCAGGTGGTCCGCACCCAGCACACCTTCACGCACCGCGGCGGCGGTGACCGGCAACGCGGCTGCTACCACACCACCGCTGACTACCGGCACCTCGGTCACCGCCGCGGCATGGCTGATCCGTCGTTTGGCTTCGCCATGGCCAATGCGCAACACATCACGCAATACCGCAACAAGACTCGGATACCCCACCTCGGCCAGCACATTGCGAGTGTTGAGTTCGGCGATCAGTTCCAGCGAGGCCGAGTATTCCTGCCGCATCCGCGTTTCGGACTCGGCCAAGGCGTGCAGCAGTTCCTCGCTGCTGCACTGCCAATGCCCCATAACCGCAATGATACCAATCACCGTCAACTCGCGGCGTCACCCACAAGAAGGAAACATAACGCGAAGCCGCCGGCCGGCCAACGCAAAGAAGGAACGAACCACCCTCCCCGTCAAGGCTATTCTTTAAACAGCAACGGCCGGAGTCACCACGTGACAACGCGGAGAAGCGACGGCCCTAGTTCGTGGACGGGCCGGTGGCCACCAGGTGGGTGGCCACCCGGTGGGCCAGTGCCTGGATCGTCAGGGCCGGGTTGACGCCACCCGGATAGGGCATGAGCGCGCCGTCGGCGACGAACACGTTGTCGGCGGTGTGCACGCGGCCGGTCGGATCACACACCGAGGTCCGCCGGTCGGTGCCCATCCGGCAGGTGCCGTGCAGATGGCCGCTGCCGAGGGTGAAGTCGAGCGGTTCGGCGGCGACGTCGTCGGCGCCGGCTGCCGCAAGCAGCGTGGTGGCCCGCTCGCGCATGAAGGCGAGCCGCCGCAGGTCGACCGGGTGCGGCCGGTAGTCGATGGTGAGCACTGACCCGTCGACAAGCACCCGGTTGCCGGCCATCGGCTGGTCGGCGAGCAGGCACTCCAGGCGCAGCAGCAGCGGATCGGCCCGGTCCGCGACGGCGAGCGGACCCGTCTCCAGGATGATGCCGCCGAGGCCTGTCGGGCAGTCGGCGTCCAGGTAGTGGTCGCTCAACGCCATCGTGACGTACCGCCCGCCGTTGGCCGGCAGGTCGGCGCCGGCGAGCAGGCCCGGCCGCAGCCGGCCGGTGAGGTTCTGCGCGACCTTCATGCACAGCCCCCGCCCCACCATGTCGTTGCCGTTGCCCAGCCCGGCCGGCGAGCTGCCGGAGCGGGAACGCAGCAGCAGCGCGCTGCTCTGGATGGCGTTGGCGGCCACGACGAACAGCCCGGCCCGCACGGTCTCCACCCGGCCGGTGGCCAGCTCAAGGCAGCGCAGCCCGCCGACCTGCCCCGTGCGCCGCTCCACGAGCTGCAGCGCCTTGAGCCCGGTGCGCAGCGTCAGGTTCGGCGCGGACCGCAGCGGAGCCAACAGGCGCTGGTACACGTCGCCCTTGGCGCCGGTGGGGCAGGCGTAGTCGGTGCAGGTGGTCAGGTCGGTGCAGGCCGGCGCGGCGCCGAACTGCCTGGAGGCCACCGCCAGCGGCATCGGGAACGGGCTCAGGCCCCTGGAACGGGCGGCGGCGGACAGCACCGCGCCGCGCGCGCTCGGCAGGTGTGGCGGCAGCACGTCGAGCGCGGGCGCCGGCCGGTACGGGTCCAGCCCGCCGTCCGAGGTCACCCCGAGCCGCCGCTCCACCCAGTCGTAGTGCGGGTGCAGCTCGTCGTAGCCGAACGGCCAGGCCGGGGGCAACGCCTCCGGCACGACGTGTGCGGACGCGTCGAAGTCGATCCTGCGCAACCGCAGCGACACGCCGGCGTAGAACCGGGTGCCGCCGCCGACACAGCACGCCGTCCACGGGTAGCCCTGCTCGGTCCACCGGCCGTCGATCGTCCTGGCCCGTGCCGTCTCGAAGCCCGGGATCAGGTCGTTCAGGTAGGTGCCGGCCGGCACGTGCTGACCCTGCTCCACCACGAGCACGTCCCAGCCGGCGTCGACCAGAACGCTGGCCACCACGGCGCCACCGGCACCGCTGCCGATCACGCACACGTCATACCGACGCCGTTGCACCGTCCCGGCCGGCTACTGCTGCACCAGCGTGCTGTCCAGTTCGTCGAGCACCTCGGCCTCGTCGAGCATGTCGGCGAGGCTGGCGGCCAGCTCGGCCAGGATGGTTCGGCAGATCCCGTCGAACACCGGGTCCACGTCGTCGACGCCGAGCACGAACACACAGCGCCCGTCGGTCTTGCCGGGCAGCTGCCGCGAGCCGTACACGACTCCTGTGTACAGGCTCACCGCCGCGGCCAGCACATCACCGGTGAACGTGCACAGGTTGTCCGGCCGTGGCTTGCCGGCGATGTGCTGCATCGCGTCGAAACAGCCGTCGGGGTGCACATGGATCCGGTCGCCGTCAGCGATCACCGGCACCGCCGGCACTTCCAGACCACCGTCGGGCCCGAACAGTTCCGTGCTGTGGGCCAGCAGCCGGTCGAGCCCTTCGGCGAACGGGATCGGGCCGCGGGCGCGCCTGGCCTCGGCCCCTTCGAGTACGTATCGCGGCCACTGCGCCATCGCCTGGGTGCTCACCCACGCCCAGTACAGCTCGGCCGGCGACAGGCGGTCCGACCCGATCGCGAAGTTGAACTGGTCGTACAGGGCCAGCTCGGTATCGTGCGAAATCAAGCCACTGCGCAGGCAATGCTGATAGTCCGGCGACCCGGGTATCGGGTAGAACGGGTTGGTCCAGAACCGCACCCCGGCCAGCATCAGGTTGATCGAGTCCCTGGCCAGCTCGGCGGCGCTCTGCCCGAGCAGGCCGACAATGAGCGAGGCACCGACGTCGACGCCGTGATCGGTGAACAGCGCCGCACCGTCGCGGACCTTGGCCAACGACGTGAAGCCCTTGCGGATCTTGCGGAGCCGGGCCATGTCGGTGGTCTCCAGCCCGAGGAACAGGCTGCGGAAACCGGCACCCGCCATGTCGTTGACCAGCTCGTCGTTCAGCTTGACCACCGTCATGCCGTTGGGCAGGTGCAACTCGACGTCGAGGCCCCGCTTCTGGATCGCCTGGCATATCTCGTGTACGCGCGGTATATCGAAAGTGAAATTGTCGTCCTCGATGAAGAACCGGCGAATTCCGTGGGTCGTGACATAATGTGCTATCTCGTCGACCACATTCTCGGGCGACCGCGCACGGAACTGCTTGCCGACCGTGGCGTGCACTGTACAGAACGAGCACGAGAAAGGACAGCCACGGCTGGTGATCAGCGTTGCGGTCGCGTCGTAGCTGGCCATGTCCAGCAGCTCGACCGCCGGCAGCAGTAGGCCGTCGAGGTCCTGCAGGAACGCTGCGCGGGGCTGCAGGTGGATCCGGGAGCTCGGCTCCGCGCAGTCACACAGGCCCCGGCCGCACCGGAAGGCGACACCGGGCTGGGAGGTGATGCTCTCGCCGGCGACGAGCGCCCGCACGATCGCGGCGACATTGGCCTCGGCCTCACCGAGCACGAGCGCGTCGAAAGCCGGCTCGGCCATGGCGTGATGATGCGCGACCGTCGGGTGCTGGCCACCGAGGATGATCTTCGCGTCGGGCAGGATCTCCCGTACCAGCCTGGCAATCTCGTACGCCGGCTCGTAGTACGGCGTGAACATGCACGACACCCCGACCACGTCGTAGCGGCCACCGCGCAGCGTGCCGGTGATCCGCTCCCAGGTGGCACCCCAGTGCACCAGCTGCCGCCAGCGCGGGTGGGCGGCCACCTTGGCGCGGTCGGCCGCGGTGTACTCCGCGGGTGGGACCACGTGGTTGTCGTCGGTCCAGGCCAGCGAGTCGAAGATCTCGACGTCCATGCCGTCCTGGCGCAGCTGGGCTGCGAGATACGCCAGCCCGATCGGCATGTGCCGGCCGATCTCCACCATGCACGACCGAATGGGTGGTTTGATCAGGAGTACCCGGATCCGACCAGCGTCCTGAGGCAGCATCAAACGGACCCCCATCTGCGGGATCCTTGCCCTGGCTGTACCCGCGTGGTTTATTACAGGCATCCACGAGACCTTTGTCAAGGATTGAGGGGTGGCCCAAGGGGGTCGGCCCGCCGCGCATATCGGCCGACATCCGGAGGAATCCTCATGCTCCATTTGCCCATAAGTCCGGTAGGGCCTGCCCTCCCGGTGGCCCCCCGGTATGTCACCGTCTTTGTGAACTGGGCGTGCAACCTCAGTTGTCGGGAGTGCTGGCTGTACGGCGATTCGGCCAGCGAGAACACCTGGCTGGAAGAGGTCAAGCGGGAGCAGATCAGCCTCGACATGTGGAACGGCCTGGTGGACGAGCTGGCCGCCAACACCGCGACGCCGAGCATCTCGATCATGGGCGGGGAGCCGCTCATGCACCCGCACATCCTCGAGCTGGTGCGGCAGGCGAAGCAGCGGGCGCCGGCCTGCTCGCTGGACATGAGCACCAACGGCACGCTGCTCCCCAGGATGGCCGACGGCCTCGTCGACGGTGGGATAGACATCGTCTACATCTCACTCGACGGTCCCACCCCGGAGATCAACAACCCGATCCGCGGCCGGAACTCCTTCGAGCGGGTGGTCACCGGCGTCAAGGCGCTGCAGCAGGCCTGCCGCGAGGCCGGCCGCGGGCCACGGATCGCGCTCAACTTCACCCTCACCGGAATGAACTACACGGCCCTGCCCGGCATGGTCCGGTTGGCGGAGGAGCTCGACATCGGTCAGTTGACCGTCGACCTCGCGATGTACTTCACCAAGGAGGAGGGCAAGAGCACCCGCCCGGCGTTCGAGCCGATCATCGGGCGGCCGTTCATGTCCTGGACCGGCTACTGCAACGAGCACCAGCACGCCGGCGTCGACCGGGCGCGGCTGCTGGAGGTGTTGGAGGAGGCCAAGAACGGTTCCGACGACGTCGAGGTGCTGGTGGCGCCGGTGCGCTACACCAGCGAGGAGCAGAGCACCTATTTCACCGACCAGTGGCGCGAGGTCGTGCACGAGACCACCTGCCCCAAGCTGTGGGCGCAGACCACGGTGCTGCCCAACGGCGACGTGCTGAGCTGCACGCCGTTCGCGGACACCGTGATGGGCACGGTCAAGGATTCGAGCCTGGGCGAGGTGTGGTCCGGCGACGCGTACGGCCGGATGCGTGACCTGATCAAGCAGGAACTGCAGCCCATCTGCTACCGGTGCTGCGAGCTGAGCCTCGACATCGAGGTCGACCCCGCGCTGTTCGCCAAGGCGGAAGGATGACGATGACCCGCAGCGTCGACCAGGTGGAGAACGCGACCTACGGCTCGATCCGCAGGGCCACGGAGATCTACGGCGAAGCGTTCCGCCTCACCTTCGAGTACGTCTACGGCAGCCACATCCCCGGTGCGGTCGCGGAGTTCGGCTGCTTCGAGGGCTTCAGCTCACTGCTGCTGGCCGACCTGATCGCGGAGTTCCGCGACGAGACGGAGTTCTACGCCAGGACGTTCCCGAGGCACTTCCACGTCTACGACTCCTTCGAGGGCTTCCCGAAGAGCACCAACGCTGTGGACACCGTCTCCTACGAGGTGGCCGACAGCGGATACTGGCGCGAGCACGAGGACGCATCGCCACCGGGCACCGAGGAGATGCTGCGTCGCGAGTTCACCCGCAGGATCGGCGAGAGCGGCTGGACGATCGTGCGCGGCATGTACGCCGACAGCCTGCGGTCGACACCGCTGGCCGAGCCGGTCGCGATCGCCAACCTGGACTGCGACCTGTACGCCTCGACCGTCGAGGTGCTCGACCACCTGCTCGGCCGGCGGCTGCTCCCCGACGGGGCGGTGCTGCTGATGGACGACTACAACTGCAACCGCGCGAACCCCCGGTTCGGGATGCGCCGTGCCATGCGGGAGTGTTTCGCCCGCACGGACGGCTTCTACGAGTTCGACGAGTTCCTCCGCTACGGCTGGCACGGCCGCGCGTTCTTCGTTCACCGGCTGGGCGACAGCCCCAACCCCGACGCGTGAGCGGAGCGTGCCGCCACGGCGCACACGAGTTCGGCGGCGCCGTGGGTAGCCAGACGCGACAGCGCGTGCCCATCGAAATCGGCCCGCCAGTCGGACCCGTCGGAAAACAGCATGCCCAGCTGGGAGCGGTACAGCTCGATAGCGGCGCGCTTGCGCTCGAGGTGCGTCCCGTCCACGCGGACACCGGGTCTTCCGTCGGCGGGCAGTCCCTCGGCGTGCAGTCCCTCGGCGTGCAGTCCCCCGGCCGGCGCCCCGATGGCGTACGGCAGGTCCTCCCACACCGCGAGCCCGGTGCCAACGGTCGCGCACGCGGCGGTCGTGGCGGCGAGCACCATGCGGTGGTCCACGTGGCCGCCGACGGCCCCGCACGTCCACACGGCAGCCGGGCGCAACGACAGCAGCAGCGACCGCAGGTCAGCGGTGATCGCGGCCTCGAGTTCCGGCTCGGCCGGCAGCAGCGGGTCGAAGTGCGCCCCCAGCCAGGTGCACAGCCAGTCGTCGCCGCGCCGCCGGTAGAGCGCGTCGAGGAACGGCAGGTGCAGCGTCGTCGCACCGATCGCCGCGACGGCGGCCCGGTCCTCGGCCAGCCGAACCGTCACCGCGTCGTCGTCGAGGCCGCAGTCGCCGTGGAACCGGATCGCCGGCTCCGACAGCGGCGGCTCCGGGCAGCCGGCGAAGACCGTGCAGACGACCACCGGCCGGCCCGATCCGGCGATCGCGGCCAGCGTGGCGCCGACCGACATGACGGCGTCGTCCAGGTGCGGGGACACCGCCAGCACCGGTCCGTCATCGGCAATACCGTCCAAGCCCTCCAAGCTGTCCAAGCGCGGTGCTCCTTCGTGATCGAGGCAGGGTGACGATGTATACCGAAACCCCAGGCATGCTCGCGCTCGTCGTACGCGGCCCGGCCGTGCACGAGCTCGAACGGATTCCGCTGCCGTCGCCCGAGCCCGGGCAGGCGCTGGTCGCGGTCACCCATGTCGCACTGTGCGGCACCGACCTGCGGCTGCTGCGTGGAATGCTGCACGATGCCGAATACCCGGTGATCCCCGGGCACGAGTGGGCCGGCGAGGTGCTGGCCGCACCCAGCCGGCCCGAGCTGGTGGGGCAGGCCGTCGTCGGGCACAACTTCCTGCCGTGCGGCCGCTGCGCGTGGTGCGAGCGTGGCTCGCAGAACCTCTGCCTGTCGCTGGACGAGGTGGGCTTCAGCCTGCCGGGGGCGTTCGCCGAGGCGTTCTGCCTGCCGGCGGAGAACCTGCGGCCACTACCGGCCGGGCTGTCCGGCGCGGAGGGCTGTCTGCTCGAACCGCTCTGCGTGGCGCTGCACGCCGTCGAGCGCGCCGCGGACCTCACCGGCCGCACGGTCGGCGTCATCGGCGCCGGCGCGGTCGGCCTGCTCGTCGCGCAGCTCGCCGTGGCCGGCGGCGCCGCGGCGGTCGCGGTGATCGACCCGGCCGCGCACCGGCGGTCGATCGCCGCCGAGCTGGGGCTCGGCGCCCACCCGGAGCTCGCGGTCTGGCACGACGACCCGCGCGAGGTCGTGTTCGACGCCACCGGGGTCGCGGCCGTCTTCCCCTCCGGTCTGCTGGCCACCCGGCAGGGCGGCACGTACGTGCTGGTCGGCTACTCCGGTGAGGACACCACGCCGGTGCAGCCGAGCGTCGTGATGCTGCGCGAGCTGACGGTCGTCGGGTCGCTGTCCGGCTACGGCCTGCTCGACCGGGCGCTGGCGGCCGTGACCAGCGGGGCCGTGCGGCTGCGCCCGCTGCTGAGCGACCCGCTGCCGCTGACCGAGTACCGGGCTGTGCTCGACGCGCCGGCCGACGCGGCGCCACTGCGGAGCATGTTCGTCCACGAGGCGGGTCGGCTCACGGGCCGGGAACAGGAGAACCCATGACCAGCGGCGATGCCAGGCCGACCAATGCCGAGCTCCTCGAGCGCGCCAGGCGGGTGACCGCCGCCGAGATCTACGACATCGGCACCCGGTTCCCCTCGGTGTTCGAGCGTGCCGACGGTTCGTGGATGCACGACGTCGAAGGCAACCGGATCCTCGACGTCACCGCGGCCAGCGGCGCCCTCCTGCTCGGCAACCGGCATCCGCGGGTGGTCTCGGCCATCACCGACTGCATCCGCGACCACGGCATGGTGTTCGCCAGCACGCTGTCGCTGCCGCGCATCGAGCTGGCCGAGCGGCTGTGCGAGCGCTACCCGGCCGCCGAGAAGGCCGTGTTCACCAAGACCGGCTCCGAGGCCACCACCACCGCGATCCGGCTGGCCAGGGCCGCTTCCGGCCGCGACCTCATCCTGACCTCCGGCTACCACGGCTGGCACGACTGGCACCAGTCGTTCCTGGACATCGGCTTCGACTCCGGCACCCGGGTGGTCTGTTTCGGGTACAACGAGACCGCGTTGGAGCGGCTGCTCGACGAGTTCGCGGGCCGGATCGCCGGCGTCATCATCACGCCGGAGCCGGCCTGGTTCGGCGCCGACTACTACCGCCGGCTGTCCGCGACGTGCGCCAGGCACGGCGTGCTGTTCATCCTGGACGAGGTGATCACCGCGCTGCGCTACGGCCCGCGCGGCCTCAACGGCACCGGCGAGGTTCCCGCCGACCTCATCACGATGAGCAAGGGCATGGCCAACGGTCACTCGCTGGCCGCCATCCTGGGGCGCCGCGACATCATGGACTGCTACGACGCGGCCGGGATCGCCGGCACCTACACCCGCGAGGTGCCACCGATGGCGGCGGCGCTGGCGACCATGGACGTGATCGAGGACGGCTCGGTGCACGAGCGGTGCCAGCAGCTGGGCCAGAAGCTGATGGACGGCATGCGCGACGTGCTGGCCGCGGTCGGCATTCCCGCCTTCGTCGGCGGCCCACCGATGATGTTCGACGTGGTGGTGCCGTCCGAGGCGCTGTCATGGGACATCTATCGCGCGGCGTACGACTACGGCGCCTGGTTCGAGGACAGCGGCACCCAGATGATCACCGCGGCGTTCGGGGATGCCGAGGTCGACCACGCGCTCACGGCGTTCGAGAAGGGTGCCCGCAAGGTGGCCGCGACGACCAGCCTCGAACCGGGCGAGCTCGGCGAGGACCGCAGGCTGCAGTTCGCGGCCGAGGCATTCGGTGGCGCCCTGCGCGACGACGACGTGCTCAAGCGCATCGAGGAGACCGTGCAGCAGGTGGCGGACCACAGCACCGCGTGACACCGCAACCGCCGGTGCCGGTCGCCTCCCGGCCGGTGCGCGACGGCCGGTGGGTGCACCTCGCCACCCGCTCGTACGGCACGTCGATCTACCGGGTGGACGGCCGGCACCCGTACTACGTCAAGACCACGCCGCCCCGCGACCGCGAGGATCTGCGGTTCCACCCCGGCAGCGAGGCGGACCGGTTGGTCTGGCTGGCGGGCCAGGGCTTCCCGGTGCCGGAGGTGGTCGAGGTCGGCGAGGATGCCGACGCGCAGTGGCTGGTCACGACCGCGGTCGCCGGCCGGCCGGCCGCCGCATCGTGGAGCCCGGCCAAGCGGGCCGTGGTGCTCGACGTGGTCGCCGACCTCGCCGCCGCGCTGCACACCCTCGCGGTGCCGGACTGTCCGTTCGACCGCACGCTGGCGGTCTCGCTGCCGCGGGCCAGGGTCGCGGCGCACACCGGGACGATCGACCTGGACGATCTCGACCCGCGGCACAGCGGCTGGACGGCGCGGCAGCTGCTGGCCGAGCTGGACGCGACACCGGCCCCCGCCGAGGACGACGTCGTGGTGTGTCACGGCGACCTGTGCCTGGACAACGTCCTGATCGCGCCGGACACCCTGTCGCTGGCCGGCATCCTCGACGTCGGCCGGCTGGGCACGGCCGACCGGTGGTTGGACCTCTCGGTGGTGCTCCGCAACATCGGCGAGGAGTGCGCCGAGTGGGGCTACCACAGCCGGCACACCACGATCTTCCTGCGCCGCTACGGCCTGGCCGTGTTCGACGACCGGAGGTTCGAGTACTACCGCCTGCTGGACGAGTTCATCTGAGTTGTGATCTTCAGTTCGGGCGACGTGGGACCCGGGCTCTGGGTTCACTCGAATGGATCGCCCGGGTTGGGGTTCGTGACACAGAGGTGACGCAGAGGTGAGGCCGGCGGTGCGCGGCGGGCTGCCGCCGCCCGGTCACCTCGACGCCGAGGGACGGTCACACAGTGACGACCTTTGTCTTTAGGCCGGGTAGGCGATGGGGCTCGTCGCGGTCGGTGACGGCCGCCGATCCAGGTAGTCGGACCGGTCTCCGACGCGGCCGGTGAGACCTTCACCGGCACGGAGTCAAGCCGTAGCATTCCTCACGTTTCGACCCTGGGCCGGGGTGACGACGGTCGATCCACTCCAAGTGCCAAGGGGGCAGGCCGGTGGTGTCGGTACGTGTCGGTCGCGCGCTGCGCGGATTGTTGGTGGCGGTTCTCGTCCTCGCGGTTACCGCGACGACAGCCGAGGCGGTGATGCCACCGCCCGCGAGCTCCGAGCCCGCGAAGGAGCGAACTCCGCTCTCCGACATCACCAGGACGCCGACGCCGGAGATCCCGACGAGGACCTGGAACGTCGACGGTCGCGGCGCGTTCGGCGACACGATCCCGATCGACGTCCCGGCCTTCCGGAGCATCACCCCCCAGCTGTCGCTGACGTACGACTCGTCGGCCGGGAACGGCTGGACGGGAGTGGGCTGGCGGATGGGCGGCATGGCCCGGATCGAGCGGGCCTCCGCCGGCAAGGGTGCCCCGCGCTACGACGCGACGGACGTCCACACCGTCGACGGTGACGAGCTCGTGCCGTGCGTGGCCGGCAGCGTGAGCCCGAGTTGCACCACGGGTGGCACGCACGCGACCAAGAACGAGACCTACCTGAGGGTCGCGCTGACCGGCACCGGTGCCGCCAGCCGGTGGACGGTGACCGACAAGGACGGCATCCGGCGCGTCTACGCGCCGGTGCTCTCGGCTGGCACCGATCTGGTCTTCCGGTGGAGTCTGAACCAGGCCATCGACACCTTGGGCAACACCGTCACCTACAACTGGCTGAACAACCAGCTCGGCTGCTGCTGGGAGTCCCTCGACTCGGTCACCTACAACGGCACCACCGTCAAGTTCCACTACGAGACGCGGCCGGACAACGTCCAGGAAGCGATCGGCAACGGTGCGCTCACCACCGTCTTCGGCCGGATCAAGACCATCGACGTGTCCGTCAGCGGCAGTCGGCTGCGCGCGTACCAGCTGTCCTACACGACCAGTGGCAGCACGTCCCGGTCGTTGTTGACCAGCGTGCGGCAGTTCGGCCGGGACGCGGTGCTGGACGCCTCAGGGAGCGTCACCGGCGGTACCAGCCTGCCGGCGATGACGGCCGGTTTCTCGACCGCCACCACCGCGTTCGCCGCCGGGACCACTGAGACGAACCTGGGCAACAAGAACGACACCAGGTACCTGCCGATGGACATCAACGGCGACGGCAGGACCGACATGCTGGAGATGTGGCCCGGCTGGACGTACGAGCGCCGCAGCTGGTTGTCGAACGGGACCGCGTTCACCTTGGCGTCGAACGACACCGGCATCCCGATCCACGCCGAGACGCGGTTCCTCACCGGGGACGTCAACGGCGACGGCAAGGACGACCTCATCGAGATGTACCCCAACGGGTTCAACTGGGGCCGGCGGCTCTACCTCTCCACCGGCACCGGCTTCACCCAGCAGCCGGCCACCGGCACGTCCCATGGCGGGTACAGCAAGGACACCCGCTTCCTCGCCATGGACGTCAACGGCGACGGCCGGACCGACGTCGTCGAGCTGCACTCCTGCGGGATCTTCCCGGTGCACTACTGCCGCGCCACCTCACTGTCGAACGGCACCGGTTTCACGCTCGCGTCGTCCAACCAGCCCGGCATCCCCTACGGCACCGACCGGCAGTTCTACCCGGCCGACGTGAACGGCGACAGCAAGTACGACCTGCTCGAGTTCTACGCGGCGGGCTTCGGCGCGGGCGGGCGGCGCATCTGGATGTCCAACGGCACGGGTTTCGTCGCCGGGGCGGTGGACACCGGCATGCAGTTCAGCACGCCCGACGGCGACGGCGCCGGCAGCCGGTTCGTGGTGATGGACGTCAACGCCGACGGCAAGACCGACATGATCGAGCTCTACCCGTTCCTGGCCATGTACACCCGCCGAACGTGGGTCTCCACCGGCTACGGCTTCACGCTGGCCTCCACCGACAGCGTCATGCCGTCGGCCAACAACTCGCGGCAGATCGCGGCGGATGTCAACGGGGACAAGCGATCGGACCTGATCGAGCTGTCGCCGTACGGTCTGTCGACCAGGCGACGCGTCTGGTTGTCCACCGGCGGTGGCTTCGTCGCGGGTGCCACCGACACGTCGATCGGCTCCTTCAGCTGCAGCAAGGGCAACTGCACCAGCGAGTTCGTCGGCATGGACGTCAACGGCGACGGGCTCGAGGAGATGACCGAGCTCTACAACATCAACTTCGGCTTCAACAAGGCTCGCCGCATCTGGGGCATCGGCGGAGCGGTGCCGGACCTGCTCACCTCCCGCGCCGACAGCTGGGGCGCCACGACCTCGGTGGCCTACACGCCGTCGTCCGTGTGGCCGAACACGAACAACCCACCGCTCGTGCAGACCGCGTCCGCGGTGACGGTCGGCGACGGCCGGGGCGGCTCGGCGGTCACGAACTACAGCTTCTCCGGCGGCGCCTACGACCGAGCGGAACGCACGTTCCTCGCTTTCCGCCAGCAGAAGGAGACCCTGCCCTGCATCGCGGGCGAGACCGCGTGCCCGTACATCGAGACGACCTATCGCCAGGACATCGGCGCGATCCTGCACCCGGAGCGGGTCGAGCGCCGCACCGGCGGCGGCGCGCTGCTGGGCTCGACGGTCCACGAGTACGCCGTCAACGGCACCACCATTCCCCGCACCACGCTGCCCACCGGAACGTGGGTGAGCACCCACTCCGGTACCGGCACGACGTGCCCCGGCGCGGACTGCAAGCGGACGTACACGACCCGGCAGTACAACGCCTACGGCGAGGTCACCCAGCAGGTCGAGCACGGCGACAACGAGACCGCCGGGGACGAGCGGACCACCACGACCGCGTACGTGCCCAACACGACCGCGTTCATCGTGAACAAGCCGGCCGCGGTGACCGCCTTCCAGGGGGTCGGCACCGGCGCGACGTTGCTCTCCGAGACGCGCAGCAACTACGACGGGGCGACGACCTGGAACCAGGCTCCCTCGGCCGGTCTGTCGACCAGGACCGGGAAGTGGCTGTCCACCACGAGCGCCTTCATCGAGACCAACCGGGAGTACGACAGCTGGGGCAACCTCACCGCCGAGATCAACCCGCTCGGCAACCGCACCACTCTCGGCTGGGACCCGACCTACCACCTGTTCCAGACGTCGGAGACCAACGCGCTGTCCCAGCCGGTCGCCGCGACCTGGGACGTGGTGTGCGGGACGCCGACGGGGTTCAACGACCTCAACAACCAGGCGACGACACTGACCTACGACGCACTGTGCCGGCTGTCGGAGAAGACCGAGTCCGCGGGCCGGTTCGAGCGCCACACCTGGGTCAACGTCGGCAACGCCGCGACGCAGCACGAGCTGATCGAGCGGCCGGCCGCGGACGGCACGAGCAATCCACTGTGGACCCGCCGGTACGTGGACGGTCTTCAGCGGCCGTGGCGCGAGGTCGCCAAGGGGCCGGATGCCGCCACCGGCGACGTGTACTCCGACACCGCCTACAACTCGCGCGGCCAGGCGTCGTCGAAGACCGCGCCGTACTACTGGCCGGCCGGCCAGCAGCCCACCACCTACACGACGACCACCGGTTACGACACGCTTGACCGTCCCACGGTGACGACGCTGCCCGGCGGTGCGACACAGACCAAGAGCTACGGCGTGTGGGCGACGACCACCACCGACGAGCGCGGTTTCGTCACCGTCGACCGGGTGAACGCCTACGACAAGCGCGTCGCCCGGGAGCAGACCGTCGGCGGGGTCGTCCAGACCGCCCGGTACGAGTACGACCTGCGCGGTGACCTGGTCCGCTCGACCGACCCGTCCGGTGTGGTGATCGCATACACGAAGGACTCGCTCGGCCGCACGACGCGGACGGACGACCCGAACATCGGCACCACCACCCACGAGTTCGACGGTGCCGGGTACCCGACCGCGGAGACCGACGCGAAGAACCAGCGCACGACGTTCACCCACGACGCGGTGGGCCGCAAGACCGGCAAGACGAGCAAGGCCGGCACCGCGCAGGCCAGCACGGTGTCCTGGGCCTACGACCAGGCGCGCGCCGGCTACCACAACGTCGGCAAGCTCACCACGATGACCGATGGTGCCGGCACCCGGACCTTCGACCACGACGCGATCGGGCGCGTCGTACGGACGGTGCGCACGATCAACGGCGCGAGCTACGCGTTCTCCTACGGCTTCGACACCGGTGACCGTGCACTGTGGACGACCTATCCGGACGGCGACACCGTCGGGACCGCGGCGGCACCGCTGCGCTACGACGCGGCCGGCCGGCTCCTGTCGATCCCGGGCTACGTCACCTCTGCCACGTACAACGCCGAGGGCAAGCTGACCCGGGTCGACAACGCCAACGGCACGGTCACCACCCGGCCGCACGACGCGCAGCGGGGCTGGCTCACCGGCATCACCACCATGTCCGGCGCCACGACTGTGCAGAACGTCACCTACACCCGCGACGCCAAGGGCAAGATCACCGCGGTGACCAGCCCGTTCGCGAACGAGGGCTGGACCTACGCCTACGACGACGCGGGCCAGCTCACCGCCGCGACCAACACGTCGTCGGCGACGAACAACCAGACCGTCGGCTACGACGCGAAGGGCAACATCACGGCCAACTCGCGCCTGGGCAGCTACGGCTACGGCTCGTCGCGACCGCACGCGGTCACCAGCGCGGGCAGCAACACCTACGCCTACGACGGGGCCGGCCTGATGACCTCCGGTGCCGGCCGCACGCTGACCTGGAACGGCGACAACCGGCTGGCATCGGTGGTGCGCAACGGTGTCACCACCACCTACACCTACGACGCCGACGGTGCCCGCCTGCAACAGGTCGAGGGCGGCAGCACCCGGCGCTACCTCGGCGACGACTACGAGGTCGACGTGACCGGTGGCACGACCACGAAGTACGTGTCGGTCGCCGGCACGCTGGTGGCCCGCAAGGACGGCACCACGACGTACTGGGTGCACACCGACCACAAGAACTCGATCCAGGCGATGACCGATTCGACCGGCGCCGAGGTGCACCGCAAGAAGTACCGGCCGTTCGGCGAGATCCTGTCCACCAGCGGGACGCTGCCCTACGAGGCACGCGGCTTCGCCGCCGAACGTCAGGACCCGTCCGGTCTGGTGTGGCTCAAGAACCGGTTCTACGACCCCGAGCTCGGCCGGTTCATCTCCCCCGACTCGATCATCGACGGCGACGACAACATCGGCCTCAACCGCTACGCCTACGCCGCCAACGACCCGGTCAACCACACCGACCCGGACGGCCGCAAGTGCAAGGGCCTCGATGGTTCGTGCAACGACGAGTACGGCGAGCTGGAACACGAGTACCAGAACCAGAACGACTACGTCGAGATTGGGGGCGCCGACTGGTGCGGTCCTGCCGCCGTCCGGATCGCACTGAGCACCCGGGGCATTTTCGTACCGATGCCGGAGCTGGCGCCGCACCTGCTCATGCCCGGAACGCAGAGCGGCTTTCAGACACCCTTTGCCGGGCCGGCCAAGGTGCCCGACCTCCTCAACTCGTGGTCGGGCATGGCCGGCGACCACGTCTACCAGTCGCAGTGGATGGACGCCGGCACGGTGGAGGAGCTGAAAGGCAGGGTGGCCACCAACATCAAGGCGGGCCGGCCGGTGCTGCTGAACATCACCAGTGAGTCGCCCGGTGGACTGACGGACACCTGGAACCGGCCGCTGCAGAACCGCGATCACTGGATGACCGTCGTTGGCTACCGCGACAACGGTGCCACCCTGATCATCCGCGACCCCGCTCCGACCGACGCGGCGCAGACGACGTCGTACATGGAGGTCACCGCCGAGACGGTGGCGACCTGGACCTCGGGTCGGGGGTACGTGTACTGAGCCGGACGTCCCGCCCCCCTGCGCGACATGCTGAGGGGGGCGGGACCAGTGCCCGTGGCACGATGGGCGGCGATGTCGTCGTCCTCGCTTCCGCCGCGGCCCGTGGTCGGCATCGCGCATCCCGGTGCCATGGGCGCTTCCCTGGGTGCCGCGCTGAAACCGATCGCCGGCCAGGTGATCTGGGCCGAGCGGGGGCGCTCGCACGCCACCGCGAAGCGCGCGGAGCTCGCCGATCTCGTCGCGGTTCCCGACCTCGCGTCGCTGGCCCGCCGCTGCGACCTGGTGATCTCCATCTGCCCGCCGCGTTGGAGGTTGCCCGTGAGGTCGCCGCGGCGGGCAACCGCTGCCGCTACCTCGACGCCAACGCGGTCTCCCCGGAGACGATCAACCAGATCAGTGCGCTGTTCGGCCCGGACCGGGTGGTGGACGGCTCGATCATCGGCCCTCCCGGCTGGCAGCGCGGCGACACCGTGCTGTGGCTGTCCGGCCACGACGCCGCCCCGGTGGCCTCGCTGTTCGACGGCTCGCCGTTCATCGCGCGGGTGCTCGGCACCGAACTCGGCGCGGCCAGCGCGCTCAAGGTGTGCTTCGCCCTGCAGAGCAAGGCGATGCCGGCAATCTGGCTGGAGATCGCCGAGGCGGCGCGGGCGTTCGGAGTCGAGGACGCGCTGCGCGACGAACTCGCCCGTGACGGCGTCGACCTGGACACCACCGTCGCCGCCATCACCCGCCGGGCCACGACCAAGGGGTGGCGGTGGGCCGGTGAGATGGAGCAGGCCGGCGACGCGGTCGCCGCCCTCGGCCTGCCGGACGGTTTCTCCCGCGCCGCCGCGCAGCTGTACCGCGCACTGGGCCGGCCCGACTCAACACTGTGACGCCCGCAGACAGCGAACCGACGGTCACGGCTCCGGTCCCGTCCAGCGGCGCGGCCTGCGGGGCACTCAGCGCCAACCAGGCCTGCCGCCGGCCAGCCACTGGCACGCGTACTAGGAGATCCTGCGGCGGTAGGTGACCATGGCGAAGAGGTACGCGACGATGAGGATGCCGACGCACCAGGCGAGGGCGATCCAGATATCGGTGCCGACCGGCTGCTGTGTGAACAGGTCGCGGATGGCGTTGACGATGGAGGTCACCGGCTGGTTCTCGGCAAAGGCGCGGACCGGGCCGGGCATGGTGTCGGTGGGCACGAATGCCGAGCTGATGAACGGCAGGAAGACGAGCGGGTAGGAGAACGCGCTCGCGCCGTCCGCGGACTTCGCGGAGAGACCGGGTATTACGGCGATCCACGTCAACGCCAGGGTGAACAGCATCAGGATGCCGGCGACCGCGAGCCACGCCAGCACTCCCGCCCCCGAGCGGAAACCCATGAGAAGCGCGACGAGCACGACGACCACGATCGAGATCAGATTGGCGGTCAGCGAGGTCAGCACGTGCGCCCACAGGACGGCCGACCGTGCGATCGGCATCGACTGGAATCGCTCGAAGATGCCGCTCTTCATGTCCAGGAAGAGCCGGAACGCGGTGTAGGAGATGCCCGTGGCGATCGTGATGAGCAGAATGCCGGGCAGCAGGTAGTTCACATACGAATCCGACCCCGTGTTGATCGCGCCGCCGAACACGTAGACGAACAGCAGCATGAAGGCGATCGGCATGACCGCGGTCGTGATGATGGTGTCCAGGCTGCGAGTGATGTGGCGTAGCGAGCGTCCCAGCAGGACGGCGGTGTCGCCGAAGAAGTGCTTGGTCATCATTGTTCCCTACTCGTCGAGCCGACGCTGCTGTCGTTGCCGGCGTCGGCCCTGCCGTGACCGACGATGGCAAAGAAGACGTCCTCGAGGGTTGGCTGCTTCTCGACGTATTCGACCTTGGCGGGCGGGAGCAGCTGCTTGAGCTCGGTGAGGGTGCCGTTCACGATGATCCGACCCTCGTGAAGGATCGCGATCCGGTCGGCGAGGTGTTCGGCCTCGTCGAGATGCTGCGTCGTGAGCAGCACCGTCGTGCCGTGCTGGGCGAGTTCCTTGATGGCGCGCCATACCTCGAGGCGCGCCTGCGGGTCGAGCCCGGTCGTCGGCTCGTCGAGGAAGATGACCCGCGGGTTCCCGATGAGGCTCATCGCGATGTCGAGGCGGCGGCGCATGCCACCCGAATAGGTCGACACCTTCCGCGCGGCCGCGTCGGTCAGCGAGAAACGACCGAGCAGGTCATCCGCGATCGTGCCCGGGTCCTTGAGGTGCCGCAACCGGGCGACCAGCACGAGGTTCTCCCGCCCGGTGAGGATTTCGTCGACGGCCGCGAACTGTCCGGTGAGGCTGATGGACTCCCGCACGTCCGCAGCCTGCGTGGCGACATCGAAGCCGTTGACGCTGACAGTCCCCGCGTCGGCCTTGAGCAGCGTGGACAGGATTTTCACGACCGTGGTCTTGCCCGCCCCGTTCGAGCCGAGCAGGGCGAAAATGCTGCCCCACGCCACGTCGAAGTCCACGCCGCGCAGCACCTTCAGCTCCTTGTACGACTTCTCCAGGCCCTGCACGTGGATCGCGGGCCCCCGGACCTGATCGGCTGTCATCTGGATATCCATTCTCTTTTGTCACGCTTCGATGCCCGCGACGCGATCGATGGCACTGGTCAGTCGTTCCCGCTCCCGACTGATCCACTGACCCTCCGGATAATTTCGAAGAAAAGCCTCGGCGAACTCCACAGGCTCGTTCCCGACGATCGCGCGGACCGGGGTTCCGTTCGCCACGCTCTGCTCGAAGAGATCGGCAAGATCCTCCAGCATCGCCATGATGTTGCCCCCGTTCCCCGGCCCGAAGAACATCAGGTACCGCTCCAGCGCCTCGATCGCCGTGTGATAGTTCGCGGGAAGCTGTTTCGTGCGCACCTTGTACTGCCGGTAGCGCCTCTTCTGCTCGATCCAGCGGGCGGCCATGTCATCTCCCTCCTTCTCGGAGCTGTTCGAGCCGTTCCGCGAGGAAGCTCCACGTCCTCCAGAACTCGTCGAGATACTCGTGCCCCTGAGCGTTGAGCGAATACACCTTGCGCGGCGGCCCCTTCTCGGACGGGATCTTCTCCACGTCGACGAGGCCGCGCTGCTCGATCCTGACGAGCAGCGCGTAGACGGTGCCCTCGGCGATGTCGGAGAAGCCCTGCTCCCGCAACCGTGCCGTGATCTCGTAGCCGTACGCGGGCCGCAGCGACAGGGTCGCGAGGACGATGCCCTCCAGCGTGCCCTTGAGCATCTCCGTCATCTGCTTGCCCACGGAACACCTCCTCGGACTACTCAGCGATACCGACTACCGGTACCTAGTACAACTGAATAGTGGCGCAGGCGCAAGCCCCCTGTGGCCCTGGCCACCTACTGGGCTGCGCACCCAGCAGTTCGACGACGTGTTCGGGTACTCGACGGACACGACCTTTGCGACGGGCCGGGCAGAGTGCCGTCACCTGATCAACGAGGTCCGCCACGGAGTCGTCCGGCACGGCGGGGAGACCATCGGCCCGGTTCACGGGCCGGTGTGAAGGTAGGCGGCCCAGAACCCTCCATGGTCGAGTGCCGGCCGAACACGTGGATCAGGGGCGGTCGTCGAACAGTTGGACCCAGCGGCCGTCGAAGCCGCCGTTGGCGGGGGTGTACCACTGACCGGTCAGCCACGTGCCCACCTCGCGGCGGTCGGCGTCCTCGACGACGCCGGTGTGGACGAAGAAATCATGCTGACGCCAGTAGGCGTTGTGGGAAGCCAGGTCGCCGCTGGCAACGCCGCGGCTGCGGCCGGTGCTGTCGAGGCCGAGCCCTTGGTACCCGCCGAAGTCGTCGGAGCCGGAGATCTCGTCGGCGTTCTCCTCGCCGGAATAGGCGCCGTAGAACCAGTTCTTGGACAGGATGCCCTCGCGCCCGTCGGTGAGGTCGGACGCCCCGCTGTCCCGGGAGGCGGTGTAGAACCGCTGCAGACCGGCGCTCACTTCGGGTGTGCCGGTCTCTGACATCACCGGGGAGTCCAGCAGCACGTCGCTGGACAGGCTGGCGAGCCAGTGGGTCTGCCAGTTCGCGTGTTGCCAGTGGCTCGGCACGACGTCGGCGAGGTCCTGGAGTTCGTAGGTGACACGCTTGATCGCCTGCCAGGTCACCTGCGTGCCGTTGTCCACCTTGCTGGCCAGGCCGTGGGCAGTGGCAGGAGTCACCGGCTGCGCCCGCCAGGCCACGACCGCCGACGACGAGCTTTCCGGCACGAACACGTAGTGGACGTTCTTCTCGTTGTCGTTGTTGATGTCGACCTCGGCCCTGCTGGTGCTCTCCATCCGCGCCGCGAGCGTGCTCCACCCGACGGTGGAGAACCGCAGTTCGTGGGCATGCGGGTTCACGCTCGGCAGGTCGAAGTTACTGTGATCGGCCTGCCACAACAGCAGATGCCTGCCCGTGGCCGTCGGCATGAACTTCACCGCGCTGTCCGTGCCGCGCCGCATCACGTGGTCCTTGTGGCTGGTGATCGTGGCGTGGCCGAACGTCTCCCCCGCGCCCGGAGTGCCGGTGACCCCACGCAGCACGATCTCGACGCGCTCCCAGTCGTGGATCTCGTCGAAGTCCTTGTCGGCCGCGTTGTACACGTGGTACAGCAGCACAAGGTTCTTCACACCACTGGTCGTGTACTCGATGAGCCCGGTATACAACGTGGGCCGGATACGCCAATGGCCGTTGGCACCGGCCATCGCGTACTGATTGACGTTGCGCCAGTTGACCCGGTTGTTCGAGAAGTTCCCGTCCCGATCGAAGTCGTAGTTGGACAGCCAGTCACTGCCTTCCCGGCTGTTGTTCTCGTCGCCCCGCTTGAAGATCACCGGCGCGTAGTAGGACAGATAGGCCTGCCGCTGCGCGGTGGTCAGGGTCCAGGTCTGCGCCACGGAGTCGCCAGCACCGGGCCAGGCCACACCTGCCAGAACCAACAGGGCCACCAGCAGACCACGCACCACTTCGCGCTCCTTCACCGGGGGATCAGCGAACCGCACATCACCCTAGCGGGAACCGGCCGGCCGGCCGGCCGGGAGACCGAGTCGGCCCTCCGCCGGCAGTTGGGCGCCAGCGACGCAGCGAGACGCTCCGGCACCAGCTGTACGGCTACCATCGCTATCTGATCA
>Ga0190272_10000229_pt1 | contig 33817 bp, 34 predicted proteins | sample Popmic504T_FD_133746 | JGI IMG/M metagenome (GOLD analysis project Ga0190272, IMG submission 133746) | Populus adjacent soil microbial communities from riparian zone of Shoshone River, Wyoming, USA - 504 T | ecosystem: Environmental > Terrestrial > Soil > Riparian zone | place: USA: Wyoming...
GCAGTCAGAGAGCGGCAGCACCGCGTCGCGCCGACGACATGGGTCGCCGCCATCGCCGCTGTCGTCTACACGTTCGCACCAATCGATCTGATCCCCGAACTCGTACTCGGCCCCCTGGGCTTCGTGGACGACATCGGCCTGTGGGGCATCTTCGCCGTGCTCTTCGCACGCGAACAGCACCGATGGCTGAGCGGCCTCGAGTCGAAGTAGCCCTCGAGCCGAATCAATCGGAGTCGTTCAGTGCGGGGCGTGGAACTGGTCCTCGCCGCGCTTCCAATAGCCCTTGACCACGATGCGGTCGGCATCCAATCGCCAACGCTCGATCGCGAGCGCGCGACCGGGCCGCACGATCGACTGCTCCGCGGCGATGAAAGCGAAGACGTCGCCGCGCGGCCGATCCGCCGCCGTGAGCCCGTCGAGGCGCTGACCGAGGACGTGTCCTCCGGGTGCTGAACCGCGGTGCACGAACTCGACGCTTATCCCGTCGGGTGCGGCGATCGCGAGCTGATGCGCGGCATCCGGCACCTCGACGAGGATCCGTCCCGTCGCGTCGATGGGCATGGATGCCGCGAATCGGCGCATCGCGGGGACCGCGGTCTCGTCTCCCGCGAGCAGCCACGCGTCGGGCGTGCCTTCGATCAGCATCGATCCGCGAGGTCCGCCCACTCCGATCGTCGCGCCGAGAGGAGCGGATGCCGCCCACTCGGCCGCCACTCCGCGGTTGCCGGGCGCATGGTGGATCGCGAACTCGACATCCAGCCAGTCTTCGGCCCAGGCGAAGGGCGTGTATTCGCGGCTCGGCGCCGCCCGCATCTCTTCGATGGAATCGACAGGACCGGCGGGGAAGAAGAGGCGCATGTGATCGTCGCAGCCGGGTGAGGTGAATCCGTCGAGTTCGGGGCCGCGCAGGCGCACGCGCACGTACGCGTCGGTCTGCCAGATGCGATCGACCAGCGAAGCGGTGCGGAACCGCAGGTCGAGGCCTCGGCGGGTGAGGGCGAAGGTGGTCGGGGTCGAGGTGGTCATGTGGGTCTCCTGTTCGTGAAGGGTAGCGGCATCCGGCATGTTGTCATTCCCACAGCACGACGCGGCGTCCGGCGATCTCGTCGACGCGGGCGGGCGTTTCATAGAGCTCGGTGAGATTGTGCGCCGTGATGACGTCGGCGACCGGTCCGTGGTGCACGACACGCCCGTCGCGCATCGCCACGACGTCGTCGGCGTACTGGGAGGCGACGTTGATGTCGTGCATGACGACGACGATGGTCATGTCGCGTTCGTCGGCGAGTCGGCGCAGCAGCTTCATGAGACCGACCGCATGACGCGGGTCGAGGTTGTTGAGCGGCTCGTCGAGGAGCAGGTGGTCGGTGTCCTGGGCGACCGCCATGGCGACGAACGCGCGCTGGCGCTGCCCGCCCGAAAGCTCGTCGAGGAACCGGGCGCGCATGCCGTCCAGATCGAGCAGGTCGATCGCACCGTCGACGTGGACGCGGTCGTCGGCCGTGCGGCCGGTGCCGCCGTGCGGAAAGCGCCCGTAGCCGACGAGCTCCTCGACGCTCAGACGGATCGCAAGGTGGTTGTCCTGCCGGAGGATCGCAAGTCGCCGGGCGATCTCACGTGAGCGGGTGGTGGCGACGTCCATCCCGTCGACGGTGATCACTCCGGCATCGGTGCCGACGAGCCGCCCGATCGCAGCGAGAAGCGTCGACTTGCCGGCGCCGTTCGGACCGATGATCGCGGTCACGCCCGTGCCGAGCTGCATCGTGACGTCGTCGACGGCGACGAGGGTGCCGTGGGTCTTGACGACGTCGTCGATGAGGATCATGTCAACGGGCCCTTCCGGTGAGGATGAGGATGATGAAGAACAATCCGCCGACGAACTCGATGACGACGGGCAGTTCGGTGGCGAAACCGAGCACCCGGTCGAGGATGAGCTGACCGCCGACGAGGGCGAGGGTGCCGATCGCGATCGCCGCGGGGACGCTGCGCAGGTGGCGGTGACCGACGGCGCCGTAGGCGAGGTTCGCCACGAGCAGGCCGAGGAAAGTGACCGGACCGACGAGAGCCGTGGATGCCGCGACCATCGCCGAGACCGCGATGATCACGTGGAGCACGACACGGCGATGGTCGACGCCGAGTGAGATGGCGGTCGATTCGCCCAGCGAGAGCACGTCGAGGGAACGCCGAAGCGGCCACAGTGAGGCGATCGCCACGGCGACGACGATGCCGGCCGGCAGGAGGAGCTCGCGATCGATCGAGGTGAAGCTCGCGAACACGAGGTTCTGCACGATCGCGAAGGTGTCGGGGTCGAGCAGCCGCTGGAGGAAGGCGGTGACGGACCGGAACAGCACGCCGAGCACGAGTCCGGCGAGCACGATGACGTGCAGGTCGAGTCGTCGACGTACGAACAGCCACCAGTAGAGGAGTGTCACCGTGCCGGCCATGAGGACGAGCTCGATGCCCCACGACACGAGCGGCGGGGCCGCGACGAGGATCGCGGGGCCGATGACGAACGCCGTGATCACCTGGATCGCCAGGAACACCGAATCGAACCCCATGATCCCCGGGGTGAGGATGCGGTTGGCGGTGATCGTCTGGAAGAGCACGGTCGACACCCCGACGGCGGATGCCGCGATCACCATGCCCGCGACCGTCCGCCAGCGCAGCGCGAGCGCGTACTCCCAGGCGCGGGGGAGGTCGGTCGTGAGGTAGAGCGCGATCGCGACGAGGGCGAGTGCGCTGAGGATGCCGAGACGTACGCGCGTGGAGCGGAAGACGGTGGAGGCACGCGTGCGCACTGCGGTGCTCATCGGGTCGTCACCTCCCGGGTCGCTCTCCGTCTGACGCGTCCCGGCGCGGGTGCACCGTCGACCGGCCGCGCGGTGCCGAGCAGCAGCCAGAGGAACACGACACCGCCGATCACGCCCATGACCACCGAGATCGGCAGCTCGAAGGGAAAACGCACCAGCCGACCGACGATGTCACTGAACAGGACGAGTGCCGCGCCGAGCAGCGCGACGAGCGGAACTGCACGGCGCATGTTGTCGCCGATCAGGCGACTCACGATGTTCGGGGCGATCAGCCCGAGGAAGGGGATCGCGCCGGTGACGACCATCATTACTCCCGTGACCACCGCGATGATGCCCACGCCCAGCCCCATGACGCCACGGGTGTTCAGCCCGAGCCCGCGCGCGGTGTCTTCGCCCAGCCCGGCGACAGTGAACCGGTCGGCCGCGATCCAGGCGATGAGCGCCGCGATCGCGGCGACGTACAGCATCTCGTAGCGGCCGCGCAGGATGCCGCTGAAGTCGCCGATTCCCCAGTTGAGCAGCTCCTGCAGCAGATCGAGCCGGTACGCGACGAAGGTCGTGATCGCCGCAATGACGCCTCCGTAGAGGATGCCCACGATGGGGACGAGCACGCTGGAGCGCGACGGGATCCGGCGCACGAGAGCGAGGAAGCCGAAGACGCCGACGAGCGCGCCCAGCGAGGCCGCGACGGCTTTGAGCCAGAGCGGGAGGCCGGGGGAGGTGAGCAGCACGATCAGGAGTGCGAAGCTCGCGGCATCCGTCGCCCCCGTCGTTCCCGGCTCGACGAACCGGTTTCGGGTCAGCAGCTGCATGATCAGGCCGGTGATCGCGAAGGCTGCGCCGGCGAGCATGAGCGCCACCGTCCGCGGGATGCGGCTGGCGAAGAGCACGAAGGCGTCGAGCTGGGCGACGCCGACGAACAGCGAGACCGTCGCGAGGGCGGCGACGATCGCCACCCCCGCGACGATCAGCGCGGTGGGACTGAAGCGGGTCAGCGCTCTGCGCCCCCGATTCGTGCGGACGATGCGGTCACCGTCATGCGCCGAGCGCGTCGTGCACCGACGTGAGCACGTTCTCGATTGCGGTGAGCCCGTTGATGACGATGTACAGCTCGCTCGCGGGAAGGTAGAGGATCTGCGCCTCCGAGCCGGCCGTCGTCTGAGCGACCAGCTCGTTGTCGAGGGTCTCTTCAGCGCTGCTGCCCTCGCCCGTCGCCGCACCGCGGTCGAACGCGATGATCCATTCGGGGTTCGCCGACAGAAGGAACTCGTTCGTCACGGTGTCACCGTGCGGTGAGCCTTCGGCGCCGGGCAGTTCGGCGGCCGCCACAGCGGGCTCGAAACCGAGCTCATCGAAGAAATAGCCGAACCGCGACCCTTCGCCGAATGCGCCGTACTCACCACCGGAGATGGAGAGCACCAGGGCGGTCCCGCGCTCCTCCGACTGGATCGACGCGGCGAGCTCGTCGATCTCGGCGATCCGCTCCGCGACCTCGTCCTCGCGAGCGAAGATCTCGCCCAGCTGGGTGGCGCGTTCGAGGCCCGCCTCGGGGTCGAAGGTGCCGCCGAAGGTACCCGTGAGGTCGATCGTGGAGGCGATCTCCGACAGCTCGTCGTACTGTCCCGTGCTCCGCGCGGCTGTCACGATGAGGTCGGGCTCGAGTTCGGCCACGGCCTCGAAGTCGGGCTCGAAGAGCGTGCCCACCTTTGGCAGGTCGGCGTACTCGGCGAGGTAGTCCGGAAGAGGAATCTCAGGGATGCCGATCACGGCGTCTCCGGCACCGATCGCGTGCAGCGTGTCGAGAGTTGCGATGTCGAACGTGACGACGGCGGTGGGCTGAAGCGGCACGTCGACGGAAGAGCGGTCGATCTCGGTGTCTTCCTGGTAGAACGACTCGCCGTCCTCCTCCATCAGGATGAGCGTCGGCTTCGCGTTCGCGACGGTCACCGCGGCCTGAGTGCCCGCGGCTTCCAGCGCGGTCGGAGTCGCGGTCGCGCACGCTGTGAGGCTCAGCGCGAGGACCGCGGTGGTCGCGACGGCGGACAGAGCAATGCGAGGTGTGGTTTGCATGTTGGTAAGGGTAGCCTAACCATACCTAGGCGTGTCCAATCGTGACGTATCACCGGCGTGCGCCGAACCTCATCCAGGTACGGACGACACCCATGGACAGCGCGCACACGAGTGCGCCAGAGTGTAAAGGGTCGACCTTCGGAGGTGGACATGGGGACAGGACCGGCGCGTTCCATCGCGGAGGCAGCCGCCGGTGTGCTGTCGTCGCGGGACGCCGGCGCACGGTCGATCGTCGCAGCCGCAGTCGCCGATGTCGTGCATGGCCGCGGGTCGGCCCAGATCGCGTTCGATGCATACCTGGCCGATCCGACCGGCGGCGCATCTCGCAGATCCTTCGTCGACGCGCTCGCCGATGTCTTGTCGACGGATGCCGCTGCCCTCGCCCGCGTCGAGACCGCGGTCGAGGCAGCTCGGGGTCATCCCCCGACAGGAGAGCACGCGACACATCTGCCGCTTCCGGAGGCCTCGCCTCACTTCGAGGACTGGGACCCGCCCGCACCCGTTCCGTCGCCCCCTTCATATAGACCCTCACCGCACGCGGACGGCGCTCCGCCGTCACCAGGGGGGAGCGGGGGCGGAGGACTGCTCGAGAGGCTCGGGCGAGCTGTTCGCCGCATCAACCCGTTCGGGAGCGGGGAGGAGGCCACCGCGGGTCCCCAGCTCGAATCCGTGACCGCAAACGCCGACGGGGCAGAGGCAGGCGGTCAGGACGAGGCAGCGGCGGTCGGCGCAGAGTCGGCCACGATCGGCGAGGCATCGCCGGACGCACCTGCCGCGCCATACCGTGCATACCCGTACATCAGGCCGACGGACCACGTACCTGGTCAGGACTACCTGATACAACCCGAGGTGCCGTTCTCGCTCGACATCGGCACGAGCAGGTCGGCGCCCGTGGAGGCTGCGGTCATTGCGACACCCGCGGGCTTGGGTGAGGTGCGCGCCGGCCTGACGGTGCACGTGCAGCTTTCCTACGATCCTGCTTCGCTGTCGATCGATGGACCGACCCCGATCGTGCTGCAGCTCACCGCCGACGATCCGTATCCGAGGCAGACGGTGACCGTGACCCCGTTGGCGACAGCGAAGCCGCTGAGCAACCGGCGGATCGCCGCCCATTACATCGTCGACGGAAAGGTCCGGGCGATCGCATTCCGCACCTTCCGCGATGCCGACGCGCCCCCCGCCCCGAAGTCCGGCTCAGCGGGGCTCGTTGACCTCACCCCGCTCGCTGACGAAGAGGCACCCGATCTGGTGCTGGCGATCTACGGAGCCGACGCCGCATCCCCCGGCACATTCACGATGGCCGCCTTTCCCCGCGACGCCGATGTCGCTCCGCCCGAGCTCGGTCGCATCGACCTGGGGCTCGACAGCCCCGGCTTCATGAAGCAGATGTTCAAGGAGGGCAACCGCGGCGGAGATCCGACGGGCGTCTACGACGCGCTCGCGGGGATCGCGTGGCGCATCGGAAGCAAGATCCCCGATCCGATACTGCGTACGCTCAAAGCAGTCGCGGAGGCACCGCACCGCGAACGAGCAGCAACCATGCTGCTGCTCACCGAGGAATCCGCCGTGCCCTGGGAACTGGCTGCTCTGGGCGGGGCCCGAGACATCACGTCGACGGCCGGCGGTTCATCGCCCTTCCTCGGCGCGCACTTCGCGATCGGTCGATGGCCGATCGCAGAGTCCGTCGCATCGTCGCCCGTCCCCGATCCTCGCCCGATCGACGTGCGCAAGACGGCGCTCGTGCGGGCGGACTACGACGGAGTGGGCGACGGCTGGCGTCCGCTTCCGGGAGCGGTCAGCGAGGTGGCCGCCCTCGCGCGCGACTACTCACCCGCCGACGAATGGTCGCCCGTCATCGACGACGTGAAAGACAACCTCCTCTTTTCGGATGTCGACGTCATCCATTTCGCCTTGCACGGTCAGGTCGATGACGCTCCGGGTCAGAGTGGCCTGGTGCTGCTCCGCAAAGACGGCGACAAGGTGCGGCCCGCGTACCTCAGCGCGGACGCCATCCTCAGTCTGCTGACGAGAGATCCGGGTCCTCCGCTGCCGAGGCATCCCTTCGTGTTCCTCAACGCGTGCCAGGTCGGCCAGGGCAACGAACTGCTCGGTGACTACGCCGGGCTCGCCGCCGCCCTCATCGCTGCCGGCGCCCGTGCTGTCGTGGCGTGCATCTGGAATGTGAACGACGGGGTCGCCGGCTCGATCTCGCGTGAGTTCTACCGACGCACCGACGCCGGCGAGACCCCGGCCGAGATCCTCCGCTCGGTGCGGACGCGCTACGTCCGACCCGCGCCGGGAGCTGCGGCATCCGACGATCCGGCGAACGCGTCTGTGCCGACCCTCATCGCCTATCAGTACTTCGGCCACCCGGGCATGCGCGTCGTGCGCGCCCACTGACAGAAACGGAGCAGATGTGACGGACAACAGCGACCTGGATCCGCGCGGCCGTGATGTGGAGGTCGGACCGCTCATCGTACGCACGCCCGGATTCGAGGGCAGGGCGGTGCTGCTGGACGAGACGGATGTCGAAGGACGCGGTCCGCAGCTCGGCACCGAGGAGCTCGCTCAGGCTCTCGCCGAGACCGACATGTCGGAGAAGTACACCCTGGAACTCGAGGATGTGCGCCGCGACCTCAACGCGACCGACGGCGACGGCCGGGGGCGGGAAGGGGGCGAGGAGATCGTCGTCGAAGTTCCGGCGCCCGCCGCTGATGAGGGGCAGATCCTCATGCTCGTGGAGGAGGACGGTGCCATCACGTGGCATCTGCCCGGGGCATCGGAGACCCCGATCGAGAGTCGCGCTCGGGAGATGGTCGTGTTCCGTCTGCCGGCGCGGGTGGTCCCCCCGCCGCCGGAGGAGACCGATTCCTCGGACCGCGGCATCTTGTCGGCGATCGGCAGCAAGGTGCTGAAGATCCTGACGTATCCGCTCACCCCCGTGCTGCGAGCGGCCGGCACCGCTTTCACCAAGGCATGGGAGACTGACCACCGTCCCGCACGGTTCCGGATGCTCACCCCGGAGAACTACGGGACGGACCAGAATGTGTCGGAGCTGTCCCGCGAGGATTGGGAGCGACTTTCCGAGGGGCCCGCGCTGCTGTTCGTCCATGGCACATTCGCGTCGTCGCACAGTGCGTTCCGGCAATTGCCGGCCGATGCGCTGGTTGAGCTGTCGCACCGCTACGGGGGCCGGGTCTTCGCACTCGATCACCACTCGATCTGGCTTCCCCCGTCCGAGAACGCCAAGCTCGCCGCCGCAGCGATACCGGACGGGATTCCCCTCGAAGTGGACATCGTCGCGCACTCCCGCGGCGGACTCATCGCGCGCGAACTCGCAGAGCGCGCGGCCGATGCGGGTTTCGGGGAGAACCTCCGCGTGCGCAGAATCGTCATGGTCGCAACGCCCAACGCGGGCACCGCCCTCGCAGAAGAGGCGAACCTCCGAAAGTGGCTCGACATCATCACGAACGTCGCTCAGTTCGTGCCCGATAATCCGGTGACCGACATCATCGCGCTCGTGCTCACCGTGCTGAAGCAGCTCGCGCTCGGCGTCTTCGAGGGCTTGCCGGGAATCACCTCGATGGATCCTGCCGGGAAGTACCTCAAGGCGCTCAACATCGACGGGAATTTCGAGCCGAAGTACTACGCGATCGCCGCCGAATTCGAACCACCTGAGGGTGCGCCTCTCAAGCGCATCGCGCACGATTTCGCCATCGACGCGCTGTTCAGTGGAGACAAGAACGATCTCATCGTGCCCACCGCCGGAGTCAGTGTCATCCCAGGGCTCACGCGTTTCGCGCCGGAATCACTCGTCTTCGACAGCGGGCGCGGGCTTGACCACTCGTCGTTCTTCGGTGATGCAGAAGTGGTCGCGAAGTTGAAGGAGTGGCTGCCCGGAACGGCAGGGTGAAATGTCCTCCAATCTATTCGGGCTGCCCTTTCCATGGGCGGATCCAGCGGCGCAACAGCTTCACATCGTGCTCAGCAGGCTCCACCCCACGCCCGCCGGCGCCGTGATGGTGGCGCAGAGGGCCGGACTCGACGCCAGCTATGTCAACGCCATGCAGCCGCCGGTCTTCGTGTGGCACGACATCCTCGACCTGGCCGCTCAAGGCGGCCTCACCAGAGCGCTGATCACGACGGCGCGAGACCTCTTGAATCCGGAGAATCCGCAGCGTCCGTTCTTCGACAGCTTGCTGTCGGCGAGCGAGACCGAGACTCCCGTTGACGCGGAGCCGCGAAACGCGGATGGAACGGGCAGATTCATCCATGGCCACGATGCGATCGCCGATCACGAAGCGCTCCTCTACCGCGACGACCTCACTCTGGAGACCGGCCGGCTGCCCGCCCTCATCGCGACTCTGCAGACGTTGCTCGGGAAGGCGCCGGCAGTGTGCCGCATTGAGGCGCGGTTCTCCGGGGGAGCCGGAATGGGAACGACCGGGGTCGGAACCGGATTCCGCGTCGGGGACGACCTCGTCCTGACAAATTGGCACGTCCTCCACGATGCACGCAATGGCGGTGCACGCGCCGCCAAGGTCTCGCTGAACTTCGGCTACGAAGACGATGGGCGCGGCGGCATGAAGGCGTCTCCCGGCATCGATGGGGACGTGAGCACGATCGTCACCGATCAGACGGATGACTGGGCGATCATCCGGGCCGTAGAACCCCTGGCTGACGAGGTCCCGATCCTGAAGCTCTCGCGCTCCGTCGACCCGATCGTCAACGAAGCCGCCTACATCGTGCAGCATCCGGGTGGCAGGGCCAAGCGTCTTGCCTACGTGCGCAATCAGGTCTCGGACTTCGACGATCGCGTCATTCACTACTTGAGTGACACCGAACCGGGCTCCTCCGGCTCGCCCGTATTCAACGCCTCGGGGCTGTTGATCGGGCTTCACCACGCCGGCGGCACGCCCCAGACTGTGGTCGGACGCCCTCCGATCAACAAGAACGAGGGGATCAGAATCCCGCGGGTGATAGAGGGACTTCAGGGTGCCGGAATCATCGCTCCGTAGGCGATGAGTCGTCACGGTCTAGAGGATGGGCCCTGCCGGGGTGCGGACGGCGGTCGGAAACTGCCATCATCAACGCAGACGGATTCGGGAAGGGAACCAGGTGAGTCGAGCGCAACCAACGCCCGGTGGTCGGTCGGATGCCTCATCCCTACTTTGATACCGGCTCATTCCCTTGGTCTCGCCCCGAGGCCAAGGCGCTCATCGTGCAGCTGAACACGGTTATCCCCAATGTGCCGGAGATCGTCGCCATCTACGAACGATCGGGCGGCGATCGAGCCTCGCTCAATTCACATGGTTCCCCGGCCGAGGTCTGGCACAGCGCGCTCACACTGCTCGCGGCCGGGGGACGACTCGGGAGTTTTCTCGATGAGTTGGCATCGATCGGTCGACTGCAGCACAATTCTGCCTTCCAGGCAGCGATCCGCGCGGTTCGCGAGGCGAAGCCGATTCCTACGCGGCAGGCGCCGGACCCGGGTCGCCCCAGCCGCTGGCCCATCGCGGTGGGGGGTGTGATCGGCGTCATCGCCTTGACCGTCTTCTTCTTCGTCGGGTCGGCAATGGCCCAGAGTCTCTTCTCGATCGACGTTCCATGGATTCCCGGCACGGGCCAAGCTCCGAACGGATCGCCGGAGAGTACGACCGTCGACGCCATCCCGCGATTGCAGGGGGGCCCGGTGGCGGTGGATTCTGAGGGAGTCGTCACGACGATCGAGCGCGTGGATCAGCGGGGCAATCTCACCGAGATAGAGCTCACCGTCCAGAACAATCTGTCCGACACCATCGTCATGCCCACGAGTGCGGCCGCGCTCGTGGGAGCCGATGGAACGACCGTCGCGGCCGATCCGTTTGCCGGCGACTGGAACGAGAGCCTTCCCGCAGGGCTGCTCGGCCGCGGCACCATCGTCCTCAACGGAGTGCTCCCACCCGGCGCGACCAGTGCGACGTTCTCCTTCTCGACGGTGATCGTGCAGGGATTCGACGGCCCCGAGTCCATCATCGTGCCGGACCTGGCGATCGCCGCCGCGCCGGGCTGACCTCCGAGCGCAGCTGTGACGGCGGAGCGCCAGGCGGCTCGCCGTCAGCGCTGCGTTCCGAGCCGCCAGCGCACGGTGGCGCGGGCGACCACGTCGCCGCTGACGTCGAGACAGTCGGCAGTCACGTCGTACTCGATGTCGACATCGACCGTGGGTGCGGCGACGTCGCACACCGCACGGATCACGCCCCGCGCCTTCTTGAAGTACTGCATCGAGATCTGAGTGACGATGCCGCGTACGCCGTCGGGCAGGTCCGTGAGCAGCGCGAGCCCGCTGGCCTGCTCCGCGACGTTCATCAGCGCGATGGCGTGCACGGAGCCCAGGTGCTGGCGGTTGGCGCGGCGGTCTCGGATCTCGACCTCTGCGTGACCCGGAGTGAGCACGCGGATGTGCGGTCGCACGGAGCGCGAGTAGGGAACCCGCCAACCGAAGATCTGGGAGAACAGCCAGGTGCCGCCGGGCAGAGGGCGCAGGCGGCTCCACAGTCGCAGGAGCACCTTTCCGGGAGATCGCATGGGACGATGCTCGCGCGTCGTGCCTGCGCTGTCGAATCGCTCCCTTCCATGGAGGCGGGCGGAGGTGGAGACTCGCGCGCCGGTACGCGATAGGGTCCCGCCATGGGCGAACTCCCTGAACATGTCGCTGTCAATCGAGAGTTCTGGGACGGCATGGCCCATGAGTGGGTCGAGGGGGGCGAGCGTGCCTGGCAACGGGCCGAGCCCACCTGGGGCGAATGGGGCATCCCTGAGAGCGAGCTCCGTCTGCTACCCGACGACATGACCGGCATGCAGGCGATCGAACTGGGGTGTGGCACGGCCTATGTATCGGCGTGGATGGCACGCAGGGGGGCTTCGGTCACGGGGATCGACAACTCAGCCGAGCAGCTGCGCACCGCCCGGCGACTTGCGGAGCAGCACGGCGTCGCTCTCGAACTCATCCACGGCAATGCGGAGGAGGTTCCCGAACCCGACGGGGCATTCGACTTCGCGATCAGCGAGTACGGTGCGGCCATCTGGGCCGACCCCTACCGATGGGTACCGGAAGCCCACCGCCTCCTGCGGCCGGGAGGAACGCTGGTGTTCCTGGGGAACCACATCCTGGTGAGCTTGTGCTCACCGGTCGACGGGTCATACCCGATCACCCGGCGACTCGAACGACCCTACTTCGGCAACCATCGCCTGGACTGGCGAGATGCCGTCGAAGACCCCGGCGGTATCGAATTCACGCTGACCTTCTCGAAGTGGATCAAGCTCTTCCGTGCGACCGGGTTCGAGATCCTCGATCTCATCGAGATCCAGGCTCCCGCCGACGCCACCGGTACGCGATCCGGCATCTCCGCGGATTGGGCCAGGGAGTTCCCGAGCGAGCACGTGTGGACTCTTCGCAAAGGACTCTGAGTCCGCGGCTCAGATCAGCATCGCCGCTCGCACGGCACCGGTGGCGGCCATACCGCCTGACCCCTCCTGCGTCACTCGACCGGATGCGAGCACCACGTACTGCTCCGCGGCCTCCAGGGCGAAGCCGATGTGCTGCTCGACGAGCAGCACGCTGAGCCCCTCCTCGACGAGCGAGATGATCGTCCGCTCGATCTCGGTCACGATGCTCGGTTGGATGCCCTCCGTGGGCTCGTCGAGGATGAGGAGCTTCGGCTCTGTGATGAGGGCCCGGGCGATCGCGAGCTGCTGACGCTGTCCACCCGAAAGGAGGCCCGCCTTTCGGGTGGCGAACTTCTCCAAGGCGGGGAAGCGGGACAGCTGCTGCTCGATGAGCGCCTTGCCACGCTTTCGGCCGTCGGCGACGAGCTGCAGATTCTCCATCGTCGACAGCTGCCCGAACGACTGCTGGCCCTGCGGCACGTACCCCATACCACGTGCGACGCGTCTGTTGGGAGGCAGCGATGTGACGTCCTCGCCGTCGAAGATCACCTGGCCGCTTCGCGGCTTGATGAGTCCGATCGCGACCCGGAGCAGCGTCGACTTGCCGGCTCCGTTGTGGCCGAGAACGGCGACCACCCCGTCCGAAGCGGGAAGCGTCACGCCGTGCAGCACGAGCGTGCGCCCGTACCCTGCCTGGATATCGGTCAGCTCGAGCACGTTACTCTCCCTCCGCCTGCGTCGTCACGGCCCCGGCGGTGCCGAGGTAGACCTCCTGCACCTTGGGGTCGCCCTGCACCTGCGCCACGCTGCCTTCCGAGAGCAGCCTGCCCTGGTGCAGCACCGTGACCCGTGATGCGTAGCGGCGCATGAAATCCATGTCGTGCTCGACGACCAGCACGACGCGCCGCTCGGCGATGCGATGCAGCAGCTCGCCGGTGGCGGTCCGCTCGTCCTGGCTCATCCCGGCGACGGGTTCGTCGAGCAGCAGCGCGCGGGGCTCCTGCACGAGCATCATTCCGATCTCCAGCCACTGCTTCTGGCCGTGGGAGAGGATGCCTGCCGGCGTCTCGCGCTCGTTGCTCAGCCCCGTCTGCTCCAGCGCCACCTCGATCGCCGGATCGACGCCGCGCCGTGCCCTTAGCAGCGACCACGAGGAGCGATGGAGCCCGGCCGCGATGTCGAGGTTCTGCAGAACCGACAGCTGCTCGAAGACGCTCGCTGTCTGGAAGGTGCGCCCGACACCGAGCCGGACGATCTTCTGCGTGGACCGGCCGAGCAGTTCCTGGTCGCCGAGCTTCACCGATCCGGTTCCCTTGGACAGCCCTGTGATGGCGTCGATGCACGTCGTCTTGCCGGCGCCGTTCGGCCCGATGAGGAATCGGACCTCGCCGGGATGGGCGTCGAAGGAGACCCCGTCGACGGCGACGAATCCATCGAATTCGACCTTGAGATCGTCGACGACGAGCGAACCGTCCGCGGCGGTCACTTCTTCACCTCTTCGACGGCGGATTCATCGACAGGCTCGAGCACGGCTGCCGGGTCGGGAAGCGTGGCGGGGGGCGTCTCGCGCGGGCGCCACACCAGGCCCTTCGCCTTGCCGAACAGCGACGACAGTCCCATGGGGAGGAACAGCGTCACGAGGATGAAGACCATACCCAGGATGTAGACCCACCCGTCGGGCCAGCTGGAACCGAGGCTCGACTGACCCCAGCCGATCGCCATCGCCCCAAGGGCGGGACCGAAGAGCGAGGCACGGCCCCCCAGCGCCACGCCGGCGATCATGAGGATCGAGGCGGAGGCCCCGATCTCCGCGGGCGTGATGATGCCGACGATGGGGACGAACATCGCTCCCGCGATGCTGGCCATCACGGCGGCGACCACGTAGGCGACGAGCTTGATGTTGGCAGGGTCGTAGCCGAGGAACCGCACGCGCTCTTCGGCATCCCTCGTGGCGATCAGCAGTTCGCCGAAGCGGCTGCGATTGAGTTGCCACACCACCAGCAGGCACATGATGAGCAGCGCGGCGGCGATCATGAAGACCATGACCTTGTTCGCGTCGTCGTTCAGGACGAACCCGAAGAAGTACTTGAAGTCGCTGAGTCCGGTATCGCCTCCGGTCTCGCGGATCGTCGAACTGATCAGGACGGCGAGAGCCACCGCCAGCGCCTGGGACAGGATCGCGAAGTACGCCCCTTTGATCCGGCGCTTGAACAGGGCGTACCCGAGCACGCCCGCCACGATCACCGGGAGCAGCAGGATCGCCGCCAGCGTGAACACGTCGCTGCGGAACGGCTCCCAGAACGCCGGCAACGACGCCGACGGGTCGTACAGGATCATGAAGACGGGAAGGCTGCCGGGTGCCGTGCTCTCCAATGTGAGGTGCATCGCCATCGCGTACGCACCGAGCCCGAAGAAGACTCCCTGGCCGAGTACCAGCATTCCCCCGCGACCCCAGGCGAGGCCGATCCCGACCGCCGCGATCGCCCAGCAGCAGTACTTGCCGAGGTTGTTGATCCAGTGCATCGAGAGCACGGCCGGCGCGACGACCAGGAGCAGCACGGCGAACACCGCGATGCCGATGAGTGGAAGCCACGGCTTGATCTTCGTCATGTCAACCCCCGGGTGCGGACCGTGAAGAGGCCCTGTGGACGAAACTGCAGGAACACCACCAGGAGTACGAAGGCGAGCACTTGCGCCATGCTTCCGGTCGTCCAGTCGGCGAAGAAGGACAGCGCGATACCGAACGCCCACGCGGCGATCACGGTGCCCTTGATCTGGCCGACGCCACCGGCGACCACGACGAGGAACGCCGGAATGATGTACTGCGTACCCATCTGGGAATTCGTGCCACCGATCAGGGATGCCGCGACTCCGGCGACACCAGCCAGGCCGGAACCCACGAAGAAGGTGACGCGGTCGATGTTGCGGGTGCGGATGCCGCTGGTCTCGGCGAGGTCGCGGTTCTGGACCGTCGCTCTGATCCGGCGTCCGAAGGCCGAGTACTTGAGCCACGCCGCCAGGGCGGCGAGGCACAGGGCCGCCAGCACGATGGTGAACACCTGGCGAAGCGGCCACGCGTAGCCGAGGACGTTGATCTGGCCGTCGAGCCAGCCGGGCGCTTCGACGGGGACGCCCTGGGCGGGGAAGATCTGCAGCGCGATCTGCTGGAGGATCAGAGCGACCCCGACGGTGACCAGCAGGGTGTCGAGCGGTCGTCGGTACATCCATTGGATGATGCCGATCTCGAGGAGGAGGCCGAGCAGGCCAGCCCCGACGAACGCGAGCGGCAGCGCCAGCAGGATCGAGATGTTGCTCGAGGTGACGAGGAGCTGGGTCATATAGGCGATGAAGGCGCCCGCCATGATGAACTCGCCGTGCGCCATGTTGATCACCCCCATCTGGCCGAAGGTGAGGGTGAGCCCGAGCGCTGCGAGCAGCAGCAGCGCACCCAGCGCGGTGCCGTTCAACAGGGGCGGTAAGAGTGCATCCACGTGCTTTCGCTCTCTGTGCGATCGGGACTTCTCGGAGCGGTGATGTGCGGGGGGTCCCGTGTCCGGCGGACACGGGATCCCCCGCGGGGCTCAGCCCGCGGCGGCTACCAGAGCATCGCGGACGTCAGCGGGGAACCAGTCGTACCCCTCGAGGAACGGGTCGGGCTCGATGACCCCGTCGGACTCCCAGACGATGTCGAACTGGTTGTCCGCGTTGATCCGTCCGATGTGACCCGGCTTCGAGATGTGGTGGTTCTCGCCGTTCAGCGTGACGGTGCCCTCAGGCGCATCGAAGCTGATGCCGCCGGCCGCAGCGGCGGCGTTCACGTCGTCGACCTCGAATGAACCGGCCGCCTCTACCAGAGCCTTGTAGAGATACAGCGAGATGTACGCGGCCTCCATCGGGTCGGAGGTCACTCCGCTGGAGGCCGGGTACGCCTGCCAGCGCTCGATGAAGCTCGGGTTGTTCGGCGTCTCGAGCGACTGGAAGTAGTTCCACGACGCGTAGTTGCCCGTGACCTCGTGACCCATGGCCGGCGCCTCTTCCTCGGCGATCGACACCGAGATGATCGGGGTCGTCTCCGGGGTGAGACCGGCGTCGTAGTACGCCTTGACGAAGCCGACGTTCGACGAGCCGTTGATGGTGTTGAAGACGAAGTCCGGGTCTGCGGCGACGATCTTCGACACCTGGGTGGTCCAGTCGTCCTTGTCGAGGGGAACGTACTCCTCGCCGACGATCTCGATGCCGAGTTCGGCCGCGTACAGCTTGATGATCGCATTCGCGGTGCGCGGGAAGACGTAGTCGGAACCCGCCAGGAAAAGCGTCTCCACGCCCTGGGCGGCGAGGAAGTCCATCGCCGGGATGATCTGCTGGTTCGTGGTCGCCCCGGTGTAGTAGATGTTCGGCGACGCCTCGAGGCCCTCGTACTGCACGGGGTAGAAGAACAGCCCGTTGAGCTCCTCCACGACCGGCTTGACGGCCTTGCGGGACGACGAGGTCCACCCGCCGAAGATCGCAGCGACACAGTCCTGCGTGAGCAGCTTCTCGGTCTTCTCCGCGAAGGTCGGCCAGTCGGTGGCGCCGTCTTCCTGGATGTACTCGATCTGCTTGCCGAGGATTCCGCCGTCGGCGTTGATCTCGTCCGCGGCCATGTGGAGCACGTTGGAGACGGTCTTCTCGGAGATCGCCATGCCTCCGGTCAGCGAGTTGAGGAAGCCGAGCTTGACGGTGTCGCCTGAGGTGTCGATGCAGCTGGTGGCCGCGGCACCGGCAGCCGCCACGGGGGTTTCGTCGTCGGCGCGGCTGCCGCAGCCGGAGAGCACGAGCGCCGCGGTCGCGGCGATCGCGCCGGTGGCCAGAAGCGCTTTGAGGCGCCGTCTGCTGGTGATGAGCATGGAGAACTCCATTCGATGAGATCGGGTGCGAAGGAACGAGCGGGAACGCATGGACGTCGAGCGTGCGACGACCATGGCGATCGCCGGTCGGGTGCTACTCGTGGTGCTGTGCTGTGCTGTGCTGTGCTGTGCCGTGCCGTGCTGTGCCGAGCGGATGCCGGTGCTCCGGACGATCCGACCGAGATCTCCGCTGACGACAGATCGCGCCGCCAGTTGCAGATGGTCTCACCATGGGCGCGCGCCGTTGCATCGCCATTTCTTGAACGTGTCGGTGTTGTAAACAGTCGCGGGAGGATGTGGCCGAACTCTCACGACACAAGACAATTGCGGGAGACGAAAGGATGTCATGCACTTCACACCCGCTGAGACTGAGAAGCTCATGCTTGCCGTGGCGGGGATGATCGCGCGTGATCGCCTGGATCGCGGGATCGCCTTGAACCATCCCGAGACGGTCGCGCTCCTCTCGTGCTGGGTGATCGAGGGCGCACGTGAGGGCCGGGGGGTCGCCGAACTGATGGATGCCGGTCGGCGCGTGCTCGATCGTGGCCAGGTGATGTCCGGCGTGCCGGAGATGATCACCGACGTCCAGGTCGAGGCGACCTTCCCGGACGGGCGCAAGCTCGTCACCATCCACCACCCCATCGACTGAAGGAGTCCCGTGGTCTCCGCTGCATCCGCCGGCCCCGGCGCGTACCGCATCCGGCCGGGCGAGATCGAGCTCAACGCCGATCGACGCGATGACGAGCGCATCCGGCTGGTCATCGTCAACACCGGTGACCGGCCGGTGCAGATCGGCTCCCATCTGCACCTTCCCGACGCGAACGCCGAGCTGGACTTCGACCGCGCCGCCGCACACGGCTTCCGCCTCGACATCCCCTCGGGCACGTCGCAGCGGTTCGAGCCCGGTGCCTCCCGCGAACTCGATGCGGTCGCATTCCGCGGTCGGCGGCGGATTCCTGGCATCCGGATCAAGACGGATGCCGAGGGGGTGCTCGATGGTGAGGATTAGCCGCGAGCGCTACGCCGCGATCTACGGGCCGACAGCGGGCGACCAGGTGCGGCTCGGCGACACCGACCTGTACATCGAGATCGAGCAGGACCTCACGGTGGGCGGCGAAGAGTCGATCTTCGGCGGCGGCAAGTCGATCCGCGAATCCATGGCGCAGGGTGTGACCACGCGCGCCGAGGGCGCCCTCGACACCGTCATCACGAACGCGATCATCCTCGACTGGTGGGGCATCGTGCGAGCCGACATCGGCATCCGCGACGGACGCATCATCGGCATCGGCCATGCGGGAAACCCGGATGTCAGCGATGGGATCACGCCGGGAATGTCCATCGGCCCGTCGACCGATGTCATCTCCGGCGAGGGCCGCATCGTCACGGCAGGAGCGATCGACTCCCACGTCCACCTCCTGTCCCCCTCCCAGCTCCACGAAGCCCTGGCCACCGGCATCACCACGATCGTCGGCGGCGGCACCGGTCCGTCGGAGGGCTCGAAGGCGACCACGGTCACCCCCGGCGCGTGGCACCTCCGCCAGATGCACCGGGCGCTGGATGCCGTGCCGATGAACGTGCTCCTTCTCGGCAAGGGCAACACCGTCTCTTCGGCGGCGCTGCGCGAACAGGCGCTCGGAGGGGCAGCGGGATACAAGGTGCACGAGGACTGGGGCTCCACTCCCGCCGCGATCGATGCGGCGCTCCGCGGCGCCGACGAATGGGGACTGCAGGTCGCGCTGCACTCCGACTCGCTGAACGAGGCGGGCTTCGTGGAGTCCACGATGGCCGCGATCGCCGGCCGATCGATCCACGCCTTCCACGTCGAGGGAGCCGGCGGCGGTCACGCACCCGACATCCTCACGCTCGCGAGCCACCCCCACGTCATCCCCGGCTCGACCAATCCCACGCTTCCCCACACGGTCAACACGGTCGCCGAGCATCTGGACATGCTCATGGTGTGCCATCACCTCAACCCCGCGGTTCCCGAAGATCTCGCGTTCGCGGAGTCCCGCATCCGCGCCACCACGATCGCCGCGGAAGACATCCTGCACGACATCGGCGCTCTGTCGGTCACATCCTCCGACGCCCAGGCGATGGGCCGCATAGGCGAGGTGATCACGCGCACCTGGCAGGTCGCGCACGTCATGAAGCATCGCCGCGGGTCGCTGGGAGGCGGCATGCCTGCTGACAACGAGCGCGCCAGGCGCTATGTCGCCAAGTACACGATCAACCCCGCCGTCGCGCACGGCATCGCGTACGACGTCGGGTCGATCGAGGTCGGCCGGCTCGCCGACCTCGCGATCTGGGAGCCGAAGTTCTTCGGAGTGCGCCCCGCCGTGGTGGTCAAGGGCGGCACGATCGCGTGGGCGAGCCTCGGCGATCCGAATGCCTCCATCCCCACCCCGCAGCCGGTGCTGCAGCGGGCGGCGTTCGGAGACGCGATCGGGGCCGACCTGTCAGTGACCTACGTTTCTCCGGCGGCGCTCGACGCGGGTCTGGCCGAGGATCTCGGGCTGCGCCGGCGCCTCGCCCCCGTCGAGCCCACGCGCGGGATCGGCAAAGCGCAGATGCGCAACAACGACGCGCTGCCGGAGATCAGCATCCGTCCCGACACGTTCGAGATCTCGATCGACGGCGAGGGGGTCGAGCCCGACCCTGCGGCGTCGCTCCCCCTGGCTCAGCTGTACAACCTCTTCTGATGCAGCCGTCACCGCAGACGATCAGCCTGCTGCTCGCGGACGCGCGTCTTCCCAGCGGCGGTCACGCGCAGTCGTCGGGAGTGGAGCCGGCACTGCTGGCGGGGATGCCGGTCACCGACGTGCCGGCATTCCTGCGTGCCAGGGCGCGGACGACGGGCATGGTGGATGCCGGCACCGCTGTGCTCGCACGGCATGCAGCACTCGACTGCCTGCCCGCTGCGCCGATCGAGCGGGCCTGGGCCGCGCGCACGCCGAGCCGCGCGATCCGCGATGCCTCGAAGGATCTCGGCCGCGGCCTGCTTCGACTGGCCGGGCAGATCTGGTCCGACGTGCGGTCCTCGCTGGCCGACCTCGACGACTCCCCGCCGCGACCGCTCGTTCTCGGTGCGATCGCCGCGCACACGGGAATGGATGCCGAGAGCCTGGTGCGGCTGACGGTCTACGACGACATCGCATGCGCCGTAGCCGCGCTGCTCAAGCTCGAACCCGGCGATCCCGCGCACGGTGTCGCGATGGTGCTCGAAGCCTGCGCATCGATCGAGCCGCGGGTCGCCGCGGTGTCGAGCATCACAGCTGCCCATCAGATCCCCGCGGCGGGTGCGCCGCAAGCCGAGGCATGGGCGGAAGCGCATGCCCTGACCACCAGGAGGCTCTTTCGTGCCTGACATCACCCCCGCCATGCGCGCTCTTCGACTCGGCGTCGCCGGACCTGTCGGAACCGGCAAGTCCTCGCTCATCGCGACCGTATGCCGTTCCCTCGCCGACGAGCTGCGACTCGGCGTCATCACCAACGACATCTACACCGATGAAGACGCTCGCTTCCTGCGCTCCGCGGGGGTTCTCGAGCCCGAGCGCATCCGTGCCGTCGAGACGGGCGCGTGCCCTCACACCGCGATCCGCGACGACATCACCACGAACCTCCTCGCCGCCGAAGACCTCGAGCGTGACTTCGCCCCTCTCGATGTGGTGCTCATCGAGTCGGGTGGCGACAACCTGACCGCGACGTTCTCACCGGCGCTGGTCGACGCGCAGATCTTCGTGCTCGACGTCGCGGGCGGCGGCGACGTCGCCCGCAAGGGCGGTCCCGGGATCGGCCGCGCCGACCTGCTGGTGGTCAACAAGACCGACCTCGCCCCCTACGTGGGCGTGGATGTGCCGCAGATGGTGGCCGACGCGTCGGCCGCGCGAGAGGGGCGGGCGGTTCTCGCGCTTTCCCGGTCGGATGCCGCATCCGTCGCCGCACTGCGTGCCTGGGTGCTCAGCGTGCTCGACAGCCACCGGAGCGGCACCCACGTGCCGCAGGACCCGGGGCCGATGGCACCCCATTTCCACGCCGATGAAGAGCACCCCGATGGCGGCTTCGTGCACAGCCATGGGAAGAGCGAGGACGCGCACCACTCAAAGGCGCCACATGACGAGCACGTGCATTCCCACACGGGTATATGACGACGCGGATCGCGGTGCGGGCCGGGGCTCCTCGGGCGCACGTGGACCTCGTGGTGGGCGCGCTCGCTCCGCGGCTCGTCGGGCGGACCGACTGCACCGCCCACGTCGCGCTCAGCGCGGCGGGCATGCTTCTCCTCGGCGGCGACGTGGTTCACGTCGAGGTGGACGTCGGAGCCGACTGCACGCTGGAGCTCGAAGACGTCGGCGGGATGGTCGCGTATGACGCGCCGGCATCTGCTTCCCGCTGGACGGTCGATGCGCGGGTCGGCTCACGCGCGACTCTGCTGTGGCGTGCCTTGCCGCTGGTTCTCGCAGGAGGCGCACGGGTCGAACGCCGCACGGACATCGATCTCGACAGAGGCGCGCGCGCCGTCTTGCGCGAGACCGTCGTGCTGGGTCGGCAGGCAGAGACGGGGGGGAGCCTCACGTCCCACCTCTCGATCACCGATCCCGACGGACCCATGCTCGACGAGACGCTCGAGGTCGACGGATCCCTGCCCGAGCCGGGGATTCTCGGCTCGGCGCGAGTGCTGGACGCGGTGATAGCCGTCGGTTTCCGCCCCGACCCCGAGCCCGGCGCGATGCTGCTCGACCAGCCCGGGGCGGTGGCGAGGCACGTGGGCGGCCGTACACACGAATCGCCCCTGGATGACATCTGGGCGTCGTGGTCGGAGGCAGCCAGGTCGTCCGCGGGATCCGCCCCGAACACGGCCCTGCGGGCAACGGCATGACCTCGACGACGGCACGCCCCGACGCCGTAGCGTCGACGGCTTCTTCGCGCGAACGCACCGGCCTGTCTCTCGCAGGGATGATCGGAGCGATCGTGGGTCTGCACGTCGCGGGGTTCGGTCTCCTTCTGACAGGAGGGGCATCGGATGCGGGCACGGCCCTCAGCATCGGCGTGGGCCTCACGGCCTATGTTCTGGGTCTTCGGCATGCGTTCGACGCCGACCACATCGCGGCGATCGACAACACCACCCGAAAGCTGCTCAGCGACGGGAAGAAGCCCTTGTCGGTGGGGTTCTGGTTCTCGCTCGGCCACTCGACCGTGGTCCTGGCGCTCGTGGTGCTTCTCGCACTCGGTGTCGGCGCGCTTGCCGGTCCGCTCCAGGACGACGACTCTGCGCTGCACCAGGTCACCGGCATCGTGGGGACGACCGTCTCGGGCCTGTTCCTCTACATCATCGCGGCGATCAACATCGTGCTGCTGGCCTCAACCTGGCAGACATACCGCCGCGTGCGCTCCGGTGAGATGACGATGGGTCAGGTGCAGGCCGGCGCCACCAGCCGCGGTCCTCTCACGCGTCTGTTCGCGCCGGTGATGAAAGCGATCCGCGCGCCGTGGCAGATGTATCCGCTCGGTGTGCTCTTCGGCTTCGGATTCGACACCGCAACCGAGGTCGGTCTGCTCGTCCTGGCCGCGACCAGTGCGGCATCCGATATCGCCTGGTATTCCCTCCTCGCGTTGCCGCTCCTCTTCGCCGCGGGCATGTCCCTCCTGGACACTGCCGACGGACTGGTGATGCGGTACGCATACGGCTGGGCGTTGACCGACGGCGCGCGCAAGCTTCGATACAACCTGGCCATCACCGCGATCTCCGTCGTCGTCGCCGTCGCCGTCGGAACCACTCAACTCATCGCGATGTTCGGAAGTGAACTCGGTCTCTCCGGCGGCGTATGGGCGGCGGCGGCCGGCTCGGACCTCAACGCGATCGGCTTCGGGATCGTCGGTGGCCTGGTCATCCTGTGGCTCGGCGCTCTCGTCGTATGGCGGCGATCGCATCCGAAGCAGGGATGAACGCGGCGGACCGGCGGTGTGACATCGATCCTCGGCATGGCAGGCCGCCGATCAGCGCCGATCGACGAACTCCAGCACATCGCGTGGCACGCGGCTGCTCGTCGCAACCTTGACGTGTCCCTGTCCCGCGTAGGTGACCTTCGTGCAGTCCGGGATCAGGCGGGCCGTCTCCCCGACGATGTCGGGGGGAAAGAACAGGTCACGGTCACCGCACACGAGGACGACGGGCACGGCGATGTCACGGAGCACCGGTCGCGCATCGAAAGCGAGTTCGGCCTCGGTCTCGACCAGGATGTCGGAGGCCGGGTAGCTCTTGCCCGACAGCAGGCCCCGCCCGATCCACGGGCCCAACAGGCGACGAACCCACCGGGCTCGCTCGCTCGGGATGAGGTACTCCGCGAACGCAGAGCCTGCGGCGGCGGCATCCCCCCGTTCGACGGCGGCGGCCAGGCGGGTGTCGACCTCCTTGCCCCAGGCGCTCACCTCGGCGGCCGCGACCACGATGGCGACCTGACCCACGGACTCGCCGTGACGAGCCGCGAGGTACTGGACGATCATGCCGCCGTACGACTCACCCACCACGAGCTCCACGCGTCCGTCGAGCTGCTCGGCGATCGCGTCCGCGTAGTCATCGGCCATGTCGGCGACCGTTGCGCTGCGCGGCATGCCGCGGCGACGGGTGACGTACCAGATCGTGTACCCGGCCTGCACGAACCTGTCGAACCACCGCCGATTCATTCTGCCCGTCAGACCGAGCGGAAGTCCGCTCCCCGGCCCGCCCGGGATGAAGAGAAGCTGCCGCGGGCCGTCACCCCAGCTCAGGAACTCCATCCCGTTCGGGAACACCCCCCGGCGGACCGCATGTCGTGCCGGCATCGATCTCACCTTTCCACCGCGTCGGAGCCTCCGTCTCCACGGTGTCGCAACTCGACTCCGAGCGGAAGTCCTTTCTCGATCGCACATTGACGCGGCCGGTCGGCGGGGCCAGCCTGGGGGAGAGAAGAATCCTCCCGCTTCAACTCCCCTGCGAAGGAGCCAGTGCCGTGCCTGTGTCGCCACACGAGACGTTGATCCGCGCGTACATCGAGGCCGTCTTCAACGGGCATGAGCTCGACGACCTGGAAACGTACTGGGTGGACGATCTCTCGTCGCATTGGCTGGGCCAGGAGACCCTTCAGGGACGGGGAGCGTGGCGGGCGGCGATGGCGGACTTCTTCACCGCGTTCCCGGATGTCACCTACACGCTCGATGACCTGTTCTTCGCCGGTGACCGCGGGGTGTGGCGGGGTCACTGGAGCGGCACCCAGCGAGGCGACTGGGCAGGAATCGCGGCATCCGGCAGGAAGGCCGAATGGACGGCCGTCATCATCGGCCGATTCGCCGACGGCAGGCTTGCGGAGGACTGGGTCGAGTACGACCGCCTCGGGCTCTATCGACAGCTCGGCGTCGTTGCGGCGCGGTAGCGTGCGAGCATGACCATCACACTCGAGAACGTGGGCATCGCGGTTCGCGATATCGACGCGACGGTGGCCTTCTTCACGGATCTCGGTCTCACCGTCATCGGTCGCGACACGGTCAGTGGCGAGTGGGCTGACACCGCGGTCGGCCTCGACGGCAACCACGCCAAGATCGCGATGCTGCAGACACCAGACGGGCACGGTCGCCTCGAACTCTTCGAGTACATCCACCCCGCAGCGATCGAGACCGACCCCACCCTTCCCAACGAGATCGGCATGCACCGCGTCGCGTTCTCTGTCGACGACATCCACGCAGCCCTCGAGATCGCGGCCCGGCACGGTTGCCGACCGCTCCGCGGGGTGGCCACCTACGAGGACGTCTACAAGCTCGCGTATGTGCGCGGTCCGAGCGGCATCATCGTGATGCTCGCCCAGGACCTGAGGAAGTACTGACGGCGGCATCCCGATCTGGTCGCCAGGCGGCGACCGGATGATCAGTCGGTGGGTGGTCGACGCAGCTGCTTGACGTCGGTGCGCCGCTGCTTCGCCTCGAGGCGCCGTTCCTTCGCACGTCGAGTGGGCTTCGTCGGTCGGCGGGTGGGAGAGGGCGGCCGGAGGGCTTCGGCCACCACGGCGGCGAGTCGCGCGCGCGCCGCATCCCGGTTGCGCAATTGCGCGCGATGTTCGGATGCCGTGATCGTCAGCACTCCGCCCACCAGGCGCCCGCTCAGCCGATCGAGGACACGCTCACGCTGGAGTCGCGAGAGGACGGCTGAGCCGGCCGCATCCCACACGAGTTCCACTCGGGAGTCTGCCGTGTTGACACCCTGCCCGCCGGGGCCGGACGACCGCGAGAACCTCCACGACAGCTCGGCCTCCGGAATCGTGATCGCCGCCGTGACCCGGAGGCCGGGACGGTGCGGAGCAGGCATGGACCCATCATCCTCTTGTGAGCCGGCTGCGGCGCCGGAGTTCCGCGTGACGGCGCACTTCGGAGTGCGTCGCCCTCGGGGTCGTCGTCAGCGGAGGAACGTCTCCGCCAGGCCCGCCGGGCCGCCGTTCCGACGCCACGATGCGGCGATCACGCGGTATGCCCGCTCGCCGGCATCCTTGCAGACCTCGCGTACCTCCGGGTCGCGGATGACCTCACCGCAGGCCTTGCGCACGGCAGGCCGGCGCAGGAGAACGGCGGCGGAGACCGCTGCGGCAGCGCCCAGCGGAAACAGCATCAGCCACGGGCTGTTGCCGTTGCGGGTGCGGGCGTCGTACTGCGGCTCGCTCGTGCCGGCGTCGGATCGGGGGGCGGCTTGCTCGGACCAGGCCGGCAGTGCACTCATGCTCATGATGATCTCCCTATATAGTGGGCTGATGCGGGCGCTAAGTTAGCCCCGTATTAGCCCGAGTATAGGCATAAGGTTAGGGTAGGTGTCAAGCAGTGGCCACTGAGCGCACGATCCCGAAGCCCCGTCTGGCCGCACAGGCCTCGGTACTGAGGAGGTGGGGGCAGGAGTGGAGACGCGCGAACGGCAAGGGTCAGCAGGACCTGGGGCGAGTCGCCGGATACGGCAGCGACGAGAGCCCGAAGAGCGCTGCCGTCGCGATCTCCCGCATCGAATCAGGTAAGACCGATCCGGCCGGCCGGTACCGCCAGCGTCTCTTGGACGCGCTCGGACACACGGAGTCGGAACTCGAGGAGGAGACGGAGCGAGCGCTCGCGGTGATGTCGCGGCCCGGCGTCTTCACCCGCGCCATGGCTGGGCCGATCCACCTGGAGAACGAGGCGAGACGCGCGCAGATCATCGCATCGTCGAACCTGCTCACCGAGCGCGTCACGTTCCAGATCCGCAACTCCGAGCGCACGCTCGACCGAGCGCGCAGCGCCTTCATCCTGCCGTTCCTCGAGACCGCCGCGCGGGTCGACTGGCGATCGCTGCTCGAGGCACAGGATGCGGGAGCGAGCGACGGCGCGGCAGGATCTCTCGAGGGTGAGATCCGGGGCCTGCGCGGTCAGACGGAGGTCAGCATCGTGAAGACCGTGACCGAGAGCACGTCGAGCGCGGGCGCTGGGTCGAGTGCGGGCACCGCGGCCGGAATGTTCGTGGCCGTCTCGGCCGCCGGGGCGGCCTCGACCGGAACCGCGATCGCCTCGGTGTCCGGCGCGGCGGCATCCAGCACCACGCTCGCCTGGCTCGGCGGCGGTTCGCTCGCAGCCGGCGGCATGGGGGTGGCGGGAGGCACCGCGGTGCTCGTCGGCATCGTCTCCTTGCCCGCTCTTCTGGCCATCGGGGGAGTGCTCGTCTGGAAGGGACGCAAGCTCCGCAAGGAAGCCGAAGCCGAAGCCGAGAAGCTGGATGCGGCGCAGCAGGCACTGGAGGACATGCAGGATGCGCTGCCACGGGCGGAGAGGTGGAACGAAGCCCAGCTGACCGTCATCCAGCGCGCCGAGCTGCTCGGGCGCACCATTCAATCCCGGTACGCGGACGCACCTCCGTTCGCCCACGGGTCTGACGCGAACCGCCGGATCGACTGGGCCTCGCTCTCTCCCGGCGCTCAGAAGGCGCTCGATGTCGAGCTCAAGCTGCTGAGCATCATCCTCGACACGCAGGCGCTGCCGATCTGGCTCGGCGTGACGACGGTCAGCCAGCCCGACCTCACGGCCTCTCAGGAGAAGACCGCGACCGTATCGGAAGAGTGGATCGACGAGAGCCTGGCATTCGCTCAGTTCGACCTCGACGAGCACGAGGAGTGGGTGCGGAGCCTGCTGGCTCAAGACTCGCTCAGCTGACTCCCGTCGGCGTCGTGATGCGCGAACGTCGTCCGTTTAGGATGTCGCAGTGAGCCGAGCGCTGGATGAGGGGCCGTTCTTCCACGGCACCAAAGCCGATCTTCGAGAAGGTGATCTTCTGAGGGCGGGCTTCCGGTCGAACTACCGTCCGGAAGTCGTGATGAATCACATCTACTTCACGGCTCTTCGGGACGGCGCAGGTCTGGCAGCGGAACTCGCTCCGGGTGACGGTGCTCCGCGGGTCTATCGTGTCGAGCCGACCGGCGCGTTCGAGAACGACCCGAACGTGACCGACAAGAAGTTTCCCGGCAACCCCACCCGGTCGTATCGCAGCAGCGCTCCTCTTCGAGTCGTCGACGAAGTCACCGACTGGACACGACGGACGCCCGAGGCGCTGCAGGCGTGGAGAGAACGCTTGGCGGAGCTGCGCGCCGATGAGCGCGGCGAGATCATCAACTGAGGTGAGCAGGCGCGAGGTCAGAACATCCGCGTGAGGCGGAGAGTGGATGCCGCGGCCTCTGCCGTGGCCATCGATCGCCCGCCCGCGCCGTACTTCGCACGGTATGCCGTGTCGATGGCATCGGCATCCGCATCGCCCGTCACCGTGACGCTGACGTCGGCGGCCTCGCCGGACACGCGGATCCGCGCCCGCCCCGTTGCGATCGCCCGGCCGTACCAACCGGTGTCGCGCCGCTGCCATGTGCGGACGTAGACCTGCTCGCCGACGACGACCACCCAGATCGGCGTCCAGGGTCCCGGTCTTCCGCCGGAAGTCGGCGCCGTGATCTCCAACTCGCGCAGGCCGGCAAGGTGATGCAGGTCGTCGGGCGCCCACCGTCTCACCGGCTTCTTCCCGGTCACGTGCGCCCTTCTCCTCACCGGCGACGGTCTATGCGCGAGTCATGGCGTCGGGCGACGGCGCCGGCTGATCGTGATCGCGATCCCGATCAGCACGACCCCGACCAGCAGGACGATCGGGCCGATGGTCGCCCACAGCGGCGAACCGCTCATCACCGAGCCGCGCAGCACGTCGAGACCCTGCAGAGTCCACACCAACCCGACAGCACTGAGGATCACACCGGGGATCAGGAACGGCCAGATTCGCTTCACAGGCCCCACCATAGTTCGGCCTGCCCGCGCAGGAAGGGTGAACCTCAGCGAACTCGTCGGATCTCGACGGTCCACGACGCAACCAGCAAACCCCTGCCCTGATCCATGACTGTGCGGCAAGACAGCGGCGATACCTCAACTTCGTCGCGTTGTCACACCCACCGAGTAGGTGCCCGTCGCCGCGGCGTTCTTGTGACGCACGCTCAGCCAGTACTGGCCAGGAAGCAGCTTTCGCACGATCCGGGCATTGGCGCCTCGACCGTGGTCGTCATCCCAGGCCAGGATCGCCCCTGGGTCATTCGGCCCGTAGAGGGTGAGCACCGTGTCGCTCGGCCCTTGGGTGGTCAAGATGTGGGTGGCGGCGGTGCCCACGGTGAACTCGTAGGTGTCCACCTCGCCGCCGCTCGCCAGGTCGGATTCCACCCGCTGTCCGTCGGGCACCAGTTCCTGCGTGCCGAGCTGACTCATGGGGTACTGGCGACGCATGTACTCCTTGTCCAGCGGCGACAGGGTGGTGTTCCAGCCGATCTGGTAGGAGCCGACCGTGAGGCTGTCGGGCACGGCGTATTGCATGATCGATGTCGCGTCGAATGCGCTGTGATTGGTCGTCGACTCCTCGAAGACGTGGAAGAGGTTCCAGTCCACGTCATCCTTGGACCAGCCCTGCTGCGCGTAGTACGCGTACACGGCGGGCTTGTCCCAGGGAATGACCGCCACCGGGTTCTGGTGCTCGTGGATCATTCCCAACGCGTGCCCGAACTCATGCCGCACCACTCGCTGATATTCGCGCAGTGACGTGGTCGGCTCCAGCCAGCCGTAGTTCATGGTGGCCTCGCTGGTGGGGACGGTCTGTGCGTCGGTGCCCACCGTCGACCACGAGAATCCCTTCTCGGCGAACGAGATGCGGATCTCGGACGCCCCCGAAGCGACGAACTTCAGCTTCAGGTTGGCGTCCGCCTCCCATTCGTGGGCGATCGCCTCGACTTTCGCCTGCACCGCCGGGTCGCCGTCGAGGAATTTCACCCGAATCGTCCGGCCGTTGTCCCAGAGCTTGACGGTCCAGAACGTGGCGCGCGCCACGGGCGCCCCGGGAAGCGCCAGGGTACTCGAGCCACCCGGTACCCGTGCGATCACCTCGGACAGTGGTACCACCCGGACGTTGCCCACCCGCTCGGCCACTGCCAGCTGGTCGCCATCGGCACTGGGCTTGACCTTCATCGCGCCCAGCCCTGGCGTGAACGGGGTGCAGATCTTGTATGTGCGGGCCATGTGGAACTCCTCTTCGTTGTGGCGATCTTCTTCGATCGAGTGCCTAGGTCTGGATCCGCACAGACCTTGCGGCGACCTGAGGTGAGTTGAGCACCAATGTCTCGAGCGGTGCAGCTGCCAGCGCGAGGTTGTCTGCCGCGTCGGCATTGCCGGCCCGGATCACGGCCACGAGCAGCACCACTCGGTTGTTCGGGATGCCGGTCAGGTCGACCGTGAAGGTCACCACGCCCGAGTGTGTGTTCGTCAGTGTTTCGTCGACGGCGAGAGTGCGCATCGCGTTGGCCGCGCTCGCTTCGGCGAACCGCCAGCCTCCCGTGAGATCGATGGATGCCGGTGCCGCCGCAGTGTTGAGCAGGGTGTTCACGGCGGTTGTCCACGGCACATTGCCCGGCGCCCATATCGACGAGTCGTTCCATGTCGAGCGCGTGGCTGCCGGCCGCGGGTCGACCCAGCGCAGGAGCGTCACCCGGACCTGTCCACCTGGGCGGGTGCCGAGTCCGCGATGGTGGACGACCACATCGACCAGGCACGACCGCGGGGGCAACGCGGACGAGGCCTCCTTGAGGACGCCCTCGCTGAGCGTGACGGCGCCCAGGTCGTTTCGGGATTCGAGAAGGTCGACCTCGGCCGGCGCCGCGGTGCCCCACGGTTCTGCCGTGGCGTGGACGCCGGTCATGTGGGCCGCCCAGAAGGCCGCGCTGATACCGATGTTGGTCGCGGCCGCCGGAGCCGGCAGCGGAGCAGGCAGTGGCGGCACGAGCGGCGCGCCAGGCAGGCTTCGGAGAACCTCGTTGAAGTAGGGGTCCCACGCGTTGCTCACACGCACGCGCGAGTCGCCGGTTGACGAGCGCAGCGCCGCCCGGAACCGCCGGAGCCCATCAGGGTTGAAGCGCTGCCGGCTCCAAGGCAGGTCGGCCGGTGTGGCGACGGCGGCGCCCGGAACCCGCGGTCGTATGTCCGGGCTGCCGTGCCAGGACCGAATGGTGCGGTTGTCGGCGGCAACCATCGATGCCGTCGTGCGGTAGCGCAGATCGTCGTCGTGCACCCGGAGATATGTGAGGTCTTGCACGTCGGCCACGTCGAGCCGCAGTTCCCACAGCCCCCTGGAAGCGATTGCGGCGCGCAGCAGTCTCAGGCCGCCGTGGCTGAAGATGGTCAGATCCTCGACCGCGGCTTCGGGCAGCCCGTTCACTCGTGTCTCCCAGGCCCACCTCGGCGGCTGACCGGCGGCGAGGGTGCGGATGCCGCGCCAGACGCCCACCGTCGTGCCGACCCAGACCTCCTCGGGGTGGGCGGGGTCGCACGCGATGGCGGTGACCGGGGCGGGGACCTGCGCGCGCAGGCCGGTCGCATGCCACGTCGAGGTGCCGTCGTACCACCAGAGGGTGTCGATGGCTGCGTTGTCCTTCGAGCCGATGGTGCCGAGATAGACGGCCCCTCGGGTGCCGCGGATCGGCGTCTCCTCGTTGACGGCCAGGTCGGTCCACATCTCGGCCTGGCGCAGTGGGCCTGTGGGGTTCTTGCGGTTCTTCTTGCCGGTCGTGCCGCGCTTGAGCACCTCCTCGGGAGGAGTGACCCAGGTTCCTGGGATACCGGACCCCTCGGTGCCGGGCGTCCTGGAGTAGCGCAGGAGGTGATCGTCAGCGAGCACCCACACCACGTGCGGCCCCTGCCAGCGGCAGACCAGAATGGCGTCTCCGATGTTGTCGGTTGCGAGATTCGCGGCTCCCGCACCTGCGAGCGGATCGGTAGCGCTTGGCAGGGTGAACCAGGTCTTGCCGAAGTCGTCGGTGTACCAAAGGCGCCGTGTGCCGATCACGATCTGGCGCACATCGAGGTTCACGAGGGGCGGCAGGATCGGCCGCACGAAGGCGATACCGGCCCCGGAGGAGTAGAACGCGGAGCCGTCGTTCTCGGTCTTCGCCCGCTGCTGCCGCACCAGGGGGGGTGGGGGTGGGGACATCCTGTGCAAGGGTGATCCTTGCACGATACTGCCGTCGGATGCTGACCAGTTTCCTTGGACGTACTGGTAGATCCACCGGTCGGGCTTGACCGGATCCAGAATCACCCCGCCGCCGTCGGCGAGGGCGACGGAATCCCACACCCCGCTCGACATGCGCTTGATCACTCCGTTGTCCTGCAGCCCGGCTACCAGGAAGCCCTCACAGCTGGGGTGGCTCACGGTGAAATTCGACTGAGCCGTGGCGAGCCCGGTATTGCACGCCACGAAGCCGACCTGCGACGTCGGCCTGTCGGAGCGGAACATCCCACCGTCGCAGCCGGCCCACAACCGGCTGCCGGGTGCGCTGAATCTGATGTCATGCACGTCGGCGTGCATGCCGATGCCGACGACGTTCGGCGGCGGTATGGGAGGTCCGGGTGGCCCATAGCTCAACGTCGCGCCGTGAACAGCGACGTCGCCCCAGACGAGGGCGCCGTCGTAATTGCCGACCGAGGCATCGACGAGCGCGGTGCCGTCGGGCGCACGAGCCTCGAGCCAGCTGCCTGCCAGATAGACCCGGTCGGGATTGGCCGGGTCGACGGCGATCGCGATGTCGTAGTCGCCCTGGATCTTGACGACGTTCGGCACATTCGCTACTGATGCCGCCGCGGGCAGATCGGCGGAGGCCGGCGAGGTGACCCGGAAAAGCAGAGGGCTCGCGGTGCGGCCCTGGTCGAGGAATACCCAGATCTGAGTCGCCGGCGATGATGCGGCGAGCACCGCCCGCCCCGCCTGGGCACCGGTCGTCGCAACCTTCCGGAAATCTCCAGCGCCGCCATCCTGCACCCAGAGGCCGACATGGTCTCCACCCCGTACCCAGACCCAGACCCGTTCCGGTCGTCCGCCGTTGGCAGGCGTCCAGAGCACGTCCGTGCACTCTGACTCCACGGTGATGGAGGAGGTGAACCGCACCCGCTCCCAGTGGGTATCGGCCGGCAGCGGACTCGGCCGTCGGAAGAGCCCGACGGTGGTCGCAGCGAGCACACCGCTGCCTCCGGGCTGGAGGGCGAGCCGGTTCACCGCCTCACCCACGAGGTTCGCCGCCTCGCGAACCCACGGGTTGGCCGGCGTGGCATGGCCCGGATTCCCAGGGCCAGTCGCAACGAGAACGCCGATGCCGCCGAGCGACCGGCCCGGTCGGCCGCCCACCATCTGCGCCGAGAAATGGTACGGCTCTCCTGTGCCGACGAACACCTGATCGGTTGCCTCCGTCCCCGGGCGCAGAGCTACCGCCCCGATCGCGTTCCGCGTTGCCGGGCGGGTCACCTCGCCGACCTGAGTGGGTGCCAGCCCACCCGCGGAATGCCATGTCGTGCCGGCGTCGCGGGAGTACCAGACTCCGCCGACCGCCGCACCCGCATACACCCGCTGGCCGTCATCGCTGACCGCAAAGCTGTTCACGCGGCCTGCAACGCGGGGCCGTCCATTGCCGAGCCCCGCCAGGATCGTCTCGGGGCCGAGCGAGATCCAGAGATTGTCCCGCCCGGTTGCGGGGGCAGCCAGCCCGCCATGGGGGCCGGACCCGGGGGCGGGGGTGCGTGCGGCCCGCGACGCGCCGACCGGGTCGAAGTCACTGCGACGGGCTGCCAGGAACGCGCGCCTGCCTCGGGAGTCGTCGGGCAGGCTGGGCGCTTCGGGCCAGGCATAGCGGGTCATCCCGATGCCTCCTGCTCGGCGGGGGCGACTCGGATCCAGCCCTCGCGGAACTCCGCCGGGGTGTCAGGAAGCAGGGCGGTCTGGGTGGCGGCCAGGATGGCATCAGTGCGCCAGCTGCCCGGGGTGTCCCGCCACAGGAAGTTCTGGTCGTTGCCGAACACCGAGATCTTCGGCAGGCGCACCTGGGCGTCGGGATCGAGATCCGTTTCGACGAGCACCGGGCCGGTGCGCAGCGAGGGTGCCATGGCGGCAAGGCCGGGCCCGACCCAGTTTCGCGCCAGCGCCAGCGCGCGCCGCGGCAGCAGGCCGGAGGTGAGGTTGGCTTCGCCCGCCGGGTGCATCAGCAGAGTCAGCGTGACGGTCTGGCCGAGGTGCAGCTGAAGGGTGTCGGCGTCATCGGTGCC
>Ga0190272_10000230_pt1 | contig 33807 bp, 42 predicted proteins | sample Popmic504T_FD_133746 | JGI IMG/M metagenome (GOLD analysis project Ga0190272, IMG submission 133746) | Populus adjacent soil microbial communities from riparian zone of Shoshone River, Wyoming, USA - 504 T | ecosystem: Environmental > Terrestrial > Soil > Riparian zone | place: USA: Wyoming...
TGGATCGCCAGCAGGGTGGGACGGTCGTCCAGACTCACGAGACCGCAGGCTAACCGCGCTACGGTTGCGGCACGATGCCCCGGCTTCCCGCAATCCCCACGCGCAGGCCCGAAGCCCAGGGCGCCACGGCGATCGGCGCCCAGGCCCGGGGCGCACTCGCGATCGGCGCTCTGGCCGTCGGCGCCACCGCGATCGGCGCCTTCGCGATCGGCCGGCTCAGCGTCGGCCGGCTCAAGGTCGGCCGCGCGAAATTCGGCAAGCTGACCGTCGAGGAGCTCGAGGTCGGCAAGCTGACGATCCACGAGGGCGCGCCGCCGGCATGAAGCGCGCCGCCCTGCTCGCCGTCCTCCTGGCCCTCGGACTCGCCTCCACCGCCCACGCCGTCGGCCCCTACCCCGACCTCGGCTCCTGCCCGGTCTTCCCCGCGCCGCCCGCCTCGCTCCCCGCCACCGCCCCGTCCCTCCCCACCCAGGCCGCCTGGAACCAGGACATCTCCAGGGCGCCGCGCCACCCCCGCTCGGCGGCCTACATCGCCTACATCAACGCCCACGGCGGCGACGAGCTGCACCCGGACTTCGGCTCGCCACGCGCCTACGGCTTCCCCTACGCCGTGGTCGGCGCCGGCCAGCCCAGGCTCCCCGTCAACTACACCGCCTACGGCGAGGAGAGCGACCCGGGACCGTTCCCGATCCCCGCCAAGGCCCCAATCGAGGGCGGCAACGGCAGCAACGGCGACCGCCACGTGCTGGTCGTCGACCGCGCCCGCTGCATGCTCTACGAGCTCTACCGCGCTTTCTCAGTCGCCAAGCCGCGCCCGCACTGGAACGCCGACTCCGGTGCCGCCTGGGACCTGCGCTCGCCCGGCCTCCGCCCCGACTCCTGGACCTCCGCCGACGCCGCCGGCCTCCCCATCTTCCCCGGCCTGGTCCGCCACGACGAGGCCGCCAGCGGCGAGATCCGCCACGCGATCCGGGTCACCTTCGAGAGCACCCGGGACGCCTGGATCCATCCCGCCTCCCACTGCGCCGGGGACACCTCCAACTCCAGCGCCCCGCCGATGGGGCTGCGCCTACGGCTCAAGGCCGGCTACGGACTCGGCGGCTTCAGCGGCCCCGCCCGCGCGGTCGCGGTGGCGATGAAGCGCTACGGCCTGATCGTCGCCGACAACGGCTCGAACTGGTTCTTCAGCGGCAGCAGCGACCGCCGCTGGGACGACGAGAACCTCGACCAGATGAAGCGAATCCCCGGCCGCGCCTTCGAGGTCGTCAAGAGCGCTGCCGGCGTCCACGCCTGCTGATCAGCCGCCCGCCGCCGCTGAGCAGCCGCCAGAACTGGCCGGCGATCGAGATCACGGCCATCGAGACGGCCAGCCCAAACGCCCCCAGCGCCAACAGGAAGACGATGAAGGCGAGGACCGCCAGTGGTACGAGTAGGAAGCTCACCTCAGGCGCTGGACTCTAGAGGGGCGGGATCGCTACTCGCCGAGACCGACGGCGGCGCCGATCGGCAGCCAGCGCACGCTGCGCCGGAACTCCTCCGGGGCGCTCTCGAACTCGCCCTCGATCGCGTCCCGCCCCTGGCGGAAGTGCTTCCAGCCCTCGTAGTGGATCGGGATCGCGGTGCGCGGCCGGATCAGCCCGCAGAGCTCGACCGCCTCGGCCGCGGTCATCGTGTAGCGCAGCGGCCCGGAGACCGGGAAGCGCACCCCGCCGAGGTGCAGCAGCGCGGTGTCGACCTGCAGCCGCTCGGCGACCTCGCGCACGCCGTCGTAGAGCACGGTGTCGCCGGAGACCCAGAGCACCCCGTGCTCTTGGCCCTCCCAGCGCAGCGCGAAGCCGATCACGGCGCCGACGATCGGCCGGCTCAGCGGCGGACCGTGCCGGCAGGGCGTCGCGGTGATCTCGATCGCCAGCCGGCCCGGCGCCTCCAGCCGCGTCGTCCCCCAAGGTGCCAGCCCGCGCACCTCCTTGGGCGCCGGCCCATTGCCGCCCAGCCGCTTCGCCCCCGGCTCGGTGGTGACCACCACCCCGGCCGCGGGCAGCATCGCCCGTCCCGCCTCGTCGAGGTTGTCGTCGTGGTGGTCGTGGCTGAGCAGGACCGCGTCGATCGGCTCCAGGTTGGCGGCGGCGGTCGCCGGGCCCGCCAGCTTGCGCGAGCTCGCCCCCCAGCCGAAGTTGTATTTGCGGCCGGGCGGGTCGAAGGTGGGGTCGGTCAGCAGCCGCCAGCCGCCGACCTCGATCAGCACCGTCGGCCCGCCGACATGGGTGAGGCGAACGCCCTTCACGCGCACATCTTCCTCGATACGCGGACCCAGCGCCCCCAGTAGAACACAAGACGAACCTGGTCGTGCGGATCGAGGCTGAGCGGATATCGCTGGCACGTTGAGTCTCGAAGTCCGCGTCACACTCGCCTCATGAGCGAAACCCTCGACCTGACGATCCTCTAACGAGGACGGAGAGGAAGGCTGGATCTCCCCAGAACCCGGCGAGAAGCGCGAGCGCGAGCTACTGCACCTGAAGGTCGCGTGAAGCGACGAAAACTCGAGCGGCACCCGCGAACGCACAGATGCCGAAAGCTCGACGAGGGCGGCGACCACACGCGAGATCGACTGGAAGCTGGTCCGGTCAATCTGTAAGCAATCCCACCGCCGGTGGGTGGCCGGCAAAGAATGGTGCACGCCGCGCCAGGGGAGCGGTCTTGACCCCACCGCGGACGAGCCCATAGATTTCCGCCCAATGGGCTTTCTGGATCGATTTCGAGAGGCGCCACTTCCCAACGGCGTGTTGGATTTCAGCGAGCGGCTGGCGTGGGCTGAACAATCAAGCAGGCTTGCGAAGTCGGGGGACGTGGACACCTGGACCAAGTTGCTCCCACGCAGTTCTTCGAGACAAGGGACCGCACCCATGGAGCGCTTGGTTCCTCGCCCGCCTTGGTTCGACCACCGGCAAGGTGACGAGCGTCAGCGCCCCCGGCTGGATTCGAACCAGCGACCATCGGATTAGAAGTCCGGCGCTCTGTCCACTGAGCTACGGGGGCGAGACCCGCCTAGATTAGGCTCCCGGCATGCCGGAGGTGGGGATCGGCGGGGTCGAACTGAGCTACGAGCGCCGTGGCGAGGGCGAGCCGCTGCTCCTGATCCAGGGGATGAGCGGCACCCGGATGGCCTGGGGACAGCCCTTCTCGGCGCTGCTCGAGCGCGACTTCGAGTGCATCTCCTTCGACAACCGCGGCATGGGTCTCTCGAGCCGGGTCGCCGAGCAGTTCTCGATCGCCGAGATGGCCGGCGACACGCTCGGCCTGCTCGACGCACTGGAGGTCGATAGCGCCCACGTGCTCGGCATCTCGATGGGCGGCATGATCGCCCAAGAGCTGGCAATCGCCCACCCGAACCGGCTGCGCTCGCTGGCGCTCGGCTGCACCTACTGCGGCGGCGAGGGCTCGCGGCTGATGGACCCGGCCGACTTCCAGGGCCTGGTCGAGGCGATGGGCTCCGGCGACCGGGTCCGGGTCCGGAAGGCGGGGTTCGAGATCAACCTCTCCCCCGGCTTCCGCGCCGACCCCGCCCGCTACGACGAGTTCGCCGAGATGGTGGCGGCCCTGCCCGCCCCGGCCGAGACGATCGGCCTGCAGCTGCAGGCGATCTTCGCCCACGACACCAGCGCCCGGCTGCCGGGGCTGGAGATCCCGACCCTGGTCCTGCACGGCACCGTCGACCGCGTCCTGCCGGCCGTCAACGGCCGCCAGATCGACGCCCTCCTCCCCGACTCCCGCCTCGAGATCTTCGAGAACGTCGGCCACATGTTCTGGTGGGAGCAGCCCGAGCGCGCCGCCGAACTGGTCCGCGAGCACACCCTCGCCTGAGCCGATCGCCGTGCCTTATGGGCGCTATCCCGAGTTCGCGCCCCCGCAGCCGTCCGGGTCCAGCCTGCCCTCGACCTTGAAGACGAAGTCGGGCTGGGGGGTGATCTCCGGCTCTTCGATCAGCAGCTTCACGGCCGGGTCGTCTTTGATGTAGGCGTAGAGCGGATACCAGTAGGGCGCGTCGCGCGAGTCCTGGGTGAATTTGCTGATGATCAGGTAGTCGAAGTCGCCGGCGTTGATGAGGCGGCGGAACTGGTGGCAGCTGGTCGGCAGGCGGTAGGTCCCGTTCGGCCCCTCCACACCGATGTACTGGACGTCGTTGGAGAGGTCGGCGCCGTAGAAGCCGTACTGGCCGAAGAAGATCTCCCCGGAGCCGGCCAGCCCGATCCGCGCGTCCTTTTGCTCGCGGGCGAAGTCGTAGGCCTTCTGCGGCCCCCCTTCGCCTAGGAAGAGGGTCGAGCGGGTGTAGTGATGCTCGGCGAACTGCACCTGCTGGGCACGTCCCAGCCCGACGAGCAGGAGCACCACGGCGCCGGCCGCGAGCGTCACCATCCCCCGGCTCACCAGCCCCCGCGAGCGCGCCAGGCCCAGCCCGGCAGGCGCCCAGACCAGGGCAAGGGTGAGCACCACCGTGCCGAAGATGAAGCCCGGATACCAGCGCGGCGTGGTCAGCACCGTGATCACGTAGATCGCCAATAAGAAGAGCAGCGTCTGCCAGGCGCGCTGGTCGGGCGCCCGCAGCGGCCGCACAATCGGCAGCATCGCCAGGGACAACACCAGCCCCGGCACCAGGTATCGGGTGTTGGTGAAGAAGCCGGTCGGCGATCCCTCCTGACCGGCCGCGGTCAGCGGCGTGAACAGGTAGACGACCGCGGTCGCCAGCGCCGCCGCCGCCAGCACCTGCAGGATCCGGTTGCGCGAGCGCACCACCAGGAAGACCGCGGCGGCCACGGCGACGATCAGGATCAGCGGCCAGAGCGGGCCGAAGGCGTTGTCGAGCTCGGGGAAGAACCACTTGCGGTAGATCGTCGGCTCGGTCAGGTAGTGGGCGACGGCGAAGCGCGGCCGCGGGTCGAGCGGCATCTGGTCCGGCGTCGGCAACTGCAGCGGTCCGAACTTGCTCTGCGGGATCGGGTTGCCGCCGGTCTTGATCAGCGCCCGCAGGTACCAGTAGCCGCCGACCGCCAGGGTCGAGAGCCCCAGCACCCAGGCGGTGGTGAGGCGACGGCCGCGGCCACTGAAGACGACCACGCCGGCGGTGATCGCGACGACCGGGATCAGGAAGGTGAGCTTGACCGAGATCGCCAGCCCGGCGGCGATCCCCGCCACAACCAGCGGGCCCTTATCGAGCAGCGGCGCATCGCGCTCGGGGGTGTCCTGCACCGCCCCCGCCGCTGGCGCTCGGCGCTGGTGCCCGTTGATCAGGAAGGCGGCGAAGGCGAGCAGGAAGGCCAGTCCCATGATGTCGTTGCGCCCCTCGCCCGGCTGGGTCTCGATCATCACCCCGGCGTCGAGGACGATCGCGGCCGCGACCAGAGTGGCCGGCCCGACCTTGTAGGGGCGGCCGACACACCAAGCGGCCAGCAGAGCGATCGCCAGGAAGCCGAGGTTGATCAGCGGCGAGAGCCAGTCGCTCTCGAAGAGGACGATCCCGACCGCGTTGACGAGCTCCGAGCTGCCCGGGTAGAACCAGGCGGCGAGCCGCAACGGGTCGGTGAAGTGCAGCGCCCAGATCGAGTGGTCCTGGGCGATCCGGGCCGAGAACGGCATGTGGTACCAGGTGGTGTCGCCGCCGAACATCCCCTGGTCGAGGCTGAGCTGCGAGGGGAAGGTCCACTCGGCGACCGTGAAGGAGGCGACGCCGAGCGCGATCAGCAGGGCCAGGTTCTGGACCCGCGGCGGGGTCACTTCCTTGGCGCTGCTCGGGGCCATCTTCCAGCCCAGCCAGGCCGCGCCGAGCCCGACCGCGACAGAGCCGACCACGATCCAGCCCAGGTAGAGAGCGCCGAAGGTGCCGAGCAGCTGGAAGGTGAGGATCGCCAGGGCGGTCGCGATCGTGATGTCGGCCAGCCGCGCCAGCGCCCCCGAGAACTCGGGCACGATCCAGCACCGCAGCCAGTAGCCGCCCAGGCCGAACGCCGCGAGGATGCCGACCAGGGAGAGGCAGCCGACTATGTAAGAGCCGAAGGAGGGTGCCACGAAGCGCGGGATGCTATTCGGCGCGCCCCGCGCCCCGCCCGCTGGCGGCAGGGTCGTGCCCGGCGCCGGCCCAAGCCGGTGCTAGGAGGTCGCGCTGGGGATCCGGCAGGAGACCCCGGTGCCGGCCAGGCCGCAGTAGCCGTTCGGCACCTTGTGCAGGTACTGCTGATGATGGTCCTCGGCGTAGTAGAAGGGCCCGGCGGACTCGATCTCGGTCGTGATCGGTTCCTTGCCGGCCGCCCGCAGGTCGGCGTCGTAGGCGTCCCGCGCCATCTCCGCGATCGCCTTCTGGGTGTCGTTGGCGAAGTAGATCCCCGACCGGTACTGGGTGCCGACGTCGTTGCCCTGGCGCATCCCCTGGGTCGGGTCGTGCTCCTCGAAGAAGACCTTGAGCAGGTCGGCATAGGAGACCCGGTCGGGGTCGAAGGCGACCAGCACCGACTCGGCGTGCCCGGTCCGCCCCGAGCAGACCTCCTCGTAGGTGGGGTTCGGCGTGATCCCGTTCTGGTAGCCGACCGCGGTCGTGTAGACGCCGTCCATCCCCCAGTACAGCCGCTCCGCTCCCCAGAAGCAGCCCAGCGCGAAGTAGGCGACCTCGATCCCGTCCGGGAACGGCGGCTCCAGCGGCGTGTTCAACACAGCGTGCGTGCCGGGCACCTCGAAGGCCCGGTCGCTGCGCCCCGGCAGCGCCTCCTCGGCGCTCACCATCTGGGCCTTATCGGGGTTGAGCGCGGCCATCAACTTTCCGATCCGGTTCATACATCCAAGGTAGCGAGCCAGGCAAGCGGGCCGGGGCGACTTATTCACCCGTGGGGTTACTAAGTCGCCCCGCTACGCCCGCAACTGTCGCAGCAACCCCGCCGCGTCCATCTCATCCCAGGCCTGGGCGATCAGGCCATCGCGGATGCGCAGCACGGCGGTCGAGGTGAACATGACCGACCGGTCGGTCGCCTCGACCCCGAGGAACTCGCCGGCGTGCGTCCCGCTCCAGCGCTGGTGGGCGGCGACCAGGTCGTCCTCGGCGAGGATCACCTCGATCTCGTTGCGCAGGTCGGGGAAGGCGGCGAGGAAGTACTCGACCGCCTGTCGCTGCCCCGTCCGCCCGCGCGGCTCGCCATTGTGGACGAAGTCGATGCTGAGCAGCCGCTCGCAGGCCGAGGGGTCGTGCTCGTCGATCGCCTCGCGGTAGAAGCGGCGGACCAGGTCCTTGTTGGCGTCGGCTCCCATCGGCTCGGCCGCCCAGGCTACTCAGCGGCGCGGGCCAGGCGGCCGGCTCAGCCGTCGAACGGGTAGGCGACCCCGGTCAGCTCCCCGGACACCGACCAGAGGCGCTCCGCCGACTGCTCGTCGCGCCCGGCCTTGACCGGCCGCACCACCTTCGGGTGGCCGCGCTGCTCCTCGAACCCGTCCGGCCCGATGAAGAGGCCGCCGTCGAGGCCGGCGCGGGTCGCCGCGTAGAGCTGCGGCAACGTCCCCATCGCCGGGTTCTGCGCCAGCAGCCGGTTGGTGACCGCGAACACCGCCCGGTCGAGCGCCGGCGGCGCCGCCGTCTGCAGATTCGTGTCCGAGTAGCCCGGGTGGGCGGCGAGGCTCTTCACCTTCGAGCCCGCCCCGCGCAGCCGCCGGTCCAGCTCCAGCGCGAAGAGGATGTTGGCGAGCTTCGACTGGCAGTAGCCGCGCCAGCGCCGGTAGCCGCGCTCGGCCTGCAGGTCGTCGAACCGGATCCGGCCGATTTTGTGGGCGGTGCTGCTGACGGTGACGACGCGGGCGTCCTCGCGCCCCTCGAGCGAGCTGAGCAGCAGAGCGGTGAGAACGTAGTGGCCGAGGTGGTTGGTGCCGAACTGCAGCTCGAAGCCGTCGGCGGTCTCGCGCCGCGGCGAGGGCGCCATCACCCCGGCGTTGTTGATCAGCAGGTCGAGCCCGTCGTGGGCCGCCTGAAAGCGCCCTGCGAAGTCGCGCACCGAGTCGAGGCTGGCGAGGTCGAGGGACTCCAGCTCCAGCGTGGCGCCGGGCGCCTCCCGCCGGATCTCCTGCACCGCGGCCTCCCCCTTCTCCATGTTGCGACAGGCCAGCACGACCGTGGCTCCCGCCCGTGCCAGCTCCTTGGCGGTGATCAGCCCGAGCCCGCTGTTGGCCCCGGTCACCACCGCCGTCCGCCCCGCCTGGTCGGGAATATCCGCCGCCGCCCACTTCTCACTCATCGCTCTCCTCCGTTGCCGCCGATCGCTTGTCCGAGTCGCGCCCCAGCGCGCTCGCGGCAATATATGTGAATCTCTCTTACTTCGCAGTCGAGCTAGAGTCGGGACCGATGGCGAAGACGCAAACCCGCGCCTCCTACCACCACGGCGACCTCCCCGCCGCCCTGGTCGCCGCCACCTTCGAGCTGGTCGGTGAGAGCGGCCTCCAGGACTTCTCGGTCGCCGAAGCCGCCCGCCGCACGGGAGTCAGCATCTCCGCCCCCTACCGCCACTTCGCCGATCGCGAAGAGCTGCTCGCCGCCTGCGCGATCGCCGCCTGCCAGGAGCTGAAGCGCCGCTTCGACGCCGAGCTAGCCGGCGAGCGCACCCCGGCCGGCCAGCTCAGCGCCGTCAGCGCCGCCTACGTCCGCTTCGCCGCTGAGCAGCGCCCGATGTTCGAGGTCCTTCACGGAGCGGGCCTCGACAAGACCAAGCACCCTGCCCTCGCCCTCGCCGCGATCGAAGCCCTGGCCGCCGCCGAGGCAGCCGCCCGCAAACTCACCCCCACCGGCTCCGACGAGGAGACCGGCACCCTGGTTCAAGCCCTAACCGGCCTCTCCCAAGGCCACGCCACCCTGCTCCTGGATGGCGCCTTCGGCGACCAACCCTCCGCCGTCGACCTGGCCGCCGACCGGGCCCGAGCCGCCACGGCCGCCCTGCTTCGCGGCCGAAGCCTTCTATTCGCCGAGCCCAAGGCCAGGTAGGGTCAGCCCATCGGCTGCTTCGTCGCCCTCTTTGCCCTGATCTCGCCGCGGTTGGCGCTGTTCGCGCTGTGGCTGTTCTCCGACCTGCTCAGCCGTGCCTTCGAGAGCTGGTTCGTGCCGCTGCTGGGGTTCTTCCTGCTGCCCTGGACGACGCTCGCCTACGCGGTGATGTGGAGCAGCTCGAACCAGGTCTACGGGTTCGAGTGGTTCATCGTCGTGCTCGCCTTCGCGATCGACCTTGGGTCCTACGCGCGCGGCGGCCGCGAGCGGCGCTCGCGCGCCTGAGCGGGAACGCCGGCGCCCGCTAGCGGAGCGGCTGGCCGGCGCCCGGCGCCATCCCCGACCCCGGGTGCTGACGCGGGTACGGGTAGGAGATCCGGACGTGGCGCTTGGAAAGCACGACGAAGGGCCGCTCGCTGACCTTGCCGTCGATCAACGAGGTGATTTCGACGTTGGTGAGCGGGATGAACTCGACGTCGACGCGATTCAGCGAGTCCGAGAACCGGCTCTGGTAGCCGGCCGGCGGGAGGGTGACGTCACCGACCACGATCTGCCGGTCGGTTTCGAAAACGGCGCGCTCGATGCGCCGTTCGATGCGGTCCCCCTCGTTCATCATCTTGGTCCCTATCGTCAAATGCTCAGAATGGCCCAACCGGACACTCGTCCAGCCGTGAAACGGTCGGCCCACCCTAGTCAGGGAACGGCGAGACGCAAGCGCTGCAAGAAGCGGCCCCGAATCAGTCCTCCGAGGCCACCTCTCCCGGGTCCCCCATCTCGAAGCCCATCAGCGTCACCGCCATCCGAACCGTGGGCTCGCCACTCTCCGCCACCCGTTCCCGGCTCTCGGCCTGGATCCTCATATAGGCCTCGAGGGTCTCGTCCAACAGGGCCTGCACCTCGACCCAGCCCCGCTCGTCGACCGAGCCCGGCGTGTGGCTCCAGTGCCGGTCGGCGCGCCCCTCGAACTTGCCCTGTTCGGCGGAGCGGTTGACGTCCTCCCCCATCTCGACCAGGGATTTCAACAGCATGTCCTCGCGCAGGGACTGCGGGACCAGCAGCCATTCCCCCTTGCGGAAGTGGGCGCGTTTGGTCGCCCGGTAGAAGTGCTCGGTGGCGCCGCGCCGGGGCTCGGTCCTGACCAGCTCGACGCAGTCGTATTTGGCCAGCTCGCGCACGTGGTAGGCGATGTAGTTGACGTCGACCCCGAGCTCGTTCGCCAGTTCGTTGGGGCTCGCTACCCGGCCGTTGAGGAAGTTCAGGGCCCACAATCGGTCGGGGTGGCTGATCGCCTTGATCAGGCCCTTATCGATCCCAGCGTCGGCATTCCTGCGGGTGGCGTGTCCGCGGCCGACTTTTTTCGCTTCGGTGGCAGGCAAAAGGATCGCTCCTTCTTGTGAAGTTGCTTTGAGTACTTAGAGCAAGTGTAGACACGTATTTAACCCTTAGCGCGGCTTTTTCCGCGCTACTCCTCCACTGGTGGAACGTCCTTGAGCGATGCTTTGGTCCTCCGGACATGGAACTGACAACCAAAAAGGGGGGTGAGCAGGGTGAAGATCAGCAAGGCCGAGCAGGCCTATCCAGTGGTTTCGACTCACAAGCTGGGCTAAGTCCCCAGCAATGCCACGGCCGGCCCCCGACCTCGGCCCCGGGGGCCGACCACAGGCAGCTTCCATCCAGCTCTGGCCGCGACACCTTCGACGCGTTCGCCGCCTTCTACGACCACTACACCGCCGGCTACCAGGCATCGACCTGGACCGCGAGCCTCGAAGAGCTGCTCGAGGCCTGCGGACTGCCCGGCAAGCGACTGCTCGACGTCGGCTGCGGGACCGGCAAGAGCTTCCTGCCGATGCTCGAGCGGGGCTGGGAGGCGGTCGGCTGCGACGTCTCGCCGGCGATGATCGAGGTGGCGAGGGAGAAGGCCGGCGACGCCGCGCGCCTCGAGGTGGCCGACGTCCGCGAACTGCCGGTCTACGGCGAGTTCGACTGCGTCTGGGCTCTCAACGACACGCTCAACTACTTACTCAGCCCCGAGGAACTGGTCGCCGCGCTGGCCGGGATGCGGCGCAACCTCGCCCCCGGCGGGCTCGTGCTCTTCGACCTCAACACCCTGCTCCTACACCGCTGGATCTTCGCCTCCCAGTCGGCCACCCGAGAAGAGGCCGGACACATGATGAGCTGGATCGGCCAGGAAACCGGGGAGATTGGGCCCGGCTCTCTCTGCGAGGCGCGCTTCGAGGTCGAGGGCGAGCCCGCCGCCGGCCACGTCCACCGCCAGCGGCACTTCCCGGAAGCCGAGGTCCTGGCCGCGATCGAACGAGCCGGCCTGGAGTCCCTCCGGGTCTGGGGCGACTACGAAGGCAAACAGGACCGCCCCCTGGACGAAGAGCGCCACCAGAAGGCGATCTACATCTGCCGCGGACGGCCTTAGTTGACCTACCTATTTGCAAGGCTGCGCGGATGGCGAATGCAGACAACGACCTTCTCTACAAGGTTGCCTACGATGAGGCCGTGCGTACTCTCTCTGAGCAGCAGGGAGTGATCGATAGTTTCCGCACTCGAGCCGGGCTTCTCCTTCGGCGGCCGCGATCACGACCTCCTTCCTCGGCGCACAGGCCCTGAACGGTGGCAACTCAAATCTCGCAACCTGGTTGGCCATGACCGGCTTTGTCGGCGTCGCCGCGGTCTCGCTAGCCATCCTCTGGCCTCGCCGATGGGAGTTCACGGCCAATCCGCGAAATGTAATCCAGACCTACATCGAGGCAGAAGAGCCAGCTCCACTTGGGGAACTGCACCGAGATCTCTCGCTTCATATGCACAACAGCTATGCCGAGAACCGGCGAGGACTTGAGTGGCTCGCCATCCTCTTCCAAGTTGCCAGTGGCCTGCTCACCCTGGAGGTGATCCTTTGGATCATCGCCATCGCATCGACCGCGTAGAATTGAGCCATGGCACAGACTGCGCCACCTACCCCCCCCCCGCCAGAACCAAAGCGTCCCAGCCCAATGCAGGTGGAGACGCGGGGTCTTTTTGTTGGCAAGCCCAAATAGCCCTCACTAGCCCTCGGCCTCTTCTTGATCGAGCTCCTTCCGGAGCTCGACATATTCTTTCTTGGTCCTTTCCTCTATCTCGCGAATTTGGCCTGATACTTCGCGGAGCCTCTGCATTGCTTTGCGTCCTTGGGGGGTCTGGAAAATCCTTTGACGCATACGTCTTCCGTGTTCCAACCAGGAATGACGACCTCCGGAACGTATTGAGCGCCCAGCCAGGGCTGCAAAGCGATCGACTGCACGCGAAGCCTCCGCCTCCGTTTGTTCTTGATCGGCTAGCCAAATGCCTTGTGCGATTTCACGCGCTATGGACTCGCCGCCTTTCACCCGCTTCTCGATCTCAAGCGGTTGATGGCCATTGTCAAAAGCGCTGAGCGCCGAGAAATAGGCCCTGGCAGCCTGCTCTCCTGTGGGTGAATCAGACCCAAAGAGCAATTCGGCCCGATGACTTAATCGGCACGCATGCTCAAGTGCTGCGCGGGTGGCTTGACTCGTTGGTTGAGGCTCTTCGAGAAGCTCTGGCGTTGCAGCGTGAAGAACTTCGACGTACTCGAGCGCAACATCAAGCATCCTGGCGCGCAGCTGTGCAGAGCGCTGCTGGCGACCCGCCAAGAGACCCCCGAGCATCGCTCCAAGCAACCCTGAAAGAGAAGCAATCGAGGTCGCTACAGCCGCGCTCACCTAACCCAGGTTTCCAGGTACGAGGAAGAAGGCAAACAGCGCCCCAGCCCTCCCTTATCTCCTAGAGCCAATCTGGCCCAATCATCGGGGCGCCCGGATTCGAACCGAGGACCTCGGCCACCCAAAGGCCGCGCGCTACCAGGCTGCGCCACGCCCCGCTCCGACCAGTCTAGGGCCGATTCCACTCGTCCGGGCTCGGCAGGCGAGCGGCAACCCGTTAGCGTTGGCGCATGGCCGACGTCCAACCGTTCAGGGCGCTGCACTACGACCTCGGCAAGGTCGGGGGACTGGCCGCCGTGGCGGCGCCGCCCTACGACGTGATCGACACGGCGATGCGGGACGAACTGCTGGCCCGCTCCCCCCACAACGCGGTCGCGATCGACCTGCCGAAACCGTACGGCCTCTCCGGCCCGGTCGGCGAGGGCGGCGATCCCTATGAGGAAGCGTCCGCGAAGATCGCCGCCTGGCGCGCCGAGGGCGCCCTCCTCGACGACGCCGCGCCGGCGATCTGGGCCATGACCCAGGACTACACCGCCCCCGACGGCTCCACCCACAGCCGCCACGGCATCCTGGTCCGGGTCCGGGTCGAGGACTACGACGGCAGCATCCGGCCCCACGAGCGCACCCTGCCCGGCCCGCTCAAGGACCGGCTCGACCTGACCCGCGCCACCCGCCACAACCTCTCGCCGATCTTCTCGCTCAGCACCGAGGACGCCTGGCCGCTGGTCGAGCCCGCGATCGCCGGCACCGAGCCCTGGGGCGAGGTGACCGACGAGGGCGGCACCGTCAACCGGGTCTGGCGGGTCGGCGACCCGCGGATCCACGCCGCCGTCACCGAGTTGCTCGCCGGCGCCGAACTGCTGATCGCCGACGGCCACCACCGCTACGAGACCGCGCGCGCCTATCGCGACGAGATCGGCGGCGAGGGCGACCACAACTACACCCTGATGGCGCTGACCGGGCTCGCCGACCCCGGCCTGACCGTGTTCGCCACCCACCGCCTGCTCTCCGGCTTTGCCGGCGACCCGGAGCGCCAGGCACGCCTCGGCGCCGGCCTGCGTGAGCTGTTCGACGCCGAAGAGGTCTCGGCCGACCAGCTCGACCCCACCGGCGAGCCCGGCGTCGGCGTCTTCGGCTTCATCGATTCCCACCACAAGCAGGCCTACCGGCTGCGCCTCAAGGACGTCGCCGCGCTCGACGCCCAGCTCGACGGCAAGCCCGAGTCCTACCGCCGCCTCGACTCGGCGATCCTCGAGACGCTGGTGCTGAAGGGCCTGGCCGGGATGAGCGAAGAGGACATCCTCGCCAAGCGCGGCATCGGGTACGCCAAGAACGTCCCCGACTCGCTCGCCCTGATCGAGGACGGCAGCTACGACGTCGCCTTCTTCCTGCGGCCGATCCCCGTCGACCAGGTCCGGGCGATCGCCGACACCGACGAGAACATGCCCCCCAAGTCGACCTTCTTCTTCCCCAAGGTGATGACCGGCTTCGTCTTCAACCCGGTCGGCTGAGCGGCCGCGGCCGCCCCCGCGCTTAGGATCAGCGCATGGTCAAGATCTACACCAAGAAGGGCGACGACGGGACCACCTCGCTCTGGTACGGCGGCCGCATCCCCAAGCACCACGGCCGCACCGAGGCCTACGGCGCGCTCGACGAGGCCTGTTCGGCGCTGGGCGTCGCCCGCGCCCTCTGCGGTCCCGAGCAGACCGAGCTGGCGGCCGACATCCTCCGCCTCCAGGACGACCTCTTCGTCGCCGGCGCCGAGCTGGCGACCGCGCCCGAGGCGGCGGAGCGGCTCGAAGACGGGATCAGCCGCACCACCGAGGCGATGGTCGCCGAGCTCGAGCAGCGGATCGACCATTACATGGAGCAGGTCGACCTCCCCCCCAAGTTCGTGATCCCCGGCGGCAACCAGCTCTCCGCCCAGCTCGACGTCGCCCGCACCCTGATCCGCCGCGCCGAGCGGGGGATCTCCGCCCTCGCCGAGGCCGGCCAGCTGGCCGGCGAGACCGTGATCCACTTCGTCAACCGCGCCTCCGACTACGCCTACGCCCTGGCCCGCTTCGCCGACATCGACGACCCGGCCCTGTTCGAGGGCCGCGGCAAGGGCTGAGCGGCGGTGCGAGTCCTCGCCCGCCGCGTCGAGGGCTTCGCCCACGAGGTCGAGATCGAGGGCGGCCACACGCTCGTCATCGACGAGCCCACCACGGCGGGCGGCACCGACACCGGCCCCAGCCCGACCCGGCTACTCGCCGCCAGCCTCGCCGGCTGTACCGCGATCACGGTCGAGATGTACGCCGAGCGCAAGGGCTGGGAGGTCGGCAAGGTCGAGGTCGCCGTCGAGGTCTCCTACGACGGCTTCACCCCCTCCGCCTTTGCGGTCGAGCTGAAGCTGCCGCCGGAACTGGACGCCGAGCAGCGCCGGCGCCTGCTGACGGTCGCCGAGCGCTGCCCGGTCCACAGGGTGATCGCCGGCGAGGCGGTCATCACCGTGATCGAGGCGCCCTGATGGACCTCGGCCTGAATGGACGCGGCTGCGTCGTCACCGGCGCCAGCCGCGGGATTGGGCGAGAGACGGCGCGCCTGCTCTGCGCCGAGGGCGCCGGCGTGCTGCTGGTCGGCCGCGACGAGGAGCGACTGGCAGCGACGCGGGAGGAGGCCGAGGCGGCGGGCGCCGAGGCCGGTGGCCGGGCCGCGACCCTCGCCCTCGACGTCACCGGCGAGAACGCCGGCACGCGGATGCTGACGGCGGCCGAGAAGCACTTCGGCAGCCTCGACGTGCTCGTCAACAACGCCGGCGCCGCCCAGTGGCGCGACCTCGACGAAGTCCCCGACGAGGACTGGCGGGCCCAGTACGAGCTCAACGTGATGGCGCCGCTGCGGGCGATGCGCGCCGCCACCCCGGCGATGGCCGAGCGCGGCTGGGGCCGCGTCGTCAACGTCTGCTCGACCGCAGGCAAGCGCCCCTCGGCGGCGATGCCGGAGTACTCGGTGGCGAAGGCGGCCGAGCTCTCGCTCTCCCGCCTCTTCGCCGACCGCTTCGCCGGCAAGGGCGTACTCGTCAACGCGATCTGCCCCGGTCCAGTCGAAACCGAGATGTGGATGGAGCCCGGCGGGCTGCTCGACCAATCACGCGACCTGAGCGGTGCCGACACTCGCGACGCCGCCCTCACCGAAGCCGGCTCGAAGCGCCCGATCGGCCGCCTCGCCTCCGCCGCGGAGATCGCTGCCGCGATCGTCTTCCTCTGCTCCGAGCGCGCCTCCTACGTCAGCGGCGCCGCTTGGTCCGTAGACGGCGGCACCGTCCAAGTAATCATCTGAGGTGGCTGCAAACCGGCGTCTGGCGTTGTCCTCGGTCGGCCGGCTTGGTCACGCACAGAGTGCGCTCCCGGCGCCAGCCTCCCTGCGTCCTAGCCAGACTTGGTTTTCGCCACCTCAGCCATGACCGACCTGACCGACCTGCTGCTCACGGCCGAGGAGGCCGAGGCGATGGCGGCGCGCCGGGGAACCGCCGCCGCAGTGCTCCTGGCGCTTTACGGCTGGCCGGAGGAACCCGGCCTGCTCCTCACCGAGCGGCCCGCCGACATGCGGCGCCACGCCGGTGAGATCTCCTTCCCCGGCGGCCGCCACGACGAGGGCGACGCCGACTTCGAGGCGACGGCGCTGCGCGAGGCGCAGGAGGAGATCGCCCTCGACCCGGCCGACGTCCGGATCGCCGGCGCCCTGCCGCCGACCTCGACCTTCGTCACCGGCTACCTGATCCACCCCTTCGTCGGCCAGATCCCCCATCCCCGCAAGCTGGACCTGAGACCCAACCCGGCCGAGGTGGAGACCGTCCTCACCTTCTCGCTGGAGCTGCTGCGCGAGGGCTACGAGATGCGCCGCCTGATCCGCCGCGGCATCCCCATCCACACCCCCACCTACGAGGTGGAAGGGCATTTCATCTGGGGTGCCACGGCGCGGATACTCGGCGAACTGATGAAACGCCTCGGCTAGTTCGGGCTCCCGGTCGGCTGCGGGACGATCCGGATGTAGGGCCGGGGCTCCTCCCAGCCGTCTGGGTAGATCTCCTTCGCCTGGTCATTGGAGACCGAGCCGGCGATGATCACGTCGTCGCCCTGCTGCCACTGGGCCGGGGTCGCGACTTTGTGCTGGGCGGTCAGCTGCAGCGAGTCGACCACGCGCAGGACCTCGTCGAAGTTGCGCCCGGTCGTCATCGGGTAGACCAGGATGAGTTTGACCTTCTTGTCGGGGCCGATCACGAAGACGTTGCGCACGGTCTGGTTGTCGGCCGGCGTGCGGTCGCCGGGGTCGCCGGAGACGTCGGCCGGCAGCATCCCGTAGGCCTTCGAGACCTCGAAGTCGGCGTCGCTGATGATCGGGTAGTTCGGCGCGGTCCCCTGGGTCGCCTCGATGTCGCTCGCCCACTCTTCGTGCTTGTCGAGCGGGTCGACCGAGAGGCCGATGATCTTCACGCCGCGCCTGCTGAACTCGGGCTCGATGCTCGCCATATAGCCGAGCTCGGTCGTGCAGACCGGGGTGAAGTCTTTCGGGTGGGAGAACAGGACCGCCCAAGAGTCGCCGATCCAGTCGTGGAACTTGATCCGGCCCTCGGTCGTGTCGGCCTCGAAATCCGGTGCTACGTCGCCAAGCTGCAACGCCATTCGAATCACCCCTCTCGGGTGTCAGATATTTACCCTAATTCCAATCCGAGTTTAGCTATTTAGGTTCGCGGGCCTGGCGAAAGCACTCCCAGAGAGGCTTTGACGATCTCCTCGGTCCAGGCGACCACATCCCCAGGGTCCGCCTCGACGACCTCGACCGGGATCCGCCAGGTCCGCTCCGCGGTGCGCAGGATCTCCGCGCCCCCGGCGAGCAGCGCCGGCTCGACCGTCCCCGCCGCCTCGTAGACGAAGCCCCGTACCGGCGTGTCGACCAAGTGTTCGGCGAGCCGCTCCAGTCGCGGCCCGTGGATCGCCGCCAGTCCCGCCGCCTCCCCCTCCGCCGAGCCGAACAGGTAGAGGACGACGGCGACGTCGGCGACCAACTCCAACAGCGTCCCGGGCCGGTCGGGGTCGGCAAGGGCCGGCTCGATCCCGGCCGCCTCGATCGCCGCCAGGCCCTCCGGCCGGCGACTCGTCCCCCGCACCGCCCAGCCCTCGGCGAGCAACCGCTCCCCCACCAGCCGGCCGTGGCAGCCGCAGCCGACGATCAGCGCCCGCGCCAAAACCGCGGCCTAGAGCGCCTCGAACGGGCCGCTGCCGCGCAGCCGCACCCGCTCATCCTCGGCGACGCTCGCCTGCAGGTCGGCCTCGGTCATCTCCGGGACGCCCCGGCGGCGGCGCATTTCGTTCTGCGCCTCCATCATCTGGCGAATGTCGTCGATCTCGTTCTGCACCTCGACCTCGGGCGAACGGGTCGGCTTCCAGTCGACGATGTCGGCCGAGGAGCCGGGATAGAAGTGCCCGACCAGGACCAGCACGCCGACCATGAAGCCGAGCGCAGCCAAGGTCCCGAGAAGAATCAGCACACCAGAAGGATACGGTTTCACCGATGGCTGACGCATATGTGATCGACGCCGCGCGGACGCCGATGGGCGCCTACCGCGGCGCCCTCTCCGGGGTCCGCCCCGACGACCTCGCCGCGCACGCGATCGGCGCCCTGGTCGAGCGCAGCGGCGTCGACCCCGAGCGGATCGCCGACGTCTACCTGGGCGCCGCCAACCAGTCGGGCGAGGACAACCGCGACGTGGCGCGGATGGCGGCGCTGCTCGCCGGGCTGCCGCCGAGCGTGCCCGGCGCAACCGTCAACCGGCTCTGCGCCTCCGGCCTGGAGGCGGTCAACGCCGCCGCCCGCGCAGTCAAGCTCGGCGAGGGCGACTACTACCTTGCCGGCGGCGTCGAGTCGATGAGCCGCGCCCCCTGGGTGGTTGAGAAGCCCGAGCGCGCCCTCCCCCGCGGCCCGCAGACGATGCACGACACCACGCTCGGCTGGCGGATGGTCAACCCGCGGATGGCCGGGCTCGGCGTCTCCACCGAGTCGATGGGCGAGACCGGCGAGAACGTCGCCGAGCGCTACGGGATCAGCCGCGAGGACCAGGATGCCTTCGCCCTGCGCAGCCACCGGCGCGCCATCGCCGCCGCCGAGGCCGGCCGGCTGGCCGAGGAGATCGTCCCGATCGAGGCGCCGAAGGGACGCGAGACCGTCTTGGTCGAGGCCGACGAGGGGCCCCGCCCAGACGCCTCGCTGGAGCAACTGGCGAAGCTGCGCCCGGTCTTCCGCGAGGGCGGCACGGTAACCGCCGGCAACGCCTCGACCCTCAACGACGGCGCCGCCTGCCTGCTGATCGCCTCCGAGCGGGGCGCCGAGCAACTCGGCGCCGAGCCGCTGGCCCGGGTCGTCTCCACCGGCGTCGCCGGCGTCGACCCCGCCTACATGGGCGTCGGCCCGCTGGAGGCGGTCCCCCGCGCCCTCGACGCCGCCGGCCTCACGATCGACCAACTCGACCTGGTCGAGCTCAACGAGGCCTTCGCCTCCCAGGTCCTCGCCTGCGCCCGCGGCCTTGGCCTCGACGAGGAGCGCCTCAACGTCAACGGCGGCGCGATCGCCCTCGGCCACCCCCTCGGCTGCTCCGGTGCCCGCCTCGCCGGCGCCCTGGTCCGCGAGCTCCGCCGCCGCAACGCCAAATACGGGGTCGCCACCATGTGCGTCGGCGTCGGCCAGGGCCTGGCCACGGTCTTTGAAGCTGTTGAACCCTGAACACTCAGGGAACGAATACCCTGGCGCCATGCGCCGTTGGAAAAGCCCCCGACTTCGACAGCTGCTGACGGCCTCCGGCCTCGCCGCGGCCTCGCTCGCCCTGCTGACCCCCGGCCTCGCCCAGGCCGCGAGCGCGCAGACGTCGATCATCCGCGGCGACGTCGCCTCGATCGCCGAGTTCCCCTCGCTCGCCTTGATCGCCGCCAGCACCGGCAAGAACGAAGGCTTCGCCTGCACCGGGACCGTGATCTCCCCACGGGTGATCCTGACGGCGGCGCACTGCGTCGAGGATCTCGACGTCGGTGGACTCACCGCACCGACCGCCTACAAAGTCGCAACCGGCCGCACCACCCCCAGCGAGGATGAAGGCGGAAACGTGCTGGGAGTCAGCAACACCCACGTCTTCCCCGGCTTCGATCCCGGGACCGTGCGCGGCGACGCCGCCCTGCTGATCCTGGCGAGCCCAACCTCGGCGCCGGCGATCTCCCTGGCGGGCGCGGCGGACGCCGCCCTCTACGCCGGCGGAGCCGCAGTGCGCCTCGCCGGCTGGGGCCTGACCGCGCCCCGGGCCAAATCCATACCGAAGAGCCTGCGCTCGACCTCAGCCGTAGTGCTCAGCCCCACCTCCTGCAAGAAACGAACGCGGTCCTTCAGCCCCGCCTACTCCGGCGCCATGGAGATGTGCACGACCGATCCCCCCGACTACGCAAACGGCGGCTGCTTTGGCGACAGCGGCGGCCCCGCCATCGCCCAACGGGCCGACGGATCGCCGGTCCAGATCGGCATCGTCAGCACCGGTGCCCCGGAATGCAACACCAAGCTCCCCAACGTCTTCACCCGTGCCGACCTCGTCTCCACCTGGGCTTCGGAATGGGTCGCCGCGACCGAATCCGGCACCCCACCGCCCAGCTTGAAAGCCCGGATTCCGGCGATGAGCAAGGAAAGCGCCCAGGGGCTGGTGGGCGGCCTGCTGAACGCCAGGCTCGGCGAGTCCTTCGCCGGGAACCGTGGGCTCAGAGGAAACTGCCGGCGCCTCGGCCGAGCGAAACAGAAATGCGAATTGGTCTGGCGCTACAGGTCGAAGCTCTACTTCGCCACCGTGACCGTGTTCTACGTACTGCAGCAGAACGCCGTTGCCTGGGACAACAGCTACCTGGTCGGTCGCGCCAGCATCCGCTGTCTCGAGAGCGACCACAGCGAGAACTGCGCGGTCGAAACCCAACGCGGTAACCGCCAAGGGCGTCTCAGGTAGCCTCGCCAACGGTGACCTCGGGCTTTACAGAGCTGGCGAGCGTGGATGGCGCGATCGCTCCCACCGCGGAGGCAATGGTGCCGCTCAAGGACGACGGGCTCTACCGCGGCGACGGGGCATTCGAGGTGATCCGGCTCTACGAGGGGCGGCCGTTCGCGCTGACCGATCACATCGACCGGCTGCAGCGCTCCGGGGCGGCGATCGAGATGGAGTTCGACCGGCCGGCGCTGGAAAGCGAGATCGCGGCGCTGCTGACCGCGGCCGGCGATATCGATGGACAGTTGCGGCTGATCGTCACCCGCGGCGGCCGGCGGATCGCCGCCACCGAGCCGGTCCCCGCCCACGCGGAGACGGTCTCGGTCGCCACCGTCACCTACTCGACGACGATCATCCTCGAGGGCGTCAAGTCGCTCTCCTACGCCGCCAACATGCAGGCGACCCGGATCGCCAAAGGGCGCGGCGCCGACGAGGCGGTCCTGATCCGCCCCGACGGGACCGTGCTGGAGCCACCGACCTCCTCGATCTTCTGGGCCTCCGCCGAGGGCCCGCTGCGCACCTCGGCCCTCACCGACGGCGTACTCGAGTCGATCACCCGCGACCGGCTGGTCAAGGTGCTCGACGTCGAGCAGGGCAGCTGGCAGGTCGACGACCTGCTCGGTGCCCACGAGGCCTTCCTCGCCTCGACCACCCGCGAGATCCAGGCCGTCGCCGCGATCGACGGCCGCCAACTCGGCGAGGCCCCCGGGCCACGCACCCGCGAGGCCCAAGCGGCCTTCGCGACCACACTCGAAAAGGAGCTTTGAGATGGACTTCCAGCTGAGCGACGAGCAGAGGCTGATCTCGGAAACGGCGCGCGAGTTCGCCGACAAGGAGATCCTGCCGCGGGTCAAAGAGAACGACCGCGCCGCCCGCTTCGACCGCGAGTTGGCGAGCAAGTTGGGTGAGGTCGGTTACCTCGGCGCCCCGGTCTCCGAGCAGTACGGCGGCCGCGGCCTCGACTACATCGGCTACGGGCTGATCGTCGAGCAGGTCGGCCGCGCCGACTCCTCGGCCCGTACCGTGGTCTCCGTGCAGACCTCGCTGGTCGCCGGCTCGATCGAGCGCTGGGGCACCGAGGAGCAGAAGCAGCGCTGGCTGCCGAAGCTGTGCTCGGGCGAGTGGCTGGGCTGCTTCGGGCTGACCGAGCCCGACACCGGCACCGACGCCGCCAACCTCCGCACCCGCGCCACCAAGACCGACTCGGGCTGGTCGATCAGCGGCCAGAAGATGTGGATCAGCCTCGGCAACTTCTCCGAGGTGGCGCTGATCTTCGCCCAGACCGACCCGGCGAAGAAGCACAAGGGCCTGGCCTGCTTCCTGGTCCCCACCGCCAGCGAGGGCTTCTCCAGCCAGGAGATCCACGGCAAGCTCGGGCTGCGCTCCTCCGACACCGCCTCGCTGGCGCTCGACGAGGTCGAGGTCGGCGAGAACGCAATGCTCGGTGAGATCGGCGACGGCTTCAAGGTCGCGATGAGCGCCCTCGACAACGGCCGCTACAGCGTCGCCGCCGGCTGCGTCGGGATCTGCGACGGCTGCGTCGAAGCCTCCGTGCAGTACGCCAAGGAGCGCAAGCAGTTCGGCGTCCCCCTGGCCCGCTTCCAACTGGTCCAGGAGATGATCGCCGACATGATCCTCAAGCGCGACGCCAGCCGGATGCTGGTCTACCGCGCCGGCGCCCTCAAGGACGAAGGCAAGCCGAACACGACCGAGACCTCGGTCGCCAAGCTTTACGCGACCGAGTCGGCGGTCGAGTGCGCCAACCTGGCGATCCAGGTCCACGGCGGCGCCGGCTACGTCGACGACTACCCGGTCGAGCGCTACCTGCGCGACGCCCGCGTCACCACCCTCTACGAGGGCACCTCCCAGATCCAGAAGCTGATCATCGGCCGTGCCGCGACCGGGATCAACGCGATGCTGCCCTTCGAGGAGAGCTGAGCACGCCCCTTGGCGGCGATCGTCGAGATCAGCGTCGACGAGTTCGGGGTCGCCCTGCTGCGGCTCAACAGCCCGCAGACCCGCAACGCCCTCTCGGCGGAGATGAAGGAGCAGCTGATCGCCGAGTTGGAGCGGCTCGACGCCGACCCCGGGGTGCGCTGCCTGGTGATCGCCGGCTCCGAGGAGATCTTCGCCGCGGGCGCCGACATCAAAGCGATGGCGGGCCGCAGCGTGGCGGCACCGCCCGACCCCGACGCGGCGGCCTTCTGGACCCGCCTGGCGGCGATCGAGACGCCGCTGATCGCGGCGGTCGCCGGCTACGCGCTCGGCGGCGGCTGCGAGCTTGCGATGGCCTGCGACATGATCGTCGCCGACGAGCGGGCCCGCTTCGGCCAGCCCGAGATCACCCTCGGGATCATCCCCGGCGGTGGCGGCACCCAGCGCCTGACCCGGGTGATCGGCAAGCAGCGGGCGATGGAGTACGTCCTCACCGGCCGCCGCTTCGACGCCAAAACCGCGGTCGAGTGGGGCCTGGTCAACAAGGCGACCCGCAAGGGGACCTGGCTGACGGAAGCGCTGGCGCTGGCGCGCACCGTCGCCGAGCGGCCGCCGGTCGCCACCCGGCTCGCCAAGCGGGCGGTGCTGAACGTCGACGAAGAGGGACTGGCACCGGGCCTGGCGGCCGAGCGCCGTCTCTTCGACGAGGCGATGGCGACCGAGGACCGGGTCGAGGGCATGCAGGCCTTCCTCGAGAAGCGCGAACCGCGCTTCCAGGGCCGGTGAGCATCGAGCGCATCGGAGTGCTCGGCGCCGGCACGATGGGCTCCGGCATCGCGCAGGTCGCGGCGCTCGGTGGGTACGAGACGGTCGTCTATGACCCCGACCCGGCCGCTCTGGAAGCCGGCAGAGAGCGAGCGCTCAGCGGGATCGCCAAGGGCGCCGAGCGCGGGCGCTGGAGCGACGCCGAGGGCGCGGCCGCCGCGGAGCGCCTCGACGACAGCACCGAGCTGAGCAAGTTCGCCGGCTGCGACCTGGCGATCGAGGCGGTGCCGGAGATCCTCGACCTGAAGCAGGAACTGCTTGCCGGCGTCGCGGACATCTGCGGCCCGGAGGCGATCCTCGCCACCAACACCTCCTCGCTGCGGGTCGCCGAGATCGCCGCCGGGGTCCCCGGCCCCGAGCGGGTCGTCGGGATGCACTTCTTCAACCCGCCGGCGCTGATGAAGCTGGTCGAGGTCGTGGCGACCGAGGAGTCCTCCGAGGATGCGCTGGCGGCGACCGCCGCGGTCGCCGGGCGGATGGGCCGCACCCCGATCCGCGCCCGCGACACGCCCGGCTTCGTCGCCAACCGGCTGGCGCGCCCGTTCAACCTGGAGGCACTGCGGATGCTCGCCGACGGCGTCGCCGACGCACCGACGATCGACCGCGTCTACAAGCTCGGCGGCGGCTTCCGGATGGGTCCGTTCGAACTGATCGACCTGATCGGCCTCGACGTCAACCTCACCATCGCCCACTCCTTCTTCGCCCAGGGCGGTGAACCCGAGCGCTGGCGCCCCAGCCCGATCCAGGAAGGAATGGTCGAGAAGGGTCGCCTCGGCCGCAAGAGCGGCAAGGGCTTCTATGTCTACGACGAGTCCGGCCAGCCCAGCGCTGTTCCTTTTGGGCCTATAGCGCCCGAAAGGAACGGCGCAACGCAGGATCGCGCGAGGGGACCGACCTTGGACCCAGGGGCGCTGGCCGAGATCGACCCGGCCGCGGAAGAGATCCTGCTGCGCCTCTTCGCCCAAATCGCCAACGAGGCATCCTTCGCCATTGAAGAGGAGATCGCGTGCCCCGAGGACATGAACACGGCGACGAGGCTCGGCCTCAACTGGCCGCTCGGCTCGCTGGAGATATCCGAGCTGATCGGCCCCGAGCGCGCGCTGGCCACCCTGGAACGGCTCGAGGCCGAGCGCGGCGGCGCCTACGCCCCGGAATCGCGACTGCGCGAAGCCGCCGAAGAATGAGCTAACCCGCAGCTCAGAGCCGGCTGGCGCGGCCCGGGTGCGGCAGCTTGTCGCGGACGCGGTGGGCCAGCGCCACCGCCATCGCCCCGTCGCCGACGGCACCGCCGACCCGCCGCGGCGAGCCGTGGCGGACGTCCCCCGCCGCGAACAGCCCCGGCACGCTGGTCTCCAGCGCCAGCGGATCGCGATCGAGCGGCCACTCCGAGGGCCGCTCCCCGTCCGTGATCAGGTCGGGCCCGGTGAGGACAAATCCCGCCGGCCCGACCCGGACGCCGCTACCGGCAGCCCACTCGGTGCAGGGCGCGCCGCCTATGCAGACGAAGAGCGCGGCCGCCGGAATCCGATCGGTGACGCCATCCCGGTCGCGGACCAACACCGCCGCCAACACGCCGCCATCCTCCTCGACCGCCTCGGTCTCGCAGCGCAGCCGCACCTCGATCCCCGGGTGGACCTCGATCCGTTCGACCAGATAGGCCGACATCGACTTCGCCAGCGAGTCGCCGCGGACCACCATCACGACGTGGGCGCCGGCGTTACCGAGGTGCATCGCGGCCTGCCCGGCCGAGTTGCCGGCGCCGATCACGACCACGTCGTCACCACCGCACTGGCTCGCCTCGCTGCGACCGGCCCCGTAGTAGACGCCGCGCCCGATCAGGCCCTCGACCCCCTCGGCTTCGAGCCGCCGCCAGGCCATCCCGGTGGCGGCGATCGCCAGCGGCGCCACGACCTCGTGGCCGCCCTCGAGCCGGACCACGAAGCCGTCCTCGCCGTGGCTGCTGCCCTCGATCCCGCGCAGCAGCACCAGCTCGGCGCCGAAGCGCTCCGCCTGGCGGCCGGCGAGGCGAGCCAGCTCGGCGCCGCCGATCCCCTCCGGGAAGCCGAAGAAGTTCTCGATCATCGAGGTGTGGGATGCCTGGCCGCCGGGAACGTCGCGGTCGAGCACCACCGTCGAGAGCCCGTCCGAGGCCGCGTAGACCGCGGCCGCCAACCCGGCCGGGCCGGCGCCGACGATCGCGATGTCGTAGTCGCGCCGCTGCGGCGGCGCCCGCACGCCCCACTCCTCTGCCGCGCGCTCGATCGTCGCCGCGGCCATCACGTTCTCGCCATCGATCAGAACCGGCAGCTCGGCGCCGCTGGCGCCGGCCGCAGCCAGAACCGCCTCGGCCTCCCCGGTGCCGGCCTCGTACCACTCGAAGGACTGTGCGGCGCGGGTGAGGAAATCCCGCAGTCGATGGTCCTCGGCGCCGAGGCGGCGGCCGACCACCTTCACCGTCGGACGGGCAGGGCTCACCGGCGCAGACGGAACATAAGCTCGTCCGGGTAGCACCAGCTCCAGTCCTCACCAGGCTCGGCGGAGCGGATCACCGGGTGCCCGGTCGCCTTGTGGTGCCCGGTCGCGTGCTTGCCCGGCGAGTTGTCGCAACAGCCGATGTGGCCGCAGGTCTGGCACATCCGTAGGTGCACCCAGCGCATCCCCAACTCCAGGCACTCCTCACACCCCTCGACCTCGCCCGGTAGGTCGAGGTACTGAACCGAGTCGAGATGGGTGCATTCAACCGCCGTACGACGACGATACAGCTAGACCGTGGCGAAGATGAAGGCCCAGATCACGGCAGCGATGAAGGAGATCACGATCAGCCTGGTGCCGAGCTCGCGGTTCTCCTTGCGCTCGACGAAGCCGAGCAGGACCCCGGCGGGCGGCAGCACGACCGCCACCGCGAAGGGGAAGATGGCGTTGGCACGCTCGCCCATCGCCGCAGCCTAGCCGGTCCGCACGGGGCGACCGGCGCTAGGAGCTGGGCGTCGGGGCGATCTCGACCGGCTCGCCACCGGGCATCCAGTGCGCCTCGGGAGAGGGCGGCGTGTCGCGCAGGTACCACTCGGCGTCGAGGGCCCCCTTGCAGCCGCTGCCAGCGGCGGTGACCGCCTGGCGGTAGGTGTGGTCGACGACGTCGCCGACCGCGAAAACGCCGGCCAGGTTGGTCCGGGTCGAGCCACCCTCGGTGACGATGTAGCCGTTCTCGTCGGTATCGACCTGGTCGGCGACGATCTCCGATTTGGGGATGTGGCCGATCGCCACGAAGGCGCCCTCGGTCTCGATCTCCTCGAGCTCCTCGGTCTCGGCATTGCGCAGTCTCACCCGCTCCAATTTGCCGCTCTCGCCGGCGACGAACTCCTCCGGCACGAACGGCGTCTTGAACTCGATGTTGTCCCTTTCGCGCGCCCGCTCCAGCATGATCTTCGAGGCGCGGAACTCGTCGCGGCGGTTGATCACGGTCAGCTGGCTGGCGAATTTGGAGATGAAGATCGAGTCCTCCATCGCCGAGTCGCCGCCGCCGATCACGATCACCCGCTGATCTTTGAAGAAGGCCCCGTCGCAGACGCCGCAGGTGGAAACACCGCGGCCGCCGAGCTCCATCTCGCCGGGCACGCCGATCCGGCGTGGCTCCGCGCCCATCGCCAGGATCACGGTGCTCGCCCGGTGCTCCTCGTCGCCGAGGAAGACCTTCTGCACGCCCCCGTCGCTGAGCTCGACCCGGTCGACGTCGTCGGTCACGAACCGGGTCCCGAAACGCTCGGCCTGAGCCCGGAACTGGGTCATCATCTCCGGCCCCATGATCCCCTCGGGGTAGCCCGGGTAGTTCTCGACGTCGGTCGTGTTCTGCAGCTGGCCTCCCCACTGGAAGCCCTCGAAGACGACCGGCTCGAGGTTGGCGCGCGCCGTGTAGAGCGCAGCCGTGTAGCCGGCGGGCCCGCCACCGACGATGATCACGTTCTCTACCTGCTTCGAGTCAGCCATTTCCTCGCCGCCTGAAGTCTAATACTTTACTTTTTATAGTAGCTCTTGGGTCAGGTAGTGGGTCAGTTTGAATCCCCGCCCCACCCAGGCTTCGACTCGCGCTAGCTTCGCCTGACCAACAGACGAAATGGCGCCCGCGGCGGTGGAACGCCCGGGCGCCTGGCACCGAAAGGCGGAACCTTCCGATGCAGGCGAATCGTAAGCCCCGTGCGCTTCGCGCCACGAGCAGGCTGGACCTTCAGAGGGCGATCATGGCGATCACCCTCTCGATCTACCCGAAGTGGTGCACGATCCCGGAACTGGCGCGGGAGATCGGCGGCCATGGCGCTCTGACGCGGGCCGCACTCGACCTGATCCAGCTCGGGCTGCTGGACAGCCACGGCACCGCCGTTCGGCCGACGAAGCCGGTCGCCTACCTGGAACGGCTGGAGCTGCCGTGACGGTCGCGGAGTGCTTCGCGGCCAACCTCCTGCGTATCCGCAAGGAAGCCGACCTCTCCCAAGAGCAGTTGTCGACCATGGCCTCGATCCACAGGACGGAGGTCTCGATGCTGGAGAGGGGCATTCGTATTCCCAGGATCGACACGCTCGTGAAGCTGGCCTGCTCGCTCGAAGTCAGCGCAGGGGCATTGCTTGCCGGGATCGACTGGAAGCCCGGCGCACCCGTGCTCGGGCGGTTCAAGGTCTCTGACGAGGGCGGTAGCCTCTAGCCATGGCCAAGCAGTCGAAGAAGCCGGCCGACCTGAACCGCCTCGCTGCCGCCATCGTGGGGGATGCGACCGACGAGACGCCGCGAGAACCCGAGAGCCCCGAAGTTCGAGCGGGTAGAACGGGAGGGCAAAAGGGCGGCAAAGTGCGTGCCGAACGAATGAGTCCGGAGCAGCGAACGGCAGCCGCTCGCCACGCGGCAAAGGCACGCTGGAGCCAAAAATAGGCCCTAAGCCCTAGCTGGCACTGGCGGGGTAAACTGATAAAAACTGATAGACTGTCAACTCGTGACGGTTCATCAGTTAACGATTCAGTCTCCTCCTCAGCTACCCGACATTGACGAGGTTCTCGGAAGACTCGGCAACGGGATCACCGCCGGTGACCTTGAGGGTCAGCAGCTTGATTTCAAGGAGCCAGCAAGAAGCCCCGAGGAGACCCTCGGGCTGCTCGCCGACGCCGCCGTATGCTTCGCCAACGCCGAAGGCGGCAGGATCATCCTCGGCGTCAATGACAAAGCAAAAACTAGAGCCAAAGCGCTGATCGGCGCCCCCGCCGACTACACGCCCGACCTAATTCGGCGAGGCGTCTTCGAGCGAACCGCGCCTCCACTCACCTTGGTGGTCAATGAGCGACTTGAGGACGGGAATCGTCTCCTGATAATCGATGTGCCGCCAGGCGTCGCTCCCCACTCGAACTCTGCCGGCCTCGCAACTCGACGCTTGGGCAAAGAGTGCCGCCCTTTCACGCCCGCCGAGCAGCGTGAGTTCCTTGTCGCGCGCGGTCAATACGACTGGTCGGCCGAGTCATCCGGACTTGACTCCCGAAAAGTCTCGAAGGCGGAGGTAGATCGCCTTCGCCAGTTCCTAGTTGATGCTGGTGCTGACGAACTGTCTCGGCTGCGAGACAAGCAGCTACTTGAGTCTCTTGGGCTCATTGCGGCAGACGGACGACTGACGATGGCTGCAGTTCTGCTTGCAGCCAAAGAGGCGACGATTTCGGATGTTGTGCCGGCCTATGGCTACTCGTATCAATACCGGCCTAGCCCCGGAAGCGAGGCGACTCAACGAGTTCGGGGCGCAAGACCGCTCCTCTCTGCCGTTGAGGTGCTTATGGAAGCCATCGACACGAGGACTGAGGTGCAGCCCTTGAACGTCGCCGGAGGCGTGCAGCTTCGGCTCGTGGACTATCCGCCCAATGCGGTACGCGAGCTTCTTGTCAATGCGATGATCCACCGCGGGTTCGATGGCCAGGGGAGCGTAGACATCGAGCATTCTCCCGAGCGCTTGGTGATTACGAGTCCGGGCGGCCTGGTTTCCGGCGTGACGCCCGCGAATATCTTGACCCATCCCTCCACGCCGAGGCACCGCCTCTTGGCTGAAGTGGTCGCCCGTTGTCAGCTCGCCGAGCGGACGGGTCAGGGGATTGATCGGGCGTACAGAGAAATGCTTCGAGCTGGCAAGAAGCCGCCTCAAATCGAAGATCTGGGCTCGCGCGTCCGCGCGTCCCTTTCCGGGGGAATCGGGAACGATGCCTTTATTCGGTTCGTCCGTGATCTTCCTGAAGATTTGGCGGGGGACGTCGACGCATTGATTGCGCTCTCATTGCTGAGAGACGCAAAATCGATCGATGCAGTGAAGCTCGCAGACGCAATCCAGCGCAGCCCGGTCGAGGCTCAGGAGGTTCTGGGCCGCCTTGCCGATGGCGAGCACGGCCTTCTGGAGGCAACCCGCAGAACCCTTCGCAAACCGTTCCCGACCTATCGTCTTCAGAATCAGCCGCTCGTTGATCTAGCCAGGGCAGTTACGTATCGTCGGCGCACGCTCGACGGCATCGACGCAAAGGTCGTCGACAACGTTTCCGAGTACGGCTTTGTGACTAACAAAACGCTGCAACGCATGTTCGATATTGACGTCTTCGCCGCACGCAACATGCTCTCGGATCTCCGGGATCGCGAAATTCTGGAGAAGATCGGCGAAGCCAGGGGCGGTCCAGGAGTCAAATACGGCCCCGGCAAGAAGTTCCCCAAGAAGCGGTCGAAGTCATAGCCGGGCATTAACTGATGACGAACTGATAAACCGGCAGGTCCGAACGCTCCATCAGTTTCGGATCAGTTTCGCCGGCTTTTATGCTCCCCAAGGGCTTCGTCTCTAGTCGTCCTGGCCTGGAAAACTTGGCTTCACTAGCGGCTCGTAGCGGCGTGGGGGCTGAAATCGCAGCACACTTGCCATGGGTTACCAGGGGGCAGTTTTTCCGTCCGGTCGCTCAAGCAAAATGGTCAATATGAACCGGCTGAGCACTAAGAAGCGCGCCCAGATCATCGGCTGCCTGGTCGAGGGCAACAGCATCCGGGCGACGGTCCGAATGACTGGTGCGGCCAAGAACACGATCTCGAAACTGCTCGTGGATCTCGGGGAAGCCTGCGCCGAGTATCAGGACGGCGTCTTAGTCGACCTCCCCTGCAAGGTGGTCGAGGCCGACGAGATTTGGGCCTATTGCTACGCCAAGCAGAAGAACGTCCCCGAGCAGTTCAAAGGCTCGCCGGGCTACGGCGATGTCTGGACCTTCACGGCGGTCTGCGCCGACACGAAGCTGGTCCCCTCCTGGCTGGTCGGGGAGCGGACCTCCTACGACGCGGAATTCTTCCTGCGGGACCTTGCAAGCCGGATGGCGGACCGCATCCAGCTCTCGACGGACGGGCACGGGATGTACGAGTCCACGGTCGGGCCGGCCTTCCAGCACAACGTCGACTGGGCGCAGATCCAGAAGAACTACGCGACCGGGGGCGAGCCTGGCAAATACAGCCCGGCGGTCTGCACCGGGACCAAGCGCAAGGTACGCAAGGGCGACCCGGACCCGGACCGGGTCTCGACCAGCTACGTCGAGCGGCAGAACTTGACGATGCGGATGGGGATGCGGCGCTTCACCCGCCTCACTAACGGCTTCAGCCGCAAAGTCGAGAACCTGGCGCACGCCGTTTCCTTGCACTTCATGCACTACAACTTCGCCCGGCCTCACGCCTCTCTGAAGGAGCGCTACCCCCGGACCCCGGCGATGGCGGCGGGAGTCACGGACCACATCTGGTCGCTGGAAGAGATCGCGGCGCTTCTGGATTAAGCGGGAAGCAGCTCTTCGCAGAGTGGCTGCACGGCCTCAGGCGCGTTTGCAGATTGCACATTGATCTCGATGATCTCGGTGGGCTCAAGCCCTGACTCGCCAGCGGCCTCTGCAAATACATCCAGGCCAACTGGACCCGCGCTTTTGGCGTCGTCAGCGTCTACCGAGAACGTGGCATCAAGAGTCCCGAGATGAAAGTTCGCGGCAATCACGGCGCCTGCCTCTGGATGAGTCGCAAGAAATGCCTCGGTGAGCAGCTCCATATTGCTCTCCGCCACCCCTCGCTGACCATGCTCAGTGCAAACGACATTCAGGCGATACTCGGGCATCCTAAATCCCTCCGTCTCTATCCATCTGGATTGAAACCGTAGCGCTTGAGGCGTGCGATCGCATTATTTAGCCCCCGGTGGTCGCTCAGGGTCTTATGAATCATTACTGATCCTTGACCATTTTTGGTTAGGACCATCCAACCCTTCTTCTTTTTCTCGATCCGGAAGTCCTGAGCTTTGGCGCGCTTCACCAGCTCCTCCGGCGAGTCGATCTTCCCCTTACCCACAGGCTGCCTTTGCAATCGCTATTAGGATCGTGCCAGAGGCTACATCGGTACTCGGTCCTCAAACCCCGGCAGTCCTGCCCGTCCAGGCCCGCCCGCAGACTGGACCCGGAGGAAGAGATCACGGGCTACTGGAGACTCCAGCGATCAGCAGCCGCATTCGAGCGTGCTGAAGCGCAGGGCGGTACGGGTCGGCAGGAGCGAGTCCCCCTCGAAGCGCAGAAGCCCGGCCCCGACGAGGTCGCGCACCGCCCGCTCGATCCCATCGCGTTCCGAGAAGCTGCCGGCGGGCTTGCACAGCGCCAGCACCAGTTCGGGGAGAGTCAGGAGCCCCTCTTCCAAGAGCAGGCCCATGACGGCCTCTTCGTAGATGGTGCTCCTGTCCCGCGTGGACCCCTGATCACGGCCGCACTCTGAGCACGGCCTAGGATTCGCCTGCATCGGAAGGTTCCGCCTTTCGGTGCCAGGCGGGGGGCTGTTAGCGCAGCGCCCCCGCCGCTTTTAGGTCATTGATCAGGCGAAGCTAGCGCGAGCTGAGGCCCAGGTGGGGCGGGGATTCAAACTGACCCACTACCTTGGGTCAACGGTTCGAGACCGGTTCCAGGAGCGGCTCCGGACCCCCGCCGCGCTCGCTCGGCAACCCCTCCTCCTCCCAGCTGTGGACCGTCTTTCGAAGCTGGAAGAAGGCGACGACCCCGAGCGGGATCGGCATCCAGAAGGCAACCAGGCGGAAGATCAGGATCGCCGGGAAGATCGTGTCCTGGGGCAGGCCGAAGAGGACGAAGGCGCCGATCATGCCGGCGTCGACTGCCCCCACCCCCGCCGGGGCCAACGGGAAGAGGTTGGCGACCATGCCGAGGAAGAAGCCCTGGACGACGACCGCCAACGGCACCTGCACCCCCATCGCGTGGAAGGAGGCCCAGAGCACGCCGATGCTGGCCGCCCAGTAGCCGACCGCGCCCAGCACCGCCAGGCCACCGCGCGAGGGATGGGCAAAGAGGCCGAGCGCGAAGCGGAAACCTTCCCCCACCGCCTCCGGGACTTTGGCGATCTTGTGCAGGACCGAGCTCGAGCGGGCGCCGTGGAAGTGGGGCGCCAGCCGCCGCTCGAGGTCGGAGGGGATCAACGCGACCAGCAGCCCCAGCGCCAGCAGCACGCCGGCGACCGCGGCCGGGACGATCGTCAGCTCGACGTCGTCGGCGCCGTTCAGCACCCCGGTCCGCAGCAGCACCCCGAAGACGATCAGCGCGACCGGGTAGAAGGCGTAGTGCAGGGTGAGGAAGGCGACCATGCGGCGGGCAACGTCGCGGCGGACCATGCCCGCTTTGCGCAGGGACCAGTAGGTGAGCGCGATCCCGCCGGCACCACCGGCCGAGAAGAGCAGCGTCGCGGCGAGGCCGGCCATGTTGATCTCGTAGGTCTCGCCCCAGGTCAGCCGCAGCGCCCGGCCGCCGACCACCGCTTTGAAGAGGGCGACGTAGGTGCCGAAGGCGAGCACGTTGAAGCCGATCGCGACCCCGATCCAGACCGGGTCGGCATCGTCGAGGCGGCTCAGTGCGTCGCTGAGCCCGACCAGCTTCGGGAAGAGGAAGTAGATCCCGACCAGCAGGACGAAGACGAGGACCCCGGTCTGGACCATCCGCCGCGTCGTGAACAGCGGCAGTTCGCCCACCGTTTTTTCGGCGGTCGTTTCCTCAGTCGGACTCTCGGGGGCAACCCCCGGGTTCGCCTGACCCTCCGGAGACACGCAAGGGACGCTACCCGGTCGCGATCCTCTCCAAGCGTCGAAGCCCCCGGTTGACCCCGTGCACCAGCGGCTCCGCCAGCGGCTCGCCGCGCCTGACGAGGGCGACCAGGAGAGCGCCGGCGGCGAGGTCGGTGACGTAGTGCTCGCCGAGGTAGACGAGCCCGAA